>Ga0209517_10010301_pt1 | contig 10442 bp, 12 predicted proteins | sample PeaSoiMetSII2010_FD_187695 | JGI IMG/M metagenome (GOLD analysis project Ga0209517, IMG submission 187695) | Peat soil microbial communities from Weissenstadt, Germany - SII-2010 (SPAdes) (version 2) | ecosystem: Environmental > Terrestrial > Soil > Wetlands > Peat | place: Germany... | reverse complement strand
TGTTCCTAAGCCTCTCTCCCAGCCCCGCGGATTTCTTCTTGTCCCAGTTGCTTGTAAATTGTGACATCTTGATTCGGGGGCAATTCCAGCCCTATTTTGGGGCGTGTGAATTTGTCTTCACCCTTGAATGAACTACCGGTCTGGGAGCATCGTCTTCCTTACGCCGAGCCTCTAGCCGTCGGTCTCGAACTTCTTCGCGACCTTCTCGGCAGCCATTGTGGCCGCCTCCACCGCGTTCATCATGCTAGTTCTCAACGAGCCCCTCTCGAGCTCGTAGATGCCTGCGATGGTGGTTCCCGCGGGCGTCGTCACCGTGTCGCGGAGCTCCGCGGGGTGCATCTTCTTCTCGCTGAGGAGGTTTGCGGTCCCCGTCAGCGTCTTGGTCACGAGCTTGAGTGAGATGTCCCTCGGTATCCCGACCTTGAGGCCTGCGCTCACCATAGCCTCTATCACGACCGCGATGTAGGCGGGACCGCTTCCGCTTAGGGCGGTGATGGGATTCAAGAGCGACTCGGGCACCTTTACGTAGTCTCCGAAGCTTCCGAGAATCAACTCGATGGTGGCCTCGTCGGCGGGGGTCACCTTGCTGCCTAGCGAGTAGGCCGTCATCGACTCGCCTATGACCGCAGCGATGTTCGGCATCGACCGGACTATCTTCGCCTTGGGGAGGGCTCTCTCGAGTCTCTCGATCGTTATCGCCGCCATCAGTGATACGACAATCTTGCCGGCGGTGAACTGCGAAATCTCGCCGAGAACCTGCTTCGCGTCTCCAGCCTTCACGGCTATCAAGATGAGGTCTGCCTTCTTCGCCGCTTCGCGGTTGTCAGAGGTCGACGCGATCCTCCCCGACCGCGAGCGCGGCAGGGTCGAGACGTTCCTCTTGGTCATCACCACCTTCGTGACCTGCTTCGACTTTGCAATCGAGTTCGCGACCGCCTCCCCGATCTTGCCAGCCCCAATGACCGCGACAATCAAGTGTGAGCACGGCTCGGGTTTCGGGTTAATAACCTACCCTCGGCACGTGGACCAGCACGGCGACGCGCAAATCATAATTCCCCCTTCGACGCGTTGCGCCCAGCGCGAGTGGGGCTGAGAGACGAACGTGAGCAGACGCAAGAGTAGGAAGGGCCCGAGGTCCAACAGAAGATACTATCTTTTGGGCGGAGTAGCGGTGGCCGCGATTGTCGGGTATCTCCTGGTCTCCGGCGCTCTTCATGGCCAGGGAACGACCGCACAGACTTCCTCGAAGCCGGTCATCCTCTACGTCAACCAGGGGAACGGGGTGGTCAACGGGTCGAACTTTGGGAAGCTGTTGGAGACAGCCACCTCCCACGGCTTCAACACCATCTTCTTCCAGGTATACAGGTCTGGGACGCTGCTCTTCACGAACAGCTCCCTCGGCGGATTTGTCACATCGGCCCACGGGCAAGGCCTGAAGATCTTCTTCGCCCTCTACTTCACGAACACCAACCAGGCCATCCCCAGCTCGGTTTACTCCGACGGAGAGGACGGGATAAGCCTCGACATGTCTACGCTCCCCGTCGCGACCCAGACGACCCTGTTCGACCAGCTGTCCTCTTCCTACTCTGGGAAGACCGCCATCACGACGACCGACCCCACTCTTCCGCTTAGCCCGGACCTCCTCGTCGTCGAGACCTACGCCGCCGGGGACCAGCAGTACATCCACCCCGGGATGATCGCGGGCGTGGAGGTGGTCGCGACCTCGAGCCAGCAGGACTACGAGCAGCAGCTTCAGTACGCACTAGCCCACAGCGGCGGCGTGATGGTCTTCGACTACGCGGGCCTGGTCAAGTCAGGATACTGACGCGAGTGTTATTATCTCGCAGGCCGACGGTCGGAGCATGGACATTGGACCGGAAGCCGACTCTCGGAGCCTGCTGCAGTTCTTCATGATGTCAGGGCGGCTCAAGTCTGAGATGAGGAGGGGCTGGGTGAAGAAGCTCGGGATGGCCCGTCCGGAGTCCGTGGCGGACCATTCCTACCGGACCGCCCTCATCACGATGATCTTCAGCGACTCGCAGGGATTGGACACGGCCAAGGCGCTGAGGCTCGTGCTGCTCCACGACCTCCCGGAGGCGGTCGTCGGGGACGCCATGCCCGAGGAGAGGTCAGGGAAGCGCAAGCTAGAGATGGAGACCAAGGCGATGGAGGAAGTGCTGAGCGAGCTTCCCGAGGAGCAGAGGGCCCTATATCTCGAGGCCTGGCAGGAGTTCATCGACGGCAAGACCGCGGAGGCGCGCCTGGTGCGGCAGGCGGACAAGCTGGAGATGGCGATACAGGCGTGGGAGTACGCGAACGAGAGAGGGGACCTCTCGTTGGCGAAGGAGTTCTGGGCCTCGGCGAGGGGGCAGGTCGAGGACGCCCGGCTCCTCGAAATCCTTTGGCAGGTCGAGCCCTGACTAGATGCCGACGGTCTGCTTTCCGTACTTAGCCTTGACCTCCTCGGCCGGGATGAACTCCCTCTCGTAGGCCTGCAGCTCCGCCAGACCTCCCAGGTCGAAGAGCTTGCGAAGGTCGCTCAGAGGGTGGCCCTTGTGTCTCTCCTCGAACTTCACCTGGGCCCTTGTGTCCTCCTTCTTCAGCTCCGCGAGGAAGTCCCACACGGCAACCGACATCGCGTGAATCGAGGCGAACGGGTAGATCATCAGCGCGACGCCCATCTCGTGGCACTCGTCGACCCCGAGCCGCGGTGATATGGCTGTTGGGTGGAACACGGCGGGAGCCCCCGTCTCTCTGCATATTGTGGCCAACTCCTCCTTCGACAGGAGCCCGTCCGCGAAGACGAGATCCGCCCCGGCGCGCCGATAGGCCTTCAGGCGCCTCACGGCGTCGTCCAGGCCCCCACCGACCGCTCCCCTCGCGTCCGTCCGCGCGATGAGGACGAAGTCAGGGTCCTCCTCGCTGATGACCTTCTTGGCTGCCTTGATCTTGCCTACCATTTCATCTAGGAAGACGACCATCTTTCCCTTGAGGTGGCCGCAGCGCTTCGGGATGACCTGGTCCTCGATGTGAATCCCTGCCACTCCCGCACGGATGTAGTCCTTGACGGTCCGCATCGTGTTCAGGGCGTTCCCGTAGCCGTTGTCCGAGTCAGCAATCAAAGGGAGATTGGTGACGCTGGTGATGTACTTCGCGTTCGCTTGGACTTCTGTGGCAGTGGCGAGCCCGAAGTCGGCCATCCCGAGCCTGGACATCGACGTCGCGGCACCCCCCATGTACAGGGTGTCGAACCCCAGCTTCTCAGCGATCCTCGCGCAGTAGGGGTCATGGACCCCTGGAGCTACGATCGGCTTCTGCTTCCAGTTGTCAAGCTTCTTCCTGAGGGCCCTCGTGGTCTTCATGGCCGTGGATGAGGCGATGATGAGTAATAAGCGGTGCTAGGTCTCCGCTTAGGATTCGAGTTGAGTGATTGAAGACCTGGCGAGACGCGAGTTAAGGCTTGGGAAGCCCCTGCAACGATGGCCCTCCGGCCGGAGGTTCATAGCTTGAATTTCTTGCAACATTTACCTTTTGTTAGCGTCAACAACGCCCTTTACCCGACTTCTCAAGTTGTCCAGTCAAAAGTTGTCGCAATGAGACCCGCACATGTCAATTGTGTGCTTGACGATGCGTCAAGTTGAGACTAGTCAAACGAGCGCTTTTATGCGAAAGAAACATACCATCTCACGTTCATTTCTCGTTCCGCCCGTTCGCGCTCCTTTTGGTTCTTCTATCCTTCTTTCTGCCTCTCCGTTCATCACTTGATCTTCTTCTTCCCACTGCTCTTCCCCTTGGCCAACTTTCCTCGGTCTGTAGTTCCGTTCTCCTTTCCTTCTGTCCGTTTCCGTAGTTTTCCCGTCTTACGCCGTTACCCTGTTGCGATGGCCGATGTTACCTCGTCCATAACTGCGACTCCTAAGTTGGGAATACGAGTCTCAGATGCCGCACTGTCTCCGGTCCCTGGTGTCGAACCCGCGTTTTATTCGGCTCGACCCGATACTGGATCCCAAACTGTGAATGAGAATGCCGCCAAGCCAACCGCTGCATCAGTAACCCCGCACCTGACTTTGAATGATGGCGAACCACTAACCTTGCACCCCGAACTCACCAATAAAGAGTCATCACTAACCAAACCTGTACCCGACATCGAAGACACATCGCCACTGGAGTCGGCTGTCGCTTTGGCAAACAGTTGGGAAGATTTGCCGAAATCGGCATTGCGCGCCATGTTTGAAGCCAGGAATGGTAGGCAACGTACTCGCATCACGCACGAGCGACTAGCCGCAATAGTTGGGGGCACGACGAATGTGCTTCCGTTTCGCACTCCATTTGTCAAAAACGCTTTCGCAACGAGGAGCGGGATTCGGCTTCACGATGTTATGGTCAAGGGTAGGTTCATCGAAGTGAAGCTTGGAGGGGATAGGGTCACTCCTCTAGAACTCGAGAAAGACTGCTTCTTAATCTCGTTGGGAGTCTCCGTGGAGTACCACTTTGTGTGCAACCCCCTCACCGGAGAGTGCCACAGCCCCTTGGACATCGAGGTCCTCGAAAGCCGTAAGGTTCCGTACAAAGTCTGGGGTTGGGGATTTTGGAACCCCTGGGTGCTGATGAATGAAGAGCTGTGAATATTATATCGAGACTGGGGGTTGGGCTCGTACGAGCGATGCGGACCGGCCTCGACCGTTCCTCGGCGCTGTCATGAAGAGTTGTTCGATTCCCTCTAGGGGATCCTCGCTCAGGTGAAAGCAGATCCTTCTCCTTCCTCCCCCGTTTCTCTTGAGTGTTGCCTTTACAATTCCGAGCTTCTCGAAGAAGTCCATGTGGTCCATCACACACGAATAGGAGACGTCAATCTTTCCTACTAACTCCTCGCCGGTCATAGGGCCTTTTGAGAGGGCCTCCAGAATCCTCATCCGTGTGCCGCATGGGCTGATTAAAACAGTCTGACCCATCTTGATTATGGTAAAGTTGCCAAGACGGCTGGAAATCTCCAGCATCTTTACATTAACCATAGGGCGAGAGTTAACATCAGGGTCTTTTAGAGTTTACGGAATTGGGACGATAGTTCGTTGTTTAGCCCAATTTATCGTTGTTTGCCCCAACACCTTTAAATATAAGCGGGCGGCATTATAACCTAAGTGATAGAAAGTGTCGTATAGACTGAATTCTCCCGGGCTTGAAGGGAGACAACGTAAGGCGGACAAATGTCCGCGCTGTGGCAAGGGGCCTCTGGCAGAAGATTCTAACACCGGAGAGTTCTATTGCACGAACTGCGGGTACGTGATGAAGGAGAAGCTGGAAGAGACCAGGCCCGAATGGAGGTCGTTCGCTGACGAACAGGGTGGCGAGAGTAGGGCAAGGACTGGGATGCCGACGTCGATAACATCCTTCGACATGGGCCTCTCGACGGTGATCGGGTCGTCGAACCGGGACGCCTCGGGTTCCTCGCTGTCGGGTGCCATGAAGCACACGATGGACAGGGTCAGGGTGTGGGACAAGAGGAGCCAGGCCGCTAACTCCTTCGACCGAAACCTGAGACAGGCGTTCAACGAGATGAAGATGTTCGCGGAGAAGCTCGCCGTGCGCGACGAGGTGATAGAGAGGGCCGCGTACATCTATCGGAAGGCGGTCGAGAGGGGCGTCACTAGGGGCAGGTCCATAATCCAGATCTCCGCGGCTGCGCTCTACGCGGCATGCAGGGACATGGAGGTGCCTAGGACCCTGAAGGACGTCGCCGCGGTGAGCAATGTGAGCAAGAAGGACCTGGCGAGGTCGTACAGGATACTCCTGAGGGAGATGGACCTCCAGATGCCAGTCCCCGACCCGATAAAGTCGGTGTCGCGGATCGCGTCTCGCGCCACGGTCGGAGAGAAGACTAAGAGGCGGGCGATGGAGATCCTGACGAAGGCCCACCAGAAGGAAATCGTGGCCGGGAAGGACCCCATGGGGCTTGCGGCAGCGGCCCTCTACGTGGCGTCCACCCTCGAGGGCAACGGGAAGACGCAGAAGGACATAGCCGACGCCGCGTCGATCACCGAAGTCACGCTCCGAAACAGGTACAAGGGCCTGCGCCAGGCGCTCGGCATCTAGCCGGTCAATCGGCCGGCCTAGACGCGATCGAGAAGCCTATGACGTGGCGGTTCGCCTCGTCGTAGGTGAACGCCGCGTCGAACCGGACGCCCCTCAAGACCAGCGGAATCCAGAACTGGTCGTCCTCCCACATCTGGCTCTCTGGAAGCGCGTCGAGCGGGTACCACCTCACCTCGCCCTCGGGGCTCGACCTCGCCCTTCCCTTCGCGTCGTGCGCGGAGAAGACGTGGGCCTTCGTGTGGAGGTTCTTGCCTCCGTCCATCACGAAGGTGAGCGTGCCGTGGTAGAAGGGCCTCGAGACGCGCAGGCCGGTCTCCTCCAGCACCTCCCTGCAGGCGCACTGCTCGGGGGTCTCTCCGGGCTCTAGCTTGCCGCCGGGGGCGTTCCACTTGCCGACGCTTATCCCCCTCGTCGCCTTCTTCAGGAGGAGCTTGCGCCCCCGGACTATGTGGCAGATCGTCGCCTCGATGACCATTTTTGCCTTCATCTCGCCCATTCGTCCAGCCTGGTCAGCTCGGCCTTCTCGCGCTTTAGATGCGAGACGCGCACGCCCACGAGCCTCACCGGCCTCTTCTTGGCCTCGAACTCCTTCAGGAGGATGCGGGCCTCGTGCCTCAGGGCCTCTTCGCTGTCGGTGAAGCCGGTGAGGGTCGTCTCTCGAGTGAAGGTCTGGAACCCCTTGAGGCGGATCTTGATCCCCGCCACCTTGAACTTCACGTTGGCGTCGCGCACCCTTTGAGCGAGCTCGCGCACCTCGATGTCGGCCTGCGCATAGACCTTCTCGAAGTCGTCGGCGTCCGCGTCGAAAGTCCTCTCCACGCTCATCGACTTCATCATGTCCCTCTCGAGGACTGGGAGCCTCTCCTCTGCTTGGATGACCCCCCAGAGCCAGACCCCTGTCTTGCCGAACCACTTCATGAGGTCCTGCCCCGACATCTTCTGAAGCTGCCCGATGGTCTGGATGTCGTGCTCCTTCAGGAAAACCTGCGTCTTCGGGCCCACTCCCGGGATGACCGCGACGGGGAGGGGAGCTAGGAAGCCCTTGGGGTCGTCGAACGGGACGACCGTCAGCCCGTCTGGTTTCTGCCTATCGGATGCTATCTTCGCGAGGGACTTGTTGGGCGCTACCCCGACCGAGCAAGTTATCCCCAGCGAGTCCCGTATCTCCTGCTTGATCTCTAGCGCCAGGGCCTTTGCTTCTTCGATGTTCTTGGTGCGGGAGGAGACGTCCATGTACCCCTCGTCTATCCCTGTCTGTTCGAACCTGTCGGCGTGTTTCCTGAGTATTTCCATCACTTGCCCCGAGATCTCCGCGTAGCGCTCCCACCTGGGCGGGAGGTAGACTGCGTCCGGGGCGAGCCTGTACGCGGTCGAGACTGGCATCCCCGACTTTAATCCCAGCTTCCTGGCCTCGTAAGAGGCGGTCATCACGACGCCCCGCGCCTTCCCTCCCTCGGGGTCAGCGCCTACAGCGACTGGGAGGCCCTTGAGTGAAGGGTCGTCCTTTACCTCAACCGAGACGTAGAAGGCGTTGAGGTCCACGTGGAATATCGCCCTCCATCCTTCCTGCGACATCTAAGAATCACTGAAGCGTCGCTTGCGTCGACTCTTGGCCCTTGCTCCAGCCGACCTCGATCATCCCGAGGAGCCTCCTGAACTCGTTCACAGACTCCGGCCCGAAGCCTGCGAAGTGGTTGTTGAAGAAGACGAAGCTGTCCTTGATGGACGCTCTCTTCTCCCTGAGTTCCTTGGCCCAGTGCTCCATCTCGTCCCGCATCTCCTTCTGGATGCCCGTGAACTGCGTAATCTCGCGCGTGCCCACCATCCTGAGGTAGACGAAGTCCGCCGTCACCTCCGGTGGCGTCTCCAGATACTGGTTGATCGACCAGGCCATCGCGACGTTGTTCTTCTCGAGGAGCTTGTAGGTCTCCGGGGTGAACCACGACTTGTGCCTAAACTCTATCGCGTGCTTGAACTTCGGCTCGAGCGAGGACACGAACCTCTCCATCGCCGCCTTGTGCTTCTCCACCTTGACGGAGGGTGGCAACTGGACCACTATCGGCCCAAGCTTGTTCCCCAGCTTGCTCATGACGCTGTAGAAGTACAAGAGCGTCGACTCGAAGTTCTCGAGCTTGTTCTCGTGCGTGATCTTCTTCGTGAGCTTCGGGCAGAACGTGAACCCGTCTGGCGTGCTGCTCTTCCACTGGCTGACCATGCCGGGCGAAGGGATTCTGTAGAAGCTCGAGTCGATCTCGACGCAGTCAAAGGTCCGCGAGTATAGCTTGAGGTAGTCCTTGGCCTCCGTGTTGGACGGATAGAAAGGCCCGACCCAGTCCTTGTACGACCATCCGCTGCACCCTATCCTAAACTCCTCGGGCTCCGGCACGACGTTCCTGACTTGGTCAGTGGTCTAATAAGCGTGGTTGAGTTTCGAAAACACGGCGTGGGTCGTTAAATAGACGCGCGGCCTGCTTACACATGGCTCTGGCGAGGAAGTCAATCAAGCAGCGCTTCCATCCCAGCGCTCAGCTGCTGTCGGTGATGGAATGCTTCCGGCAAATGACCAACGACTGCATAAGGGCTGGCCTCCAGTTCGAGAAGGAGAACGACCGAACCCCATCTTTGAAGAAGCTCTCGCTGCTATCGTACGCAGAGTTGAGAAGGCGGTATGGCGGATACTCCCAGTATGCGCTGTGCGCAATATCGAAAGCGGCCAGCATCCTCTCAACTCGGAAAAAATCGATGAGAAGAGGGTTCCCGACTGGGGCGCCCTATGTCTCGAAGCGGGGGCTCGTTTCATGCTATGGGTTCAAGGTGGAGGGTGGTTTCCTGACCGTCCACCTCGATGGTGAGGCATTCGAGTCGATTCCTCTGAACGCTCATACCAGGGCCTTGCTTTCAGATTCGACGCTGAGGGTCAGCTCCTTCACGCTGACAGAGGAATCCGTCTCTCTGTGTGTCTCGAAGGAAGTCAGAGAGATGGGGGCGGAGGAGGTCGCCGGCGTTGTTGGGGTAGATAGAAACCTGAGGAACCTTACGGTGGGGGATAAGCGGCAGGTGGTGATTTACGACATGACAGATGTCGTCGGCATCGGGGAGAGAACGAGGGAAGTCGTCAGCTCGTTCAAACGCGACGACGTGAGGATTAGACGTCAAATCGCCTCCAAATACGGAAGGCGGAGGAGCGAGAGGACGAGGCAGTTGCTCAACCTTGTCTCGAAGAAGATAGTCCGAGATGCAAAGGTCAGCAAGCGGGCCATCGTATTCGAGGAGATTACGGGCATACGAAAGCTCTACGGCAAGGGAAATGGGCAGGGAAGATCGTTCAGGGCGAGGATGAACTCCTGGCCCTTCTACGAAATCAAGAGACAAATCCAGTACAAAGCTTCATGGGAAGGGGTGCCAGTCATCACGCTGACCGGAGGTGAGACGAGGGGGACCACGATGGATTGTCCACGATGCGGGGAGAGACTCCAAGTGCCAATCCGAGGCGATGTGCACCACCATCGGCAACTATGGTGCGAGAAGTGCGGGAGGTGGACGGACAGGGATGTGGTGGCCGTCTTGAACATCTCTCGCAGGGGACGGTTGAGGTTCGACCGTTCACAACGAAAGGAAGGCGAGGCAGGAGAAGCAGTGAAGGGGAACGCGGGACGCGACGGGGAACCGCTAATCCTAAGAGTCGATGCCTCGAAGCTACGCCATGGACAGTGAACGCGGCAGAACCAAATCCAGCAAGACGGCAGGAGTTACGGTCGTCATCCCGGTAGAGATCTGGCAGCCTCTCGCGGAGATTCGCTCCCAGCTCGACGCCCTCTGCCCCGGTGCCCCCACCCCCGTCGAGGAGGCGCTCCGGGAGGTCATCACGCACTATGCGCACTGCCCTCGGGCTCAGGACGAGGCCGACGCGTTCTGCGAGCGGGCGAAGGCCTGGAAGTAGGACCCTAGCTTAGCTTCACTAGCTGCTGGTCGCCCGATGTCGGTGAGACGACCACGGCCGTCCCGAACGCGATGATCTCCTCCATGCTCTGGGCCATCTCGGTCGAGTCGAACATCACGCTCAAGACGGCGTTCGCGCCCATGCTCTTCGCGTGCTCGGAGAGCCTGTCTAGCGCTTCCTGCCTTGCGACCTGGGCGAGTTGGGTGTACTCCCTGATCTCTCCGCCGGCGATGGTCCGGAGGCCGGCCACCAAGTTCCCTCCGATTCCTCGCGACCTCACGGTAATCCCGTAGACCATCCCGAGGACCTTGTCCACCTTGTAACCCGATGCGTAGTTGGAGGTGAGGAGGAGCATAGGTTGGCCAGCGCCTGTGGTGCTGGAGGGGCCCATCATCTGCTGCTTCAAGGCATT
>Ga0209517_10010300_pt1 | contig 10442 bp, 11 predicted proteins | sample PeaSoiMetSII2010_FD_187695 | JGI IMG/M metagenome (GOLD analysis project Ga0209517, IMG submission 187695) | Peat soil microbial communities from Weissenstadt, Germany - SII-2010 (SPAdes) (version 2) | ecosystem: Environmental > Terrestrial > Soil > Wetlands > Peat | place: Germany... | reverse complement strand
GGCGGCGGATGTGGTGGTGGGGCCGGGGAAGTGAATTGCGGGGGCCCAAGGCCGCAGCCCAGGAATCTCAAACGGGCTTCAATTCCTTTTGACATTCCGGGCGGCAAAGCGGGCCGATGGAGTCCGCAATCGCTGCGGTCAATGGACGATATCGTCACATATCATTCCCAACCCATGCGGACCAGCTCCGGCCAATCCACGAGTAGCGCGTGACGACAGCCAAGTGCCGGAAGAACCAACTTCAATACACCATTTACCCCGGCCACTGCTACGTCCTACACTATGCGCATGAGCTGGAAGCACAGTATCCTCGGCCTCATTATGCTCGCGCTCTTGGCGACGTTCCCTTGGGGGCCGCTGTTCGCCTGGTCACCGGCGCATCCGGGCTACCGGCAAGTTCAATTCTCGCATGCGGATGTTTTGTATCCCGATTCCGCGGCCTTGGATCCGGCGTATCGCGAAGTTGATCGTTACGTGGCGACGGCAGAGAATTTTCACGAATTAAAGTGCTCGAAGAAGATCAAGGTGGTGGTCTGCCGGAATTGGAACGACTGCGTCAGGTTCGCTGCGCCATTTCTGATGGGACAGCGCCCGCTCGCAGTGACGGTTCCTACGGGCACGGTCATCTTCGTCACACCGAGGGCGGCTGGATGGGCGGATATTGGCGGATTGCTTCGGCACGAACTGTCGCACGCAGTCCTGAATCAGAATCGGTCGCTGCTGAGTGTTCTCAGAATGCTGCGACAGCCGTGGGTTTCAGAGGGTGTGGCGGGAGTCGTAGCTGCAATGGGGACGACCGCACCAGGGCAGCACTTGGTGAGCTTGCCAGAAGGAGAGTTCCTGTCACGGGCCGGCACGGAGGACCTATGGCCATCCTTTGCTGCCGCGTCACAGAAGGACTGGCGGTTCAGCTATACGGCATGGATTTATTTCTGGGACTGTCAGATCGAGCGAAGCGGCAAGGCGACATTTCTGAGATTCGAAAAGGCGTGCTTCTCTGATCCGCGGGGCTGTCGGAGTATCTTCGCCAACGTGTACGGTACCGACCTTCTGAACGCGGTAGACCAGTTCCAAAACGAGGTGCGGTCGGGACGGGTGGTGGCGCCGGAGCGGGCTTGGTTCTGATCTCGCGGCCATGGACAGATCCGCATAACATAACAATTTGTGGAAACGGAATTCCCCGAGGGTACCCTTGGTAGCATCGGTGCGACTTAGAATCTGACCACTTGGCCGATTTTGTCGCCAAACCGCTGAAGTGGATCCGTTAGCAGATTACTCCCGATAAGTCGCCTGGCGACAGTAACGGGCCGAGTCGCGCCAAGTTGCCGTATCACGCCCATTGCTGAGAGCTGCCGGTGCCAGATCGTCCCAACGCCAAAGTCGCGAAGGCGTCGCCCGACGCTGTCTTTACCCCTCGGCTTGGCGTAGCCGTTCCAGCGCCTGTTCCGTGACGGATTTGAGCGGACCCAAGTCGTCTTCGATCATGAGCCCTGCGCGAGCAACGTCAACTCTGTCGTATTCGTGGCGCAGGAAGTTTCCCAGAGCGCACATTCGGCCACGGAACTCAGGTCCATTCCCCGCGTAAATTCTTCGATGAGAGGGATGTTCTCGAGAATATCTTCAAAACGTTGCAGGGGATCTTTAGAAGGCACGGACCGCCTCGGCCTCGACGTTCTTCCGCACCCGCGGTTTCAGCGTCCCTTGCTCAACGAACTCGACGGAATGGCCCAGCATCTGCGAGATCTGCCACTCGATTCCGGCAACATCCAGGAGCGATATGCGGCGCGTATCGTCGAAAGCAGCCAGCAGGTCGATATCGGAATTCGGGCGGTGATCTCCACGCGCCGTCGAGCCGCACAGCGAGAGACGGATCACGCCACTGGCCCGCAGTTCGGATTCGTGTCCGCGCAATGTATCGATCACCTGCTCGCGATCCATGGTCCGATTGTCGCGGGCGTTCCTTGACGGGTCAAGCGGCCGTGGCTGTTCGCGGCCAGTGTCGAACCTGCGCCCGCCAGGCGGACGCACGGGGCTTCCCCGTGCACGGCCGCCGATCTGCCCTCTGGCGCTGATCCGTAAGTCCCGTCGCCAGAACTACGGTCAGATCGATATCTTAACGCCTATGCCCCCCGGCCCCGGTCCTAAACCTTTAGGGGCTTGTCGGAAGCTTTCCAGTGCTTCTCGTCCCAGTATAGGGTCTTGCCTTCGCGATAGGACTGGGCCGCCAGATTGATGACGACCACGGCCCTGGCGCCGGTTTCCACATCCAGATGCGGTTTCTCGCGGGTGCGCATACAGGTGAGGAAGTTCTCGATGTGCGCGGTCATCATGTCCTTCTGGTCGACCGGAATCTGAATGTCCTTGGTTCCGAACTTCTGTTCGTATTTGTCGCCGCCGATGGCCGCCATCTTGAAGGTGCGGGGCTGCGAATTCGGCACTACGGTCCGCCGGACCTGCGGCTTCACCGTAATGTAGGGAACCATGCGCTCGAACTCGCCGTGTTCCACCATGACGATGGTGCCCTCGTGGCCGCGGATGGTGCCGGGAATGTGCTCGGAGTTGGCCATCGAAGAGCTGAGCACCAGCGAGTGGCCCTTGGCATACTCGGCCAACAGGTGGAAGGTATCGGGCACCTCGCGCTTGGGGCCCTCCTTGAACACGTAGATACCGCCGGTGGCCATCACCTTGGTGGGGAACTGGGGCTCGTCCCAGCAGATGTTGAGCGGGGCGATCACGTGGTAGAAGAGATCGCTGGCGGTGCCCAGTGAGTAGTCCCAATACTTGCGGAAACGGAAGAAGCGGTCGGCATCGAAGGGGCGTTTGGGAGCGAGCTTGAATTGCGAGCCCAGCCACATGTTCCAGTCGATGAAGTTTTCGCCCTTGCCATCGGGACCGGCGCCCTCGTCGATGGGGTAATTCCACTCGCCCTCAACCGAGTTGCGATGGTAGGATCCCTGGCTCATGATCATCTGGCCGATCATGCCGTCGGCGATGGCTTTCTTGGCCTTCCACCAGATGTCGGCGGAGGTGGTCTGCGAACCGACCTGCAGGATGCGCTTGGTCTCCTTGACGGTGGCCACCAACTGGCGGGCCTCGTCGTTGGTGTGAACCATGGGCTTTTCGAGGTAAACGTCCTTGCCCTTGTCCATGGCGTCGAGCGCCATCTTGGCATGCCAGTGGTCGGGGGTGGCGATGACCACGGCATCCACTTCGGACTTTTCCAGGATTTCGCGGTAATCCGAATAGCCGGTGACCTTGTGGAACTCGGCGGCCCGTTTCTTGCGCTTTTCGTAGACGTCGCACACGGCGACAATCTGGCAGGCGTTGTTCTGCTGACCGAAGCGGGCGAAATCGCGGGCATCCGAAGTGCCGCGCCCGCCCACGCCGAGCACGGCGATATTAATCCGATCGTTGGCGCCGATGACACGGCCGCCGGTCATCTTGCTGCCGGTTCTGCCGGCAAACGCCGAGTTGGCCGCTCCCAGCGTGAGACCGGTCGCGCCCACGGTCTTCAGAAAGTCCCGCCGATCGAGAGCATCTTTTTCAGTTGACATGGAAAACTCCTTTCCCGAGTGGTTTCGGGGAAAATCCGACCTCGTTCGCCGGATCCAGCACGGTTCCTATTATCACTCACGGCGCGTCGAGGGGCCAGGGGCCGGGGAAGTCCGGTTGACTTAACCCAATCGGATCCCTCGAAAAATGACGGTCACAATCGAAGTGCCGAGGTCTTCTCCGATGAATTCGCGGGTAGCTGGCGCATGGATGACGAGTACCTTCACGGCGTCATCAACCACCTGGAATGCTACGTCAACGGCAACCTTCACACCAACGAAGGCATAGGATTTGCTCACCCCCGGTGCTTGCGCGTCTCGCGTATCTCCTGAGCCGATTCCTCAGCCGCAAAGGCAGGCGTCACCCCGCGCCGTTTCTTAGCAGGCGTGGCCTGCTTCGAAGCTGCTGCCGCGATCTTGGAGGCTGGCGCGGGGGCTGCTACAGGAGCGGTCTTCCGTGACCCAAGCGAGGCGCGCCGGCTCCAGCCTTGCAGGTGAGGCGCGCCGGGTGCGGAGAACAACTCCACGTCCTCTGAGATCTCAATGTCGTAGCAGTAGTTCTCGAAATCGTCGGGCTTGTCCCGCGGATCGTGCGGGTTGGAGCGTTCGCACTGGACTACGGTACACCGGATGGCACGATTTGAACCGCGCTCCAGGAACACCAAGGGTTCGCCTGGCTGCACGGCTTCCAGCCGTGGATCAGGCCGCTTGCGGATGCGGTATTCGTTACGCTTTTCGCCGGAGAGGATCTCTTGGAACGGTACGCGGTTGAGGCAGGCCACGTTCAGCATTCTCTTGTCCTGACTTTCTGTCGGAGAAAGAGACGCGCGACGGGGCCTCTTAGGGCGGCCAATCAAGCGTGCGGCGATTGGGCGCCAATGTCAAGCGTTGCGTTTCGCCCTTGGCTTGGCTTCGGCCCGCGCCGATTCGGATTCTTGGCGGATTGCCGCTTGTACGCCGCTTCCCGCCGCATGATCTCTTCGTGTGGAACGGAGAGCACCTTGCGAACGATGGCGTCGAATCGCGCGGCGGCCTCCGGGCCTTCGATCATTTCCGGGTGCGGCTTCATCGTTCCCATCATTGCACAAACATACGGGTTAGAGATGGAGTTTGCCCAGGCCTTGGGCCTTTCCTCCGTTTGGGTATAATACCCGGAGCAGACATGGAAAATAAAACGCGAGCACGAACGGCCGGCAAATTACCCGGCAAGGCCGCGAGTAAACCGCTGCTCCATTCGCCGTTGTCGCAAGTGGCATTTGAGGTAAACTTCCAAAACTGTTTTGCGGTCGAGACTGGCATCGCAGCGTATCAGCATCGGGTGGAATCTGTTTACCCAGTGGCCAGCTCGGAGTACATCGTGCGCCTGCCCAGTTCCGCCGCATTGGGCAAACCTTTGAGACCGGAGAGCGCGACGCTCACGCCCATGAGGAGTTTTGTATTTGAGAATTCGAAAGGGTCGAGAAGCGTGCGTGTCTCCGTGGTCAACTTTGCGTTTGTCATCACGGACTACTTGCATTTCGAAGATTACATAACTGCCCTGAGCGCAGCTTTTGATCCAGCAATTGAGATCTTTCAACTGCATCATGTTGAGCGTATCGGCCTGCGATACATAAACGAGATCTCGATTCCAAACGAACGTGCGGACGTTCACTATAACGACTATGTGCGATCGCCGCTCAACGCCGAGGCTTTCGCTGCTCACGTGCCGACCAGTTTCTTAGCCGAGGTCTCAGTGGACCTGGATAGCGAAAAGAAACTCACGATCCGCAGCGGTCTGCTTCCTTCTCGGCCCGACGCGGCGACCCGCACGTACCTCCTTGATCTCGATTGCTATTCGCTTGGGAATGTCCCATTATCCCGCCAAAACCTCACGGCCCTGCTCGACCAGTACCATGATTCAATTGAAACGGAATTCATGCGGGCCGCGACTGACAGATACTGGAAATATATGGCCGAGGGGGCGCCGCTGTGATCCCCCCGCCGTTATCCGATCTCGCGGCGCCGAACGAGTTTCCGTTCCACGCTTACGGAACAGGGGAGAAGTTTCCAATCAAAATGCCCATTTTCCAGCCTGCCGGAAATCCTACTGAGAGATATCGCATAGCTGTCGGCTTTTATGGCACTGGAGATAGCGGCACATGGACTCTATCAATCGAGCAATTTCGGGAGTTCCTCCAAATTCAGGCGCTCGGCCAACTTTCGCCGGGGTTGATCCAGATACTGATGCCTCAAGGGACTGTCGGTGACAAGCTAACAAAAGTAACTCCGAGGCAGAGACTCTTCAAGCGGATTCTTGCGCTAAGAGATTCCATCGAGGCTAAACAGGGAATTCTGTCAGAAAGCTATCCATTGATCCGCGAGGACCGTGAAAGATAGTTCCATGCAGCGTGTCGTTGACGCATGCGTTGTGGCAAAGTGGTTTCTTCCGGAAGCGTACAAAGAGCAGGCAGATAAGCTACTCCATGATGATACTGTGGACCTGATAGCGCCCGACCTTCTTGTGATCGAGTTTGCCAGTCTTCTATGGAAACGCAGTACCAAGATTAAGGACATATCGCTCGATCAAGCAGATCAGATTTGGGAAGCCTTCTTAGCGCTCGACCTTCCGTTGCATCCGTCGGCAGACATCGCGACGGCAGCGCTTAAACTCGCGACTCAAAACGATCATAAAATCTACGACATGCTTTACATAGCCTTGGCGGAACGGAACGCCTGTGAATTCGTCACGGCAGACAAGACGTTGATGAACAAATTGGGGAGGGTATTTCCCCGCTTGCGTTGGCTTGGCGATCTCTAAGAGTCGCCCTGTTTTCCAATCATTTCCGAATTATCCCTGCCGCGGTCGCGATACCCGCCTGCTGACTGTGGAATGAGGAGAAGATTCCATGGCAACCATTTCTCAAATCCAGGCCAACCGCCTCAACGCCCAGAAGCCTACAGGCCCGCGCTCCGCCGAAGGCAAGGCCTCATCCTCCTTCAACGCCTTCAAACACGGCGCCCGCGCCCGCATCATCCCGGAGAGAACGAGGGCGACCTGCTGGATATCACTCGCCAATACTACGAAGAATTCTGCCCCGAGGGCATCGTCGAAACCGAACTCGTGGAATCCAAGCAGGAAGATCCCGAGCACTCGCTCGGCGCCTCCCTCATCGCCGACTCCTTCGGCCCCAACGTCCTCCACAAGCTCTTCCGCCGCAGCCAGGCGGCCCACCGCGATTGGTTCCGCGCCGAAACCGAGATCCGCCGCCAGGCCGAGCGCCTCTCACGCCCCGCGAATCCCGAGGCCGCCGCCCAAGCCGGCGCCCGCTCCTCAACCAGCGCCCGCACTGCCTCCGGCTTCAACCCCCGAAGCCCCCACCACCCGCCCGTCGAGCTCTGCCCCTCCTGCCACTCGATGGGCAGAATCGACGATCGCTGCAATTTCCAACCGAACGACTCAGTTGACTTCATTGAAAATTGGCTTCGTTCCGCCGGGAATAACGGAGCCGCGCGCGTCAGCAATCGGTGTCGCGATATGTCGAGTGAACTTCCTGAAACAACAGACTAGGTGCACTCGTATTTAAGCGTGGCCCCTTCCCTCACGGTCGGGGCTCGGATCGGAAGCTCACAAGCTATCGTCCTCTGGTCCGCGACGTCATAGAAGAGGAACCATGCCACACAGATCCTCGCCTTGGGACGGTCTTCTGCAGGACCTTCGCTACACGCTGCGGACGCTCGGCCGCGATGCCGGCTTCGCGGTCTTTGCCATTCTGATCGTGGGACTGGGTATCGGCGCAAGCTCGACGCTGTTCAGTGTGGTCAACGCTCTTCTGCTTCGTCCCCTGCCTTTTCGCGATCCACAGCACCTGGTGTGGATCGCCAACCATGACACCAGCGGCCTTTCGGGACAGACCACCCAGGTGGACCACCTGCTGGACCTGCGGGCCGAGAACCAGTCCTTTTCCGACATTGCCGGTTATTTCGCCTTCTACGGCGTAGGCGATTACATCCTGACTGGGCAGGGAGAACCGGAGCGGCTTAGCGCCGTCCCGGTGTCCGGAAATTTCTTCCAGCTACTGGGAGTCGAGCCGCAACTGGGCAGGTTGTTCAACCCGGAAGAGTGTAAATGGCACGGGCCCCAGGCCGTACTTCTGAGCCACGGTATCTGGGAGCGAAGGTTTGCGGCGGATCCGCGAATTGTGGGGCGGGCGGTGACGCTGGACAACCAGCCGGTGACCGTGGTGGGCGTCCTGCCGGCCTCGTTCGATTTCGCCTCGGTCTTCGCGCCGGGCGGCCACTTCGACCTGGTGGTTCCATTCCCGCTGAGCTCCGAGACCAACCGCTGGGGAAACACCATGGCCATGATCGGCCGCCTGAAACCGGGAGTCACGCTGGGGGCCGCGCAGGCGGAGGTGAAGATCCTGGCCGAGCGGATGACGCAGGCGCATCGCGAGCGCAACGATTTTGAAGGAAAGGTGAGCCTGCTCGAAGAGCACGTCAGCGGACGGATGCGCCTGGCTTTGGTGGTGCTGGCCTGCGCGGTGGGAACGGTGATGCTCATCGTGTGCGCCAACCTGTCGAACCTGCTGCTGGCGCGGACCGCGGCGCGTCAGAAAGAAATCGCTCTGCGCACTGCGCTGGGAGCGGGGCGGTGGCGGCTGGTGCGGCAGATGCTGACCGAAGGGATCGCGCTTTCGTGTTGCGGCGCGGCTTTGGGCGTAGTGCTGGCGCTTGCGGGAACCAGGGCGGTGGCGCGCCTGGACTCTTTCAGCATCGCACTGCTGGGCAACGTGAGGACGGATGGGGCCACCCTTGGTTTCAGCCTGCTGCTGGCGATCGTGACCGGGGTCATTTTCGGGCTGGCGCCGGCTCTTCAGGTTCCGGCTGATACCCTCCATGACGCGCTGAAAGACACCACCCGCGGGTCGACGGAAGGAAAACATCGCAACTGGGTCCGCGGCGCGCTGGTGGTTTCGGAGATCGGGTTTGCGTGCGTGCTGCTGATGGGCGCGGGGCTGCTCATACGGAGTCTGGCCCGCGTGCTGGATGTCGACCTGGGCTTCCGGCCGGAACGGGCGGCCACCGTGCGCGTGGATCCCGACCAGCGCTATTCCACACAGGCGCAGCAGAATGCCTATTTCGACGAAGTGCTGCGCCGGGCCAGAGATATTCCGGGAGTTGAGCAGGCCGGGTTGACCGACGCTCTCCCGCTGGGCCGCAACCGCGGTTGGGGCGCGCCGGCGAAGGGACAGACATATCCGAAGGGCAAGTTTCCGAGCGCGTTTGTGCGGGTGGTGACGGACGGCTATATCGGCGCGATGGGCATTCCGCTGCGAGCGGGCCGCGACCTTGCGCCCACGGACACCCCCACCAGCGAGCCGGTGATTCTGATCAACGAGACTATGGCACGCACCCTGTTCCCCGGCCAGAACGCGATCGGCAGGATCGTCCTGGCATGCGGGGAGCGGAGCGTAGCGGGCGTGGTGGGGGACGTGCGGCACCTGGCGCTGGAGCAGGGCGCGGGCATGGAGATGTACCTGCCGATCCGGCAATGCCGCGATTTCGCTTCGGTGGACCTGGTGATTCGCACCACGCTCCCGCCATCGCAACTCGCCTCGGCCGTTCGGGCCGCTTTGAAGCCGCTGGCGCCCAACCTCTCGGGCGGCGACTTCCGCACGATCCAGCAACTGGTGGACAAGGCCGTGTCGCCGCGGCGCTTCGTGGTACTGTTGCTGGGCGGATTCGCGCTGTTCGCGTTGATCCTGGCATCGCTGGGCATTTATGGCGTGATTTCCTATTCCGTGAACCAGAGGACCCAGGAAATCGGTATTCGCATGGCCCTGGGCGCATCGGCGGGGAAGTTGCAGGGGCGGATCATTCTGCAGACGCTCCAGCTTGCGGCGATGGGCATGCTGTTGGGCGCGGGCGCTTCGTGGTTGCTGGCGCGGGCGCTGAGCGGGCTACTGTTCGGCGTTACGGCGAGCGATCCGGTCACATTTGGCGGGATGCTGGCGGTGCTGACGGCGGTGGCGGCGATCGCCGGGTATCTTCCCGCGCGGCGCGCTTCGCGCATCGATCCGTCGGTGGCCCTGCGGGCGAACTGAGTTCAGTTCATGGGCACGCGGCTGATGTACCACACACCCAGTTCGGCAAACATAAGCTCGGAGGGGAACTTGAGCCCAATGCGGTACACGGAGCTGCGGGGTTCGCGTGCGCAATACTGAACGCGAGCGAACCCCATCTGGCCGTGTGACAAGCTGTGGAAGAAAGTCACGGTGCCAGGAACGAGCGGCTGGCCTGCCAGGACCAGGGCTCCGCAGGGGCTTATATCCACTCCGCGTACGTTCCAAGCACGAGTTCCCTCGCCGACGTGAAGGACAGCGTCGAACCTCACGGCCAGCCGCGGATGGAACCGCCGTTCGGGTGGGGGCACTTTGGCGGCAACCGGCTGGCTGGCTTTCTCCCGCTTGAGCCTCAGCCGTGCCAGGGGCGATGTACAACGACGCAAGACGGCCGGCACCATTGGCAATGACATCTCAGTACTACTCTGTACTTAGAACGCCGGTAGTCTCAAGTACCGCCCGATCTCCCCAACTGCTAGTACCGGAGGCATTAACTTTAGGATGCACGGGAACGTCTCTGCCAGCAGAAAACCCAACACAAGGCAGGAATACAAAACCCGAGAATCTTCCAGGTGCGCGAAGATTCTCGGGTTTGCGATCAGCGATCAGCCGTCAGCGCTCAGCCATTGAACCTCCGAAACTTCCGCCTCGCTGAAGGACATCCACGATGCCCCACCGGCGAATTTGTCACAAATCGGAAGCTGATCGCTGAAAGCTGAGAACGTGAGCAAAAATTAGTTTTTCGCTATTGACTAGCTATATAGCTAGTTGTATACTGGGCTTATGGGCT
>Ga0209517_10010298_pt1 | contig 10445 bp, 9 predicted proteins | sample PeaSoiMetSII2010_FD_187695 | JGI IMG/M metagenome (GOLD analysis project Ga0209517, IMG submission 187695) | Peat soil microbial communities from Weissenstadt, Germany - SII-2010 (SPAdes) (version 2) | ecosystem: Environmental > Terrestrial > Soil > Wetlands > Peat | place: Germany: Weissenstadt... | reverse complement strand
GCCGCCGTATTCCCCGGACTTCAACCCCATCGAAAAGTGTTGGTTCCAGGTCAAGCAAAGGTTGCGAGCTTGGAAGATCCGCCAACTGGAATTGCTGGAGCATGCCGTGGCCGCGGCCCTTACTGCGCTGAATTCAGAACACGCAACAGCCCATTTTCGCCACTGCGGCTATGGTCTATAAATACTCAGAAAATGGTCTAGAAGGAAGGGATCACAGACGTGGTCTTACTTGAGGCCGTCGCTCGAGCCGAGAAAGGACAAATCGATGCCGACCTTGGCGGTGAGGTCATCAAACAGCGGATCGCCAGGCCCGGACAAGGGAGATCGAAAGGCTACCGGAGCATCATTCTTTTCCGCGGCGGAAGGTCCTCTCCAGGAGCGCTTTCTGAAAAGAGCCGGGCGTTCTTCGTGTATGCTTTCGCCAAAAGCCAGCGGGCGAACATCGATGGCCAGGAGAAAGAACAGTTCAAGGAAGCTGCGAAGCATGTCCTGGCCTTAACGGAGAAGCAGCTCGCGGAGCTGGTGAAGAGAGGCGATTTTGCGGAGGTCAAAAGCGAATGAGCAAAAAGTATCGAAGTGACGCGATGGCAGCCATCCATGAAACCATGGAAGCCTTGCACGATGTTGGTGCCATCGGCAAGCAGACGATGCGGCGTTTCGATGACGCCTGCCTCACGCCCATTCGGCCGTTGAAGCCCAAAGAAATCAAGGCGATCCGGGAGCGGGAGCACGTCAGCCAAAGCGTCTTCGCCAACTACCTGAACGTGACCAGCAGTCTGGTCAGCAAATGGGAGCGCGGCGAAAAGCGTCCTTCTGGGGCCTCGCTCAAGCTGCTGTCGCTGGTCGAGAAGAATGGGCTTGCCACCGTTGCGTAGTCCAAGTCAACTCTCCTTGCGATAGCTGGCCGGCGACACGCCCACGTGCCGCACAAACCAATGCGACAAGTGGCTCTGCGAGGAGAACCCGACCGCCAGCGCCACGTCGACTACGGCCATGTCGGTGTTTCGCAGCAGTTCCTTGGCGCGCTCCAGGCGGCGGGTGATCACGTATTGGTGGGGCGATTGCCCCATGGCGGCCTTGAACGCTCGCGCCAGGTACAGCGGGCTGATGCCGACTTCGGCGCCCATCGCTTCCAGGCTCAGGTTGCTTTCGAGATTGGCTTCGATGTACTCGATTAAGCGCCGCATTTTGGAGCTGTGGATGACCTGAACCGGCAGAATCCGGCCCGGACGCGAGCGCGTGGAATGTTGCCGCGCCAGGTGCACGGCCATCATCTGGGCGATCGTATCGATGTATAGACCGTCTTCGACAGTGCCATCCTTCAGCGCGTTGTGGATGGCGATGGACAGTTGCTCCAGCAGTGGATCGAGGATGGCGAAGCGCGGAACCAGCTCCGCGGCGGAGGTGTCGCAGCCGCAGATCTCGCTGACTGCGCCTTCGTACACGGACCGGCGCAAATACACTTGTAGAATTTCAGGATGACCGGAGTGTTGCCAGCGCGTCGTGGCTTGGCCCGGGGTCAGGCAAATGCGGCGGGGGCCGATCAAGGCTCGTTCGTAGGGATTGCCCACGATCCTGCGGCTGACCTCGGTGGGGCGGTGCAGATGATAGATCAACGACGGGTGGCGGATGGCCGTTTCGGTGGCTTCAAACGGCGCTTCTTCGAAGATCGCCGCATACAGCGACCGCCAGCCGATCTGCTGGCTCTCCGCAACTACTCGGTTGCCCGGTCGAAGCGCCCGGCCGTGCGTTTCGCGGACGGTGAAGATGGAACTCGGCAACGCGGCCATTACAAATCCCTCAACTTCTGATGTTTCAGTCCACCGCGACTCAGTATACTGCCGGAACCGCCCAGCAACAAGCGGCGGGTCACGATTCTGTTCATCAAGTTGTCTTTCTTGCAAGCCTCCCGGGGCGGAATTGGAATAGTGTATCTGGCAGGATCATGGGCAGGTACACGGCCTGTTCCACGGGTGCGCTCCATTTTTACAATTCGGCTTTATTTGCTTTGAGGGGACTCCGGAGGTTAGCCAAGATGCTACAGCGCACCAAGAACGTGGGATTTCTGTGTTTAGGGGCGGTGATTCTGACGATGGGCGCTGCGCGCTTGCACGCGCAAGCCACGGCCGCCGTCGTGGGCACGGTGACGGACATGTCCGGCGCTGCGATCGCCGAGGCGGCGATTCAAGTGAAGAACAGCGGGACGGGGGTGGTCCGGGCCACTACCGCGGACGTACAAGGGCGGTTCCGCGTGCCCGAACTCATCATCGGGGAGTATGAAGTCTCGGCTGCCAAAACGGGTTTCTCGACCGTGGTTCGCAAGGGCGTCACGCTGACCGTCGGCGCGGAACCGGTGCTGGATTTCCAGCTTCCGGTCGGACAGCAGCAACAGACCGTGACGGTCGAAGCCGAAGTCTCGCAGGTGGAAACGCAATCCACGGCGGTGGCTTCGCTGGTGGAATCCAAGCAGATTAGCGAGCTGCCGCTCAACGGCCGCAACTTCACTCAACTGCTGGTCCTGGCGCCCGGAGTCACGCAAATTCCGCTGGGCGCGCCGGGCGCGGGCAGCACGTTTTACGGCAACGGCCAGAAGTATTCCATCGCCGGCTCGCGCCCGTCGGGCCAGGCGTACCTGCTGGACGATCAGGACATGACGAATTTCTGGAACAACGGTCCGGGCGCGGGCGGACTGGGAACGGCGCTGGGCGTCGAGGCTATCGCGGAGTTCCAGACGCTGACCAACACCTACACCGCGCAATTTGGCGGCAATGGCGCGGTGATCAACGCGTCCACCAAGGCGGGCACGAACAGCTTCCACGGCTCGGCGTTCGAATTCCTGCGCAACGACAAACTGGAGGCGCGGAATTTCTTCGACGGGGCTAGTCCCCCGGCTTTCCGCCAGAACCAGTTCGGAGGCAGCGTGGGCGGGCCGATCAAGAAAAACAAGCTGTTCTTCTTCGCCAACTATGAAGGTCTGCGCAATTACCGGGGTGTGTCCACCGTAGTCACAGTGCCCGACGAGTGCGCCCATCAATTCCGGGCTTCAACGGTCACGCCGGGAGTTTGCGGCGCCCCGCTCGCGTTGAATTCCAATCCGGCCGTGGCGCAGGCCATCGCCAATACCATGGCACTGTGGCCCAACACCGCCTACAATGAGCTGCTTTCCGGCTCTACGGCCTCCGGAACCGGAAATGCTTTGGTCACCGATCCGGCCATCGGCCGGGAGAACTACCTGGTCGGCCGCGTCGACTACGCCATCTCGGACAAGGCCAACCTGTTCGTGCGTTACGTCCTGGACCGGGCGCAGCGCGACTTCACCACCGGCGTCCCGTATTGGCCGGAACTGGACACGACGAGGGATCATTTCATCACCGTGGAGGAGCGGCATGTGATCACGCCCCGGCTCGTGAATCTGGCCCACGCGAGCTTCTCGCGCACTTGGGAGGACGCTAATGTGTACGGGTCCCCGATCGTAAACGGCGGCGTGGCGACGCCCGGTTCGATCGCCACGTCGGGCCTGCATCCGCTCCAGTTCTTTGGCACCTCCGCGGGACGCGAAGACGGCACCATCGGCTCGTTCTCGGGCGTGACGGCCATCGGCGCCAGCACCACGCTGCCGTTCTATTTGGTCCCCAACAAGTTCTCCGTAGGCGATGACGTGATCTGGACTTCGGGCGCACACAATATCGAGGCTGGCGTCACCGTGCAGCGTCTGCGCGAGAATACCTGGGCTCCCTTCGTGGTGGGCACCACTTGGACCTTCGCCAGTCTCGCCACGTTTGAATCCGGCAGTCCGGCCAGCGTTCAGGGACAGGTGTCCGATCAGCAGAACCCCACTTCGGATGCTTACAAAGACTACCGGTACACGGTCTACACTCCGTATATCCAAGACCAATGGAAAGTCACGCGGACACTCACCGTTAACCTGGGCCTCCGGTATTCGCCGACCTCGCTGATCAGTTCGGTACGGCACCAGGAGTTCCAGCTTTTGAACGCGCCCTACGGTCCATGGACGCCGGAGACCACGTCATCGCAAACCAATCCGTCGCTGAAGAACTGGGACCCGCGCGTGGGCCTGGCCTGGGACCCGTTCAAGGATCACAAGACCTCGATTCGCGCCAGCTTCGGGATGTTCCATAACGTGATTTACTCGCGGGATCTCAACCACTGGCTGCAGCCGCCGTTCGTGACGCTGACGCAGACGTCGGCGCAGAACCTGCAATACGTGGGAACTTGCTCCGGCAGTTGCTCGCCCTTCACGGTTCCGATTACGCCCGGCGTGATCCCGACCAACGGCAGCTTGAGCTTGACCAACTCCAACTATTGGTACGTGACCAACACGCCGTATCAGGAACAGTGGAACCTGATCGTGCAACGGGAAGTGATGCCCAACACGGTGGCCTCCGTAGGCTACGTCGGCTCGCATAACGTGCACATGTTCACGCAGCTCGATTTCAATTATCCGGTGCCGTGCATGAGCGCATCTTCGGGATGCTTCTACAATGGCGCGCCGACCTTCAGCAGCGCGGCGGGAGTCGCCAATCCGCGTTTGAATCCCCAGTTCAACAGCTTGATTCTTGCGAACACGATTGCTTCCTCGCACTACGATGCGCTGCAGGCCAGCTTGAACCGGCGGTTCGCCAAGGGCTGGCAGATGCAGGTGTCGTATGCATTTTCAAAATCGATTGATAACAGCTCCGGGACGTACGGACTGGATGGCGGCGGCTTGGGCGTGGCCGCGACCAATCCCACCAATCTGACGCCCGACAAGGGGCTCTCGAATTTCAACCGCACAAACAATTTCCGTGTCAGCGGCCTGTACAACGTGCCGTTCAAGGCTCAGGGCATCGCCGGCCAATTGATCAACGGTTGGCAGCTCACCGGGGCGTTCACGTATCTATCGGGCGCGCCGACCACGCCGCTCTCCGCGACCAACCGTGTCTTCACTGGAACCGGTTCGCCTACGGGCCGGCCAAATCTGATCGCGGGCTGCGATCTCTACAACGGCTTCCAGACGCTCAGCCAGTGGTTCAACCCGAACTGCTTCGCCTTGCAGCCGGTGGGTACCTACGGGGATGCCGGGCGCGACATTATTCTCGGACCTAACCTCTGGAATCTGGACGATTCGCTGACCAAGGACTTCAAGGTGCGCCAGATTTCGGATCAGTTTTTTGTGCAGTTCCGGGCCGAAGCGTTCAACATTTTGAATCATCCTTCGTTCCAGAATCCGAACAACACGGTGTTCGCGGGCGCCGGCTTCAACGCCAGCGCGGGACGCATCACCGCCACCAACAGCCAGCCGCGGCAGCTTCAACTTGCGCTGAAGCTCGTTTTCTGAGAACTTAGGGGCGATTGCGCGTTCTGGCATTAGTTTTCGCGGGCGCGGCGCTGGGCGCCGATACGTCCACACCGGTCACCTTTCACAAGGATGTGCTTCCGATTCTGCAGAAGCGCTGCCAGGAATGTCACCGGCCGGGCGAGATCGGGCCGATGCCTTTGCTCACCTACCAGGACACGCGGCCGTGGGCCAAGGCCATCAAGACCCAAGTGGCGGCGCGTAAGATGCCGCCCTGGTTCGCCGATCCGGCGTATGGACACTTCGCCAACGACCGGCGCTTGAGCGACCGGGAGGTCCGCACGATCGAAGCGTGGGTGGACGCGGGCGCGCCGGAGGGTGACGCGAAAAACTCGCCGCCGGCCGCGCATTGGAGCGACGGCTGGAACATTCGCCCCGACGCTGTGATTCAGCCGCCCGACCCATACATTGTCCCGGCCGCGGGCGCTCAGCCCTACGTCTATATCGTGCTGCCCACCGGATTCACGCGCGACACCTGGGTGACCGCCGCCGAGATCCGGCCCAGCGCCCGCTCGGTCGTGCATCATGTGCTGGCGGTGGTGCGGCCGCGCGGATCGCAGTGGATGAAGGACGCCAAACCGTTCGTGCCCTACGTTCCTCCGGCCGGCTCCGACGCGGGCGATCCGCAATCCGCGCCCGTCAATATGAGCTATGAGTTGCTGGCGGCGTATTCGCCGGGCATGCAGGCGCAGCGCTTTGACGTGGACCACTCGGCCAAGCTGATTCCGGCGGGCGCGGATATCGTCCTGCAACTGCACTACACCGCTAATGGGAAGACTTCGGTGGAAGATCAGACCCGGGTCGGCATGACGCTCGCGAGCGAGCCTCCGCCCAAGCGATTCATGTCGGCCGTGGCGGCATCGCCCAACTGGACCATTCCTCCGGGCGACGCCAACTACGAGGGCCACGCGCGCTTGACCTTCGGCGAACCGGTGGAACTAGTGTTCGTGCAGCCGCACATGCACATGCGGGGGAAGGATATGACGGTGCGCCTGGTGTATCCCGACGGGAGATCGGAAACGTTAATCAGCGTGCCGCGCTTCGATTTCTCGTGGCAAATCATTTATTACCTCGACCAGCCGCTGGCGCTGCCGCAGGGCACCCGCGTGGAGGTGACCGCGCACTGGGACAACTCGGCTAACAATCCTTATAATCCCGACCCGAAAGCGACCGTGCGATGGGGCGATCAAAGTTGGGATGAGATGCTCGACGCCGCCATGGGCGTGATCATCGAGCGGTAAGGACGGCCACACCGAACTACTGTGTTACGGCTCGATCTTCTCCATCAGCTTTTTCACTTCGCCGGGGTAAGCCGCCCGGGGATTGTAGGTCCACAGGACTTGATCCAGCGTTTTCCCCCTGTACTGGGGGGCTTCGGCGAGCTGGCGCGCCACGTACTCGATGCCTGAGGGAATCGATCCGAATCCGCTCTGGCCGTTGTCCCAACCCCAGCGGTTGTTGAATTGCTGGTACTGTCCGCAGGTGCTTTCGCGCACGCTGATGGCCGGAAGAACGCGGTAGTCCAGGCCGTAGGTGTCGGCCGCGCGCAGGTAGTCGGCGATATGGCGGGGCGCCGGGCAGCCGTAGGAATCGAAAAATACACGCAGGCGTTCGATACGCCGGTCCGCGGTGAACACCGGAGTTTTGATGGGCGGGTTGGTGATCACGGTGCCATCGGCGGCCGTGACCGCGCACATGGTGACGCCCACCGCCGCCGTTCCGAGCTTGCGCACGATCGAATCAAATCGTGCGCCTTGGCTCAGCGCGATTGCATCCTTGCGCGGAACCGTTAGCCGCTGGAGGCCGCTGGCCTGAGCTTCACTCCGGTCCAGGCGCTTTCGCGCCAGCCACCGAACCGCGCCGGTGGGCTTCAGTCGAACAATGACGATCACTGCGCCTCGTTTCCGGGGGAGGGAAACTCATCACGTTCGGGGGAGGCTGACGTTCAAAACAATACCTGCAGGTCTTGTTTCAATCCGTCTGCTGTCCTATATGGATACCACAGGACGTGGCAAAAGGAAATGGTACAGAGTCAAATGGGTGCGCGACATAAATGTTGGCGGAAGGCGGGTTTGCTGTTCTGCTTCTCCTAACCGAGCGTATGTGATACGCTCGGTTAGGGGGGGGCACATGCCTGATTCCCTGATTGCTTTAGAAGCCGAACGCGACGATTTGATCGCGGAATTCAGTAGGCTGGGCGATGTGCGCCGCGGTTCCATCACCGGCACCGGCGGGCGCTGTGGTAATCCCCACTGCCACTGCCATGGCGAAAAGGATCCGGGTCATGGCCCGCACCTGCGGCTCACCTACAAGGTCGGAGGCAAGTCGATTACGGAAAGTTTTCCTAGCCCCGCGGCGCAGCGCAAAGCCGAGCGGGAAGTGGCTGAGTTTCGCCGGTATCGGGAAGTGAGCCGTGCGTTCCTGGAGGTGAACGAGAAGATCTGCCGGGTGCGGCCGGTAGAGGAAACTCTGACGCCGGAGGAAAAAAAACGGCGCAAGCGATCCAGCAGGAAGTCCAGCAAGAGGTAAGCCGGCCGCTGCAGGCGATCTTCAGCGGATGGCGCAAAACCGGCCGGGTGGATCTGGAAGCCGTGGAGATGGCCGTACGGGGCCCGATGCATCGCGCCGGCGCCGCCGCTCTGGGCCGCTTGCTCTCGCTCGACACAGCGCCTGCACCGGGGGATGCGTGTGGTTGTGGCGGCCAAGCGCGATGGCACTCGCTAGGCTCCCGACAGTTGCTGACCGCACTGGGTGAGGTGAACTTCCAGAGAGCGTATTATGTCTGCCCGGATTGCCACTCTGGCCACTGTCCGCGCGACCGGGAACTGGAGGTGGAAGCAGTCCAATACTCGCCTGGTGTCCAGCGCATGCTGGCGCTGGTGGGCTCCGAGTCCAGCTTCGAGCAGGGGCGCGAGCAGGGGGCCCTGCTGGCTGGCTTGGAGGTGACGGCCAAGGCCGTGGAGCGCCCGGCCGAAGCCATCGGCGCGGATGGGGAAGCGCATCAGCAGCAGCACCAACGCCGCGCCCAGCAACTGGAGTTGCCCGCAGTCTACGTTCCCACCCTCCCCTTGCTCTATATCGAAATGGACGGCACCGGCGTACCCGTGGTGAAAGCGGAAACCGAGGATCGCGCGGGTAAAGTCGAGGGCCAACCGGCGCACACACGCGCAGTCAAACGGGGTTGCGTATTCACGCAAACCACCACCGACCAGGAGGGCCGTCCGGTGCGCGACCAGGACGCCACCACCTATGTCGGCGCCATGGAGGGAGTTCAGGAGTTTGGCCTCCGGCTCTATACCGAAGCTTGGCGCCGCGGCTGGAGCAGGGCCGAACGGAAGGTGGTGATCGGCGATGGCGCGGTATGGATCTGGAATCTGGCCCGTCAACATTTTCCCGGATCGATTGAGATCGTCGATCTCTATCATGCCCGCCAGCATCTCTGGGAGCTTTCCGCCCAGTTGTTCCCCCGGCAACCACAGGTCCGCAAGCCTTGGATGGGACGCGGCCTCAAGCTCCTCGATCAAGGCCAGGGGGAGCCCTTGGTGAAGATCTTGCGCGACCTGCATCCGGACGGTGAAGAACTGGTCCGGTGGGTGCGCAACCAAGCCGAATACTTTGAACGCAACGCCCAGCGGATGCGCTATCCGGCCTTTCGCGCGCAAGCTCTCTTTGTTGGCTCAGGAGTGGTCGAAGCCGGTTGCAAAACTGTAATCGGCGCTCGGCTCAAGCGCTCTGGCATGTTCTGGACGGTGCGCGGAGCCAACGCCATTATCGCCTTACGCTGTTCCCGCCTCAGTCACAGGTTCGAGGATTACTGGGAATCCCGATCGCGGGCCGCATGATTCCCAACATCTATGTCGCGCACCCGAGTCAAATTCCCGCACGCAAGTGTCTACTTAACTCCGAGGTATTGCAATTCCAGGTTGATCACCATCTGCAGGTCGGGCCACTGCAACCCGCCGATCTTGCGGCCGTCGATGAACAGCGCGGGAGTACCCCGCACGCCCAGCGAGCGGCCCTCGGCAATGCTGCGGTTGACTTCCGGCTCGGTCGCTTTGGTGTCGATGCAGCGGCCGAGTTTGGCGGTGTCCACATGATTATTGCCGGCCCATCCGAGAACTTTGGATTTGAGATTGTCCCCCGTGATTTGTTCCTGGTTGTCGTAAATCCAGTCGTACAGACCCCAGAAACCTTCAGCGTCCTCGTGATACACGCAACGGGCCGCGATGGCCGCCGCGCGCGCCCAGGGATGGATCGATTCCAGCGGAAAGTCCTTGAAATACACTCGCACCTTGTCGGGAAACGCCTGGGGCAGCATCTGGCGCAGCACCGGCGCTTCCATCTTGCAATCCGGACACTGCAGGTCGCCAAATTCGACGATGGTCACCGGGGCGTTGGCTGGGCCGAAGCTGGGCAGATCGTTGGTGGTCAGCTTGTCGAGGTTGGCCTGAAACGGACTCTGGTTGATGTTGTAGATGTCGCCTTTGACGACGTTCTGTCCGTCGGCGGAGACGTAGTACAGATCGTCGCGCCCCCCGCCGTCGAAGCCCCAATGCACTACGACTTCGGAGAAACCGGGGAGCGTCTTCGAGGGCTTGGGATCGTCGGCGCGGAACGTCACCGGGCCGCGGAACAATTCGACGTGGCGTAAATAAGCCTCGAGCGCGGCTTTGTCGAGGGCGCTTCTTTTGCCGGCGGAAGCGGCGGGCTTAGGCCCTTGCGCGCATCCAGCCGGAGTTAGAAAAAGCAGCGCCAACATCGGACCGAGGGTGAGGGCGGCGGTTAAGTATTTCATGGTGCGACATTCGATTCTATAACGGCGCGGCGCCGCGTGTGGGCGAGGGTTGGGGGCCCTGCGGCACGACGTCCCGGTCTGGCACAAAGATCGCGACTTCGAAACGCTCGCCCGATTTACAGCGTTAAGGACCGAAGACAGCCCGAGCCCATTGACCGCTGGACGGGGGGTGGGCGACATAGAAGTGGAGGTCAAGCTGCTCGGCGAGCTTCCCAGTAGTCCTCAAAGCGGCCGTTGAGGTGACAGCATCGGAGGGCGATGATGGCGTTGGCTCCCCTTACGGTCCAGAACATG
>Ga0209517_10010296_pt1 | contig 10446 bp, 10 predicted proteins | sample PeaSoiMetSII2010_FD_187695 | JGI IMG/M metagenome (GOLD analysis project Ga0209517, IMG submission 187695) | Peat soil microbial communities from Weissenstadt, Germany - SII-2010 (SPAdes) (version 2) | ecosystem: Environmental > Terrestrial > Soil > Wetlands > Peat | place: Germany... | reverse complement strand
CCACCACGTAGGCGTCTCAAAAAGACATCGCCGGCTGCATCCATTGCGCCAGTCGCCCGCAAAATCTTGTAGCCACACCACATGCGCCTTCATGGGAGTGACGGTTCCAGATTCGGGAAGCTGGGTCTTTTCACCTGTGCAAAACATAGATTTGCAGTTCGCTGAATTTGTGGCAAACTGAGCGCTCCTTTTTTCGTGTTCCTGAATCTAATCAGCTAGGCAACCTAAAATTTGGGTCTCCCAAGGCGGGACCGGCCAGGCCCCCGGGTCCATGGGTCGGAGGCACAAGGGGTGTGGTAGATGCTTGCGAATGTTTTCGACGCGCTGTTCGGTTGCTGGCACAAGAACTACACTTTCCCCAGAAGCATTCGGCGAGGGGAGCGTTCCCCCGTGGCATCGGTAACCGGAACCTACGTGGTCTGCTTGGACTGTGGGAAAGAACTGCCATACGACTGGAACTCGATGAAGATCGTATCGGCGCCGCAGGAAGCGCCGGGCATCGTGGAGACGGTGGAGTCGTACGTCGGGAAGTGAGCGCCGGACTCGGCCCCATACGCGCCAGCGCTTGAGGTCTAGGCTTTTTCCCTTGGTGGTTGCTCCCCCTTGGCTGATAATGCAGCTCTCCCCGGGCAGGACTACCTAGGTTTCTTGCCGGGCTAACCCCGCGCCCGGATTCAGGTCCCTTGTGGAGATGCCCATGACGATAGGGGCTCCCCAGATTCGCTTTGGCTGGCTTCGCACCCGCGGGCTGCGGCTGATCTTCTTCTTCGCCTACGCCCTGATGGTGCTGATGATCCTGGAGCAGGGACACATCATCCACGCCCAGCAGATGCTGATCCGCCAGCTCTACCCGGACAGCGTGGAACTGAACTCCGCCCGCGCGCGGCTTCACCAGCAGGCGCATCACTGATCCCACCCACCGCGATTATGATGTCGTGATGCCGGCGTCACCAACGTCCGCTCGCTCGGCGCCGTGGGGGACGATCGCGGCCGCATTGGCTTCGTTCCTGGCGCTGCTGGTGGCCATCTGGTTCGCGGCCGCGCATTTTCGGGTGCTGGAGACGACCGGCGGCAGCCGCGCCACCTTCGTTCTGAGCTTTGCCCTGCTGTTCGCGCCCTTCTGGGGGTTCGGATTCGGAGCCTCCGTCCCCCTGCGCCGTGCCCTCCACGCGCGTTGGGCGCGTGTGCTCGCGCCCGGCCTGCTGGCCAGCTCGTATCTCGTCTTTTCCCTGCCCCGCGGTGAATTCCAGTGGCGATACTGCGCTGCGCTGGCCGGGATTCCCATCCTTGTCGCAATGCTGCTTCAGTTCTGCACGCACGAGGAGCCCGGCGCGCGCGCGACGCTCCAGTGGCCCGACCTGCTTGCGCTAGCGCTGCTGGGCGTGCCCATCGTGATGCGCTGGCTGCACGGAGCGTATCCGCATCCCGCGATGAGCGCTCTGCCCAAGCTGCTGCTCACCGACGCCGCCCTCTATGGATTTCTGGTGGTGCACGATCTCGACGGCGTGGGCTACGATTTCCGCCCGCACGGGCGCGATCTGTCCATTGGCCTGCGCGAACTGCTGTTCTTCGCCCCCTTCGGAATCGGTGGAGGCTTCCTGTTGCACTTCATCGGCTTCCACCGCGTGGCGCCGACGTTGTGGGAGTTCTGCGCGGGATGGATCGCCACCTTCATCTTGATCGCCATTCCCGAGGAATTGTTCTTCCGCGGGATTCTGCTGAACCTGCTGGAGCGCCGCCTGGGACCGCGCGCGGCGTTGCTGATCAGCGCCGTGGTATTCGGCTTTTCGCACTTCAACAAGCGCGCGGTATTCAACTGGCGCTACATCATCCTGGCCACCATCGCGGGGATCTTCTACGGGCGCGCCTGGCGCAACCGGCGGCGCTTGTTGACCTCCGGCATCACCCACGCCACGGTGGACGTGATCTGGGGGACGTGGTTCAAGTAATCGGATCGGAAGATCGGCTCATCGGAAGATCTGAAAACAATCACCCGATGACCCGATCTCCCGATGAGCCGATTACTGATCCCGCCGCTTCAGCGTGGGGCGGTCGTCGTCCGACTTGTTGCTGGAGTCGCTGCTGTCGCCGCTGCCGCTATCGTTGGGGTGATTGTCGCTGGCGGTGCGCCGCAGTGTGGGACGGTTCTTGTCCTTGTCATCGGTCAGCTTGCGGCGGTTCTCGATGGCGGCCAGCCGCGCCTTCACGTGCTGGAATTCCGAAGTATCCACAATATACTCGGGACGAGGCGGCAGGATGCTGTTGATCTCTTCCTGGCTCTTGGCGATGCGGTCCGGAGTTTGCGGGTGAGTAGCGAAAGCCTTGGCCAGCGAGCCCGGCTTCTTCTTCTCCTTGGCCTGCACCTTCTCGAAGAAGGCAATGAAGGATTCCGGATCGTACCCCGTCTTGTACATGTACTCGACGCCCAGGTAATCGGCCTCCGCCTCGAAGCCGCGGGAGAACGAGAGGAAGGTCAGCGGCAAGGCCAGGCTGGCGGCCGAGCCTATCGCGTAGCCGATGCCGCCTCCGATAAAGATCAGCGGGATGGAAGCGAAGTTAGCCAGTTGTGCGCGCGTCATCTGGCGTGTGGCGTGGCGGGCGCACACGTGCGAGATCTCGTGCGCCATCACTCCCGCCAGTTCCGACTCGTTGTCCGCCGCCAGGATCAGCCCCGAGTTCACGTAGAAGAAGCCGCCGGGCAGGGCGAAGGCGTTGATCTCGTCGGAGTCGATCACCTTGATGGTGAACGGAACCTTGGCGTCGGAGTTGCGCACCAGGTTCTGTCCGATGCGGTTCACGTACTCATTCACCACCGGGTCCTGGACCAGCTTGACGCTCTGCTCCACCTGCATGGCGTATTGCTTGCCCATGCGAATCTCTTTTTCCAGCGAGTACCAATTGCCCAGCCCGGTGCCGCCCATGTTGCGGTTGCCGATGGAGTCAACGTCGTCCTTGCTCCCCGCCTTGACGTTTTTGTTCTTGTTGTTCGCCGGAGTACTGCCGGTGGGCGCCGCCGGCGTGTTGTCGGGAGCCGCAGCCGGACCGCCGCTGTCTTTATCTTGATCTTGGCTCACTGCGGGCGGGTTCGACTCGGTGCTGACAGGAGCAGTGCCGGCGGGCGTAGTACTGTCCGGAGCAGGCGCTTTCTGCGTGTCCTGGCTCGCCGCAGGCGGCTTCGAGTCAGTGCTGGCAGGGGTCGTACTGTCCGGAGCAGGCGCTTTCGGCGTGTCCTGGGCAAGCGCGAACGGGCTCAGACACCACAGCAGGGCAACCGCTAGAGCGATGGCGCGGAACTTCATGGGGCTCCCTCGCAAAACGTGTACCGGGGGGGCGGGCACGCTGATTATACTACCGTTAACAAGACTGCTGGATTGGACATAGTCTGCCCCACAAATTAGACGCAAAAAGCGGCGGCTGGGTTACCTAAGAGATTGAGGCGTTTGACGCGATGGCTGTGACCATGCACCCCCGGCTCCACAATCACCCGATCGCCCGATGACCCGATCACCCGATCCGGCTAATCGTAGTACTCCAGCCCCAGGTGCGTGATCAACGCCTCGCCCTTTAGGTGCCGCAGCGTGTTCTTCAGCTTCATGGACTGGATGAACAGGTCGTGCTCGGGATAGAGCCCGGGCGCGGTCATGGGCGACTTAAAGTAGAAGCTGAGCCATTCCTGAATGCCGATGCCGCGCAGCTCGGAACTGCGTTGCGCCAGATCAAGAAAGAGCACCAGGTCGAGCACAATGGGCGCAGCCAAGATGGAGTCTCGGCACAGGAAGTCCACCTTGATCTGCATCGGGTAGCCGAGCCAGCCGAAGATATCAATGTTGTCCCAACCTTCTTTGTTGTCACCACGTGGCGGGTAATAGTTAATGCGAACCTTGTGATAAATCTTGCCGTAAAGGTCGGGGTACATCTGCGGCTGCAAGATGTGTTCCAGCACGCCCAGCTTCGATTCTTCCTTGGTCTTGAAGGAGTCGGGATCGTCCAGCACTTCCCCGTCGCGGTTGCCCAAAATGTTGGTGGAGTACCAGCCGCTCAGTCCCAGCATGCGCGCCTTGAAGCCGGGCGCAAGGATGGTCTTCACCAGTGTCTGGCCGGTCTTGAAGTCCTTGCCGCAGATGGGAGCGTGGTTGCGCCGCGAGAGTTCCTGCATCACCGGGAGGTCCACGGTCAGGTTGGGAGCGCCGTTGGCGAAGGGCACGCCTTCGCTGAGCGCGGCATAGGCATAGATCATCGAGGGCGCGATGTCCTCGTCGTTCTGCTCCAGGCCCTTCTCGAACGCTTTCAGCGAATCGTGCACCGCCTTGGGACGCAGGAAGATCTCGGTCGAGCCGCACCAGATCATGATGAAGCGGCTGGCGCCGGACGACTTCTTGAACTCGCGGATGTCCTCGCGTACCTGCTCGGCCAAGTCCCGCTTGCTCTTGCCCTTCTTCACGTTGGGCCCATCGAGCTTGCGGACGTAATTACGGTCGAATACCGCCTTGCGCGGCTTGATGGATTGCAGGAAGGGCTTGATCTGGTCGAGCAGGTCGCGCTCCAGCACGCCGGCGTTGCGGGCCGCAGCATACATGTCGTCGGTGTAGATATCCCAGCCGGTGAAGACCAAGTCGTCGAGGCCGGCGAGCGGCACGAAATCTTGGACCTTGGGCGAGCGCGCGTCGGTGCGCTTCCCCAGGCGGATGGTGCCCATCTGTGTGAGCGAGCCGATGGGCTTCGCCAGGCCTTTGCGGATGGCCTCCACGCCCGCCACGAACGTGGTTGCCACCGCCCCCATGCCGGGGATCATCACTCCCAGCTTGCCTTTGGCCGGTTGGATCTGGCTGGATTTGCCGCTCGATTGCCGCTTCGCCATGAATTATGCTTCCGCCCTTGTTCGATCAGAGTTGGTCGGACAAACGGGTTATCTTCTCGTATCGAGAGGGGATTTGCAAACCGGGGCTCTTGTATTCCCGCGTTTAGTCATCCTGAGCGACCGAGGGCTCCCGCGCGGTTTCTCAAGCGCGGGAGACGGTCGCGAAGGATCTTGGTTTTGCCTGCCGATGGCAGAGTTACCCGATTCTTGGGGGACGCATGCCTGAGCGAATTGCTCTCATCACCGGCTCTTCCAGCGGCATCGGACTGCTGACCGCCCTCGAGCTGGCGCGCGGCGGATATCGCGTTATCGCCACCATGCGCGACCTCTCACGCCGCGCACGCTTGGACGAAGCTGCCGAGCGCGCCGGAGTCGCCGCGCAGCTTGACGTCCGCCGCTTGGACGTTACCGAGACGGGTACCATCCCCGCGATGGTCGAAGGCGTGGTGCGCGATCACGGCCGCATCGATGTGTTGGTGAACAACGCCGGCTTCGCTATGGCAGGTTTTGCTGAAGACATGCGCCTGGCCGAAATCCGCCAGCAGTTCGAGACCAACTTCTTCGGCCATGTCGCCATGACCAAGGCGGTGCTGCCCGTCATGCGCCGCCAGCGCTCGGGGCACATCATCATGGTGTCGTCGATCAGCGGGCGCGTCGGACAGCCGGTGCTCAGCAGCTATTCGTCGTCAAAATTTGCCCTGGAAGGATGGAGCGAAGCGCTGCGGATCGAGACGTTTTCGCTGGGGATCCGTGTGGTACTGGTCGAACCCGGCGCCTTCGGCACCGACATCTGGCAGCGCAACGCGAAGATCGGCGAGGACGCCTTCCGCGCCGATTCTCCCAACCGCGAGCGTGCGGAACGATTTGCCGCCATGGCGAAGAAGCTGCACAAGGCTGACGCCATCGTGGTCGCGCGGCTGATCGCCCGCATCGCCGGCGACCCCAATCCCAAGCTGCGCTACCGCATCGGCTTCGACGCCCACTTGCAGCGCTGGCTGCGCGCGCTTCTCCCCTGGCGGGTTTACGAGAGGCTGGTGGCCAAGGCAGTGAAAATCGACTGAGCCATTGGGTCATTGAGTCATTAGGTCATTCAAAAACAGCGGCCCCCAATGACTCAATGGCTCAATGAATCAATGACTCAATCCCTTGATTCTGTGCACGCAGCGCGACCACAGAAACGCCGCCGCCCCGCACAGCCGGGCCGGATCACCATCATTCAGGGATATCACTGCGCCAGAGGCAAGCCCATCCTTCTTACAATTGCCTGGTAGTGCGGGTCGGATTGCAAGAAATCAAAATTTCCATTGCTCTGCAGGTACACCAGGCAAGGGTCGCGCTCTTCGTAGGCCTTCTCTAGGTAGCGAAGCGTCTCTTCTTTGCGTTTCAGGCCGGCAGCTAGAATAGCCAGATCACTAGGCGGGACGTATTTCGTGAGGGCCTTTTTCTTGGCATCGTTCAGCTCCCACTCAAATACGGCCTTCATCCCGCCGCGTTCGAAGGCATTGCGTAACGCTAAGGCATGGTCCGGTTCACCGGAGAGCCGGAGCCATGTTTCCCACTCCTGGGCCGATTCCTTCTCCATGCCTTTGTGCCAGTATGCCGAAGCAATGAATGAATGCAGTTCGGCGTCGTCGGGGTGAGCTTCGCTGCGCAAACGCGCCTCTTTGAGGGCAGCGTCAAACCGTCGAGCTTGAAGAAGCGCCAGTGCCATTGTCCAGCGCCGCGAAAAGGGATCCAGTTCCATCGCTTTCTTTTGTTCCGCCAGGGCTTGGTCCCTGCGATTCAAGACTTGCAGGAGATCTCCGCGCAGGTGATGGGCCTCAGCAAGACCCGGGTTTAGCTCCACGGCCCGGGCCGATTCCACGTCGGCAAGTTTCCAGTTCCAGCGATAGAAAAGGTAAATTGCTGCCAGGGACTTGTGTGCCTCGGCAAGAGAATCATCCAGCGATGCCGCCTTGCGGGCCGCTTCTTCCGCCTGGGGCATCACGCTGTCGGCACGAGCTGTTCCCTGGATGGCACTGGCGACGTAGGAATCGGCAACACCAGACCAGGCTGCAGCGTAGTCTGGTTGAAGATCGACGGCCTTTTGGAAGAACTGGCGGCTTTTCTCAGAATCATTCGCGTACCAGTAGTACTTACCCAAAAGGTACTGGTCGTGGGCTTCGGGGCTGATGCGCCGTTCCGGCGCATAGGAAGAGGCGACCCTATGGCCGATTTGACCGGTGATGGTCCGCGCCAGTTCATTCTGAAGAGCGCCGACGTCGCTTAAATCGCGGTCATAACTCTCGGCCCAAAGATGGGTATCGCTGGGTCCGTGTATCAATTGGACGTTAACGTGGACGCGGCCGCCGGAGCGCCCAACCGAACCTTCTAAAATCCCATCCACCCCCAGTTCGCGAGCGATATCCGGCAGTGGTCGGTCAGCCTTCTTGTAGTGCATGGCGGACGTCCGCGAGATCACACGCAGGCCCGAATTCTTGGCCAGTACGGTAATTAACTCCTCCGTCATGCCGTCGGCGAAATACTCCTGTGCCGGATCGCCGGAGAGATTTTCAAGCGGAAGCACCGCCAGGGAATGGATAGCCAACTTAAAAGTCGGGGCGCTCCACCAACTTCGTGCACCGCTTGCAGTCAGTCCAACGACGATTGCTGCCGTTGCCAACAGAGCAACCAACAGCAAAACAATTCGCCGCCCACTGCGCGTCGACTCCATTGCTGGGATCGGCGACGTACCTGCGAGAATCTGCTGGGGTGGGTCTTCGGGATCATCGAGCTGAGTGGCGAGCGGAGTTGCCGGCTTATGGTTACCGTTCCCGCGCTGTCTGGAGGTCGCGTTGGTAGCGGCGATAAAGCGATATCCCTTGCCGGTGACCGTCTGTATGAAACGCGGTTGTTCGGAATCGTCGCGCAGGACATGTCGTATCTTACGGATAGCCGTGTTAGTACCGTGCTCGGTGTCCAGGAAAACCCCGCTACCCCAAAGGCGGTCCACGATTTCCTCGCGCGTGACGAGGTGGGCATTCTTTTCCACCAGGAGGATGAGCAGTTCCATGGGGAGCCTTTCCAGCTTGACCGGTTTCCCCCCACGGCGCAGCTCATAACGCCCTGGATCCAGTTCGAATTCAGCGAACTTGAATGCTGGAAGCGACACTTCTGACCCGCCCCGGTCTGAAAATTGGAGGGAGTATAGCACCGATGAACCCAGCAAAGTCGCCGCTTTCAGGCGTTTGCGGCTTCATCGAAACTTCACCTCAACTTCACCAACCCTGCATTGCCTGGGCCGGCCCGGATGAGGTTAGCTGCGGGCCGCTCGAAAACTCTGTGGGGAGGAAAACCATGCGTAAAGCATTAACATGTGCCGCAATTGTGTCTCTGCTTCTCGGTCTGCCACTCGCCTTACTGGCGTCCAGCTACAAGTTCACGACCATTGACTTTCCAGGCGCGTCGGCAGCGCAGGGGGGCACGTTCGGAGCGGGAATCAACGCCACAGGCGCGGTCGTCGGCTATTACTACGACAGTGCCGGGAACGCTCACGGCTTTCTGGAGGCGACGCCCCTAGGCCGCCAATCTTTCGCGGCCATTAACTTTCCCGGCGCTGCAAGTACGGCGGCCAGGGGAATCAACCTGCTCGGCAACATTACGGGAGAGTATTACGATAGCGCGGGGGATGCCCACGGCTTCCAGCTGAGTGGGGGCCGGTATACGACGGTTGACTTCCCGGGCGCCACCGACACCTACTTTGTCACGCTTAACGACCTTGGAGCGATGGCGGGCTCCTATGATACGGGAGGTCCCCTCCACGGTTTCATTCGCTCCCTTACCGGAAAGTTCACGAGTGTGGATTTCCCAGGGGCAGTTCAGACCGGGGTCACGGGCATCGACAATACCGGCGACGTGGTTGGCTACTACACAGACAGTGGGGGCGTAACCCATGGCTTCTTGCGCAGCGTTTTGGGCCGATATAACACAATAGATCCGCCAGGCGCTTCCACCGCCCAGGCGCGTGGCATCAACCCGCAAGGGAACATTGTGGGGACGTTTGTAACCGCGGACGGCACACCTCACGTGTTCGTGTACAGCGGCGGCTCTTACACAACGATTAATGCCCCCAATTCCCAGGGCACAGCGGGTCGGGCCATTAATATCCTCGGGACTATCGTCGGGTTCTACTTCGATGCTTCCGGCGCCAGCCATGGCTTCGAAGCCACCCCGTAGGCTATGGTGGGAGAAAAACTGGTTCTAGATGCGGGACAATCGCTCCGCATCGAGTTAAAGCTAGGCTCTCACGCCGTCCTGATTCTGTGCGCCCAGCGTGACCAGAGGAATGCCACGGCTGCGCAAAGCAGCGCGGCCACGATCACTGCGTCGAAGCGATGGAACCACAGCTTCAGCCGCGGATCGGTTTCCCACCGCTCGCCCAGCTTCATGCCGATGTAGGCCAGCATCAGGCACCATGGCCACGAGCCGACGAATGTGTAAACGTGGAAGCGCAGGCGTGGCATGCGGGCGATGCCGGCAGGCAGTGCGATGAAGGTGCGAATCACCGGCAGCAGGCGCGCAACGAACACCGCCGCGTTGCCCCAGCGCGCGAAGAAGTGGTCGGCCCAGTCCAGCTCGCCCCGGCTGAGCAGGATGTAGGAGCCGTAGCGCTCGACCAGCGGCCGTCCACCGTAGAAGCCGATCTCGTAGGCGATCACCGAGCCCAGGTTGCAGCCGATCGCGCCAGCGGTCGCCACCCACAGCAGGTGGAAGCGTCCGGCATAGACCAGATATCCGGAGAACGGCATGATCACTTCCGAAGGCAGCGGGATGCAGGCTGACTCGATGGCCATCAGGGCCACGATCCCCAGGTATCCGACCGAGGAGATCACGCCGATGATAAAGACGCTGAGAACAGAGATGATGCGGGCAATCATGGGATGTCGGTGATCAAAGAACCAAGATCCTTCGCGACCGTTTCCCGCGCTGGAGAAGGCGCGCGGGAGCCCTCGGACGCTCAGGATGACAGCCTCTATTAAACTTATTAGTTGACGGCAATTCCAACCTCGGCGACCTCAAAACTCCTGCCCATCCTGCGCAAAGGTGTAGCCGGCGAGCGTGGCGCCCTCCGCCGTCTTCTTGATGTGGACCCGCAGGCTCTCGGTGGACGTGCTGGAGTCGGCGGGACGCAGCATGGCGTATTGCGCCAGCGCCTCCTTGTAGACCTTGGTGACCAGGAAGTTCTTCCCGCTCTGGTCGTGGCGCCAGATTTGCCCCGGCTGAATGGCTTTGACGGCCATGAGGACAGAGTAGCGGGGCGCGGCGGCAAGGTCAAATGAGCGAAAGTCGCTGGCCGAAATCTCACGCCGGCAGCTTGCCGCTCAGCAACTCTGGCAGCCTGGTTGCCGGGCAGCGCACTCCGAAATAGAACGTCCCGAAGGCGGCGTATACGGCGCTGACCTCGTCGAAGCGCATCTCGTAAATCAGCTTCTTGAAGATGAGCGGATCGTCGGCGAACAGGTCCACGCCCCACTCCCAGTCGTCGAAGCCGATGGAGCCGGTGATGACCTGCTGCACCTTGCCGGCGTAGCGGCGGCCGACCTCGCCGT
>Ga0209517_10010292_pt1 | contig 10448 bp, 11 predicted proteins | sample PeaSoiMetSII2010_FD_187695 | JGI IMG/M metagenome (GOLD analysis project Ga0209517, IMG submission 187695) | Peat soil microbial communities from Weissenstadt, Germany - SII-2010 (SPAdes) (version 2) | ecosystem: Environmental > Terrestrial > Soil > Wetlands > Peat | place: Germany... | reverse complement strand
GGCGGAAGCCGCGGTGCGGGCGGCGGAGTCGCCGGCGGCGTGGTTGGCGGGGTAGTGGGGGGAATCATGCCTCCCGCCCAGCCGGCGCCTGCGCCACCTGCGCCGGCCCCGAAAGCGGAATTGCAGGCAGCCTCCGACAACCTTGCCGGCAGCGCTGATGCCAGCGCCCGCGAGCTTTTTTACCAGAACTTCGCGGCGCCGCGGGCCGCGCCGCAATCGTTCGCCCCCAAGGAGGCGAAGGACGCGGAAAAGGCTGCCGCCCCGAAGCCTGTGTTCGCCACCGCCAGGCTGGCCAAGGGCGCCCGCGATGTCCAGGAACGGTCGCCCACCAACCCCGGCATCCGCTACCGAATCCTGGAGCAAATCTCTTCGGCCGGCCAGGCGAGCGCCACTACCCTCAGGGTGGAGTTCACACCCAACGATAACGGCATGCTCACAGTGGTGAGTTCCGGCCGGACGCTGTTTTCCCATCCGGTGACACGGCTCCAGACCTACATCACCGAACCCCTGGGCACCAGCGATCGGGAGTTGAGTGTAGTCTTCTCGCGCACGGCGCCGCTAGCCGTCACTGGCGCCGCCGCTTTGGAAACCCGGAACAATATCGTGCGCCGCTCGGAGGAGGCCGACGGGATCTACGTAACCGGCGAGCCCTCGTCACCCGAGCTGCGCTTCACTATCCGGCTCAACGACCGGTAGTGCCGCACGCGGCCTCAAGGAACAGGCGCGCCACGCGCGGCGCGGCGAACTGTTCCACCCAGCGCGCGCCGGCCCGCCCCATAGATTCGCGCTCTTCGGGCGAGCGGTAAAGCCGCAGGATGCCCATGGCCAGCGCCTCGGGGCTGTCCGGGTCCACCAGCAGGCCGTGCGGAGCGACTTCCGGGATAGCGGCCGCGCGCGCCGCCACGATGGGCCTTTCCGCCGCCATGGCTTCCAGCAGCACGAGGCCGAAGCCCTCCTGCACGCTGGGCAGGCAGAATACATCCGCGCGCCGATATTCCTCCACCAATTGCGCCAGCGGGACATGGCCCATCCAGGTCACCGTGCCCGCCAGGTTCAGCGCCCGCGACAGATTGTGCAGCGGCGACGCGCACGGGCCATCGCCGACAATCCGCACCTCCAGGCCGGGGATTCGATCGCGCAAAAGGGCAGCCGCGCGCAGCAGCACGTCTACGCGCTTGCGGCGATACAGCCGCCCGGCATACAGCACCGTGAACCGCGCAGGCGTGGCGGAAGCAGCGCCGGTACCGCCCAGCAGCCGCCGCCACTCGTCCAGATCGATCAATTCGGGCACCACCCGCGGCGGGGTGGCCAGTCCATAAAACTCCTGTGCCCGCTCGCCGGAGTAGCGGCTGGTCACCAGTACCCGCGCGGCGCGCAGCACGTGCAACCGCTCGCGGCGCGCCTGCATGGACATGGTGAAGCGCGTCAGGCCCGACTCGAAACGGACTTCATCGGCGATCACTCCCTTGAGCGACGCCACGTGGGACGGCGAACCGGCGGCGATGCGGTAGCCATCCAGATCGAATCCCACCGTCAGGTCGAAATCGCTGGAAGCGCGCAGCCCGCGATTGAACAGCAGGCGCTCGGCCGTGTAGATGGGCAGCGAGCGGCGCGGCGTCTCGAACACGATGGAGTGTCCCAGCGATTCGAGCGCCCTGGCCAACACGCGAATTCCCACGTAGGTGCCGCTGCCGCGGCGGATATCCAGCGGGGTCGAGGTGAGAAAACGGAAGCGCACTTCGCAGTTCCGACACCATGATACCGGCTACACTGAAAGCGGAATGAAAAAAGCGGTCTGCCTGCTGTCGGGCGGCTTGGATTCCTCCACTTGCCTGGCGCTGGCGCGGCGCGACGGATACGCTTGTTATGCGCTCTCGTTCGATTACGGGCAGCGGCACCGGATCGAGCTGGAAGCCGCCGCGCGGGTGGCCGCCAGTATGGGGGTCGAGCGGCACCTGGTGGCGCGCATCGGGCTCGACCTGTTCGGCGGCTCGGCGCTCACGGACCATATCGCGGTGCCCAAAGAGCGCTCGCTCGAGGAAATGGGCCGCGGAATTCCAGTCACCTACGTGCCGGCGCGCAATACCATCTTCCTTTCCTTCGCCCTGGCCTGGGCGGAGGTGCTGGAGTCCTCCGATATTTTCATCGGAGTGAACGCGCTTGACTATTCGGGCTATCCGGATTGCCGGCCGGAGTACCTGGAAGCCTATCGGCGCATGGCCAACCTGGCGACCAAGGCGGGCGTGGAGGGCCGCACGCGTCTCACCATCCACGCGCCCCTGATCGACCTGAACAAGGCGCAGATCGTGAAGCTCGCGCGGGAGCTGGGCGTGGATTTCTCCCTGACTCACAGTTGCTACGATCCCGGCCCCGGCGGCCGCGCCTGCGGCCAGTGCGATGCCTGCCTGCTGCGGCGCAAAGGATTCCAAGAGGCGGGAATTGAAGATCGCTGAGCTGTTCTATTCGCTGCAAGGCGAGGGCTCGCTGGTGGGCGTGCCGTCCTTCTTCATCCGCACCAGCGGCTGCAACCTGCGCTGCGCCTGGTGCGATACGCCGTACACCTCCTGGGATCCGGAAGGCACCGACCTGACGCTCGGCCAGATTCTGGACGAGGTGCGGGCCCACCCCGCGAAGCACGTGGTGGTGACCGGCGGCGAGCCGATGATCGCGCCCGAGATCATCCCGCTCAGTGAGCGCCTCCGCGAACTGGGGCTGCACATCACCATCGAAACCGCGGGCACGGAGTTCCAACCGGTGGCCTGCGACCTGATGAGCATCAGCCCCAAGCTCGCCAATTCCACGCCCGCGGGCCGCTGGGCGGCGCAGCACGAACGCCTGCGCATCCAGCCGGAGACCCTGGCTAAGTTGATCCAGCGCTACGAATATCAACTCAAGTTCGTCATCGAGAAGCCCGCGGATCTCGACGAGGTGCGCGCCCTGGCGGCCGCGCTCCAGGCGCCGCCGGAGCGCGTGATTCTCATGGCCGAGGGCACCGAGCCCGAGCGCCTGCGCGATCGCGGCGTATGGCTGGCGGAGATCTGCAAGGAGGAAGGATTTCGCTTCAGCCCGCGCCTGCACGTGGACTTGTACGGAAACCGCCGCGGAACATAAGACCCCGCGGGCCCGCGCGTTCTGCTATTTTGTTCGCGTGGAGCATACGACAGCGCTGCTGATCGATCCGATCTACCGGGAACACCTGATGGGGCGCCACCATCCGGAGCGGCCGGAACGGTTCGATGCCGTAGTCGAGGGGTTGCAGGAGGCCGGCTTGCTGGATCGTCTCAGCCGCGTGGACCGCCGCGCGGCGACGGAGGACGAGTTGCTGCTGTGCCACACGCGCAATTATCTCGAAACGGCCAAACACGACGTGGAGTCGGGACTGCAGCAACTGAGCACCGGCGATACCGACATCGCGCCGGGTTCCTGGGACCTCGCCACCCTCGCGGTGGGCGGAGTCCTGAATGCCGTCGATGCGGTGGTGGGCGGGCACGTGCGCAATGCCTTCTGTGCCGTGCGGCCGCCCGGACATCACGCCACGGCCGGCCGCGGCATGGGCTTCTGCCTGTTGAACAACGTGGCCATCGCGGCGCGTTATGCGCAACGCAAGCACGCTATCGAGCGCATCCTGATTGTGGATTGGGACGTGCACCACGGCAACGGCACCCAGGAAATTTTCTATTCCGATCCCACCGTCATGTTCTTCAGCACCCACCAGTGGCCGCTCTATCCAGGCACCGGGCGGGCGGACGAGACCGGCGAAGGCGCGGGCGCCGGCGCCACCATCAACTGTCCGTTTCCCGCCGGATCGGGCAGGAAGGAGATTCTGGGAGCCATCCAAAAAGTGCTGGCGCCCGCCGCCGATCGGTTCCGGCCCGGCTTGGTGCTGATCTCCGCGGGCTTCGATTCGCGCGCCGGCGATCTTCTCGGCCGCTTCACCCTAAGCGATCGCGACTTCGCCGACCTGACCCGCGCCCTGATGGAGATTGCGGACCGCCACGCGGGAGGCCGTATCGTTTCGGTGCTGGAGGGCGGCTATACCCTGAGCGGCCTCGCCTCCGCCAGCGCCGCGCACGTCGAGGCGCTCAGCCGGTAACGCGGAAGTGCCGGGGAGATTACGCGGACCAGTTTAACCAGTCGTCATTTCCCGCCGGCACCCACGCGGTCTCGGCAAGAACCGCAACGGGTTCGTGCTTGACGTCGTGGATGTACGAATGGGCAATGGTCAAGGCATGGTCTTTGGCCTTGGCCTCGCTGAACTGGTGCGTGCCGTGAATGGTGGTGCCGGGGCCGTACACCAGCACCTTCCATTCGTTGAACTCCGATATGACCAGCATGGTCAGGTCGTAATACTGAGCCTTGAAACCGGACTTGGATCGGAACATAGGCGACCTCTCACATGACAGCAACGTGCCGTCCACAGTATTATAGACCGGGTTGTCCGATTTTGGGCGGCGGATTTCAGGCAGCGATATTTTGCCGCAGCCATGATTCAAGCTGCCCATTGCCGCCGGACAGAGGGTCACTGGGCCAGGCGGAAGACAGGGGAACGCCTATCTCAGCGGGGATGAGATTACCGCCAAGGCAGTCCTTCAGGATGTTGTCAACGCGACCGTTGGGTTTGAACGCCTCGCTCTCCGGGTGCTCCAGAAGCAGGTGGGGGTGAAGTTGACGGTCCGCGCCGCCTGATTTTCGCGTGAATTATGCGGAAGCAAACCGCCACAAAAAGCGTAGAATAGAAACAGCTATGGATAAACGGCTCTGCATCACCGTTACGGCAGTTGCTGCCGCGCTCGCTCTTACGGCTTGTTCGGGAAGTCCCAAGCCCGCGGCGACCGAAACCAAACCGGGGGTTGAAGTGAAGAAGGAGCCTCCCAAACCTCCCGAACCCGTGGCCGCGCAGACGGCTTTCTACGAAATGTACAAACCGGCGAGAACCTGGGCGACCGACCTGCTGCCCCTGAGTCTTGCCAGCGGCGAACTGAAAAGCCTGAAGAATGAGGACGGAAAAGCCGCGATGTGGACCGCGGTGTTCGTTTCGCCATCGCGGCAGGAGGCCCGCACATTCTTCTACGCGGCGGTGAGCGAGGGCGAGACGGTGAGCAAGGGAGTCTCGGCGGGAGGTTCGCAGGCATGGAGCGGGCCGACAGCCAAGAGCAGACCATTTCAGACCACGGAATTCGTGGTCAATTCGGATGCCATCTACAAGACTGCATCCGCCAAGGCGGAAGGCTGGTTGAAGAGCCATCCGGGCAAGACGGCCGCCATGTACCTGGGCAGTTCGGCGAAATTCCCGTCGCCGGTCTGGCTGGTGATCTGGGGGACGACCAAGGATGGTTACGCGGTCTACGTGGATGCCACCACGGGAATCGTGATGAAGTAGCTGCGCCGTCCGCGAGCGCTCAGGCGTACCATTGGAATCATGAGAACAGCATGGGCGCTGGCGCTGGTCGCCTGTGGCATGGCCCGGGCCGCGGACATCACGGTGGGTACGGCCGCGGCGCCTCCGGGACGAAGAGCGGCCGGATTCATCCGCGTGGCGGCAGGGATCGACGCGGCCACCGACATTCCGGTGATCGTGGTGAACGGAGCGAAGTCCGGCCCCATCCTGGCGCTGGTGGCGGGTTCGCACGGTACCGAGTATGCCTCCATCGTGGCGCTCGAAAAGCTGGCGCAGTCGGCCGATCCGGCCTCGCTCGCGGGAGCCCTGATCGTCGTTCCCCTGGTGAACCTGGCCTCCTTCGCGCAGAAGGTTCCCCACCTGAATCCGGTAGACGGAAAAAACATGAACCGCTTTTTTCCGGGCAAAGCGGATGGGACCCAGACCGACCGGGTTTCCTGGGCGATTGCCCGCCAGGTGGTGGACAAGTGCGATTACCTCATCGACCTGCACGGCGGCGATCTGGATGAGAATCTCCGCCAATACACCTATTGGGCCAACACCGGCAAGGCGGCACTCGACGCGGCCTCGCGCGAGATGGTGCTGGCATTTGGCCTCGACCACGTCATCATCCAGGACTATCGGACGCCGCTCGATCCCGGCGCGACCATGAACCTCACGCGGTTCGCGCTGACGTTGGGGAAACCGTCGGTAACGGCGGAAGCGGGCCACGCGGGCACCACTCGCGCGGAAGACGTGGACGCGCTGATGGAAGGCTGCCGGAACGTGATGCGGCACTTGCAGATGCTGCCCGGCAAAGCGGCTCCGGTGGAACATCCCCTGTGGTTCGGGCGCGTTGCCGTTCTGGCCAGCGAGCGGGACGGAATGTTTTATCCACTGGCCGCCCCCGAAGCTTACGTCCAGCGGGGCATGCCCATCGGGTACGTGACGGATTATTTCGGAAACCGCGTGTGGGATGCGGTGGCCCCCATTTCCGGGGTGATCCTTTATATAGGCGCGGTGCCCTCGATGAGGAAGGGCGACACGGTCGCTCACATTGGAGAAATCGCCGAACCGCCGAGATGATCGCGGCGCATCAGGCGGGCAGCTTCTGTAAGGCGAGATCGAGCGAGGCCGGGTCCGCGACGCTGCCCTGGGCGATTCGCGCGCTTCCTCCGCCGCGCCCGCCGGCCTCGGACAAGGCGGCTTTGAGCACCTTTCCGGCATCGATTCCAGCGTCGGACGACACGGCCAGCAGCACGGACGGGGGATCGGCGAGCGTCGCCAGGAAAACGGCCTTAGGGTGCGCGGTGAAATGCTGCGCTATGGCGCGCAATTCCTCCATGCTGCGGCGCTCCGCCAGGCGGGTGACGCGGCGCATGCCGTCCGGCCCCGAGGCCGTTGTGTCGTAAAGTTCTTTGCCTTGATAGGCGGCGAGATCCAGCTCCAGCTTGCGGCGCGCCTTATCGGCCGCGCGGAGCGCTTCCGTCTGCGCGGCGGCGATGGCCGGAATGTCGTCGAGCGGGGCCGAGAAGAGCTGTGCGGTCTTGGCCAGCGCTTCGTAATCGGCGCGCGCCCGGCGGATCGCCCGCCCGCCGCACAAAAACTCCACGCGCGTGGTCTGGCGCACCTTTTCCAGTTTGCGGACGAGCAGCGCCCCGATTTCCCCGGTGGCGCGCACGTGCGTGCCGCCGCAGCCGCAGTGATCCAGGCCCTCGATGCTCACGACGCGCAGCGTGCCTTCGCGTTCGGACGGTTTGCGCAGGCCCTGGACCTCCGCGGCATGCTGGAAATCGACCCCCACGGGGCGGTTTTCGCAGATGACCTGGTTGGCCCGGATCTCGGCTTCCTGGACGGTTCGCGGCTCCACGGGGCCGCCTTCGAGATCGATGGTGCAGCTTTCGGCGCCCAGGTGGAAGCTGACGGTTTCGAGCGCGAACAGGTCTTCGAAGACCGCGGAAAGCAGGTGCTGGCCGGTGTGCTGCTGCATGTGATCGAAGCGGCGGCTCCAATCCACGGCGCAATCCACCGGGCCGTTGTGCAACGGAGCGGCGATGCGGTGGGCAATGCGCTGGTCCTCGTCGAGCACATCCAGCACGGGGACGCCGGCGATGGCGCCGAGGTCGTTGGGCTGCCCGCCGGAGGTGGGATAAAACGCGGTGCGATCGAGGTAAACGGTGAGGCCGTCCTCGGAGTGGTCGACGATGCGGGCGGTGAACTCGCGCAGGTAGGAATCGGTGTAATAGAGGCGTTCGGTCATGGGGACACTGCTATTGTGGCAGAACGAAGTTGCGGAAGGGGTGCGGGTTGGATACATTGGTAAGGAGTCAGGCCGCAGGCAAGCGCCCGTAGCTCAGTTGGATAGAGCGTCTGGCTACGAACCAGAAGGTCGGCAGTTCGAATCTGTCCGGGCGCACCACTTAAACTCAATAATTTCAGTTGATTGCGGCAGATTCCGCGGATTGGACTTTCGCCGCATTTTCCCGGTTGTGCCCAAATTTGTGCCCACCCTTTACCGCGCGGGCCTTTTCCATCGCGTCAAGAATCGTCTGCTCTTGCGGGTGAACGTAGCGCTTCGTAATGTTCATGTCGCGGTGACCCGCCAGATAGGCAAGGGTCCAAGGGTCCATGTGCGGCGCCTAGCGGGTGAGGCAGGTATGCCGAAGTGTGTACAGTTCGAAGCCGGCGAATGCGCGCTTCGGGTCCTGGGTTTCCTCCCGCAGTATCCGGGTTGCTTGCGATACCACCTTCGCGTGCTGTTTCTTCAGGCTCGAAGGCTCGATATGGCCGCTCGCGGTAGGAGCAGGAAATACCCATTCCGCGCCGCCCGATTTCGATAGACGCATTTCCATGATGGCCTGCACGTTCGGTGTCATCGGAATTCGGCGCCGCGCATTGTCGGTCTTGCCAAAGTGGATTTCGAGCTTGCCCTCCACCACGTTCTCGGGCCGTAGCCGGAAGCACTCTTCCGGCCGTAACGCGCAATCCAGGAGAATCCGTCCCACGTCAGCCAGGAGCCGCGGGTCCGCGTGTTGCTCCATGGCCTCTGTACTTGCCGCCCGGAAGTAGAGCGATTCCTCTTCGGGAGTCAGAACACGTTCCCGGTGATTTTCGCCCGGAACCATCTTCACGGCCGGGAGCGACTTCTCCACTCTTCCCCATTCCTGCGCCAGGTGGAACATTCGCCGGAGTGCCTGCAACTCCCGGTTGATGCTGGAGACCTGAAGTCCGTCGTCACGCCGCTTCGCGATGAACCCGCCGATACTGTCCCCGGTGATCGTGTCGATTCGGGAAGCGGAGAGCTTATCGAACGCCAGCAAACTCTTGACGCCAGACTCGTAGTACTGCCGCGTTTTGGGTTTCGCTGCGAATGTTGACCGGACGAACGGCAGGAAATCGTTTTCTGCAAACTCGGTCAGTGTCGGTACCGCCCTGCGCTCGCGTAGGCCAACCTCACCCTTTGCGAGTGACGTCTTATGCGCAGCCTCTATCTGTTCCCCGGTCCGCTTGTTCGTCTGCTTCGTGCTCTCTCGGACCGATTCGCCGTTCCAGTTGAATTTGTACCACCAGATCTTGCCACGTTTGTAGACCGCCATCGTTTATCCTCTCTTCCCGGTCAGAATTCGGTTGATGACCACACCATGCCACGGCCGGCCCGTGCGAGTCGGAACGTGTTCCTGGTTCAACCGCGCCGCGATGCGATCAAATCCCAGTCCTTCGGCGCGGAGCGCCTTCACGCGCTCCAGTGCCCCGGCTTCGCCATCATAGAACCCATAGGGCTTCCGTCCCTCGCAACGGCCCTCCTTCGCGCGTTTCCGTATCCGTGCGCCGCGGAGTTTCAGAACGATCTGGGATTTCTCGTATTGGGCAACCGCACCCATCATCTGCCGTACCAGAATGCGGGTCGGATCGTTTGCCATCAGGTCCGGTTCCGCCACGCTCACCAGTTCGAAGCCATGCTTGCGCAGATCGGCAACGATGGTTTCCTGAACCATGAGGTCGCGCGCCAGCCGGTCCAGTTTCTCCACGATAACCACTTTCACCCCGTTGGAGTGCAGCGCCGTCATCAGTTCGGACCACGCAGGCCGGTCCGCCGATTCCTTCGTGCCGCTTACGCCTTCCTCGCGGTAGACGTTCACGAGCTTCACATCGTGCGCAGTGGCGTACTCTTTGATGGCCTTCAACTGGCGGGTGAAGCCGTCGCCCTCTACCTGCCCCTTGCCGCTGACTCTCAGGTACGCGTGAGCCTTTCTCATCATTCAATTATCAGGCTTTTTGGATTGAATGTCAATACCAATTCTGTAGAAAAAGTATCGCTGCTGATTCTAAAGCATTTTTGAGGTTTATCTCAATGTGCCTCTAGTGCTGAACTGTAATCAGGACACCGGTGGGTGACTGAACGCCATTGATGATAGCAATTACTGGATAATCGCCATTCGCCAAGGACGGCGGGATCTGAATTGCCACCTGGTATAGGCCAGCATAACCGGGTGCCAAAGCCGCTCCATAGACAACCGCCGTGCTGCCGCCGACACTTACCGTAACTGGGCTGGCTGTGTTGTAGATCGTGCCGACCGGGATCTGAACCCCAACTGGTGCAGCCGGGCTTGTTGGCCCGAAACCCGTTCCCCATAGAGTAACAACATCGCCGGGTTTGGCCGATACTGTCGCTGTGCCCGGAAAGGTGCCGTTCTTAACTGCCCAACTGTAGTCTTGCCTCGTGGCGACGGCGTAACCGCCAGGCCACTGGAAAAATGCCGGCTGAAGGGTCTCACTCATGTAGCCCAGCCAATATATTGGCTCCGGCATCGAAAATAGGTTGCTCGTCCCGGTGGGTGCGGACACAATCACACTAATGGTATTCGTGACACCAGCGATTCCAGGGGGTAGGTTGGGAAAAACAGCATTGATCTGATTCGGGCTGACGTAGCAGATGTAAGCTGATTGCCCACTCACATTTACGCTAACACCGTCCAGGCTCGTGGGCAGGTTCCCATTGACGATAGCGTTCGCCCAGGTGTCGGTTGTCGAAGACAGGTTCGTTCCAAGGATCGTAACCCAGGAATTCGAG
>Ga0209517_10010290_pt1 | contig 10449 bp, 8 predicted proteins | sample PeaSoiMetSII2010_FD_187695 | JGI IMG/M metagenome (GOLD analysis project Ga0209517, IMG submission 187695) | Peat soil microbial communities from Weissenstadt, Germany - SII-2010 (SPAdes) (version 2) | ecosystem: Environmental > Terrestrial > Soil > Wetlands > Peat | place: Germany: Weissenstadt... | reverse complement strand
TGGGATCTCCTCTTGCAGGCCGGGCGAAACCCGGACTTTGGCTAGTTTAGTGCGAAGAACTTCACGGCCGCGAAACAATCTCGCTTTGAACGTGCCTTCAGGCAGGGCGAGGCTGCGCGCCGCCGCCGGGACATCCATCTCGTGGAAGTAAAAAAGGAGAATTGCTTCGCGATATTTGGCGGGCAAGGCGTACACGGCGTCGCGAACGACGCGATCGCGGTCTTCGTCTTCCAGGCCGCCGTCGATCGCGCGCGGATCCCGCAATTCCGGGATGTCGGCCAGCGTGAGCGGGTGAATCGGGAAGCGCCGAAGATCCGTGCGAAATAAGTTTGCAGCGAGCGCGAAAAGCCAAGTGGAAAAGGCGGCTTCGCGGCGCCACGAGGCCAAGCTGCGAAAAGCACGGAGGAAAGCGTCCTGGGACATGTCCTCAGCGCGCGCGCGGTCGCGGCAAAAGCGATAGGCGAGATTCACGATGGGCCCCTGCCAGCGGCGGACGATGCCCTCGAACGCGGAAACGTCTCCCGCGAGCACTTTCTCGACATCGGCCTGATCCTCAGCGGCAGACACTTGGCATCCCGCTCCTCGGGGTTCCTGAATAGTACGACCAGACCGTGGGGCGAACGGTTGCATTTTATCTTGGATTTCCAATTTAAACTCCAGGGCTTGCGTCGTTTCGCTCTCAACGCGATTGGACTTCCCGCGGAAAGCGAGTATATTTTTTGACGGGTCCTATGAAATGTTCCGTCGCTTGGAGGTCGCAATAGCCGATGCGCAGTTTTTCCCTTCTCATCTTGGCGTTCTTGGTTTTCTGCTTGCCGACGCACGCCCAAGAGCCCCCGATCCCGGCCTCTGCCGCGGCGGACACCTGCAACCAGCCGCTGAAGAACCCCATCACTATGATTGACCTGCCCGGAAATCCATTTGAGCCAGTCCCCACATCGGACGGCTGCTGGATTTTCGTATCGCTGAGCAGCGCCTCCCGACCGGAGCGTCCTGGCATCGCCGTGCTGAAGCGCTCGGAAGGAAGAATCAAACTGGAGCGTGTGGCCTACACGGCTCCGGGCTCGACCGGCATCGTGCTCACGCACGACGGGAAACTGCTGATCGTCGCGCAACAGGACAATGTGGTTTTCATGGCCACCGACGCCCTGATCTCGGGGCACGGAAATCCCATCCTCGGCGAAATCAGTGACGGGCGCGGCGCGGGCGTCATCTATGTGAACGTCACCGCGGACGACCGGTTCCTGTTCGCGAGTGATGAGCGCCATGAGGCGATCACGGTCGTCAATCTCGAAAGAGCGCGCAGCCAGGGCTTCAATGCGAGCACCATCGTTGGCAGGATTCCCGCAGGCCTTTCACCCATCGCCCTCACGTTTTCCCCCGACGAGCGCTACCTCTACACCACGAGTGAGGTGGCGTCCAATCCCTGGAATTGGCCCGAGGCTTGTACGCCGGAGGGACCGCAAAACGACTCCGGCAGAAATTGGCCGCAAGGGGCGATCATGGTCGTGGATGTCGCTCGCGCGGAAGCCGATCCTGGAAATTCCGTGCTCGCCAGGATCCCCGCGGGGTGCAGCCCGGTGCGCCTGCAGCTCTCGCCATCCGGAGACCGCGCTTACGTGTCCGCGCGAGGCAGCAACGCCTTGCTCGTATTCAATACCGGCAAACTTCTCACCGACTCGGCGAACGCCCGCATTGCGACTGTGCCCGTCGGGACCGCTCCCGTGGGCATCTCTCTGGTGGACGGCGGCGCCAAGGTCGTCGTCGCAAATTCGAACCGCTTCAGTGGCGGATCGGGCGATAAAGAGAATTTGACTGTGATCGATACCGCCAGCATCGCCTCGAACCATCCGGCTGTACTTGGCTCGATACCCGCGGGCGCCTTTCCCCGTGAGCTGCGCCTCACTGCCGACGGCCGAACCCTGCTTCTCACTAATTTCGCCTCCAGCTCGCTCGAGGTCATTGATCTCAATCGCCTGTCCCTGCAGCCCAACCGGAACTAGCCCCGTTTCCAATTGGAGTTCGCGTTCATTCGGTTTCCGGGGAGAGGCAAGAAAATGCAACCGCGGCCAGCGGGGCGTGGTCATACCGAGTGCAAGACACAGAAGGTTCAAAGGAGGATGCGATGGTACCACCTGCGATTGGAATGTTTTTTTTCCTTGCCGTCGGCGCGGTGGCGCTTTTTTCGTTTCTTGCGGTGGGCGCGGTGTCGGGAACGCGGCTAAAAGAAAGGGAAGCCTACTACGAGAGCGAAATGTTGAAGAAGATCGCCGAGACACAGGGAGCCGCAACGAATCCAGCGCTGGAGTTCCTGCGCGAAAAAGAGAGGATTGCCGCGGCGAAGCGTTTCGCGGGGATTAAGCTCGGCGGACTGGTGAATGTCGGCGTTGGCCTTGCCTTGCTGATTTTTCTGCGCGTGCTGCAGGGCAACGACGGCGTGTATCTGGTGGGGCTTATACCCATGTTCATTGGTTTCGCGTTGCTGGCCTACCCGCTCTTCCTGGCCCAGAACAAATGAGAGGCGCCGCGCGCGCCTCGTGTTGTTCGGGGCGCGCGCGGCCTCTCGCTGTCATTCTGCCGTGCACTGGGTCAGTTTTCGATTCCCGCGTATGCCATGATTTAGCTGCTCTTGCTGAAGCGACAAAGCCGTTGTGTCCAGAGACGGGCAGGCATACGATGCGATGCGTGGCGGTCCAAGCTCCGCTTCTGGGTTAAGGCGTACAGTCGCGAGATGGTTTTTCGCAGGAGGTTGGGAAAAGATGGCGACAGAGTGTTCTACCTCCCGTAGAAATTTCCTTAAGACTTCATTAATCGGCGGGTCCGCGGCGGTGGTGGCGTGGCGTTTGCCTTCAGCGCGAGGCCGCGAAATGGCGGGCGCATTTAAGAGTCGCTTCACAAGCCGCGTGGCGCTGACAACGGGTAATGACCGCGTCAACATGGCGTTCAAAGCGCTTGAGCCGTTCAAGACGGAAATCGCGGCCGCCATTGGGGATAAACGCGTCATCCTGAAGCCCAACAACGTGATGATCAATAATCCGCTGTGCGCCACGCACGCCGATAATCTGGAAGGTATTCTGGAATTTCTGAGATCCATCGACAAGAAGAACGTCGTGATCGCCGAATCGCCGGCGAACGGATCGGCTCTCGCTGGCTTTGCCAATTATGGCTACAACAAATTCGTGGGCCGGTATGGCGTCAAGCTGCTGAACCTCGATACGCAGGGATACGAAGTTGCATACTGCATCGACCAAAAGGACTTTCAACCGCATCCTTGCCGTGTGTCCAAGGTCATTCTCGATCCCAATAATTTCATCATTTCCGCCGCCAAACTCAAGACGCACGAACTGGTCGGCGTGACCCTTTCTCTGAAAAACATCGTCGTGGGGTCGGGGATCAAAGACTCGTCATTCTGGAGCGAGAAAAGCGACAAACCTCTCATCCACGGCGGCGGACCGCACGGCATCAACTACAATCTCTTTACGCTCTCCGCGAAACTGCACCCGGATCTGGCAGTCATCGATGGTTACGAGGGCATGGAGGGCAGCGGCCCGATAAATGGCACGCCGGTAGAACAACGAGTCTGCGTCGCCAGCATGGATTGGCTTGCCGCGGACCGCGTGGGGGCGGCGCTGATGGGCGTTGACATCAGCAAGATCGGCTATCTGACGTATTGCACCCGGGCCGGCGACCGTGGCGAAGGCGATTTGAGCAAGATTGAGATCGTTGGCCCGGCGATCAAGGACGTCGCGAAATCCTACAAGATGCCAGGGACCTGGGAGCAGATCACGAGCTGGCAGCTGCCGGCATAACCGGCACAGCTTCAAACGCACAGATTTGAACCGGAAGCCGACCGGCTCCCCTACTGCCGGAACGCCTAGAAAAATGCCAGGCGGGAGATTAGAATGAGCCGACATGGCGGACCCCCGATTCGTTCATCTGCACCTGCACACGGACCACAGCCTTCTGGACGGCGCCTGCGGACTTGAAGAACTCGTAGACGAAGCGGCGCGCCGCGAAATGCCGGCCGTAGCGGTGACCGACCACGGCAATCTTTTCGCGGCGGAGAAATTCTTCCACATCGCATCGACGCGCGGCGTGAAGCCCATCATCGGCTGCGAAGTGTACGTGGCGAAGGGCAGCCGGCTGGATCGCGGAAATTCCGAGAGTGCGGGCCGCGATACGGGCCCGGATTCCGGGCAGCGCGGATCGAATCACCTCGTGCTGCTTTGCCAAAATGAGACGGGCTACCGCAACCTCATCAAGTTGGTGACTTCGGGATTCCTCGAAGGTTTCTATTACAAGCCGCGAATCGACTACGACATCCTGTCGCAACACAGCAGCGGCTTGATCGCGCTTTCGGCGTGCCTGCGCGGGGCCGTGACGGAAAACATCGTGCGCGAGCAGTACGACGGGGCGCGCGAATCGGCTTATAAACTTCAAGATATTTTCGGCAAGGGCAATTTCTTTCTCGAAGTGCAGGATCAGGGGCTCGAAATCGAGCAGCGCGTGAATCGAGATTTGGTTCGACTGAGCCGCGAGACGGGAATTCCGCTCGTCGCCACGAATGATTGCCACTATCTGACGCAAGAAGATGCGCGCGCGCAAGAAGTGCTGCTGTGCATCCAGACCGGCACGACGATGTCCGACGGCTCGCGCATGAAATTCGCGACGGATCAGTTTTTCTTCAAGACGGCGCAGCAAATGGCGGAAGTGTTCGGCGAACTGCCGGAGGCGCTGGAACGGACGGTGGAGATCGCCAGCCGTTGCAACGTGAAGATCGAAGCGGTGCGCAACGCGTTCCCGGAGTTCCGCGTGCCGGAGGGCCACACTCTCGACAGCTATTTCGAGAAGGTCGTGCGCGACGGTTTTGCCGAGCGATTGCCGCGGCTTGAAGCGCAGGCCAAGGAGGGCCGGCTGCGCGTGCCACTGGCGGAGTACGAATCGCGGCTCACGAACGAAGTGCGCATGATCCAGCAGATGCGCTACGCGGGATATTTCTTGATTGTGTGGGATTTTATTCGTTACGCGCGATCGCAGGGCGTGCCGGTGGGGCCGGGACGAGGCTCGGCGGCAGGGAGTTTGGTGAGTTACTCGATGCGGATCACGGACGTGGATCCGATGCACTACGGACTCTTCTTCGAGCGCTTCCTCAATCCTGAGCGCATTTCGCTGCCGGACATCGACATTGATTTCTGCATGCGGCGGCGCGGAGAAATCATCGACTACGTGACGCAGAAGTATGGGCGCGCGAACGTCGCGCAAATCATCACGTTCGGGACTATGGCGGCAAAGGCGGCCATTAAGGATGTAGGTCGCGCGTTGGACGTGCCTTACGGCGAAGTGGACAAGCTGGCGAAGCAGATTCCCGCGCAGCTCAACATCACGCTCGAGGATTCGGAGAAGCAGTCTTCGCAATTGCGCGCGATGCTCGACGGCGACGAAAAATACCGCGAGCTGTTCGAGATCGCCAAGCGGCTTGAAGGGTTGGTGCGGCATCCCTCGACGCACGCGGCGGGCGTGGTGATTTCGCCGGGGCCGCTCACCGACTTCGTGCCGCTCTACAAGACCAACCGGGATGAAATCACGACGCAGTACGACATGGCCGGGTTGGAACGGCTCGGACTGCTCAAGATGGATTTTCTCGGGCTGACGACGCTGACCGTCCTACACGATACGGGGGCGCTCATCAAGCAGAACCGCGGCGAGGAATTCGACCTGGCGGCGATTCCGCTGGACGATGAACGAACCTACCAGCTGTTCGCCCGCGCGGACACGACGGCAATTTTTCAATTTGAGTCGCACGGCATGCGAGACATCCTGCGGCGCTACCAGCCGACGCGCATGGAGGATTTGACGGCGCTGAACGCGCTGTACCGGCCGGGGCCGATCCAGGGCGGAATGATCGACGAGTTCATCGCCCGCAAACTCGGCAAGAAAAAAGTCACTTACGATTTGCCGGAGCTAAAGGAGATTCTTGAAGACACCTGGGGTGTGATGGTGTACCAGGAGCAGGTGATGCGCATCGCCAGCCGCCTAGCGGGATTCTCGATGGGCGAAGCAGATATTCTGCGCCGGGCGATGGGAAAGAAGAAGAAAGAAGAGATGGCGGCGCAGCGGGAGAAATTCCTGACGGGTTGCGCGGCGAATAAAATTCCGGCGAAGAAGGCGGAGCGGATTTTCGATCTGATGGCGGAATTTGCGGCGTACGGTTTTCCGAAGGCGCACGCATGTGCGTACGCGCTGCTGGCGTACCAAACGGCGTATCTCAAGACGCATTATCCCGTGGAATTTATGGCCGCGCTGCTGACTTCGGAAACGGGCAACACGGAAAAAGCGGTGAAGTACATTCACGAGGCGCGCGGAATGGGAATTACGGTGCTGCCGCCGGACGTGAATTCGAGCGACGTGGATTTTACGCCCGTGGGCGACGCAATTCGATTCGGTCTGCGCGCGATCAAGAACGTGGGCGAATCGGCGGTGAAGAGCATCTTGCAGGCGCGCGAGGAGCTGGGACGGTTCCGGTCGCTCTATCAATTCTGCGATTCGGTGGACATGCGCTTGCTGAACCGGCGCGTGCTGGAGAGTTTGATCAAAGCGGGAGCGCTAGATTCACTTGGAGCGGCGCGCGCGCAAATGCTGGCCGCGATTGACCACGCGATCGATCGCGCGCAGCGCCGTCAGCGGGAGAAGACCAGCGGACAGAACGCGCTATTCGGCGGCGGCGCGGCGGCGGCCACGGCTCCGGCGGAAGAGCCGTTGCCGGAGATGGACGAATGGCCGGAACACGAACGACTGGCGGCGGAGTACGCGACGCTGGGGTTCTACATTTCGGGGCACCCGCTGGCCAAGCACGCGGCGCGGCTCAAGGAAATTGGCGCGATCGATTTGGCGACGCTCGAAGGGCGGCAAGACGGGGAAGAAGTGACGGTGGCGGGAATCATGATTGCCGTGCGGCCGATGCGATCGAAGAAGGGCGACCGGTGGGGAATCGTCAGCCTTCAAGACATGACCGGGGGCGCGGAAGTGCTGATGTTCCCGGAGGCGTTTGGGCGGCTCGAAGGCGTATTGAAAAGCTCGGAGGCGCTGCTGGTGAAGGCGCGCGTGAAGGTGGAAGACGCCGGCACGAGGTTGATCGGCATGGAAGCGCGTTCGATCGAAAACGGCGCGGCCAAGAAGCTGCTGCTGCGCGTGCGCGTGGATTTGAACGTGATGGATGAATTCACGCTCGACCGTTTGCGCGAACTTTTTGTGAGCAAGCCGGGGACGTGCCCCGTGGCGTTCGACCTGTTATCGCCGGACGGATCGGTGGCCACGCTGCGCGCCGAACAGAAGGTGAAGCCGGACGAGGCGCTTTTGCAGGCGGTGCGCCAATTGTGCGAGGCGGAGGCCGTGAGCCTGGAAGGCGGCGCGTGATGGACTTACGGGACCGCAAGCGGGAGATCGAAGCGCTCGAGCGGCAGGTGAAAGCCTTGCGGGAATTGGCGGCGGCGGCTTTGCCTGCCGACGAAGACGGCCTCGCGCGGTTGCGCGATGAAGTGCGAGGACTCCAGCGCGATTTCTACGAGAACATGGGGGCGTGGCAACGCGTGCAACTCGCGCGGCACGCCCAGCGCCCGTACCCGCTCGATTTCATCCGCCTGCTTTGCGAGGATTTCCACGAGCTGCATGGCGACCGCGCTTACGGCGACGATCCGGCGCTGGTGGCGGGCTGGGCGAAGTTTCGCGGCCGATCGGTGATGGTAATGGGGCAGCAGAAAGGCCGCGACACGAAACAGCGCGTGGCGCGAAATTTCGGCCAGGCCAAGCCGGAAGGGTACCGGAAGGCGTTGCGCCTGATGCGGCTCGCGGCGAAATTCGAAAAGCCGGTGCTCACCTTCATCGATACTCCGGGCGCATACCCCGGGATCGACGCGGAAGAGCGCGGCCAGGCGGAGGCCATCGCGCATAACCTTCGCGAGATGTCGCGGTTGCCGGTGCCGATCGTGGTGACCATCACCGGCGAAGGAGGCTCCGGCGGCGCGCTGGCGATTGCCGTCGGAGACCGGGTGCTGATGCTCGAGAATTCGGTTTACTCGGTGATCTCGCCGGAAGGATGCGCGTCCATACTTTGGCGCGACGCGGCGAAGGCGGAAGTGGCTTCGGTGGCCTTGAAAATCACCGCGAGGGAACTCCTGGAGTTGGGAATCGTGGACCGCATCGTTCCCGAGCCGGACGGCGGGGCGCATCTGGACCATGAGACTACGGCGTCCCTTTTGCAGCCCGTACTGGAAGGCGCGCTCGCGGAGCTTTCGTCCTTGCCAGTGGCCGAATTGCTTGCGCGACGCTACGAGAAATTTCGCCGCATGGGACAATTTTTCACGGGGCCAGGCGAGTAACCCAGGGCAGGGGATGGAACTGAATCAGGGCTCCGTTTGAAACTGAGAGAGAGCGGCACACCGGAGGCGTGATGTACTGCAACCAATGTGGAAGGGCGGTCCAACCAGGCCAACCGTTCTGCGCGGCGTGTGGAAGACCCGTAGCGGCCGCCATGTATGCGGCGCCCGGCGCCGGCGTTCGACCCAAGGGACGCGTCGAGCAGCACATCGGGGTAGTGGCCGCGCTGTGGGTAGTGGTGGGGGCGCTGACTCTTTTCGCGGGGTTTTTCATGATGGCGATGAGCAACCTGCCGATTACGCGCTTCTTCACGCCAGACCAGCAACAAACGATTCCCTTTGAGCAGGCGCGGAATCTCACGAACCTGATACAGGGATTATTACTTGGCTTCGCCATATTTTTTGTCGCGCATGCGACGGCGAGCTTTCTGGCGGCCTATGGACTGATCCATCGGCAGCCGTGGGCACGCACCCTGACGCTGATCCTCGCCTTCCTGGGGTTGTTGTCCTTTCCATTCGGGACAGCGCTGGGCATTTACACGATCTGGGTGCTACTGGCGGGAAATGCCGAGCATGAGTACCAGCGGCTGGTGGCTCGCGGCGCACATTAGCGATACCTCTTCTCTGAATGCACTTTCCCGGCATTGGTTGATTCGCAGCATCTCCACGCGTAGTTGTTGTCCCTCCGGCTTGGCCGCCGTAGCCTACAAGAACCTGCAAAGGAATGCAGTCGGAGGCCGGGGACGCCAATGGATGACCTGTTCCGTCCGTACGAGCGGCTGGTGGAGATCAAGATTCTGGGACAGACGTTCCAGGTGCCCGAAAAGAATACTGTCCTGCGCTGCTTTCAGTATCTAAGCCCCGAAACCATCCCTTACGGACGCTTCTGCTGGAATCAAGAGTGCCAGTACTGCCGCATTCTTTGCAAACTGCCGGACGACGATCAAGCGCGCGAGATGTTGAGCTGCAAATTCCTGACCATGGCGGGGATGGAGATTGTGGATATGAGCCCGGAACTCAAGGTCTGCCTCCGTTCCAAGCTGGAACAGAAGTTGATGGTTACGAAGAGGTAGCAGTCGGGGTCTGAAATTATTGAAACTAGATTGCGCTTGCTTTGCGTGGTAGTATGGTCAGCAGGTGGAGAAGTAGATCAAGCCCGCTGAGAGTGGCGCAACATATTTTTTGCGCGCGGCTTGAGTTGTACGAGGGGAGAGTTTCGAAGCAGGACAAGCTTGCCGGTGTCCGGGCGCACCCTACCACCCCGGAGCCTCCTTACGCTCGATACCGGCAACCTGGGGCGCCAGGGCCCATGGCCTTGGCGCCCCTTCCTTTGCCAGCCAATTTGATAGACTCGAACGCATGCGCATTCAGCCGCTGAACCTTGAAACTGTTTGCGATGGCTGCGGTCGCGCCGCGACACCAGAGCACATCCGCGAAAGACTGGCACGGCTGGAGTGGTGCACACGCTTCCGGCCAATTCACATTCAACTTCTCTTGCTGATTTCTGCACCGCACATCGGAGCGGACTTCTACGACGCGGCCGCGGAATCGGGGGCGGAGCCGTCGTTGGACTCGCTTTTCGGCACGCTTGGGATTGCCGCCACAACAGCAAAGACTGCCGGTTCGTCCGGCCGTGAAACGCTGCTAGGGGAATTTCAGCGGCGCGGCATCTTCCTCGCGCCGGTGTGCGAGTGCCCGCTGGGCGTGGCGGAAATTGCCGGCGCGGTCGAGCGATTGGGACCGGTAATCGCGAAGCGAGTTCGATTTTCTTACAAGCCTAAGGCGATTGTCCTTTTGTCTCCCGAACTGGCGGTCCTAAAGGGACAGATCGAGGCGGCGGTGCAGGGGATTCGAGTCACCGACGCGAGCCATGCCTTTGCGTGGGCCTCCGGCGGCGATGCGAGCGCGAAAGCCGAGTTGTCGGAGGCCCTCACCGGGGCGCTGCAGACCTGAACTTCGCATGCCGCTGTGTTAGAATCGGCACCGGACCGAACAGGTTGGGGGACGTGTGAAGCCGAAAATGAAGTTTGGAATTGGAGTGGCCATCATCCTGGGCGCGATTTCGGCGTTGGGATGG
>Ga0209517_10010289_pt1 | contig 10450 bp, 9 predicted proteins | sample PeaSoiMetSII2010_FD_187695 | JGI IMG/M metagenome (GOLD analysis project Ga0209517, IMG submission 187695) | Peat soil microbial communities from Weissenstadt, Germany - SII-2010 (SPAdes) (version 2) | ecosystem: Environmental > Terrestrial > Soil > Wetlands > Peat | place: Germany: Weissenstadt... | reverse complement strand
TTCGCTGAAAGTCGCGAAGGATGGGGCACCCTCAAGTACATGGTAGGGTGGCGGAACAGGGGAAACCCAAGAGCACAGTCAAGAGTGACTGTGCCACAGCGTTTGCAGTGATATGATGCGAGGGAAATACTGGAGGCGGTCATGAAATTGGCGATGCGATCGATGATGTTGTTGGCGATGTGGATGGTGGTGATGGGAGCGGGAGTTATGGCTGGAGAAAACGCGGGGAAGATGGCTGCGGATGCGGCGCCTTTGCGTGTGGTGATTGCGGGGATGGTGCATGGGCATGTGGGCGGATTTTTGACGAATGCGATGAAGCGGACGGATATCACGATTGTGGGGATCAGCGAGGCGGACCGCAGTTTGTTTGATCAGTATGCGAAACAGTTTTCGCTGGATAAAGCCCTGTACCATGCAAATTTGGAAGAGATGCTGACGGCGACGAAGCCTCAGGCAGTGCTGATTTATTCGAACACGAAGGACCACCGGAAGATTGTGGAGTTGTGCGCGAAACACCATATTCCCGTGATGATGGAGAAGCCGCTGGCAGTGAGCACGGAAGACGCGCTGGCGATTGAACGGGCGGCGCATGAAGGGAAGATTCCGGTGCTGGTGAATTATTTTATTGATTGGGCGCCGAGCACGCACACGATGTTTGATCTGGTGCAAGCGGGGGACATTGGAGAAGTACGGAAGATGGTGACGCACTTCGGACATTTCGGGCCGAAGGAAATTGGCGTGGGGCCGGAATTTATGGGCTGGCTGGGAGACCCGAAGCTGAATGGGGGCGGGGCGCTGTACGACTTTGGGTGCTACGGCGCTGATCTGGTGACGGTGCTGATGGGCGGGCAAAAACCGTTGACGGTGACGGCGGTGACACAGCAGATCAAGCCGGATGTTTATCCGAAGGTGGATGACGAGGCGACGATTGTGTTGACTTACCCGAAGGCGCAGGCGATCTTGCAGGCTTCGTGGAATTGGCCGTTTGGGCGCGAGGATGTGGAAGTGTACGGGAAGACGGGGTATGTCTTGACGGCTGGCGCGGAGAAAGTGCGGGAACGGAAGGCTAAGGAAGAAGAGCAAATCGTGACGGCTAAGAAGGTGGCGCCGCCTTATGACGATGAATTGACATATTTGCGGGCGGTGATTCTGGATGGAGCGAAGCCGGATGCGATTTCTTCGCTGGAGACGAATGTGATTGTGGCGGAAATACTGGATGCGGCGAGGGAGTCGGCGGCGGCGGGGAAGACGGTGAGGATGAAATAGTTTTAAGTATTCAGTTGTAAGTTTTCAGTTTAAGGAATGAAGAAGAACCCAGGACCCAGGCACGCACTCCGTGCCTGGGGCAACCGGTAAGTGGAAGAAGTATAAGAGTGAAAAAGTTTAAGAGTATAAGAGTGAAAGAAAAGACGAAAGAAAAGGCGAAAGATAACGCAGAGTACGCTGAGGAAGAAAAGAGAAACCCAAGACCCAGGTAAAAAATCGAACCTGGGGCACCCGCAGAGAAGAGAAACCCAAGAGCACAGTCAGGAGTGACTATGCCACAGGAAATCGGGAGAGTTTTGCTGGGGTTATGGAAGGCCTCATCCCTGAAGGGATGAGCTACAGGGTGCTGCGGGCGGCGGCGAGGATGTAGATCGGGGAGATATAACGGGAACTTAATTTGTGGTTAGAGGGAACTTCCACTGGATGGTCAGGGGAGAGGGAAGGGGTGTGTTTGGTGGGAAACCTAATGCGGCCTGGACAGCTTCTAAGGCTGTAGGACAGGTGCGTAGAGAGCGCAATTGAGATTGTGCGTGGACATTTTAAATGGAATTCAAGGCTGAGAGATGTGGGATGGCCGCTTAGTTTGGAGCGAGATGAGGAGTGAATCTGTGAATTGGAAAATGTGGGTGGTGTTTTTGGGTCTACTGGTTATGGCCGGTGGGAATGCGCGGGGAGGGCAAACTGCGGTGCCGCAAACACCGGCGCAGCAGCCAGCGACTCCAGCAGCGCAAGGACAACAGGCGCCGGGTCAGCAGAAAACGGGGCAGACGGCGCAAGGGACTACTCCGAAGATTGCGATACAGGTGAAAGCAGTCAGCGTGCTGACTACCGTGCGGGAAAAGCATGGAAAGATCGTTACGAATTTGACGAAAGAGGATTTTGCGGTGGCGGAGGATGGGCGGCCGCAAACGATCAGCTACTTTGTGAGAGAGACCGATGTGCCTTTGCGGCTGGGGTTGCTGGTGGACACGAGTTTGAGTCAGAGGCGAGTGCTGGATCAGGAACGGAGCGCGAGCTACAGCTTTCTGGACCAGTTGCTGCGGCAGGATAAGGATTTGGCGTTTGTGATTCATTTTGATAGGGAGGTGGAGTTGCTGCAGGACTTCACGGCTTCGCGGCCGAAATTGCAGGCGGCGCTGCAATCGCTGCAGACGCCACAGTATGACAGTAGCGGCGGGAGTGGAGGAGGGAGTCAGGGAGGCGGTGGAGGAAGCGGAGGGAGTGGCGGAAATGGCGGAGGACGCGGAGGGCACTCGAGGGGCGGGACGGCTTTGTATGACGCGATCTTTCTGGCGTCGGACGAGTTGATGAAAAAACAACAAGGGCGGAAGGCGCTGATTATTCTTTCCGATGGAGTGGACCGCGGGAGCAAAGAGACTTTGGCGTCGGCGATTCAAACGGCGCAACGGGCGGACACGGTGATTTATTCGATTCTGTTCAAGGATGAGGACGAAGGGTACGGGCATCAGGGCGGGATGATGGGGCCGCATGGAGGGATGGGAGGCGGCGGACATCATGGCGGCGGAGGACGGTATCCACAGGAAGAACGGCCGGATGGGAAAGAGATTTTGACGCAGATTTCGAAGGAGACTGGGGGACGGCTTTTCCAGGTGTCGAAGAAAGAGACGGTGGACAAGATTTATGCGGATATACAGGAAGAGTTGAGGAGCCAGTACAGTTTGGGGTATACGCCGGACAAAGATACGGGAGCGGGATACCACAAGATATTGGTGACGGTGAAGGATAAAGAGATGGTGGTGCAGGCTCGGGATGGGTACTACAGCGGAGAATAGGGGAATCGAAAAGCGAAAAGCGAAAAGCGAAAAGCGAAAAGCGAGGAACTTACACAGAGAGCACAGAGGACGCAGAGTTCACAGAGAAGAGAAAACCAAGAGCACAGTCAGGAGTGACTGTGCCACCGGGGAGAACCCCAAGAACCGGTCCCGCAGAGCGGGACCGGCCACTACAAAACCAAGGCAACCCAAGTCAACTCAAGAAAACCACGGACAACCCAAGAAAACTGCAGACAACCTAAGAAAACCCAAGACCCAGGCACAGACTCCGTGCCTGGGGCAACCCATACATTGAGAGGAAGAAACTATAAGAGTTCATAAATTTAAGGGTGTAAGTGTGTCGAGACAAAGCGGGGAAGGGGTGATGGACGGCCTCACCCCTGAAGGGGTGAGCTACAGGATGGGCGTCACATTGATGCTCGGTGGGCGGGAGTATGATGATTCACGGATTTGGATCGGAGGACAGAGATGCTACGGAGAGAGATGTTGCGTGGAGTGACGGCGGTGGGAGTGGGATTGACATTGGGGCGTGGAGCGGAAACGGCGGCTGGCGAGGAGAGTTCGGAGGCGGCTGCGCGGATTCGGAGGGCGGCGGGGGCGGGGCTGGCTATGGAGCGGCGGGATTGGGAGCAGGGGACATTGGCGCAAGCTTTTTTGGAGGCAGGAGACGACGAGAAGGTGATTCAACTGACGAAGGCGGCGATTGTACAGCGCGAGACCGATGGGCGATTGGCGGTGGTGGTCGAGGGAGGGCCGACGGACCCAGCGATGGGAGGCGCGGCGTACTGGAGGGCAGGGCAGATCACGGGAGACGCGGAGATTCAGGAGGCGGTGCAGGGGATGCTCGAGTGGATCCTGAAGAAGGCGCCACGCGCCGCAGATGGGACGCTGTATCACGTGTTCAAGGATTTGCAAGTGTGGTCCGACGGATTCCACAGCGCGCCGCCATTTCTAGCGGCGATGGGGCACTATGACGAGGCGTTGCGGCAGATTGACGGCTATCGCAAGCGGCTCTGGGACCCCAAGAAGAAGTTGCTGGCGCATATCTGGGATGACGCGGCGAACGCCGAAAACAAGAAAGAGTATTGGGGCGGAGGGAATGGATGGGCGGCGGCGGGGCTGGCGCAGGTGATTCGTTCGCTGCCGACGGAACGGAAAGAAGCGCGCGCCCGGCTGGCGGCGTTTGTGGCGGATATTGTGGATGGATGCCTGGCTTATCAGCGGCCGGATGGGTTGTTTCATGATGTGGTGGACCGGCCGGAGACGTTTGTGGAAGGGAATCTGGCGCAGATGCTGGCGTTTGCGATTTATACGGGAGTGCTGGGGGGATGGCTGGGGAAGAAATACCTGGATGTGGCGGACAAGATGCGAGCGGCTATGCGAGGGAAGATGGATTCGTTTGGGTATGTGCAGAGCGTTTGCGGAGCGCCAAATTTTGACCGGCAGGGGACTTCGACGGAGGCGCAGGCGTTCGCGATCATGATGGAGGCGGCGGGGAGGAAGGTGGGGGGAGGGTGAAGGAGTGATTGGCAGAGAAAAACTGAAGACCGGGGATTTTTAACACAGAGGTCACGGAGATAGGAACACAGAGTTCACAGAGAAGAGTGAAGAGAAGAGAAAAAACAACGAAGAGAATCGTAGAAAAGAGGGAGGTGCGCGTTGGATCGTAAGAGCCCACCCTCACAAAACGAGGGTGGGGCACCCTCAAGTTTTTGTGTTGGGTGGCGTAAGAAGGAGAACCCAAGACCCAGGCACAGACTCCGTGCCTGGGGCAACCTCCGTGTGGGGAGGTGTTATTTGGAAGGGCTGCGGTGGCGGCCGGAGATTTGGAGGAAGAGGAAAACGAAGAAGAGGAGCATGCCCAGGATGCCGAGAGCGGCCAGGAATCTGTAGTAGGGGATGGTGCGGCTGAGGATGGATTCGAGAGTCTTGTGGCGGTGGAGGGATTCGAAGAGGGAGTAGAGCATGCCTGCGACTAGACCTAGGATGCAGAGGGCGAAGGAGGTGGACATGGAGATTAGGATGAGGCGGGAGGGGGAGGACATGGGTGCTCAAGGTTCAGTTTAGTTGGATGGTGGGGAGTTGTCAGTGGTAAGTTTTCAGTTTTCAGTTTCGGAGAAGAAAAAGACCAAGACCGGGGACTTTTAACACAGAGGTCACAGAGGACGCAGAGTTCGCAGAGAAGAGGAGAAGGAGCGAGGCGTACGATCGTAAGAGCCCACCCTTCGCTGAAAGGCGCGAAGGATGGGGCACCCTCAAGTTCTTGTGTTGGCTGGTGCTAGAAGGAAAACCCAAGACCCAGGTAAAAAATCGAACCTGGGGCACCCGAACCCAAGACCCAGGCACACACTCCGTGCCTGGGGCAACCGGCACCGGCTACCGAGAACGGAAGTAGTCGACCAGTATCGAAGCGAAGAATCCAAGAAGGCACAAAATTCCCGCGAGAATGAATATGTCTGGAACGAGCCCCGTAAGGTCACCAAGGATGACTCGAGCATGAGTTGCGAGGGCGCGTCTTTGTTCGATTGTGGCGAGGCGAAAATACACGGCCGTAATCGGAAGGAGCGTTGAACCACCGAGGAGAACCCACGACCGGGTTGAAGCTTTCATGTTTGGAGGACGCCGGTTTTGAAGGGAGGGAGGTCGGAGTTTAGGGAGGCTGCGTTCAGGGCCCAGATTAGGGCGTCGCGGGTTTGGGCGGGGTCGATGATGGCATCGAGCCAGAGACGGGCGGCAGCGTAGCGGGGGTCGGTTTGGTGTTCGTAGGTGGCTTTGATGGAATCGAGCAAATCTTTTTTTGTTTTTTCGTCCAGTTTTTTGCCTTCGCGTTCTAATTGTTTGAATTTGATTTCGGCCAGGGTGTTGGCGGCGGCGTCACCGCTCATGACCGCGAATTTGGCGGTGGGCCAGGCGAACATGAAGCGCGGGTCGTAGGCTTTGCCGCACATGGCGTAATTGCCAGCGCCGAAGCTGCCGCCCAGGATTACGGTGATTTTGGGGACAACGCTGTTGGCCACGGCGTTGACCATTTTTGCGCCGGCGCGGATGATGCCGCTCCATTCCGCGTCTTTGCCGACCATGAAGCCGTTGACATCGTGAAGAAAAATCAGCGGTATGCGGTTCTGGTTGCAATCCAAAATAAAGCGGGCGGCTTTTTCGGCGGATTCGGTGTAGATTACTCCGCCGAATTCGACGCGTTTTTGATCGGAATGAGGCGCGTGGGTGGTGATGTGTTTCTTTTGGTTGGCGACTATGCCGACGGCCCAGCCACCCATGCGGGCGTAACCGCAAATTAAAGTTTCGCCATATTCGGCGCGGTATTCATCGAACTCGCTGGCGTCGACCAAGCGGGCGATGATCTCGCGCATGTCGTATTGTTTGCCGGGCTGATCGGAGAAGACGCCGTAAACTTCATCGGGAGAATAGAGCGGCTCGTGGGGGCGCGCGTGGCTGAAGATGGGCGGATTGGGCGCGCCCATTTTGTCGGCCAGGGCGCGGATGCGTTTGATGCAGGACTCGTCGTCGGGCTCGCGGAAGTCCACCGTGCCACTGATTTGCGAATGCATTTTGGCGCCGCCCAATTCTTCGGCGGTGGATTTTTGGCCGATAGCGGCTTGGACTAAGGCGGGACCGGCGAGGAAGAGGCCGGAGCCTTCGGTCATCAGGATGTGATCGCACATTACCGGGAGATAGGCGCCGCCTGCTACACACATGCCCATGATGGCGGTGAGTTGCGGGATGCCGAGGGCGCTCATGACAGCGTTGTTGCGGAAGACGCGGCCGAAATCGTCGGTGTCGGGGAAGACGTCTTCCTGGAGAGGAAGAAAAACGCCGGCAGAATCGACTAGATAGATGGTGGGGATGCGATTGTCGATGGCGATGTTTTGCGCGCGGATGACCTTTTTGGCGGTCATGGGGAAGAAAGCGCCGGCTTTGACGGTGGCGTCGTTGGCGATGAGCATGAACATGCGGCCGGAAACGCGGCCGAGGCCGGTGATGGTGCCGGCGGAGGGGGCTCCGCCCCATTCCTCGTACATTTCGTAGGCAGCGTAGAGGCCGAGCTCGAAGAAGTGCGTGCCGGGATCGATGAGGGAGGCGATGCGTTCGCGGGCGGTGAGGCGGGATTTCTTGTGCTGGGATTCGATTGCTTTGGTGCCGCCGCCCTGGAGGATCTGCTCTTCCTCGTTTTTGTAGGCGGTCAGGAGTTCGACCAGGCGCTGGGAATTTTTCTGGAAGTCGGGGGATTTGGTGTTGATGGAGGATTTCAGGACGGGCACAGGGGACCTCGGGTGGAGATTGGAGACGATTCAGTATACGAAGCAAAGAGGCGAGAAGGAAAGAAGGAACGAAGGAAAGAAAAGGCTTACACAGAGATCACAGAGGACGCAGAGTTCACAGAGAAGAGGGGAGGCCGGGAGGATGAACTTGGTTGGTGAGGTTTTGGAAAGCCTCACCCCTGAAGGGGTGAGCTACAGATGAATGAGACACAAGGACGGGATCGGGGGATGGAGGACACAGGGTAGGGGAACGGGGGTCACAGAAATGGGAGGGGCGGACGAGGAACATAGAAGCAGAGGAACGAGAGACAGAGAAGAGAGCGGAGATTCTGACGGAAAGGCAAAAGCAAAGGAAAAGGAAAAGGAAAAGGCTTACCACAGAGGTAGCAGAGGGGCCGCAGAGGAAACGGAGATAGCTTGCAGGGGGAGAGAGTATTCACCACAGAGGACACAGAGAGCGCAGAGAAAAGAAACAGGACGAAGGGGACGGTACGGAGAAGGATTTTCAGGGGGAAAGCTCGTGATAGGGAGGAAGAGTTGATCGTTGCACGAAGGCGGGGAATGAAACGAGTGCGGTACACTCGGAGGATGGATAGTCCTTTATTGGATATGGAACTGGCGCGGGAGATTGAGCTGGCGGAAGGCGAAGCGGCAGTGACTTGCGCGCGGATGATGAAGGCGATGCAGGCGGAGTCTGTGAGCGCGGTGGAGACGATTGCGGGGGGATATGCGGTGTATTGCGGGGCGAATTCGCCGGTGACGCAGGCGGTGGGACTGGGATTGCACGGGCCGGTGAGTCGCGACGAGTTTGACCGGCTGGAAGAGTTTTATTTTTCGAGGAATGAGGCGGTGCGGGTGGAGACGTGCCCGATGGCGGACGCGACGCTGCTGGAACACTACAAGGAGCGCGGGTACCACGTCAGCGAATTCTCGAATGTGATGGTGCGGGGGATCGCGGGGGATGAACGGTGGAAGGCTGTGGAAGGGGTGGAGGTGCGGAAGGCAGGGCCGGGGGAGTTGGATTTGTGGACGTTGACGGTGGCGCAGGGGTTCGCGGAACATTTTCCGGTGACGGCGGAAATTTTGGAAGTGATGAAACTGTTTGCGATGGGAAAGAATTCGGAGTGCTTCCTGGCGCGAGTGGATGGACGCGTGGCGGGCGGGGCGACGCTGGCTCTGAGGGAGAAGGTGGCGGGATTGTTTGGGGCTAGCACGCTGCCGGATTTCCGAAGGAGAGGGGTGCAGACGGCGCTGCTGCAGGCGCGATTGCGGAGAGCGGCGGAGGCGGGATGCGAGAAGGCGGTGAGTTTGGCGCAGCCGGGAAGCGTGTCGCAGAGGAATATTATGAGTCAGGGGTTTCGAGTGCTTTATACGAGAGTGAAGTTTGAGAGGGAGATGAGACAGGAAATGAAGTAAAGGAAGCAAAGGAGGTAGAGGAAGTAAAGGAAAGATTTCACCACAGAGGACACGGAGAGCACAGAGGAAGACGGAAAGATAAGAAGGAAGAATAGCTTAACGCAGAGAGCGCAGAGAAAAGGGATTTCATCGCACAAACGACGTGCGATGCAAAACCGTATATCACTTCGCGGACTCCTTTCGAAATGACAGAGCTTATTGTTTTGCACATCGTCAGGGAAGGCCTCACCCCTGAAGGGGTGAGCTACAGGATTGAGGCGGCCGGTACAAGATTATGCGCGGACCGGGATTTGGTGGATGAAGTGGATTATGTCTTGGGTGGAAGTGCCGGGAGGGAAAACGGCGGCGATGCCGGATTGTTTTAGGGCGGGGATGTCGGCTTCGGGGATTATGCCGCCGACCAGGACGGAGACGTCGGTCATGCCTTTTTCGTGGAGGAGTTGCATCAGCCGGGGGCAAATGGTGTTGTGGGCGCCGGAGAGGATGGAGAGACCGATGACGTCCACATCTTCCTGGAGAGCGGCGGAGGCGATCATCTCTGGGGTTTGACGGAGGCCGGTGTAGATGACCTCCATGCCGGCGTCGCGAAGGGCGCGGGCGATGATCTTGGCGCCGCGGTCGTGGCCGTCGAGGCCGGGCTTGGCAATGAGGACGCGGATTTTCTTTTCAGGCATGGGAACTTGGCGAGAGCCCTCTGTTTTCTCTGCTTGCCTCTGCGGCCTCTGTGGTGAGCTGTTGTTGTTCCCTCCAAATATAGCGCCTAATGCCGTCTTTTAGAACCGCGACGTGAAAATTGATAAGCAGGCCGACGGTATTGCCGGAGAGTTTGAGGTAGGTGAGGACTACCGCCTCATGTATCGGAGCGATGTCTTCAATCGATTTCAACTCAACAACTATGCGGTGCTCGATCAATAGATCGATGCGGTAGCCGCATTCGAGTTTGATTCCCTTGTAAACGACTGGGATCGGCTTCTGGCGTTCAAAGCTGATTCCGCGAAGAGCCAATTCCCGGGCTAGACATTCTTCGTAGGCTGACTCCAGCAAACCTGGGCCTAGTTGGCGGTGGACTTCGATGGCCGCGCCAATAATCTTGTGTGTTAGGTCTGTGTCGGGCATCGGTATAACTACAAGAGAAAGCTTACCACAGAGGGAACAGAGGGGCCGCAGAGATAACGGAGAGTTGGGGGAAGCGCAGGAAGCCTGAACGAGAGAAGAGGAGAAAGGCAAGAGAGAGGCAAGATCGAAGACTCGGGACTGCGAACTGAAAACTTAGAACTGAGAACTTTATGTAATCGGGACTTCTTCGTAGGGGCCGAAGACGGCGCGGAGGGAATCGCAGATTTCGCCGAGGGTGGCGTAGGATTTTACGGCGTCGTAGATGTGGGGCATCAGGTTGGCGGTGCCTTCGGCGGCTTTTTTCAGGGTGTGGAGGCGGCGATCTACTTCGGCCTGGGAGCGATCGTTGCGGAGTTTTTTGAGGCGAGTGGCCTGGCGGTGGGCTACTGTTTCGTCGATTTGCAGGATTTCGAGGGGCTTTTCTTCGGTTACGTAGTTGTTGACACCGACTATAATTTTTTCTTTTTTGTCCACGGACATTTGATAGCGGTAGCTGGCTTCGGCGATTTCGCGCTGGGGATAGCTTTTTTCAATGGCGGCCACCATGCCGCCCATGGCGTCAATGCGGCGGATGTAATCCCA
>Ga0209517_10010288_pt1 | contig 10452 bp, 22 predicted proteins | sample PeaSoiMetSII2010_FD_187695 | JGI IMG/M metagenome (GOLD analysis project Ga0209517, IMG submission 187695) | Peat soil microbial communities from Weissenstadt, Germany - SII-2010 (SPAdes) (version 2) | ecosystem: Environmental > Terrestrial > Soil > Wetlands > Peat | place: Germany... | reverse complement strand
CCCTCCCTCGCGCCCCGCAACGCTCGCCTCGCGGGCCGAGTATTCGTGGGCCGTGCCCCACGCGTGCGCGGCACGCCCGCCGAGGGACGAGATCTCCCTCACGCGGGCGGGATCCATCGCGGCAAAACCTCGCCTCAGCTTCGGACCGGCGCGCTTCTTCTGGAGCTTGGGCCGCTCACGCTCGTTGTGCCGCTCGCGCCTCGAGTCGTCCGCCACCATCTTGACGAGCTTGCGGGCCCTCGACACGCCGAGCTTCAAGACGAGCTGCACGAACAGCTCCTCTTCTTTAGCGCGCCTCATCGGCGCCCTCTATCCCGCCCGACGTCGGATGGGAGAACCCGAACCCAATGTTGAACGGCAAGTAGATCCACCACGCGACGTCCCCGATCGATTCCTTCCGATAGATCGTGAAGAAGCACCCGCGGCGCCAGCGCTTGATACGCGCGTACGGGACCTCGACGTCCTTGGCCTCGAACGTGTCCCAGTGCCACACCCACCACGGCTCGTGATCTCGTCGTGCAGCCTTATCGCCTATCCCTACCGCGGGAAGCTCTTCATCGCCTTTGCCGGTGGTGGCCGCCGCGACCCGCTCGAGCCACTCCGGCGTAATCGACTTCATCCCGCCGCTCCCGCCGCTTTTCGTCTCATGCTCGGCCTTGTAGTTCGAATTCTCGACCGAGCACCCCGAGCACACGCCGCACGCGCCGCACACCTTACCTTTGTGCGAGGAATCCTCCGGGCAGTCCAAGACCTCAATCCCCACGCTTCACCTCGTCCGCGATCTCGATCGCGTCCATCGCGCATTCCCCGGCCACACGCACTTCCCCGAGCATGCGTTCGCCCTCCTCGACGAGCCGAGCGAGGAGCACGACGAACTGCTGCGCAGCCTTGATGCGCACAGCGCGTGACGCGTGCTTGAGCGCGCTTTCCTCGCCACTCGGCTTCACCACGATGAGTCCCCATTCGCGAGCCTGCCCCCTGCCGAACCGGAGCCTATGGTCGTCCATCGGCACGTCAACCTCCACGCCGATGTCCAGCTTCACGAGCCGCTTCTCGAACTCGAGCATCACCGCCGAGAGCGCGACGGTGTCCTTCGTGAGCGCGGCGCCGAGCGCCCGGACCTTAGCCCAATCCACGGTCGCAGACTTCGCAGACTTCGTGGCTCCTCCCTCTGCCGCAGGTCTCTCGCCCGCGTCGGCGGCTTCGGGTACCGGCGCCGACGCGTCGAATTCGTTCGGCTCGATGGGCGCGCCGAACGCCCGCGCGACCTCATTCCAGTCGGCCTTCCCATTGCCGCGCATCTTGTCGAGGATCTTGCGCTCCTCCTCGCTCACGTCCATGAGCGCGTCCTTCACGATGTCGGCGCACCGGGGCGCGTACGCCTCGGGCGCGCAGAACACATCCGTCATCTTCTTCCGGAGAACCTTCTCGAGGTCCGGGCGGCCCTTCACGAACTCCACGACGACCTCGGCGCTCGTCATCGCTGGCCCACCTCTTTGCACTGGATCACGTTGTGATGGATCACGTGCGTGGCCTTGACGACGACCTCATAGCGCTTGCCCGTCGCAACCTCCGTCAAGCAGAGGAGCGTGTCCTGCTGGAAGACGCGGTCCTTGGCGATGTCCTCTGCCACCTTCGCCGGGTCGAGATCGAGGTTCGTGGCCGGCGTCGTGCGCCATGAGACCCCCCGCGAACCGTCGGCGTTCGTCGGGACGTTCCACGTCCCGATCGAGAAGATCCAATCGTGCGTCTTCTGTTTGTCCATCGTCAACCTTACGTTCCTTCTGATCGTGACGCTCGGGCGGCATCGACGAGCTTCGAGGAGAAGAACCGTTCGCGGAACTCCAAAAACTCGAACATCGTTTTGTTATAGCGGGCGTCCGCAAGCGCGTTGTGCGCCTGCCCTTTCTGCTTCGGCAACTTCGGATTCCCGAAGTCGATGCAACGCTGCTTGATGTCGAGGCAGATCCTCGGGAAGTGCTTCGGCAGATCAATCATCCGCCCGAAGAGCTGGCAAAAAATCACCCAGTCGTAGTCGCCGTAATAACCCCAGATTTCGGGTTTATTCGCCCCTTCGTCCTTGATGAACGCCGTGAGCATTTCCGCCATTTCGGACCGAGGACACTTGGGGAAATACGAACCGCCTGGAATGTTCATGACGTTCGTGTCCACGTAGAGATGCGGAAGCACGTTCTCTTTGAGCCAGTCACTCACCATGGCCGGGTACCAGCCGTCAGCGGCAACCGCGTAGAACTCGCGGCCATCATCGCAGACGACGGCGAGCGAGATCAGCTCGATCGGGTTACCGTAGCCGGACTCGTGAAACTCCGCGTCGATGAAGTAACGCATCAATTGAGTCTCCTTCGAACCGGCCCCGCCGACTCGGTGAATCTGTCCTCCATCGCGCGCCAAAAAGGCTCACGCTGATCCTTGCCGTGCTCCATGACGAAGAACTCCTTCATGAAGTCCATCGCACCCAGGCTCGTCGATCCATAGAGCCAACAGCGTCCACCCCGGACCCACTCGCACTCACGGCCCGCGTCATCATCATCCCCGGTGGGAAACGAACAGTGGAGCGAGATGTCGGCGCCGCGTGGGAACGCTATCGTGCCTAGCGCCGCCGTCGGGACAGTCACCGGCCACACGCCGGAGAAGACGAGGAGAGAGAGCGTGCAGTCGCCCTCGTCACCTCGCACGAGGTAGACCCACTCGTCGCAATGGATGCCATGGCCGGCTCCAGGGCTCTTACCGCAGCCGTTTTTGCCGCAGGGATTCCGTATGCAGTCGTAGCCGGGGCGCACAATCACTTCCCTCCTCGGCGAAGCGGGAACCGCGTCGTCGATCTCGATCACTCGGCGCTCATTCGTCATCCCGTTCTCTCCTTCCTGAGCCACTCGCCGCGCTCGATGGCGTCGGCCTCTTCGCGAAGCACGAACGCGTGCCAATTGTACTTGCTCGACCCGATCTCGTTCGCGCGCTTCCGGAGCTTCGTCACGACGGCACGGACGACCGCGCCCTCGATCTCGTCCTTCCGCGCGCTGAAATCAATACTTCGCGCGTCGTCGCGCCTTTCGAGAAGCTTCTCGAGCGCGATCCACTCAGACTTCACGTAGTCAGGGTGATCGTGCGCCTTGGTCCATAGGACGTGAAGCGGGCCATCGTCGCGGATGTCTCCGAACCACTCACCACTCATTTCTCGGCCTCATCGATCCTGGCCGCCCGCTTACGGAGCAACCTGTCGATCTCGGCAGCGATGAGTGCGCCGGCCTTGACGAGCAGATTCAGATTTTCGGTCTCGGTCGTCTTCTTGAGGGTGCCCATGCCCGTGAGAGGTCTTTTGTCATCCCTCCGGTCCCAGGGCCACGGGTCCACGAAGGACTCGGTGAACTCGCTCACCTCGTGGGCGTAGATGGCTTTCCGTCCGGCCGACGCCGCGTAACACGCGGCGGCCATCGCGAGGCTCCCGTCGTCATGCTCACCGTCGTCGTGTATGTCATCGTAGCCTTCGTCGTCAATCTGGCGACGCCTCTCGGCCGCGATGCGCGACGCGCCGCCTTTGTCTGCGCTCATAGCTGAGTCCTCGTCGCGGCAATGGCCAGCGCCGGCGCATCGTCGAGATCCAGGGACGCGATGCGTGTCTTCTCGCCGAGAACGTTCTTCGGGTCACGGGGGTCCGCCGTGATCTCGCGCCAGCGCTGCTCGCCGATCTCCTTCCGGATCTTCGCGACCGTCGCCTCCATCTTCCGCGCGGAGTCGCGCAAATCGGCGGAGAGTTTCTTCTCGTTCACGAGGTCGACCAGATGCCCCTCAGCGGTGCGCGCGGATACGTCCGAGCCGGTCTTGAGCGCGCTGATCACCTTGTCGCCGTCCGCGACCTTCGTCTTGAGCGCCGCGCACTCATTCTGGACCGACTCGAGCATCACGGAGAGTTGCGCGATCTGGCTCGCCCCCCTCCGCGCCATGTGGAACCTGAGGATCCTGAGCACGACCGGAACCTGTTTCGGGACCTGAGTGGGGTAAGTGTTGCCCGAAAATACTTGCTGGTCGTTCACGGACTGCACCGTGGAGACGTCTTCTTCGCGGATGTCGAGGGTCCGGTAGCCGCGCTGACTGTACGTCTCGACCTCGTCCGAATTCACGACGACCTCAGATCGCTCGACGCAGAACGAACAGCCCTGGCCCATCACCTCTTTCTCCTCTTCTTCCACGCTATCCACCACGACGCTCACGGCTCCCGATCACAAGACGAACAGCCGGAGCAGTAATCGCGGTGGCGCGGATGGCTCGGATTGTAGGGCGCGGTCGATTCCCTCACGTCCTCCATCTCGTCCTCCGAACAGCCGTCCCACTCAAGCTCCGGGTAAAGCGACACGAAATCGGGCACGGAATCGGGCACGGTCACCTCGTCGCTCTCCGCGACGCCGTTGCTCCACTCCACCATCACCTCTTCCGTCTCTTCGCCCACGATCACGTTCGATGATTCCATCACTCGCCTCCCATCACTCTGAACTGCATGTTCTCCGGCGCCGCGCCGGTGCCTTTGCAGATCGCACAGACAACCGGGGCTGCGTCGACGTCGACCACCTCGTCGAGCACTGCTCTCGCACGATCATCGGCTTGACCACTGCCACCGCACGCTTCGCATCGTCCTGACCTGGGAAGCAGCGCATGAAGCGGCGCGCCGGACTCGCGTTCACGGGCACGCCTCAGCGCCTCGCGAAGCTCGATGACGTCGGTGCCGTCGTAGCGGATCACATTCGGGTGCGCCTCGGCGCCGCCCTTCTTGAACCCTTCGTTCCAGGCGTGCGCGACGCAAACAACCAAGCCACGCGGACGATTCGCCAGCCACGCGAGGAAGTACGGCGGGAAATCATCGAAGAGCACGCGGCCGTACACGATGCTCTTGTCGCCCGTGACGGTCACCGTCGCGTCGGGCAAATGCTCGCGCGACCAATCGAGCTTCTCACCCCACGCGGCCCCATTCTTCTGGGGACCCTTGGTGAGCACGTGGAGCTTGAAATCGAGCTTGCGAAGCTCGTCGACGACCTCGAACCCGAGCGGGATCCTCTCGAGGTTCCGCCAGAAACCGGGCTTCTGCTGGATGAGCTTCCGGCGCGCCTCGATGTACGCGGGCTCGGTGCCGCCCGTATAACGATCGGCGTAAGACGGCTCGTTCGGGGCCTCGATCGAGCGCATCGCCTCACGGAGCGCCTTGTCGTAGTCGGCGACCGTACTGTCGAGGTCCACGAGCGCGATGTGGTCGGCGTGGCCCGCCATCACTCGACCCCTTCCACGTCTGAGGGCCAATCCGGCGCCGCCCACGCCCTGTCTTCCTCCCTGTAGAGCGACGCGAACTCGAGGTCTTCCGCTTGAAGGTACGGGTAGTCTTTTTTGATCTCTTCGAGACCGCCGGGTCGCGCGATGAGCGCCGCGACGTGACGCACCGTGAGCCGGCTGTACTGAAAGACCGGCTCGCCGCCCATGATGTCGGAGTTGACCACTACCGTCTTGCGCCACGCGAGGAAGCGCTCAGAAGTGCGCATGTCTGCTATCTGCGCCATCACTTCTTTCCTCAGCATGCTATCGTCGCCCACGGTGATCACGTGCGTCGCTGTCCCGAGAGGCCCCTTGTCGTAATGAGTGTCCGCGATGTGCACAGCTTCGGCACGGGTGCCGCCGTTGTCCTGGGAGAGCTTGCGCGCCCACCCTTCGGCCTCGACAACACAACCACGATATTCGTGAACCATCGCGCGGCCGGATTTGTCCGTGTAGCGGATCTGGTAACCCATCGTTCGTACCTCTTTCTTCTCAAATCAGCATTGCCGCGTCCCCACCTATGGGCCACAGCGATCAAATTTCATCGTTCAGGCGATGCAGAACCTCTGCTGCCTGCGCCGGGCAAGCACCTGAGGGGCACGTCCCGCACCGGGTAAGAAGCGTAGCTCGCGCACGGCCAAGACTTTTGGTGCTCGTCCCTCACCTCGGCCATCTTGACGTGCATCCAGAACCAGACCACGAGCGTGCCGAAGCCGAGGACTGTGGCGAAGACGACCGAGATCTTCCTCCGAAGCTCCTTGTCGAACTTCAGCCTCGCGATCGCTCCGAACTTCGACCTCACGATTTACCTCCCTGCACGAATTCTTTCAACCGGCGCGCCACGACGACAATGAACTCGCCACGCTCGACGGGAACGCCGAGGAGGTGCGTCGCGTGGACGAGCTTCTCGTCGTTGACTTTCTTCACCGCCGGGTCGCCGGGCATGTTGACCCACGTGCCCGTGCTCCCCCTCCGCACGCGATGCGGCACGTCGCCGAACTCGAGGAAGTCCTTCACCGTGGACTCGTCCGTCACGAGCGCGTCCTTTTTGCCGAGCGCCTCGACGACGCGCTCGACGTATTTCTCGAGGTCCTTGACCGCGGCCTGTTTGGCCATGCGAATACCGGCCATCACTCTGTCCCTCCCCGTCCCAGGAACTCCTCGATCTCGAACATCACGTTATCGTGCCGGATCGATCGCTGCTCAGGATCGGTCTTCGCGAGCACGTCGTGCGCGCGCCCGAGGATCTCGCGCACGGGCGAGATCTTCTTCGACAAGCTGCCCTTCCATTCGCCACGCTCGATTCGGTCGGCAAGGTCGCGGAGGATGGGCATCACGGCTTCCTGGAACGCGATCGTGTCGAGCCCGCGTTTCTCACCGGCGCCCGCGCGCAACCAAGAGGCGATCTTCGCGGCATCATCAGCATCCTTTACGGGCTTCTGCTGCTTCACCGTTCGGATGCACTGTACCGATCCGTCAAAGCACCCGAACGACGGGTCGCACTCATCGCAGCGCGCCGCATCGCAAGTGCAGGCAAAGTCATAAGGGTTCCCGCCGCCACGGGCCGCTTTCGTCATCGCGCAAGTCTCCACGTGCTCACGCTCGAAACCCCTTCGAACGATCACCTCATTCACTTGGACTCCACGACTTCCACGACCGCAGTCGCGGGAGCTGCGGAAAGTGCTTCTGCGGCAGGCGGTTGCGGCGCTTGCACTTGCCGCTTCGCGGCGTCCATCTTGCCGAGCGCGCCGAGCCCCTTGGGCTGTTCGAACTTCTTCGTGCCTTTCTCCTCCCTCCTCACCTTGTCGTCGATAACCTCGTCCTCGCGGATCTGCGCCTCGTTGTGGATCCAGTCCTCGGCATCCTTGACGAGCTTGGCGAGGACGACGCCCACCCGCACGATGTCGATCTTGCCCTTGCCGCGAGCGTAGATCGGGATGTTCGAGCCGACGATGTTGCCGTCCGGGCGGAAGCGTCCCATCTTGATCGAGTACTTCGGAATGTACTCGTCCGTCTTCGACACGCGGACGACAAGCTCGAGCGTCCCCACGCTGTCCTTGAAGTCCTTGCAGTCCGTCCACGTCATCTGCTTGCCGCGGTCCCCGCCGCGGTAGTTCTGGTGCTTCTGCTCTTTCGGGTCGTTCATGTTCTCGCCACCTTCGGGCTCGGGCCCGCTTCCCTGATCAGCTCGCGGTTCGCCCTGTGGACGAGGTGGCGCACGAGGTCTGACGCACTCATGCCGTTCGCGTTAGCGAGCTTCTTGAGGAGCGCCAGCTCGGCCCTCGTCATCATCATGTTGAACCGCTGGTTCCTCATCCCGGCTGCATAAAAACGAATACATACGTTTGATCCGAGAGTCAATCGTTCATGGACCGCCCGCGCCTCGCCGCCCGAGCTTCGCCTTGGTCTTCGCCAGCCACGCTTCCACGTCCTGGGCGACACCGGCATCTCCTTCGGGGACGCCATTGATCTTACAGAGCACGTTCACGAGAACCGCCTTCGAGAACGAATGATCGAGCGGGGCGTTCATGAAGAAGTACACGAGGTCCTCTACGTCATCCATGCTGAAACGCACCGTGTTTCCCTCAACCACTCAGTCCTCCAGCCCGTTGCACGACTCGTACTTCACGTGCGACCCCGTCACGAACCCATGCACGTGCGACACCCCGCGTTTCGCGATCGATCCGCACTTGGGACACGGCGTCACCGGGAACCGTCGCTCGAGTTCCAGCACGCGCGCCTCCGCGACCTCGGCGCGCTTCTCGGCGGCCGTCGCTCTCTCGGCGAGCTGCGCTTCGTGGTGCTTAATCACGCCCTTGCAGTTCTGCGTCGTGTGCGGCCCGCGCTCGTCGAGCGTCCCGCAGTCAGGGCACAGCTCGACACTCACCGCGCATTCCAACAGTATGAGGACGTCACGAACGGTAGCTTGAAGAGCCGCCTCGTCGCGTCATCATCCCCACCCGCAGCCACGATCATCCAATGCTTCGCTTCCGCCTTCCCGCGAACGAAGTCCTCCTCGCTCGCACCACCGAGGAAGTTCGACGCGTAGAGCCCGACGCGATCCTCGGCGTCGCCTGGGATCGCACCCGAGGCGAACCGCGGTCCGACGTACACGCCCATCTCGCAATTCGGGAAGAGGAGCGAGTAGAGCAGGAGCAAGAACTTGACGAACACATCATCCACCTTCTCGTGATCCCTCGCCGAGGGCCGCTTTCAACCGAGCCTTGAACACTTCGGCCGTCTTCTTACTTATCGCGGCCCTCGTCTCCCGGCTGTCCACGATCTCACTCGCACCCTCACGCATGACGTCCTCCACCATCGCGTCGATCACGTCGCGCATGCGCTCGATGCCGACGTCCGGCCCCAGCTTGTCGAGCACGTGGGCGAGGCGAGTAGGCGTCACCCACTCGTCGGCGATCTCGCCGGCGCGCGTGAGCACCTGGAGCAGCGCCAGGTCCACCACCTTGCGCGGTGTCGCCGTCTCGCGCTCCTCGTCCCGCTTGTGCTTCGAGACGATCCTGCTGCCGGCGTTGTCCGACAACTCGAGGAGTGGACGAAGAACCACGCCCTCGCGCGGTTGGCCGCCCTCGACACCATTCCTGCGGGCCTGCTCGCTCGGCGCGTCGCGCTCCGCGTCCAGCGCCGACAAGTCCGTGGGTACCTTGGCATAGTGCACAAACTCGAGCCCGAGCTTCGTGACGACGTCATGCGCCTGCGGGACCGCGAGCCACAGGTCGCCGACCTGCACCTCGAACGCTACGAACCGGAGCTTTTCGCCGTAGCGCCATTTCTGGCCCTGCTGGCTCCCACCATATGCCTCTCCGTAGACACAAAGGATGTCGTGCCCGAGGCCGGTAAACGCCGCAGCGAGCTTGGTCTCGTCGAAGAGCGCCACGAACCGCTCGCGCTTCTCGCCGCCGGGCGAGAACTGCACGCGCCCGTCGCGCCAGGACACGTGGGCACTCGTGCCATGGATCTTCTCGAGCGCGTAGCACTCGCGGAACATAAGGATCCGCTGATCTTTGTACAGGTTGTCGATGTGCTGGTACCCCACGCGCTCAGTCCTCCGGATCGAAGTTCGTGAGCTTCTTCTTCAGCGTCTCGGAGTACATCGAGTTCGACGTCGTGAACTGGTGCGTCCAGTCCCAGGTGTCGTCGACGAGATTTCGGACCTGATCCGCGCTGAGATCGATCGTGTCGCCCGTGTGAAGCTCGAGCGCGTTGATGGCCGTGTCGTACACCGTCGTGTAGTCGAGCGGCGCCACAAGCGAGAAAGTGAGCGCGACGACCTTGCCCTCGCGGAGCGCTACAAGCTTCTTCTCGACGACCTTCTTCGCTTGGTCGACGTAAGCCGAGCGGGCCTCCACGACGATCTTGTGGTGCTCCTCGCGGTTCTTCTTCAACGTCTCGAGGATCTTGTTCTTATTCGCGGTAATCGACAAGCCGTAGAGCGCATTCATGGTTCCACCTCTTTCGTCTCGGTTTGCACGCACATGCAGTTCGGGAGCGCGTAGTCGCAGCGCGGGCACGCCGGGTACTCGATGAGCTGGGCCGCGAGCCTCAAGGCGTCGGGGTTCGTCTTCGCGACCTCCGCGAGGATCATGACGGCTTCGTACCTCGACATCCGCATCATCTGCACGAGCCGCTGGACCGTCACCGTGTCGATGTCGTCCCTCTCGCCGCGTTTGATGAATAACCGGTGGTGGGGCACGGTGTACGCACAGTGAACGAGCTGCACTTGGGGGAGCCGGCCGACGGCGTACACGTCGAGCACCGAACAACCGGTGCGGATCCCGTTCTTGCCCTCGCGCGGAACGAGGAGCCACGAGTGATCGACTCCGCCACCGATCTCCGGCATGAGCGAGTAGACGCCGTCCTCGTGCTCGAGCCCGAGAAGCTTGCCCACGGCGCGCGCAAGCTCGTGGCAGCGGATCGGAGAGTCGAACGCGCTCTCGTCGACGCGCACGACGTACGCCCTCGCGCGCTCGAGGAGCGAAAGCTCCTCCGGCGTGAACACCTTCGTCTCGCTGTAGCTCCTCATCGGAGAGACCTGTTCATGACGTCCCGCCCCACCTGCGCAGGCTCCGTCCGATGTTCGCGCGCGCCTTCGCCTCCCACAGATCGCGCGCCGCCTTC
>Ga0209517_10010287_pt1 | contig 10454 bp, 9 predicted proteins | sample PeaSoiMetSII2010_FD_187695 | JGI IMG/M metagenome (GOLD analysis project Ga0209517, IMG submission 187695) | Peat soil microbial communities from Weissenstadt, Germany - SII-2010 (SPAdes) (version 2) | ecosystem: Environmental > Terrestrial > Soil > Wetlands > Peat | place: Germany: Weissenstadt... | reverse complement strand
AGAAGAAAAGCAAGACTTTTTACGAATGCGAAAATAGGAAATGGGTTCTCAGCTACTCCCTTCGCTCAAAAACCAGCACCGGTTCAGGGCAGAGACCGATAACCAACAGGCATGTTCCGAAACGGCTAGGGCCGTGTCTCAGCCCGAGCTACAATGCTCAAAGCGGTTTTGGTTTGGCGCTGGGATTCAGATAAACTAGGTTCGTGAGCTTATATCTGAAGAGGAGTCACCGATGAGCCAATTTCGAACCACCCCACCGCGGATCGCGTGCTTTGTGGCGTTCACGGTACTGGCCGGCGTTGTAGCACTGGAAGGAAAGGGATTTCCCACCGACGCCTGCACACTCTTGCCTGCGACACAGGTGTCCAAGGTGCTGAATCAGACGTTCGGATCACCATCCAGGACCTGGGCGCCCGTCGTAGCCCCCAGCACGGTCAGGGGCACCGACTGCATATATCGAACCCAAAGTGGAACCGAGTTTTTGTTTCGGATTTACGTGGAACCATCCGTGGACGTAGCCAAGGAAACGTTTACAAAACTCAGTACGCGCTTCGGGCCTAACAAGACTGTGGACGGAAATTGGGACGAAGCCTATTTCGATGCCCGGCACAGCCTTCACGTGCGCAAGGGCAAAGAACGCTATTTCCTGAGGCTCAAGCCCCTGGGGACGGATGCGGACCAAACCGAGCAACAACTGAAAAACCTCGCCGCATCGGTGGCCGGGCAACTCTGATGCGATGGCGTGAGGCTTCGGCGGGACACCCTCTCGCCTGGGGAGAGGGCAATTATTTCGAACGGGTGTCCGCCCGGGTTGGTGATATCAGGAAGATGGCGCCGGCGCCCAGGATTCCCGCCGCGGTGATGATCAGCCAGGCAAGATCGTAGCTGTGCCGCAGGTCGGAAATGCGGCCCGCCATGACGGGCCCCAACGTCTGTCCCAGCGAGTCGGCCATGATCACCAAGGCTAGAATTTTTCCCAGTGCGGCAAGTCCGAAGCAATCGACCGCGACCAGGGGAATCAACATATAATCCGCGCCCATGGCGAATCCGAAAAGTATTGCGAACGCTTGCACAGCCCGCACCTGATGATGCAGGAACAACAAAGGAATGGCCAGGGCCAAGGTGAGATAGAAGAGGGCCATGACGTTCTTACGGTTAAGGCGGTCGGCAACGTAACCCACAATCACGCGCCCCGCCAAGCTCGAGAACAGCAGAATGCTTAGGGCTCGAGAAGCCCAGCCGGACGAATACCCTTCATCCTTCAAGAAGAGTATGAAATGCGAAATCACGGTTCCGATCACGCCGATCACGAGTGTGCTTCCGAGGAGGAGCAGCCAGAAGTTTGCTGTCCGAACCGCTTCGCTGGCGGTTCGCGAGGGCGCGGTTGTTTCCGTGGCCGCGGGATTGGGCGGAACGCCGTCGGGGAATAATCCCAAATCGCGCGGCGCAGAGCGCGTTACCCAGATGCCGACGGGGAAGAGAATGGCGACGATCGCAACGCCAATCACTTCGAAGGCCTTGCGCCAGCCGGCCGTTTCGATCAGCCAATGGACGAGAAGCGGCGACACCGCGCCGCCGAAGCCGAGGCCCAGGTAGGCATAGCCCATGGCGCGGCCTCGCATTCTGCGAAACCAACTGGCGACGAGGACCTGATTGGCGATGGGGCCTGCGGAGACGTATCCCAGCACCTCGGTGAAGCAGAGCAGGTAATATTGGGTGAGCGTGTGGATACCGCCCATCAAGAAAAGTGATGCGCCCACAAAGCCCGTTCCGATCAGGATCGCCAACCGGGCGCCCAGTCGGTCAATCAGGGCACCCACCACCAACCCAAGGAGCGGAGCCGCCGCCGCAAAGCCCAGGAACATTCCCGTGGTGGCTTGCTGCCGCGAGAAATGCAGCGACTCGATGAGGGACGGGTAAAAGACCGGGAATCCGTAGAACACAATGCCGACGGCGAAAAAGAGGTTTAGAAAGGCGGCGACGACAACCCACCAGCCATAGAAGACACGGGAGCGCGGGGAAGGAGTCATCGGCGGTGGTTAGCCAAACTCCGGACCGAGAATCGCACCCAGCAAATCAGGCCGGCCCGGATGCGCGTTCTCGCCGCGGTACATTCTTGTCAGGCGGCGGGAAAACTGGAATCCGCGGGCGGCCAGAAGCGCGGGCGCCCAAACATTGTCTCTCAGCACGTCGACGAAGACAACCGGCCGGCGGGAGCGGAGGAGAAACTCGTCAAAAACGACGCGCGCCCCCGCAGCGTTGGCCGCCACCCAGGGGCCGAGTTGGTCGGCCCGCGAGCCTGGGCGGCCCAGCGCAAATGCCTCCACTGCGCCCCCGGAAGTGTGGATGGCCACTAAGTCGGGGGACGAGCTTGCGAGAGAGCGCAAGAGGGCGCTGCGGTCAGCGCCGAAGACCTGGTGGTCAAATTCCAGAAGCGGCTCGAAGTTCTCCGCTGCGGCGGCGGCCGTCTGCGTGCCGGCGTCTGCGGCGATCTCACGGGTCAAGCTGTGCCGCTCGATTTCGTATTCGATCTGGAATCCCAGGCGGGTGTATAGGGGCTTGCCCTGCGGTGTGGCGTCGAGCTTTATGCAAGGGACCTTCTTGGCGTCAAGATGATCAATGGCTCTTAGGAGCAGCGCTGTCCCGATGCCCTTGCCGCGCAGCTGTGGGTCAACCAGCACCATTCCGATCCACGCGAAGCGGTGCTCGTAGTCGATGGTCGCCACCGTGCCCGCCACCTGTCCGTTCCATTCCGCGACGAAACAGCCCTCGGGATCGGCCTCGAGGAATCGCTGCCAGTCTTCCAGGGTTTGGTTCCATCCCGCGATCTCTTTCAAGCGCATGCCGGCGGGGATGTCGTCAGGGGTCATGGTTCGGAGACGGCCGGAGAAAACATTCACCACAAAGCGCAGGGAGGACACGGAGAATACCACCTCGAGTTTTGGAATAGAGGTATTGTACTCCAGTCGCACCTCCGCACATTACGTCTCTACGCACTCGAACCAGACGAAGCCCTCGTCAGCGGGGAGTCTGTGCAAATGCCTCAAAGCTGTCATTCCGAGCGCAGCGAGGAATCTCGCTCTGGATGTTGTTCAGGGCAGTGCGAGATTCCTCCTCGCCTGCGCCTCCCCGGAATGACAGACTATTCGAGTTCTCGTACAGGCCCCGCGGGAGAGGGCTGAGTTTGCGGGGCTGGCGTCGTGGGTGGTCGGATTGCTTGACTTGCCGGCGAGGCATGTTCTAGATTTCAGGGCATGACAAATTTGATTCAGACGGAAATGGAACTGGAAGAACTCCTAAGCACTCCCAGCGCGGAGGACATCGCATTCTTCAGCAAGTTAGAAGGCGACCTCATCATCGTGGGCGTGGGCGGCAAGATCGGTCCGAGCCTGGCTCAGCGGGCCGGGCGCGCGGCACAAGCGGCGAGCGCGAAGATCCGTATTTTCGGCACGGACGTTCATTGCGAGGATTTGGACGCCGATCTCATGGAGGCCGCGGGGGTTGAGATCCTGTGCGTGAATTTACTGGACCCCTCGGATTTTGCCACCTTGCCTGACGCGCCGAATGTGATCTTTCTGGCGGGCCGCAAGTTCGGTTCGACGGGTCAAGAGAGCCTGACGTGGGCGATGAACGTTTACGTGCCGGCGCTCATCGCGGAGCGTTACCGCAACTCTCGTATCGTAGCCTTCTCGAGCGGCAACATCTATCCCTTCCTGCCCGTGATCACGGGCGGGGCCACGGAGGAGACGGCTCCCGCGCCGCTCGGCGACTACGCCCAATCGGTGCTGGGGCGCGAGCGCATGTTCGAATACTTCTCGACGCGGCATGGGACGCCCGTTACGCTGCTGCGACTGAATTACGCCGTCGAACTTCGGTACGGCGTACTGGTGGATATCGCCAGCAAGGTTTTTGAAGGCCGCAGCGTGGACGTGGCGGCGGGCGCCGCCAACGTGATCTGGCAGGGCGACGTCAATTCCATCGCGTTGCGATGCCTCGCTCACTGCCAGTCTCCTCCCTTCATCCTGAACATGACCGGGCCGGAGACGCTCTCGATTCGAGCCGTGGCCAAGCGCTTCGGCGAGATCTTCGGCAAAGAGCCGATTCTGGAAGGTCAGGAAGCGCCGACCGCGCTGCTTAGCAACGCGGCGCGCTGTTTCCGCCTGTTCGGCTACCCCACCGTGTCGGTCGGGCAGATGATTGAGTGGATTGCACACTGGATCAGGAGTGGCGGCGCCAACCTCGGCAAGCCCACGCATTTCGAGACGCGGGATGGGAAGTTCTGAGTGCAACAACCATAAAGCGATTTCAAATGGCAAAAGGCAAAATGCAAATGGCAAATGGTTTGCAATTTGTGAATTTCTCAAATCCTAAACCATTTGCCATTTGCATTTTGCCTTTTGCCATTTGAAATTGCTTTCTAAGTGGTGGCGGCACTTTAGAAGTTTGACAGGAGGCTCGTGACACAACATCAGAAACTGTCCGTGGGCATCGTGGGGCTAAGCCACCTGCATCCGCGCAGCTACATGACTCAGTTCCAGGCCATTCCTGGGGTGGATGTGATTGCTGCCGCGGACGCTAATCCTGCCGTGCTGCAAGGCTTCGTGAAAGACTTTCACGTGCGCGGGTACGCGGGCTGGCGGGAACTGCTGGAAAAAGAGCGGCTGGATTTGGCGGTGGTCTTTCTTCCTCATGCCGATTGCCCCGAGGCGGCGGTGGCTTGCGCGGAACACCGCGCTCACGTGGTGGTGGAAAAACCCATGGCCGCCTCCGCCGAGGGTGTGCGCCGCATGATCGCCGCTGCGGAGAAGGCCGGCGTGATCCTCTCCACCCCTTACGTTTGGCGATGCCATCCCGTCGCCCAGGAAATGAAGAGGTTCGTCGAAGGAGGCGTCACGGGCCGCATTGTGGGCTGCGAGGGACGCTGCGCAGCGGGGCGCCTCTCCCGCTACATCGACGGCCACGCGAGCTGGATGCTCGAGAAGGCGCGCAGCGGCGGCGGCCCCATGTTCAACCTGGGGGTGCACTGGATCGACCTTTACCGCTGGTTGTTGTCGGACGAAGTTGTGGAAGTGACCGGCAAAACGGTACGCGTGAACCAGCAGTACGACATCGAAGACAATTGCTTCGCGTTTTTGAGCTTCTCGCGCGGCACGGTGCTGGCCCTCGACATCAGCTACACCGTGCCGGATTCCTACCCTTTTGGTCGCGATCTTTATCTTGCCCTGCGCGGCACCGGAGGCGTGCTCTCCTGGAGCCCATCGTTCGAAGGCGTCAGAGAGCGGCTGTTCGTGTGCAGCGATTCGGGCGAGTACTCGCAGCCGGCCCACCAACACATGGATTTTGAACTCCCACCACAGCCCGGCTACGCAGGCGTCATGGGGCTCCGCTTCCTGTCGGACCTGGTGGAGTCAATCCGCACGGGCAAGCCACCCGCCATCACGGGATACGACGGAGTGAGGGCGCTCGAGGTTGCCGAGGCCATCTATCAATCCGCAGAGAGTGGCCGCAGCGTAAAGCTCTAATGAAGATGATCGGGTGAGGGGTCGGTTGCACGCTTAGCATATCGAGTCGACAGTTAACACGCTGGACGCAAGACTAGGAGCAGTTCAAAAGGCAAATGGCAAAGGTCAAATGGCAAATGGTTTTAAGATCTGAAAAATCGACAAATTGCAAAACATTTGAATTTTGCCGTTTGCCATTTGCCATTTGAATTGGCTCTTTCTGCATCGAGTTTTGCCCCACAGCCGGTGATTACGGTATAATGTTGGCTTGGGGTTGGACAGCCTCGGTGAATGTTGGTTTGGCCCCATGAGGGGATTAACCCATGGGGAATGAGCTCAAAACTCTCTTCTTGAATCCTCCGAGTTTCGAGAATTTCGACGGCGGGGCCAGTTCTCGTTGGCCCGCGACGCGCGAGATCGACTCCTTCTGGTACCCTGTATGGCTTAGTTATCCGGCGGGAATGCTTTCCGGCAGCCGGCTGCTCGATGCGCCCCCGCACAAGGTCTCGGCGGATGAGACCGTTCAAATCGCGAGCAACTATGAGTTTTTAGTGCTGTTTACCTCCACCGTGGGGTTCGACAGCGATTTGCGGTTGATTCGCCGCATGAAGGAAATCAAACCCGACCTTAAGGTTGCCTTCGTGGGCCCTCCCGTTCAGATTAAACCCAAGGAAAGTCTCATGGCCAGCCCGGACATCGATTTCATCGTCCGTGGCGAGTTTGATCATGCGGTGGTGGAGTTTGCGCAGGGCAAGCCCCTGGGGGAGATCGCCGGCGTCAGCTATCGAAAAAACGGCGAGGTCATCCACAACCCGGCGCGGCCAGCGCTGGAAACTGAAGAACTCGACCGGTTGCCATTCGCCACGGAAGTGTACAAGCGCGATCTGGTGATTGAGAATTACAACGTGCCGTTCCTGCTTCACCCCTACGTGGCTTTTTACAGCAGCCGCGGCTGTCCGGCGCTCTGCACGTTCTGCCTCTGGCCGCAGACGCTTTCCGGGCACGCCTGGCGCGTGCGCTCATCGGAAAATGTGGCGCGGGAGGTTCGCCAGGCCCTGAAGTTGTTTCCGCAGGCGAAAGAGTTTTTCTTTGATGACGACACCTTCAACATTCGCAAGGATCGCGTGCTGGAGCTTTGCGCGAAATTCAAGCCCCTGGGATTCCGCTGGTCGTGCACCGCGCGCGACCACAGCGATTATGAAACGCTGAAGGCCATGGCGGATGCGGGCGCCCGCTTGTTGATTGTGGGATTCGAGTCCGGCGATCCCCAGATCCTGAAGAACATCAAGAAAGGCGCGACCGTGGAAATGGCCCGGCGGTTCGCGAAGAACTGCAAGGAGTTAGGCATTGCCATTCACGGCGACTACATCATCGGCCTGCCGGGAGAAACCAAGGAGTCCATCCAGCGCACCATCGAGTTCGCCAAAGAACTGGACTCGGAAACGATTCAGGTCTCCATCGCGCACGCTTATCCGGGAACTGAGTTCTACGACTATGCCGCGCAGCATAACTACCTGGCTGCCGAGGCGTCGGCCGACTCGGCCGGGCATCAGCTTCCGCACCTCCAGTATCCGGGCCTGGAACTGGAAGAAATGATGGCCGCGGTCAACCGCTTTTACGACACCTATTACTTTCGGCGCAGGGTGGTGTGGCGCATCGTGCGTAAAGCGCTCTGGGACAACAGCGAACGCAAGCGCCTTTATCACGAGGCGGTGGAGTTCCTGCGCCTGCGCGCGGAGCGCTGGAGATACGCGCGGAATCCCAAGGCCGGTTCGCGAACCCCGCCAACCATGCCTGAAGCTCTGAAATGACCCGCTAAGAAACGGCTTCTCGCGAAGGCGCGAAGCACACCAAGGTCGCAAAGACAGTCTCCATGCCTTCGTCGAGAAACCTGCTGGCAAAAACCATTCCGCTCTTGATCGCGGTGCCGATCTTCGGCTCGCTGGGCAACGTGCTGCTTGGCAAAGGGATGCGCGGAATGGGTAAGATTCCAGACCTGTCATTTCCGAGCTTGGCGGCTTACTTACTGAAGATTCTGAGCAGTGGCTGGATTTGGCTGGGCATCGGGTCGCTTCTTATCTTCTTCATTTCCTACATGCTGGTACTCTCGTGGGCTGACTACAGCTATGTCATGCCGGTCACGGCCGTCGGATATGTCTTGGCGCCGCTGCTCGCCCACATATTCCTGGGAGAAGTGGTTCCCGGTAAGCGCTGGGCGGGCGCGGTGTTTATCTTCCTGGGCGTGGCCGTGGTGGGGCGCACGCCGCCCAGCACGACGAGGCAGGTTTGAGCATGCGCACCTTCGTGTTCCTGGCTGTCGTGGTGCTCGCCGGGACCGGCGGAGATCTCGCGGTGACGCACGCCATGAAACAGATCGGGGAAGTGAAGAGCTTTTCCCCGCGCGCTCTCCTGGGCGTCATGTGGCGCGCCCTGAAGTCGAGATGGATATGGCTGGGCATTGCGCTCATGACCGTGGCGTTTTTCGCCTTGCTGGCAGTGCTTACCTGGGCAGAGGTCAGTTTCGTGGTGCCCGCGACGGCCGCGAATTATGTGGTGGGCGCTGTGGGCGCGAAGTTTCTGCTCAAGGAACGCGTCAGCCAGACGCGCTGGGCGGGCTTGCTGCTGGTGGCCGCCGGAGTGGCGCTGGTTTGCGCCGCTCGGTGAGCGAGGTTGGAAAATGGAAACTGGAAAATGGAAATGGGAAAATAGAAAACGGAAAACGGAAAATGGAAACTGGAAAATGGAAAATTGAAGATGGAGAATGGCGTAATCTTGATCGAACCGAGGAATGCCGGCGGTCGGAGGTGACTCCTCACCCAGTCCGCGACGCTCGACTTTCGAATTTCCAGTTTCCAATTTCCAGTTTCCGTTTTCCAGTTTCGGGCTAGGATTTCACTCCATGTGTGGCATTGCGGGATTTACGCATGAAGACCGGCCGGCTCCGCCAGAGGTGATCCGCGGGGCCACTTTCTCTCTGATCCATCGTGGGCCCGACCAGCAGGGTGTTTACGAATCCCCGCACGTTTCATTGGGCGCCGTGCGGCTTACGATCATCGACCTGGTGGCGGGCGAGCAGCCCATGCGCAGCGAGGACGGTGATACAGTGCTGGTGTACAACGGCGAGGTGTACAACTATGCCGAGCTGCGCGCTGAACTCGAGGGGTTAGGACATCGCTTCTTCACTCGCAGTGACACGGAAGTAGTACTGCACGCCTTTCTGGAGTGGGACACGGGGTGTTTCCGCCGGCTGCGCGGCATGTTCGCGCTTGCGCTGTGGAGCGAGTCGCGACGACGGCTGGTTCTGGCGCGGGACCGATTGGGCATCAAGCCGCTCTATTTTTGCCGCAAGGGGCGCGACGTCTACTTCAGTTCCGAGCTGAAGGGGATTCTTCATCATCCAGAAATCGATCGCAATTTGGATTTAGACGGGCTGAATTGCTATCTGCGTGTGAATTACGTTCCTGCGCCGCTGACCCTTGTGCAGGGCATTGAGAAACTGCTCCCCGGACACATTCTCACCTGGCAGCGGGGTGAAATCAAAGTCGAGCGCTACTGGCGGATTCCTGTCCCGGCCGCGTCGTCCGCCAGGAGGCCTTTGAGCTTCGACGCCGCCAAAGAGCAACTGGACACTCTGCTTCGTGACTCCGTTAAGGAGCACATGATTGCCGATGTGCCGGTAGGACTCTGGGCCAGCGGCGGTCTGGATTCCTCGACCATTCTCCACTATGCCTCGAAGGCGTCGGGCAAACCTCTGAAGACGTTTTCGATTACCTTCAAGGGCCGTAGTTTCGATGAAAGCGACTACATCCGCGAGGTGGCAGAGCGCTACGGAACGGAGCACACCGAGGCCGACCTGGGGGCCGACACTGATCTCGCGGGCGCCATTCAGGAATTCGCTTACTATTCCGACGAGCCGAATGCCGACGCGGGCTGTTTGCCGGTGTGGTTCCTGGCCAAGATGAGCGCCCGGCAAGTGAAAGTGGCTCTCAGCGGCGAAGGGGCGGACGAGTTGTTGGGCGGTTACGTGACCTACATCGCAAACCGATATGCGCGCCGGGCGCGATTGCTGCCTGCGGCCGTGAGGCAGATGGCGATCGGCGCCCTCCGCTATTGGCCGGTTTCGAATGAGAAGATCAGCTTTGAATACAAGCTCAAGCGTTTCCTGCGGGGATCCCTGCTGCCTGCCGACGAAAGTCACATTTTCTGGAATGGCACTTTTTCGGAAGAGGAAAAAGCGGAGGTTCTCGGGCCGGCGGATGCGGCACCGATGCTAAAGGTTCTAGCGCAGATGCCGCCGGTTGACGGCCTCGACCGTTATCTCCTTTTCGATCAGCAGTGCTATTTGCCGGACGACATTCTCTACAAGTCGGACCGCATGAGCATGGCGCATTCGCTCGAGGTGCGGCCGCCCTTTCTCGATCACCGCCTGGTGGAGTTTGCCGCCTCGCTACCGGAAAACTACAAATTGCGAGGATCGAAGTTGAAGTTCCTGCTCAAAGAGCTGATGAAGGACAAACTTCCGCAGGCGATTGTAAGCCGCAAGAAGGAAGGATTCGACATTCCCGTCCACGATTGGTTTCGCTCCGTGCTGAAGCCGCTGTTGCTCGATACGTTGACCGAGCCGGCCGTGACAGCGACGCAGATTTTCCGCTGGGAAGGCGTGCAGTCGGTGATCAAAAGGCACCTTGACCGGCGCGAAAACCTGGGATATCACCTTTGGGGTTTGCTGATTCTTTTTGTATGGCTCAAACGCTGGAACATTCAGACGCTGTCGGAAACGGAATCGGCGCGCATGAGAGTCAGCCTCTCGGCGGCCGTCTGAACTTTGGCAGCGAAATCGTTGTCATCCTTTTCGCGGCAGTGATTTTCGTCGGTTGCATCGTATCTCCGCCCTCTCTCATGGACGACGTGGATGCGGTGCAGGCGCAAATCGCTCGCAACATGCTTCAGTCC
>Ga0209517_10010279_pt1 | contig 10458 bp, 10 predicted proteins | sample PeaSoiMetSII2010_FD_187695 | JGI IMG/M metagenome (GOLD analysis project Ga0209517, IMG submission 187695) | Peat soil microbial communities from Weissenstadt, Germany - SII-2010 (SPAdes) (version 2) | ecosystem: Environmental > Terrestrial > Soil > Wetlands > Peat | place: Germany... | reverse complement strand
GAGAACGCCGAGGACTTTTTTGGAAGATTAGCCTTCGACGCAGTTCCGGCCAATCACCAACAGCCAACGACTAACGACGCCTTTCGCTCGCCCGGCGGCCCGGCCACCATCCCCGAAGTGCTGAAGTTTCTTTTCGACCGCACCGGCTACATCCGCCAACTGGAAGAGGAAGGCACGCCGGAGGCGCTGGCCCGCATCGAGAACCTGTACGAACTGGTGAATGCCGCCATGGATTCGCACGAGCGCGGCGAGACCCTGGGCGAGTTCCTCGACCATGCCGCTCTGGTGAGCGAGGCTGACGACTATGATGCGCGGGCGCAGATCACGCTGATGACCCTGCACGCCGCCAAGGGCCTGGAGTTCCCCGTCGTGTTCCTGGTTGGCCTGGAAGAAGGGCTCTTTCCGCACTCGCGCACGCTGCTCGAGCCGGATGATCTCGAAGAAGAGCGGCGCCTCTGCTATGTGGGCATGACCCGGGCGATGGACATGCTGGTGCTCACCCGCGCGCGCTACCGCCGCCGCTACGGCACCGACATGCCCGAGGCCAGCGTGCCCTCGCGCTTCCTGGACGAGATCCCGCGCGAACTGCTGGAGGACCTGGGTTCGCCGCGTCCCAGCCGATATGAAGAGCGGCGAGACCATGAGTACGCTCACGACACCCACGAATACGATTACGACCAGCGGCCGCCGCGCAATGGATCGAGCGGCCGGCGGAGCAGTTCGTACGCCGGGCCGACCTATAACTCGATCGACAACATCGCAGAGTTCTTCGCTTCCCGCGGTAAGAAATTCACCCGGCCGAAAGTCGAGTTGCCTGAGCCCACGGGCAAGCGCGGTTTCCGTCCGGGACAGAAGGTCCGACATCCCAAATACGGCGAAGGCATTGTCTTCAGACGCGAAGGTGAAGGCGAGGACGCCAAGATTACGGTAAAATTCCGAGGTTTCGGCGAGAAGAAGCTGGTGGAGAAGTTCGCCCAACTGGAGCGGGCGTGATGAGGAAACCGCGGAGCGCGCCGAGGTTTTTGAGCTAAAAGGCCAAGAGCTAAGAGCCACAAGGAGATCATGAATACCACAACCGTCACCAACAAGCTGGAGCGCAAGAAACTGAAGCGGACGGCACGCAAGAAGCGCAAGCTGGAGCATCCGCTGAAGCCGCGCGAGTACGCGCGCGGATCGCAGAAGCGCAAAGTCAAGAAGATGGTACGCGGCCAGTCGAAGCGCTAATCTGATCATCAGGGTTGTCGGGCCATCGGGAAGCGAGATCACCCGATGACCCGATCTCCCGATTACTCGATTCCTGTGCCGAGCCAACTTCTCGCCACCAAGTCCATCGACAAGCTGATCTCCGACTCGGAGCAGCCCGAGCACCGGCTGAAGAAGAGCCTGGGGCCGTGGAGCCTCACCGCGCTGGGGATCGGCGCCATCATCGGCTCGGGAATCTTTGTCCTGACGGGAACGGCGGCGGCCGGCGAGCACTTCGAAGTGCCCTCGCTGCTGCACGCGCAGGTGATGGACCTGATCGTCAGCCTGGTCCGCCACGGCACGGTTTCCGGCGTCATCATGCACGGACGCCCGCCCGCGGGGCCGGCGATCGCCATCTCCTTCCTGCTGGTAGCGGTAGCGTGCAGCTTCGCCGGGCTGTGCTACGCCGAGCTGGCGTCGATGATCCCCATCGCCGGCAGCGCCTACACCTACTCCTACGCCACGCTGGGCGAGATCTTCGCCTGGATCATCGGCTGGGACCTGATCCTGGAATATGCGGTATCGAATGTCGCCGTGGCCGTGGGCTTCGCCGGGTACCTGAAGGCGCAACTGGCGCAATTCGGTCTTGTCTTGCCGGATGCGTGGTCGTCGCCGGTCTGGGCGGAAGGGAAATGGACCGGCGCCTACTTCAACCTGCCGGGATTCCTGGTGGTGTTGGTCCTCACCATCCTGCTGGTGCGCGGGGTGCGCGAATCGGCCAAGACCAACAACGTCATGGTAGCGGTGAAGATCGGGGCCATCCTGGTGTTCCTGGTGGTGGGCGGAATGCTGGTGCGAACCCCGAACTGGACGCCCTTTGCGCCCTCCGGGTTCGGCGGCATCGTCACCGGCGGCGCCATCATTTTCTTCACCTACATCGGCTTCGACTCGGTCTCGACCGCGGCCGAAGAGGCTCGCCTGCCGCAGAAAGACATTCCTTTCGGCATCATCGTCTCTCTCATCGTGTGCACCGTGCTGTACGTCGGAGTGGCGCTGGTGCTGCTGGGGATGATGCCCTACTCGACCTTCGGCTCCGGCGCCGCGGCCGAGGCGCCGGTTGCGTACGCGCTCAAGGAACTGGGCGCGCGGCCGGTCTTCCGCACCATCATCATCATCGGGGCGCTGACCGGAATGCTGTCGTCGCTGCTGGTCTTCCAGTACGGCCAGACCCGCATATGGTTCGCCATGTCGCGCGACGGCCTGCTGCCGCGCGTGTTCTCCGTCGTCCATAAGCGATTCAAGACCCCGCACTGGTCCACCTGGATCGCCGGTTTCGCCGTGGGGATTCCGGCGGGACTGGTGGATATTGGCGACGCGGCCGACCTTTCGAACATTGGTACGCTGTTCGCCTTCGTGCTGGTGTCGCTGGGCGTGATCTTCCTGCGGCGGATGCAGCCCGACCGCCCGCGCGCCTTCCGCGTGCCATTCGTGCCCTGGTTCCCGCTGATGGCCGTGGTTCTGTGCGGCGGGTTGATGGCCGGTTTGACCGTCATCACCTGGATACGCTTCTTTGTCTGGCTTGCGATCGGGCTCCTGATCTACATTTTCTACAGCCGCCGCCACAGCGAGTTTGCGAGGTAGGATTGGTAATTGGTAATTTGTAATTTGTAAAGTTGGGGAAATCGGGGACCGCCGCTGTCACGAGAACCACTGCACTTTTCAAATTACCAATCGCGAATGGTTCATCATGTCGTCCACCCGCACCGCACCCACGGCCAGCACGGTTTCCCCCAGCGCCTTCATCCTGCGCCTGCCCAAGGCCGAGCTGCACCTGCACCTGGAAGGCTCGGTGGAACCGGCAACACTGGCCGAGATCAGCCAGCGATACGACGACAAGCTCACGCTGGAAGAGGCCGAGGCGCTCTACCGCTATGCCGACTTCACCGGCTTCATGCTGGCGTTCAAGGCGGTGGTTGAACGCCTGCGCTCGCCGGAAGACTACGAGACCATCACCTATGACCTGATGAAGCGGCTGCGCAGCGAGAACGTTCTGCATGCCGAGGTGTACGTCTCGGTGGGCGTTTCTCTGTGGCGCAAGCAGGACTTCGATGCCATCTTCGCGGGCCTGGAGCGCGGGCGGGAGCGCGGCCAGCGCGACTTCGGCGTGTCGCTGCTGTGGATCTTCGATGCTGTCCGCCAATTCGGACCGGAGGAGGCGCGGCGCGTGGTCGAAAAAGCCGTCGAGCTCAAAGACCGCAACGTGGTGGGGATCGGCATTGGCGGCGACGAGCGCCAGGCCGGGCCGGAGCTCTTCCGCGACTCCTACCAGTACGCCGCCGAGCACGGCTTGCGCCTGACCGCGCACGCCGGCGAGACCGCCGGGCCGGAGTCCATCTGGGGCGCCCTGAACCTGAAGGCCGAGCGCATCGGGCACGCCCTGAACGCCGGGCAGGATCGCGAGCTGATGGCCGAACTGGTGGAGCGGCAGGTCCCGGTCGAGATCTGCCTGACCAGCAACCTGGAGACCAACTGCTGCCCGCGCATCGAAGACCACCCGCTGAAGAACTACTTCGACCTGGGCGTGATGGTGACGCTCAACACCGACGATCCGGCCATGTTCCACACCTCGCTCAACCGCGAATACGCGCTGGCCCAGCAGGTCTTCGGCTTCAGCGACGAGCAGTTGCGGGAGATCGCGCGCAACGCTATCGAGGCGTCATTCCTGGCGGCGGAGAAGAAGATCGAGCTGCTGAACCGGTTCGACGCGGCGGGCTAGACATCATGATGCCTCTTTGGTAGCATCATGATGTGCAACGTACCACGCTTACCCTCGAGGATGACGTAGCTGAAAAGCTGAAGGCGGTGATGCGCCGCACCGGGCGTTCTTTCAAGGACACCGTCAACGAGATCTTGCGCTATGGGCTGGCACAGCAGACTCGGGTGAAGAAGCAAAAGCCTTTTAAGATCCATGCTAAGGACATGGGACTGCGCCCGGGATTGGACTACGATCACATCAGCCGGCTGCTGGAAGAAATCGAAGGTCCCACGCACCGGTGATCCTGCCTGACGTCAACCTCCTGCTCTATGTCCATAATCGGTCTGCCCAGCAGCACGAAGCCGCAGCTCGATGGCTCACGGCAGCGCTGGCGGGACCCGAACCCGTCGCGCTAACCTGGACGACAATCCTGGGCTTCTTGCGCATGAGCACCAATCCCAAGGTTTATCCCAATCCGATGACCGTGGGGGAAGCGATCGCGGCCGTGAATGAATGGCTGGCGCACCCGGCGGTCGCGTTGCTGCACATGGGAGAACGCCACTGGGACATCCTGGCTCGGCTCATCGTCACGGGAAACGTGAGTGGTCCCACCATCACTGACGCGCATCTGGCCGCGCTCGCGATCGAGCACGGCGCGACGCTGTGCACCACGGATCGCGACTTCGCGCGATTCCCCGGCCTGCGCTGGCAGAATCCTCTCCAATCCTGAGAACATCTACACTGCATGGCCCAGCACATCGGCATCGTCGCCTGCAGTATTCCCGGAGCGGCGCTCTGCTACGAGACCATCGGCATCGAGGGCGCCAAGATGATGGGCGAGTGGGGGCACCCGGAGATCACGCTCCACAACATCCCCATGAGCGAGTACGTGCCGTTTTTTGAGCGCGGAGACTGGCCGGGGGTCGCTGGCCTCATGCTGCGCTCGGCGGAAGTCCTGGCTCGCGCCGGTGCGGATTTCCTGATCTGCCCGGACAACACGATTCACCAGGCGTTTCCGTACCTCCTCGATCGCTCACCGCGGCCGTGGCTGCACATCGCTGAAGAAGTAGCGCGCGAAGCCAAGCGGCGCGGATATCGCCGCGTCGGCCTGACCGGCACCAAGTTGCTGATGGAGGGCCCGGTTTATCCGCCCAAGTTTGCCGAGGTGGGCATTGAGCTTTGCTTGCCGTCGCCGGAAGCCCGCCAGGCCATCAACCGGATCATCTTTGAAGAGCTGGTGTACCTGAAGTTTCTTCCCGAGTCGCTGGCCTGCTTTCAGCAAGTGATTGAAGGCTTCAAGAACCAGGGATGCGAGGCGGTTGCGCTCTCCTGCACCGAGATTCCGCTGCTGGTCAACGATTCCAATTCCCCGCTGCCGACGCTCGACTCGACCCGGCTGCTCGCAAGGGCGGCGCTGCGCAAGGCCATGGGATGAAGACAGTAGGCATCATCGGTGGAATCGGGCCGGAATCAACGGTGGACTATTACCGCTTGATCATTGCCGCCTATCGCGAGCAAAGGCAGGATGGCAGCTATCCCGCGATCATTATCAACAGTATCGATCTGAATAAGATACGGGATCTGGTGACAGCAAATGCCCTGGCTGACCTTACCGAATATCTGGTGGTGGAGGTGCAAAGACTGGCGCGGGCGGGCGCTGATTTTGGCCTGCTCGCCGCCAACACTCCTCATATCGTCTTCGATGACGTTCGCCAGCAGTCGCCCATTCCACTGCTGAGCATCGTCGAGGCCACCTGCGAGGCTGCGAAGGCGCTTGCCCTGAGGAGACTGGGACTGCTCGGAACGAGGTTCACGATGCAGGGGCGCTTCTTTCCGGACGTCTTCGCGAGAGAGGGCATCACGCTGGTTGTGCCCGCGCCCGACGAACAAGACTACGTCCACGACAAGTACATGGGCGAACTGGTGAATGGCATTTTCCTGCCGGCAACACGGGAGGGGCTGCTGGAGATCATTGGCCGCCTGAGGAAACGGGAGCATATTGATGGCGTGATCCTCGGTGGTACGGAGCTGCCTTTGATCCTGCGCGACGTTCCCGGCCAGGACATTCCCTTTCTCGATACCACACAGATCCATGTGAGGGCTGCAGTCGCCCAGATGCTGTAGCGTCGAAGAAAGCGCTCAGCAGTCAGCCAGGCCTGAATAACACGAGGGGTCCGAGGGGTCCTTCATCCGCGGGCTCCCACAGTTGCCGCAGCAGCCTCACGGCAAAGGTAGCCGAGTCTGGGATGGCGGGAGTTCGCGCAACCGTCGCAAAAGGTCCGCGCAGGCTTCACGCTCCGAAGGGTAGCATTCCTCATCAAAGCGTGACCCGCGTTCCGAGTAGTAGACGTACCATCTGCCTGCCTCTGCCGATAAGCACACACGATCATTGGGCAGGCCACCGTCGAGACTGGACACCTTCGGATCGAACCTTTCGGCGTCAAGCACCTGTTTAAGCTCAGCCTTGTCCATAGCGATCTATCCAGGATTGGGTCCTTCGCGAAGGCAACCCTCCGGAGCTGACGACTGAGTGCTGACTGCTGAGTGTTACTCGATCTGCACCAGCCTGCCGGTATCCGGGGTGGCGCCGGCGGGGGGAGCGGGGACGCGCTCCTGCGGTCCGCGGAAGAAGTCCAGATACGACACCTGGTGCACGCACGACACGGTGCAGTGCGGCGCGCAGCCTTTCTCAGTCAGGTATTCACGGCGGATATCCGCGACCGTGTACTCCTCAAGCGGCTTGGCGGGATAGCCGCGCTGCTGCGAGCAGTAGTGCACCAGGCCGTCCTCGCAGATGTAGAGATAGCGCGCGCCGGCGCGGCACCGCCAGTTGTTGGGCCGGCCGTTGGCGATGTTGTCCTGGAAGCGATTGGCGCGGGCGTAGCTGCCCTTCTCCATGGCCTTCATCTGCCGGTAGATAGCGCGTTCTTGCTCGCCGAGCGGAAGCAGTTGGCCGTCGCCCGCGTGGATGATTCCCACCGTCGAAGTGAACCCCAGCTCCAGCACACGGCGGCCGATGACCACGGCATCCTGCGGATTCTTGATCCCGCCGCCCACCACCGAGTTGATGTTGACGTGGAACTCGGCATGTTCTGCCAGCAACTGCAGCTTTTTGTCCAGCACCTTGAGGCTTTTCTTCGAGACCTCGTCGGGCATGACGTTATCGATGGAGATCTGCATGTGCTCCAGGCCGGAGCGGTTTAGGCGCTGGATGCGGTCCGCGGTCAAGAGATACCCGTTGGTGATCAGGCCGCACAGGGCGCCGGTTGACCGGATGCGGCTGAGGATGGCGTCCAGGTCAGGATGCAGCAGCGGTTCCCCGCCCGAGACCGTCATGACGGTGGTGCCCAGCCCGGCCAGCTTGTCGATGCGGCGGAACATGGTTTCCATCGGCACCGGCTTCGAAACCGCGTCGAACTCGTTGCAGTAGGCGCAGGCTAGGTTGCAACGCCGCATGGGGATCAGGTGCGCCAGGACAGGATGGTCCGTCGAGAGCAGGCCCTTGGCGATCATCTTCCACTCGCGGAAGCGGCGATGGGTCGCGTTGAGGTAGCGCCTGGTTCTGACGGCGGGGGTCGGCATAATCAATTCACTTATTAGAGCATGGACGACGGCGGCCGGGTCAAGGATTCCCTTTATTTTGCGTAATTTAGGGCCTGAATGGCGACCGATGAGCAGTTACCAGCGCCCGAAAGGAAAACAACGGCGCCGAGGACGTAGGGGATTACGTTCTCAGTTCTGGCGTGGCTTCCAGCAGGCTCTGCGTATATGGATGCTGCGGGCGGGTGGTCACCTGCTCGGCGGGCCCGATCTCCACGATCTTTCCCCGATACATCACGGCGATGCGCGTGGCGAGGTATCGCACCACGGGCATGGAGTGCGAGATGAACAGGTAGGTAAGCCGGAACTGGCGCTGCAACTCGGCTAGCAGGTTGACGATCTGCGCGCCCACGCTCACGTCCAGCGCCGAGACCGGCTCGTCGGCGACGATGAACCTGGGCTTGAGCGCCAGGGCGCGGGCAATGCCGATCCTCTGCCGCTGTCCGCCGGAGAACTCGTGGGCGTAGCGGCCGAGCGCCGATTGGTCGAGGCCCACGGCGCGCAGCAGCTCGGCGGCGGCGTGCATGCGTGTCTCACGGCTGGCGCCGTTGTGGATGACCAGCGGCTCGGTGACGATGTCCGCCACGGTCATGCGCGGGTCGAGCGAGCCGAAGGGGTCTTGAAAGACGATCTGCATGTCGCGGCGCAGGCGGCGCATCTGGCCGCGGCCGGCGGCGAGCACGTCCTGGCCGTCGAAGCGAATGCTGCCCGAGGTGGGCTCGATCAGCCGGAGGATCAGCCGTCCGAGCGTGCTCTTGCCGCTGCCTGACTCGCCCACCAGTCCGAGGGTCTCGCCGGCAGCGATTTCTAGCGAGACGCCGTCCACAGCGCGCACCTCGCCCTGGGCGCGTCCGCCGAACGCTGATTCACCCAGCGGGAAGACCTTGGTCAGGTCGCGAACTTCGAGCAGGGCCATGGGCGGGATAGTACCGTGGCTAGTGGCCAGTTACCAGTGGTCGGCAAGGCGGGAGAGAGCCGGGCCTGCGTGTTACAATTTCAGTATCCTCGTCTCTTGAGAGTTCTGTTTTGATTGAGCTGGCACCCTCGATATTGTCCGCGGATTTCGCACGTCTGGCGGATGAAGTGACCCTGGCGGTGGAGGGTGGGGCGACCGTTCTGCACGTGGACGTTATGGACGGTCATTTTGTCCCCAACATCACCATCGGGCCGCCGGTGGTGGCTTCGCTGCGCAAGGCCACGGAGCTGCCGCTCGACGTCCACCTGATGATCGAGAACCCGGACCTGTACATCCCGGCGTTTGCCGACGCGGGCGCCGACTGGATCTCGGTGCACCAGGAGGCCACGCGCCATCTGAACCGCAGCCTCAGCTTGGTGCGCCAGCACGGCTGCAAGGCGGGGGTGGTGATTAATCCAGCGACCCCGGTGCAGACGCTGAGCGAGGTGCTGGACATGGTGGACTTCGTCCTGGTGATGTCGGTGAACCCCGGTTTTGGCGGGCAGAAATTCATTCCCGGATCGGTGGAGAAGATCCGCAAGCTGGTGACCATGCGCAACGCCAAGGGCGTGAACTTCCGCATCGAAGTGGATGGCGGCATTGCGCTGGAGACCATCGGCGACGTGGTGCGCGCCGGGGCCGAGATCCTGGTGGCGGGCAACGCGGTTTTCGGCAGGGGCAATCCCAAAGAGAACGCGGAGAAACTCCTGAAGGCTGCGCACGAAGCCACCCTGCAGAAGGTGTGATGTTTTCGCGAGGCGTAGGTCTGGCCAAGAGCTAAGAGCCAAAAGCCAAGAGCGATTTTGAGGTATTCATGATCCGACGCGTTTTATTCATAGCTTTGCTCCTGGGGTTGGTGCTGCAGGCGACCTCCTGCTTCCGCAAGAACAAGAACGTCACCAACCCCATCGCCAACGTGAACTCGGCCCAGCCCGACAAGGTGCTGTTCGACCGTGCCATGGACGCGATGCAGCACAACCGCTTCGACGTGGCCCGGCTTTCGCTGCAGACCATGATCAATACCTATCCCGACTCGGAGTACGTGGCCCGCGCCAAGCTGGCGGTGGGCGATTCCTGGTACGCGGAAGGCGGTTCCGCTGGCCTGGCGCAGGCGGAGATTGAATACAAGGACTTCATCACCTTCTTCCCCAACCTGCCCGAGGCGGCCGAAGCGCAGTTGAAGGTGGCCAACATCCATTACCGCCAGATGGAGAAGCCGGACCGCGACTTCACCCACGCCAAACGCGCTGAGGAGGAGTACAAGCAGCTCATCCAGCAGTTTCCCGACAGCAAGCTGGTGCCGGAGGGCAAGCAGCGTTTGCGCGAGGTGCAGGAAGTGCTGGCGGAGCGCGAGTACCGCATTGGGCACTTCTACTATATGAAGGAATCGTGGCCGGCGGCGATCGCGCGCTTCAAGTCGCTGACTGACACCTATCCCCTCTACAGCGGCGTGGACGACGCTCTCTACCTGCTGGGGCAAGCCTACGAGCAAGAAGCCGCGCGCACGCGCACGGCGCCGAACTTGAACGAAGCTGGTCGCGCCAAGCTGGTGAAGGGGTTTGATGACCAGGCTGCGGCCGCCTACGACCGGATCCTGACCCGCTATCCGGTGATGGGACGCGCCAAGGAAGCGCGGGCGCGCCTGGAAGCGCTGCACCGGCCTATCCCCAAGGCCACTCCGGAGGCCATTGCGCTGAACAAACAGGAAGAGGACAGCCGCCGCGATATGGGACACTTCAGTCGGCTGATGATCAACTTCCACCGCCACCCGGACGTTTCCCACGTGTCGAAGGTGGGCGAGCCGACGCTGGTGCCGCCCAAGGAGACCAGTGCGACCGAGGTGACACTTGAGGCGCAGCGAACCCTGATGGGTGCGTCCGCCGGCGGAACCAGTGCCCTGACGGTTCAGCCGGTCGGCGCCGGCGGACCGTCTCCAGCAGCCAACCAGCCGGTTCCCCACTCGGCG
>Ga0209517_10010277_pt1 | contig 10460 bp, 10 predicted proteins | sample PeaSoiMetSII2010_FD_187695 | JGI IMG/M metagenome (GOLD analysis project Ga0209517, IMG submission 187695) | Peat soil microbial communities from Weissenstadt, Germany - SII-2010 (SPAdes) (version 2) | ecosystem: Environmental > Terrestrial > Soil > Wetlands > Peat | place: Germany... | reverse complement strand
CCGCTCCGGAGTCCCCTTAAGCCTCGGCACCCCACCCGACGCCGTCCCCGACGCGGGTCATTCACCACACAGCCAGGAACCGGGCGGCAGCGCGCGCCAAAATGAGAACTGCTGGGGTTTTGGGCTTTACTATTGGCCGCGCCGGGCTTAGGATTATGACGGCTGGATAAAATTATTCGCGGCTAGACAAGTTTATGAACAATATGTTGGCATTATTTGACTTGGGCGGCAGCCAGATCCTGTTGATCATGGCGCTGATACTGATCTTTTTCGGCGCCCGGCGCATTCCCGAGCTGGCCAAAGGACTGGGTCAGGGCATCAAGGAATTCAAGAAGGCGACTCGCGAAGTTACCGATGAGATCCATAACGCGGCCGAAGCCCCGCAAACCTCCGTGAGCCAGGCCCGGCAGCTTCCCAGCACGCCCCCGGCGGAAAAACCCGCCACGGTGCCCCAGGCCGCCGTCGCCCAGTCCACTGAACAAAAGGCCTGAGCCGCCCCGGTTTCTTCTCGCGCATGCCCGAAGAGTCCGATGAATGGCGTCCCGAGCAGGACGAGGAAGGTGGTCCAGTCAAGTCATTTCTAGAGCACCTGGAGGATTTGCGCTGGGTGCTCATTAAGAGCCTCGTGGCCCTGGGTGTCGCCTTTGTCCTCTGTCTGGTCGCCGATAATTGGGTCTTTGCCGCCCTCACCTATCCGCTCAAGCACGCCAAAGTCCGCTATCGTTCGGATAGCCAGGTAGTTACCTTCCTTTTCGGCACCAATCGCCTGGGCCTTTTTCAATTACCTCCTGAGCAGGAGCAGCAATGGGCCTTCGGCACCAACCATTTCGTCAATTTATACCTCGAACCGATTCACGTAGGCACCAACCTTGTCCTGGGCTTGCGGCAAAATTCCGACCCCACGGAGGCCCTAAAGCTGGCCATTCCCATCGTCAGCCTGAGCCCCGCCGGCGCGTTCATGGTCGCCGTCTCCGTGGCCGCCTACGCCGGGACGCTGCTCTCCTCCCCCTTCATCCTATATTTCGTCGCCAGTTTTGTGTTCCCGGCCCTGAAAATGAAGGAGCGCAAATATGTGTACCGCGGGATGTTTTACGGCTTGGGACTGTTCCTGTTTGGCGTGGCCTTCTGCTACTTTATACTCCTGCCGGTTGCCTTGTCGGCGTCCGTCGTTTACACCCAATGGCTGGGCCTGGGCGCCCCGCAGTGGCGGGCGGAAGAATACGTGAGCTTCGTCTCCAAGTTCATGCTTGGCATGGGCCTGGGGTTTGAAATGCCCGTCATCATCCTCGTCTTGGTCAAAATCGGCGTCCTCAATTACGCCATGCTTTCCAAGGCCCGGCGTTACGTCGTCATCATCAACTTCTTCCTCGGCGCGGTCCTGACCACTCCCGAAATCCTCACGCAAATCCTGATGGCTCTGCCGCTGCAGATCCTCTTCGAGATCACCGTCTGGGTCGCCTGGTACTGGGAGCGGCAGGAGAAAAAACGCGACGCCGCCGCCGAGGCCGCCGCCGGGAACGCCGTGCGCAACGCGTGAGATGCGGCTGACGCCAGCGCATGAGGCGAAAGGTGACTCCGCAAACGCTCCGGCAATTCATGCAGGAGCTGGCCTCGGCCGCGCAGGGTCCAGGCAAAGTTTACTTTACTGGGGGAGCCACCGCCATGCTATTAGGATTTCGCGACCAGACCATCGACATTGACCTCAAGCTGGATCCAGAGCCGCCGGGTGTCTTTGAAGCGATCGCCGGCCTCAAAAACCAACTCAATGTGAATGTGGAGTTGGCCTCGCCGGCGGATTTTATCCCTGCGCCGCCAGACTGGCGGGAGCGCAGCCGGCCCATCGCCACCATTGGAGGAATCGAGTTCTTCCATTACGATTTCGCGCTGCAAGCCCTTGCCAAGCTGGAGCGAGGCTATGTGCAAGACCTGGAGGATGTGTCCAGCTTCCTGCGCGGCGGCCACGTTAGTGCCGCCGAGTTGGCCTCCAGGTTTGCTCAGATTGAACACGCGCTCTTGCGCTATCCCGCTATTGACCCTCAGCAATTCCGACAGAAGGTCGAGGCTTTCCTGGCCGGACGACAGGAGAAGGGGCAGGGGCATGGTTAGCGAACCGTTGCTTCCCGGCGAGGAACTGATTGAGCAGGGTCTCCGGGATCTCGGCCAGAATCGCCTGACAGAGTGTGCGCTGTTGGTTCTGATGGCTGCGCCCCGGCTGAGGCGCTTGGGGATCCTCGTTCCAGATCGGTCTTTTCACCGGCCCTACCAGCACGAGCTTTACGAGCGGTTGGAGGAACGCCTCGGCACGGCAGCTCACTCCTATTATAACAGCCTGAGCCGGAGGCTCGTTAGTTATGCCCGGGCCCTGGAGCGCGAACAGAGCCAGCACTAGCGCTAGCAGGAACGTTGATCGGTCTGATCGGACCGATCGGTCCGATCTTCTCCGTCCACTGGGCGGATTCCTTTGCACTGCGGATAATTTGAGCAACCCCAGAACTGGGATCCTACATGGGAGCCCTTGCGGGCTGTCCGCAAAGCCATGGGTTTGCCGCAATGCGGACACGCCGGTGCGGTGGGTAGCTTGGCCTGCGGGGCTTGCTGCTGTTTTTGCCTTTCGGCGATGCGCGCGGCGGCGAGTTGTTCGGTGTAACCTCCCCCCTTCACGAAATCGCGCTCCAGCGCGCTGATCTGTTGATCCAGCAAATAATTGGCCTGGTGAATGAGGCAAAGCATTGTGTTGGCCACGACGGCCGGGTCGCGGTGCTCTAGCCAGTGGGCGTAGGCTTTCCATTGAGCGGCCCGGTAGTCCGCGGAGCGGCCCACTGACTGATCCGTCGGATCGGACCGATCGGACCGATCAGTCCGATCTCCCCGCGCCACGGCTCGCACCTCCAAGGCTTCGGGGTCGTCTGCTTTCCACAGCCGATGGCCGTGCTGGCACAGGTAGTCTTCATAGTCCAGCAAAAGCTCCTCCAGGCTCGCCCGGGCCACGTTTACCAGGCGCAGTTCGGATCGGCTGGTGGCGGCGCCCGCACGACTGCCCTCCGCGATGTTTTTTCCGCCGCTACGCGCCGCCTGCACCATTTGATCGTGCGTGCGCGAACGCTTGTCCACGAAGCGATCGCAAAATGACACGGTGGCATCATAAATCAGCGTGGCCACCTGGAACGAGCGCAATGTCCGGTAGCCCCCGCTAGAGCGCAACCGGTGGCGTCCGGTTCGGTCTCCGTCCGACTTTATCAGGTCCATAGGCTGAGGGCTGGTTCGTTGGCTGCTCCGGCATAACAGTCGCTTCGTGGGCACATTAGTCACCCACCACTCTCCGCGCCAAGCAAATTTCGTGTGCCGTTCCGCTCCCTTTGCCGTCGGGGGCTCGGGCTTCGTCATTCTCGTTGACATCTCCACGGGGATGACCCATACACAGGACAGAAACCAGCTGTCACGACATGAATTTATTGCGAAGAAAGAGCGTCACGGCCCTGCAAGCCGAGGCGCTGACCGATACCAGCCTGCGCCGGGCGCTGGGACCAGTCAACCTCACCGCCCTGGGGGTCGGCGCCATCATCGGCACTGGTATCTTTGTGCTGACGGGCACCGTGGCAGCGCAAAACGCCGGGCCGGCCGTCGTCCTTTCCTTCATCCTCGCTGGCATCGCTTCCATCTTCGCCGCCTTGTGCTACAGCGAATTCGCCTCCCTGGTTCCGATGGCCGGCAGCGCCTATACCTACGGATATGCCACGCTGGGCGAACTCTTCGCCTGGATTATCGGTTGGGACCTGATCTTGGAGTATGCGGTCGGGGCGATTACTGTGGCTATCGGCTGGTCCGGATACGTCGTGTCCTTCCTTCGCGATTTCGGCATGGTCGTTCCGCCGCAGCTTTCCCAAGCTCGGGGAACCGAGCTGATCGAGTTAACCCCGGCCTTGGCGAGCGGGCTCAAGCTGAAGGCCGGCTGGACCGCAGTCGGCGCCGAACTCCTGAAGCAAATCCAGGCGCTGGGTACGGACCCGAGCGCTCTGCCTCATGTCAACGCGATTTTCAACCTGCCCGCCGTCCTCATCATTTTCGTTGTCACCACGCTCCTGGTCGTAGGCATTAAGGAATCGGCCAACTTTAACAACGTAATCGTCATAATAAAGGTGGCGGTGGTGCTGCTCTTCATCGCGGGGGCCGCAAAAGCCGTGCAGACCGCCAATTGGCACCCTTTCATACCGCGTAACACTGGCGAATCGGGTCATTTCGGGTGGTCGGGCATCATGACTGGGGCAGGCATCGTTTTTTTTGCGTACATTGGCTTCGACGCTGTAAGCACCGCGGCGCAGGAAGCCCGGAACCCGCAGAGGGACATGCCCATCGGTATCATCGGCTCCCTGCTCATCTGCACCGTTCTTTACATTATTGTCTCGGCGATTGCGACGGGCGTCGTGCCTTATACCCAACTGGATGTGCCTGATCCCATCGCCGTGGCGGCGGACCGGGCGGGGATGGGCTGGATGGGAGAGCTGATCAAGCTGGGTGCTATCGCCGGGCTGTCCTCGGTCATATTGGTGATGCTGTTGGGCCAATCCCGGGTCTTTTATAGCATGGCTCGAGACGGTCTGTTGCCTCCGGTCGTCAGCCGGGTTCATCCGCGCTTCCGCACACCCTGGATTACTTCAATCATCACCGGCATCGGTGTGGCGATTTTCTCCGCCCTGTTTACCGTCCGCGAAGCCGGCAGCCTGTGCTCGATCGGCACGTTGCTGGCTTTCGTAATCGTCTCGGCGGGGGTGCTGGTGCTGCGCCTGCGCGAGCCGGAACTGCCGCGCAAGTTCACCACCCCTGTAGTCTGGTTTGTCGCGCCTGCTGGAGCTGCTTCCGCGATCGCGCTAATGAGCGCTCTGCCCTTGACCACCTGGATACGACTCGTGGTTTGGTTCGTTATCGGGATGATCATTTACGCAAGCTACGGTGTGTATCACAGCAAGCTGGCCCAACCCCCTCCCTCGACCACCCCCGTTACTTCCGGCAAAGGTGAACAATCTCCCCCCGTCCAGCGTCAATAAGGTGGATTATGAAGAGTAAAATCTTTGCATTTTCAATGTTGGCAGCCGCCTGCTACCCGCTCCTGACGGGTTGCACTACGCGAACCGTTTATGTTCAGGGCCAGACTTCACCTCCCCCCGGGCCCCCACCGGCTACCCCTCCGCCAGTGGCACCAGAAGTCGTAGTGAATGAGCCGCCACCACCCCCACAAGAAGAAGTGATCGTAGCCTCGCCCGGTCCCGACTTTGTCTGGGTGCCTGGTGTTTGGGCTTGGTCGGGCGGAAGATGGGTCTGGTCGGCTGGAATGTGGCGTCGTGCTCCCCACCCGCACGCTCTGTGGATCGGCGGCCACTGGACCAGGCGCGGCCATGGCTACGTCTGGGTGGGCGGCCACTGGCGGTAGCCACTTTTTGAATCCCGACTTTTGGGGGTTCCTGGCCCCCTGTGGTTTGGGCCTGAGAGAGGCGGGGCTGCCCCGAGCTCCAACGACGACTTGTCGGCCCACGTGCCTTTGTGTGATAGTCCATTGATGACAACGACGGTGGATCAAAAGCATCGCGCGGTGAAGACCGTGTCGAGAAAGGCTCCTTTGGGCTCAGCTCTTGGTCATTCCTTCGGATTTCGTCGCCTGCTCGCGATTCATCGGAGTTAGTCATTCGTCATTCCCCCATCTCCCCCTTCCCGGGGCTTCGCCCCACTTGCAAACGCCCCCCTGTCTGCTATTGATACACCCTCAATGATGCAGACATTCGGTTGGCTCGTCTTAGGCCTATTGCTTGCGATGCCCCGCCAGGCCGTCGCCAAGGTCGAATCTGCTGAGGTATCTCTCGATTACGTCGCCAAAAAGGCCGAACAACGCGCCCACAAGCCCTTCCACTCGCCCCGGGCGGACCTGCCGCCCGTCCTCCGAGCTGACAAACTGGACTACGACAAATACCGGGAAATCGAGTTCCGCCACGACAAAGCCCTCTGGGCCGCCGACCAACTGCCGTTCAGGGTCGAGTTCTTCCACCCCGGCTACCTCTACCAGGAGCCGGTGCATATCAACGAGTTCACCATAACTCATGTCCAGCCCATCCGCTTCGTGCAGGACTTTTTCAACTACCGCAGCCTTCATATCCAAAATCAGATTCCCGCCGACACCGGCTATGCCGGGTTCCGCCTGCTTTACCACCTCAACAGCGAAGAGCACTGGGACGAACTGGGGTCCTTCCTGGGTGCCAGCTACTTTCGCTTGCTGGGCAAAAACCAGTCCTACGGGTTGTCGGCTCGCGGCTTGGCCTTGGATTGCGGGGAATCCGACCGCCCGGAAGAGTTCCCGATCTTCACCGATTGGTGGCTGGGCAAACCCCAGCACGATGACGATGAGCTGCGCATGTACGCCATTCTCGATTCCATAAGCTGCGTCGGCGCCTATTCCTTCCTCATCCGCCCGGGCGAGAGCACGATTGCCGACATCGAGGCCGTCTTGTACTTCCGCGAGCCCGCAAACGTGCGTGCCGTGGATGTTCAGCATAAGCCCGTCAAGACCATCGGCATCGCGCCGCTCACCAGCATGTTTTGGTTCGGCAAAAGTTCCGAGCGGAAGTTCGAAGATTACCGCCCCGAGGTCCATGACAGCGACGGGCTGCTCGTGCGGATGGAAAATGGCGAGATCCTCTGGCGTCCACTCAACAACCCCGCCGTCATGCGCCATCAGCGCTTCGCCGCCCATAACCCGCGCGGGTTCGGCCTCCTGCAACGCGATCGGGAATTCGCTGACTACCAGGACTTGTTTAATCCTTACCAACGCGTCCCCAGCGTTTGGGTTGAACCGCGCGGCCGCTGGGAGGACGGTGAAGTGAACCTGGTCGAGTTAAGCACCCAGTACGAAGGTCTGGATAATGTCGTGGCCTTCTGGGACCCCACGAACAAGCCCCAGCCGCTGGAACCCTTCCGCCTCGCCTATACGTTATACTGGACCAAGGAGACAGACCTCAAACTCTCCGCCAACAAAGTTATCGCCACCCGGGTGGGCATTGATCCGCGCGATCCCCAACGCCAGGAGTTTGCCATCGACTTTGCGGGGCCCAAGCTCATCGCCATCCCTCAAGACAAACCGCCCCAAGCCATCGCCAATTGCAGTGCCAACGGCGCCATTGTCGATAACCAAGTCTTTTTCAATCCGCACGGCAATTCCTGGCGGGTGATGCTTAAATTGCAGCCCAAGCCGGGCAACCAGGACCCCATTGATGTCCGTTGCACCCTGAAGACAGGAGAGGAGACGGTAAGCGAAACATGGACCTATCTCTGGAGTCCGCATTAGACCCGTTCGAAACCACCCACGAGGAGCCGGGACGCATCGCCGGTCGCTCGCGGGAGGAATGGAATGGGGCTTATGTCAAAGTGCAGAGCTACCTCCACGCCCTGCGCATGCGCGACGAGGTGCTCGTCGGGCGCCTCGTCATTTATGTGCTCAAACGCGCCATGCGCCGCGCTCCTTTGGAAACGCATCGCTCCGCCACCGAACTCGCCACCGAGGAAATGGACCATGTCGTCACGGAATGGTTCGGCCAGGTCTTGCAGGAGCCGCCCACCGGCGCCGACCAGATGCTCTCGACGCGGGGCCGGTTGGCCCTCCTGCTGGCGGACATGCCGGGCAAATGGCAAGACCAGTTCCTGCGGCCCGGGCCTTGGCCGGAGGAATTCGTCGCCGGAATGCGGGAAATGTACCTGCGCGCCGGACCCGATTTTCAGCTCTCCAAAATGGCGCCACGTCCCCTGGACTTAGGACCGATTCAGACGCTGACCAATCTCGGCAGGCTGCCCTACGTGAGGATGACCGCCATTTGGGTGGTGTTCGCCCTGCTCCTGATCGCGATTTTCATCGTCACGCACTATTACTATTGACTTATGTGCCATTGCCCAACCGCCAAACGGGGCGGGGACGTCTCGTCCCCGCGATGGTCTTACTCAGTTAGGCCAGTGGGCCCGCGCTCGGGCCGTTTCGTGCTTCGTCATTCGGATTTCTTTCGGATTTCGTCATTCGTCATTCGTGCTTCATCCGTCGTCATTCGTCCTTTGTCCTGCGGCCTGTGAACACCCTCGATCTACCTCAGCCCGCAGCCACTGCGGCGGCACCCGCCGCCCTCTCCCCGGCGCCTGCCCCGCGCGTCCAGCCCGTCTGGCGTGTCTTCTTCTTTTACTCCTCGGCCGTCCTGCTCACTGGGTTGGTTTCCATGCTGTTTGCCGACCTCCTCTGGCGGACGGGATGGTCAGCCTCCAGCACAACGCTGCTGGTGCTCTTTATCATCTTGTTCCTAATTGCTGCCGTCGGATGCATGCACGGGATTTACGGGTTTTGTCTGCGCGTCGCTGGTGATCAGCGCCGCCTGACCAACCTGGCGGAGTACCGTTCGCGGAGCATTGCCGGCACCAGCACCGCCTTGGTCTTCCCTGTTTACAACGAGGAGGTCCTCCGCGTCTGCGAAGGCCTGCGCGCTACCTACCAATCCCTCGAGCGCACCGGCGAGCTCGAACGATTCGATTTTTTTATACTCAGCGATTCCAACGACCCGGATAAATGGATTGAAGAGGAACGCCGTTGGTTTGACCTAATCCGGGAGTTGGACGCTTTGGGGCGCATCTACTACCGGCGTCGCGTGACCAACGAAGGCAAGAAGAGCGGCAATATACGCGATTTCCTCAACACTTGGGGACGCCGCTACCGCTACTTCATCGTCTTCGATGCCGACAGCGTAATGCGCGGGCAGACGATCGTGGATTTGGTAAAGCTGATGGAAACGCACCCGCACGTGGGCCTGATCCAGACCGTGCCGGCACTGGTTAACGCCGCTTCGCTTTTTGGACGGATCCAACAGTTTGCCAACCGCCTGTACGCCCCCATTTTCATCGCTGGCCTTAACTTTTGGACCCAAGGCTTCGGCAATTATTGGGGCCACAATGCCATCATCCGCACCGATCCCTTCATGCAGTGCTGCGACCTTCCCGAGCTCCCGGGCGTCAAACCCTTCGGCGGCCAGATTCTGAGCCATGATTTCGTCGAAGCCGCGCTGATGCTCAAAGAGAATTGGCAGGTGTGGTTCTCCTATGCCCTCGAGGGCAGTTACGAAGAAGGGCCGCAGGACATGATCGAAAACGCCCAGCGCGACCGCCGATGGTGTCAAGGCAATCTTCAGCATGGGATGGTGCTCTGGGCGCGCGGCCTGCGAGGGCTCAGCCGCCTCCACCTGCTCCTGGGTATCTTCGGCTATCTGGTCAGCCCGCTGTGGCTCCTGTTTCTGCTCACGTTCAATTGGAGCCTTTGGGTGCGTGGCCACACCGGCCTGTCCGATCTTCCCTCGCCCCACGCCTTTACGCCCTTCATCAGCCTCAACCCCACCGAACACGCTCTGCTCGTCTTCGTCATCTGCCTCGGCGTCCTATTCCTGCCCAAGGTGCTGGCCTTGCTCGAATTGGTCTGGGACCCTCCACGGCGCCGCGGCTTTGGCGGCCTTTGGCGCGCCACTCAGAGCGCCGTGGTCGAGACCGTCTTTTCCGCCCTGCACGCGCCTTTGCAGATGCTTTGGCACTCGAGTTTCGTCGCCACCATCATGATGGGCATGGGCGTGCATTGGGGGCCTCAGAAACGCACCGCTAACGGCATCCCGTGGGATCAGGCCGTCCGGCAGCACTGGCGCCCCACCTTGATCGGTTTGGTATGGGGCGCGCTCGTGTGGCACACCGACCAGCGCACCTTCTGGTGGTTCTTCCCCGTCGTGGTTGGCATGGTCCTTTCCGTTCCCCTGAGTGTTCTCACCAGCCGTTCCAGTTGGGGCAGCCGCGCCCGCCAGGACGGGCTGTTTCTCACGCCGGAAGAAACCGTTGCCCCACCCGAACTGGCCGGCTTGCGCGCCCGGTTGCAGCTCCGGGCGAAGGACGGAGAGACCTCTTCGCGCCCGACGAACTCTGGCCTTGCTGAAGCCGTTTTGGATCCGTACGTCAACGCCATCCATGTCTCGCTGCTGCGCGAGAAGGGGCTCAACCCGGAGTACCGGCAGGCCCTGGCGCGCCTGGGCGTGGGCCAGCCTGCCGTGCGCACTCTGGGCGAAAAACTCCTGGCTGCCGGCCCCGATGCGCTCAAGCCAGACGAAAAGTTACTGGTTTTGTCCGATTCCGACACCATGTCCTGGCTGCACCGGCAAGTATGGCTCCGCCCCAGCGAGACGCTCGCGCCCTGGTGGCAGCCGGCCATTCGCCAGTATGCACGGTGACGCTCCGTAGCCGCCGACGCCGTAGCTGTTTGGCCGCCAGCGCTGGGGCGGGGACGTCTCGTCCCCGCAAACTCCCGTGCCGTCGGGGAACCTGCGGGTTTTATCGAAAATGGCGAACGGAAACGCCCTGGGGGCTGGATCAGCAGGCACTTTTACAGCGCGGGGGGTGGTTTGCACCGGACTGCG
>Ga0209517_10010276_pt1 | contig 10460 bp, 10 predicted proteins | sample PeaSoiMetSII2010_FD_187695 | JGI IMG/M metagenome (GOLD analysis project Ga0209517, IMG submission 187695) | Peat soil microbial communities from Weissenstadt, Germany - SII-2010 (SPAdes) (version 2) | ecosystem: Environmental > Terrestrial > Soil > Wetlands > Peat | place: Germany... | reverse complement strand
CGAGCAGATTCTTTCCCGAAACTTTTCCCGACACTAGGTTGACACCCGTCTTCCCGCCGATCGCGGCATCCACCTGCGCTAAGACCGTGGTTGGCACCTGGATGACGTCTACGCCTCGCATATAGATCGAGGCCAGGAAGCCAGTCACGTCGCCGACCACGCCGCCGCCCAGTGCAATCAACGTTGCCCCGCGATCGGCGCCATGCTTTACGAGTTTCTCCGCCAGCTTCTCCAATGTGGTCAGACGTTTCGAGCGCTCGCCATCGGGCATCTCGATGACGCCGGTTTCGATTCCCGAAGCGGCCAGCGATTTCAGAAGGACTTTTGCCCAGCGCCGCCGGACCGGCGGGACCGTAACTACAAAGGCGCGACGGTTTTCAAGAATCTTGCCCAGGCATTCTCCGGCGCGAGGAAGCAAACCGCTTCCGATGAGTACTTCATACGAGCGCGACGGCGTGGAGACGGGAACGCTGATCATGAATGTTCATCATAGCGTATGGGCACGCTGCGTTCTCAGTGGTTGAAGATCCGGACGGTATCCCAAATTCATTAACCACCAAGGGCACAAAGGAACACGAAGGAACGGCGGTCGGATCACTCAGAGGCTTCCCTGCGGGGATGCAGCAATGAGGCGATAATCGATGCCCCCAAAACAAGAAGCACGATCAGCAACACCCATCCGGTCGGAATGCTTACGTAGTGCGAGCCCAGCATTTTGATCCCGACAAAAATCAGCACCACTGAGAGTCCGTAGTGAAGGTAGTGAAACACGTCCATCATGCCCGCCAGGGCAAAGTACATGGAGCGCAGGCCGAGAATCGCGAACACATTCGACGTATACACGATGAAGGCATTCAGGGTGATGGCGAGCACGGCCGGGATCGAATCTACTGCAAAAAGAATGTCGGTGGTTTCGACGACCAAGAGGACCACCAGCAGTGGAGTCGCGTAAAGCCGGTCTCTCCTGGTAAAGAACTTCCCTTCCACATATTCGTCGGTCACCGGGAAAGCTCGGCGGAACAGGCGAAGAACGGGATTCTTCTCGGGATGGATTTCCGTCTTGCCCTGCCGCAACAGCTTGCATCCCGAATAGATGAGCAAAGCACCAAATGCGTAGGTGATCCAAGTGAAGCGCGAGATCAGGCCCACGCCCGCCAGGATGAAAACACCCCGCATCAGCAGCGCCCCGAGGATTCCCCAGGACAGCACCTTGTGCTGATGCTGGTCGGGCACGTTGAAATAACGGAAGATGACAAGAAATACGAATAGGTTGTCGACGCTGAGCGACAGTTCGATGACGTAGCCGGTCACGAACTGCAGCGCTGGAACCAGCCCATGCCAGAACAGAACCAATACAGCAAAGGCAGCCGCCAGTGCGATCCAGAGCCCCGACCAGGCAAGCGCTTCGCGAACGGTGACGCGGTGGGAGCGGCGATTCAGCACTCCCAGGTCGAGCGCCAGCATCGCCACTACGAACAGGTTGAAGAGAATCCAGAAGACGAGCACAGGGAATGGTACGACAGGTCTTAGGTCTTAGGTCTTAGGTCTTAGGGAAAGCTCTGCTTTGTGCAATGAACTCAGCGCCTCGAGATGCAGCAGGTTTTCCTAAGACCTAAGACCTGAGACCTGACACCTGAGACCTGCTTTACTGCTCTCTCCCCCGCTTTCCGTTGGTCCATTCTTCCCACATATCCATATCCTTCATCTCCTGGTCGAGATGGGTTTCATGCAGCATCTGCTCGATTTGGGCGCGGTTCAGACGGGGGCCGATGGGGTCGGTGGAATTGGCCAGTTGAAAGCTCAGCGCCGCCGCTTCGGCTACGTTTTTCTTGAGCTGCGCGAAATCCACTTTATCGAAGGTGTCGGTGGTGGCGTGATAATTCTCGAGATAGTTCGCTTCCTCCTGGTCGGCAACAAACGTGGGCACACCTTCCAGCATGAAGTCGAAATGATCCGTGCCTGACTCGGCTGTGGCAACTGCTTTGGTGACGCCGAATTGTTCTAAAGGCGTCAGCATGGCCTGAGCTGCCGCCAGAACGTCTTTGCGTCCTCCGGTTGAGAAGGTAATTGTCTTTCCGGTACCGGCGTCGAAAACGACCACGCCGGCCGCTTTGTCGAGTTCATTGCGATGTGCCGTCGCGTAGGCTCGTGACCCGATCTCTCCTTGCTCCTCTCCCGAAAACAGGACGAAGCGGATGGATCGGCGTGGCTTCAGACCTGAGGCTTTGATCGCACGCAGCGCGTCAATCACCAGCGCTGAGTTGCAGCCGTTGTCGAGCGCGCCGGTTCCCAGTTCCCAGGAATCCAGGTGCGCGCCCAGGACTACGAACTCGTCGGGCTTCTCGCTGCCGCGAAATTCCGCCACCACGTTCCAGGACTTGATCGGGCCGGCAATTTTGTTGGGAATTGAGAGATCCGCCCATACCGGAATGGCCGACGCCAGCAAGCGGGCAATCCGTTCTCCGTCTTCGCGGGCCACCACCACCTGCGGCAGGGCGTCGATCTCTCCGGCCGCAGAGTTTGTGTGACGGTAAAGAATCTCGTGCTCGCGCGTGGCTATAAACGCGATTGCCTTGGCTTTCCCTTTTACCGCCAGCGCAATGATCCGAGGCGCCCGCTCGTATTCGCCGAAGAGATCGTCCCAGCTCGCCAGCACCTTGCTGTGCACCAAGACGATTCTTCCCGCAACGTCTCCCACTTTGGCAAATTCAGCGGCTGAGCCATCTCCTACATCGACGATAGGCACATGCGTTGCAGCAGGCAGCTCTGGCGCCCACGCGACGGACACAGCGTGAACGGGAAAAGTTGTCCCGGAGTAGAGCGACGCCGTCATCTCGGTCGCGCCCTCGGCCCACGAATGCTGGATGCTGAACTCTTCGGTGTGCACGCTGTCGGCGCCGGCTTCCTGGAACGCCGCTACGCCCCAATCCACGGCGCGCTGGAAGGCTGGAGTGCCGGGAACACGTCCGCCAACCTCGTCGCTCAAGCGGCGAAGATTGGTTTCCAGCGGGGAAGGCTTGAGTGCTTCCGCAATCAGACGATCCGCGAGTTCTCGATCGGAATCACGATCACCGGCGAAGGCTGCTAAGAAGGAAAATGCCAGAAATGAGAGAGTGAAGCCCAACCACCCGAGTTTGCGAGCCATAGGGCAGCATTAGAAATGAATTTGCGGGAAAACAAAAGTCGAGAATGAGGTGTCAGGTCTCAGGTGTCAGGAAAACCTGCTGTTTTTCTTGCAATGAGTCGCTGCCGATGGCTTGGGTCTTCCTGAGACCTGACACCTGGAACCTGCTGCTCTACGCTGGCGTCAGTCCATATTTCTCTTGCAGACGCCGTTCCATGGTGCGGAAGATGAGGCCGTCGACCATGTAGCCGAGGATAATGATCAGGATCATTACTGCCATGACCTGGCTCATGTCACTCAGGTCGCGACCCATCATCAGCAACTGGCCCAGTCCCAGACTTAGAAAAATCATTTCCGCCTGAATCAGTGAGCGCCAGGCGAAGGCCCAACCTTGCTTCATACCATTCACGATAAACGGCAAGCTTGCCGGCAACAGCACCGACCAGAAAAGGCGGAAGCCGCTGGCGCCCAGGTTGCGTCCAGCCATGCCGTAGATCTTTGGCATCTGTTTACGACCGTCCTCCATGGCGATGGTCACCGAGAGCAGAGAGCCCATGAGCACGACAAAGAGAATTGCTTTTTCTGACAATCCGAACCAGAGGACGGCCAGCGGGATCCAGCAGATGCTGGGCAGCGATTGCAAACTCACCAGCAAACCGCCCAACGTTTCTTCCAGAAACTTGTTGCTTGACACGGCTAAACCGAGGATCATCCCGAGCACGACCGACAAACTGTAGCCGATGAGCATACGTTTCATGGTGACGGCGATGCCGATCCAGAAGCTGTGGTCGGCAAATCCATCCCACAAGGCGTGGCCAACTCCCCAGGGCGGAGGAAAGAGATACGGCGGCCAGACGCGCAGTTTCGCAAGCAGGGCCCAGAGGCCGAGAAGCACCGAATAAAAGATGAACTGCTTAGCGAGCTTTTTCATCGGCGTACTCCTCTTCCAGAGACTTATTGATCTCCTCGCGCAAGTAACCCAGAATCTCTCCCGCGGTGCGGGCGACATCGGGCTGCTCCATTTGGCGTGGGCGCGGCAGGTTCACGGAAAACTCCTGCTTCACCCGGCCCGGACGGAACGTCATCAAGGCCACGCGGTCTCCCAGCCTTACTGCTTCACGCACATTGTGGGTCACGAAAATGATGGTGCGGTTGGTTTCGGCCCAGATGCGCTCCAACTCGTCGTGGAGCAGGTCGCGAGTCTGGGCATCCAGCGCGGCGAACGGTTCGTCCATCAGCAGGACGTCGGGTTCGGTGGCGAGTGCTCGCGCCAGCGCGACTCGTTGCCGCATGCCGCCCGAGAGTTGATGAATATAGCTGTCCCTGAAATTCAAAAGATGGACGAGGCGCAGATAGTATTGCGCCCGCTCCTCGCGCTCGGCTTTCGGGAGGTTCTTCATCTTCATGCCGAACTCGACGTTGCCGCCAACCGTGAGCCAGGGAAAAAGGCCGAGTTCCTGAAAGATCAGGATGCGATCAGTGCCCGGCCCATTGACCGGCTTGCCATCCACCAGAATCTTCCCTGACGTCTGGGGACAGAGTCCCGCGATCAAATGCAACAGTGTTGACTTGCCACATCCCGAGGGACCGACGATGCAAAGGAATTCTCCCGGCCGCACCTCAAGATTAATGTTGTCGAGCGCCAGCAAACTCTCGCCCGAAGTCGTTCTATAGCTGAGGGAGATGGCATCGAGCGCAACTTTCGGGACCACTACTTCGGGTACTGGGCGCGGAAACATGGTTACCGAAGAAGCGGGTTTACCGTGAAATACATTGGCACGCGCTCCTGGGCGAGGGGCGACTGGGACAGCCGGGGAATACGCGTTTTGAGAACTCGTGCTCATTGGACTGCCTTCTTCCCTTTTTCGGCTAAGACCTGGTTGAGGAGTGAAAGATCGTACAGGCTCGAAAGATCGGGCATCTGGCGTCCAAGGAAACCCGCGTCAAATGCGGACTTGGCGGCATTCAACAGCGACCCACGCAGCGGGTCGTAGGTGGCCGTCATGCGGCCAAAAGCTTCCTCCAGCACGGCGTCCGGGAGCGCTTTCCCGGTTTCTTTTGCGATCTGCTGGTTGAGAAGTTTCTTGGCCTCGGGTAAATGACCGTTAATCCAGTCGGTTAGTTCCACGTGGGCGCGGATCCAGTTCTTTACCACGTCGGGATGTTCCTTCAGAAACTGCGTCCGCACGATCAGATGCGCCGTAATAAACTCGCCGTTTGGCCAGAGAGTCCGCTCGTCCAGGAACAAGCGGCCGTTACCTAGCTGTATTAAGCGCGTCGCCCAAGGTTCGGGCGCCCACGCGCCATCTAGCTCTTTTTTAATGAACAATGTCAATTGATCAGGGTTCGCCAGCGGGATTACCTGCACATCTCCGCCCTTGTCTGTGGTCTTCATGCCGTTCGCTTTCAACCACGCGCGCAGCGCGACGTCCTGCGTGTTGCCCATCTGCGGTGAAGCGATCTTTCTGCCGTGAAAATCTTCCGGCTTCTGAATGCCGGAATCGCTGCGGACGACCAGCGCCGCGCCTCCGCTAGTCGCACCCGCCACAATTCGCAGTGCTTCTCCGTTGGAGCGAACGTAGCCGGAGATGGCCGGGTTGGGGCCGATATAGGTCATGTCGATCGCCCCGGCAAATAAAGCTTCAATCGCCGAAGGCCCGGCGTTGAAGCTTTTCCACTCAATCCTGACCTGAGGCCCCATGGCTTTTTCAAACCACGCCGTGTTCTTGCCCACCATCGCCTGCGGGTGCGTGATATTGGGAAACGCACCGACACGCACTACGGTCTCGGCCGCGGCCAATGCACCCAGCAAAATAATCAACCACAAAGAAGCCAAGAAGCTTCGCGGAATCATTAGCCTTCGCCTCGCATCAACATCGGCAGCACTTTGAATTCGGCTGCCTTCTTCCGGCTGGTCTTCTTGGGGCTCGCCTTTTTGGCGGTCTTGGAACCGGAGCCAGCAGGCGCGCGGGCGATCAGGTCGGCGAGAGTCGTATTCTCCAGAATCCTGGCGGCTGCATCACGCACTTCCAGAAACACTTTGTACAGGGCGCTATGATCGGGATCGCGATCGATCAGAACCCGCAACTGCTCTGCGTCCCCAAACGGCGCCAGGGGCCCGTCGATCAAGCGGATGATTTCACTCAAGGGGATCTCGGCCGGCGGCCGGCGCAAGCGATATCCGCCCTTGGCGCCGCGGACGCTTTCCACCATGCGCGCGTTCTTCATTTCGAGAAGAATCAGCTCCAGAAATTTTTCCGGCAGATTCTCTTCGTAGGCAATATCGCGAATCCGGATCGCACCCTGATTATGACGCCGGGTCAGCGCCATCATAGCCTGCAACGCGTAGAGCCCTTTTTGAGAAATCTTCATCGTGGCTCGCTTCCGACTATCTCTATTGTACTAATAGGCATTATAGAAAATGCAAGCGCACTGCCAAAGCGCTACATTTCGCGTTCTGGGCAGGCCGTGTGATTTCAGTAAGTTGCCGCTGGAATGAGGCTTCGCAGCGTGGGCCCTTGTGCAAGGCTTTGCACTTTTGGACGAGGGTGGAAGGTGCGACTTCCCTTGCCGGACGCTGCTCTCAGATCACAACTGCTCAGCGCAAGCGCAAAATCTGAACCGTGATGTTGTCTGGCCCACCGCGTTCCCGGGCCAGTTCAATCAGTTTGCGGCCCGCTTGCTCCACGCTCTGGTTGGCCACGGCATCCCGAATCTCCGAGTCATGCACCTGCCCCCACAATCCGTCGCTGCAGAGCACGAGAACGTCGTTCGCGCGCAGAGGTTCGGGTTGTCCGGGCGAGTCCATGATGAGATCGGGGTTTGTCCCTAAAGCGGCAGTCAAAATGTTGCGTTGCGGATGGTTCTCGGCTTCTTGCGGGCTGATGATGCCTGATTCCACCAGCCGTCCCACATAGGAGTGGTCACGCGTGACCCGGGTAATCTGGCCGTCGCGGATGAGGTAGAGGCGGGTGTCGCCGACATGCACGTAATAGAGCGCGTTCTGAACAATCGCCGCGGCGGTGCAAGTCGTTCCCATGCCCCGCAGTTCGGGATGGGCAAAACTGTATTGCCGGACGTTCTCGTGAGCCGCCTGCAAAGCCTCGACCAGCGCCTGCTGTGGGTTGTCGCCAACAAAGTCGCGATACACATCCAGCAGGGTTTCCACGGCCAGCCGGCTGGCTTCCTGGCCGCCCTCGTAGCCGCCCATGCCATCCGCTACCACCGCCAATCGCCCCTTGCGCAGGAACTGCTGGTCGTCCTCCGGCTCCCAATAGCCGAACGAATCCTCATTGTTGGAGCGCTGGCAGCCCAGGTCGGACTGACTCGATACTTCGATTCCGGCGCGAACCTTCATCCGGACACAACTTCATTTGCAGGAATGACAGGCATAGGCAAGATGGCAATCGTTGACAACCATTGGAATTATAAAGGGTTGCGCGCAAGACGCTCAAACGGGATGCAGAAGAGGGTGAGCTTGGAGCAGATAAAGAGCTGCCCTAAAAAGGAGACGAGGACGGCGGTCGTACCGCCGTCCCCTTGTAAAGCAAAAATCAGGAACCGTCAAACCACGGTCAGTCGCACAGTTCGTCGGGGTTGTTGTTGTTGCCCTCGCTGCCCAGAGCGGGGTTGCTGGGGTTACCAACCGACGACGCAACACCCACGAAAACCGGCTGGGAGGTGATGCCTTCAAATGAAGCCGTGACCATGTAGTCGCCGCTGAGGGCCCACGCTGGTGCCGGGGCTGTGGTCGCCGGGGGTATGATGCCCGCAACATCGACATATGTGCAAGTCGCTGGTTGAACTGCCGTGAACAAGCCAGTGACGCTGTATTCGAGGGTACCCTGGCCCGCAACGTTGCACGGAGTCGCGCAGGGAGGAATCAGCGTGTCGCCGAATGCATCCACGTTGTGGACCGGATCGACGATGACTTTGTAGGTGACCATGTTGGTAAGATCGAAGGTCTTACCGCTGCTGTAGTTCCCAGTCGCAACCAACTGGAGAGTCCCGCCGATGCCTTGCACGTTAAAGGTTCCGGTGGCATTGCCGGAAGTGAGCGTGATGGTCTGCAGGTGGTTGGTGGTTCCGCAGCCCAGCATGCAGAACGCCAGCAGGGCGCAAGCTAACGCGGCAAGGATAGTTTTACGATTCACCGCCAAGTACCTCCAAAAGGAAATCTTCCGCATCGTCGCAGCATCCGTCACGTGTGACAAGGTAACCAAAGTCACGGCACTGTAAGGACGTAACAACACGTCCCGTAGCGCCCTTTCGACTGCGGAGACTTGGGCTCGCCGTTTCTACGGGGAATCAGGAGCTCCCTGGGGCTGGAAACGCAAATCGGCTTCTTCCGCAAGCCTGCTGAATCTACAATCAGAGCATGTCCGATCAACCCGTACCGCCGCAGCCACCGCCAGCACCCGAGCCGATGGTTAAGTTGACCACCAAGCCGACCACCGAGCCTTCCACTGGGCTGGCCACCGAGTTTCATATCGGCGATGAATTCGGGACGGCCAAGCGCAATCTTCCGCCCGCTGGCATTGTCCTGATCTGCATCGCTGCCGTCGCGATCATTGTGGGCATCTTCGCTTTCAAGGAGCGTCCGAAACCGCAGGGTGCGGGTGCGATCAATTTCGTGGCGGCGGCCGAAGTTCCCGGCCAGAACATGATCCTGGCGGCTATTACCATGACCCTGCGGAATACCACGGACAAACCGCTGTGGATTAAAGCGCTGCAAGCACGGCTGACCACGGCCGACGACAAGACGTTCGACGATAAAGCGGCCTCGGCCGTGGATCTCGACCGCTACTACCAGGCTTTCCCGGCGCTGAAGGAAAGTTCCGAGCCGCCGCTTTCCCCCGAAACCAAGCTGCTAGCCGGAACTGAACAGAGAGGAACCATCATCGTCAGTTTCAAGGTGAGCAAAGAAGCTTTCGATCAGCGCAAGGCGCTGACGGTCACGATTCAGCCTTATGACCAGGTGGTGCCGGTGGTATTGAAATGATGCGCGATAGAGGGACGGACGGGCGGGGGCGCCCGGCACTCCACTAGCAATTCACGCCTCACTCGCTATCGAGTTGCTGACGTGCTTCGGCCAGTGCGGCCTGCTCGGCGGCACTCACTTTTGGATACTTCAATTTCATGCCCTTGAGCGCATCCACCACCGCGTGAGAGACCACCAGCCGGGTGAACCACTTGTTGTCGGCGGGCACGACAAACCAGGGCGCGTACTCACTCGCCGTGTGCCGGATCATATCCTCGTAGGCTTCCTGATAAGGGTCCCAAAATTGGCGTTCTTTCGCGTCGGACGAAGAAAACTTCCAATTCTTCTCCCGATTGTCGAGCCGCTCCATGAAGCGGCGTTTTTGCTCCTTCCTGGAAAGATGCAGGAAGAACTTCACCACCGCGATGCCGTTCCGGGTAACGTAGCGCTCGAAATTATTGATGTCTTCGAAGCGCTGCTGCCAGATATGTTTTGTGACCAGTGATTTCGGCAGTTTCTGACTTTCCAGAAGCTGAGGGTGGACGCGCACCACCAGAACCTCCTCGTAATACGAACGGTTGAAAATGCCGATGTGGCCTCTCTCCGGACTGGCCTTCATGGTTCGCCAAAGGTAGCCGTGATGCAATTCTTCCGCCGAGGGCGCCTTGAAAGACGACACTTGCACGCCCTGAGGATTCACACCCGACATGACGTGCTTGATGGTTCCGTCTTTCCCGGCCGCGTCCATGGCCTGAAAAATCAGCAGCAGGCCCCAACGGTCCTGCGCGGCAAGAATGTCCTGCAGGCGGCTCAGTTCTTTGACACCGTCCGCCAGCAACTCCTTCGCTTGCGGCTTCAGTTCCGACCCTAATCCGTGAGTGTCGGCCGGGTCGTGATCCTTGAGGCGGAAGTGTTTTCCGTCTGCAATACGGTAGCGCTTGAGCATTTTGTCGATCTTCATAGCGTGATTGGATGGTGGGCAGTGCAGGACTCGAACCTGCGACCTCCTGCTTGTAAGGCAGGCGCTCTAACCAGCTGAGCTAACCGCCCGCTTGCGCGCGGATTCAATCGCGGCGCGGTTTACGGCGCTCGCGACTTTGTCACAAACTTATGCTGAGGATACTGGACGGTTCGCGGTGCGGTCAAACAACGTATCGACGCACGCGAGGATTGGGTCGTTTTTCCGGAATCTTTGTCGTGGCCCGGGTGCCGTCCCTTACGGGACTCGTCGCTTCGCTCCCCGCTACCCGGCACTTGCGTGCCGGGCTTTCTTATTCCGCCGCTTCGCGGCTGGAGGATCGCGCATTCCACTTGTTCACGCGACCTGTCGCGGGCTGGAGGATCGCAGGTTCCATG
>Ga0209517_10010275_pt1 | contig 10460 bp, 6 predicted proteins | sample PeaSoiMetSII2010_FD_187695 | JGI IMG/M metagenome (GOLD analysis project Ga0209517, IMG submission 187695) | Peat soil microbial communities from Weissenstadt, Germany - SII-2010 (SPAdes) (version 2) | ecosystem: Environmental > Terrestrial > Soil > Wetlands > Peat | place: Germany: Weissenstadt... | reverse complement strand
GTTTTCCCCCGCTTTCTTGAAAACAGATCATCCGATACACCTCTACGGGTATGGGTTCCGGGATGTTCTACCGGCGAGGAGGTGTACTCTCTCGTAATGTGTTTCTCTGAATTCAGTGAAGAGAGGGGCGTTTCCCAACCGATTCAGTTTTTCGCATCCGATATTGACGAAGCGGCCATTGAAAAGGCCCGTCAAGGTGTTTATCCGGACAACATCGTGCAGGATGTTTCTCCTGAACGGCTCAGACGTTTCTTTACCAGGACGGAGCAGGGATATCAGATCAGCAAGGCGATCAGGGATCAATGCATATTCGCCAGGCAGAACCTTGTTAGGGACCCGCCGTTCTCGAAGATGGATCTGATCAGTTGCAGAAACCTGATGATCTATTTCGGCCCAACGCTCCAAAAAAAGGCACTCCCGATCCTGCACTATGCCCTGAATCCTATGGGTTATCTCATGCTCGGGCGGGCGGAATCCATCGGTGAGTTTTCTAACCTATTTTCTTTGGTCGACAAAAAGAACAGGATTTATACCAAAAAAACATTATCTTCGGAATTGCACTTTGACGGGGAGCGGAAAAATATTAGAGAAAGGGCCGACGTGAAGAAAGTGAAAGAACGTGCCACAGGCGGGACAGACATCCAGAAGGCGATCGACAGCATCATCCTGAACAGATACAGCCCCGCCGGACTCGTCGTTAACGAGGACATGGATATTCTTCAATTCCGAGGAAACATTAGCCCCTATCTGAAACCCCAGTCTGGCAAAGCAAGCCTCAATCTCATGAAGATGGCAGGTGAAAGTCTCGCCATGGAGCTGCGGGTCCTCCTCCGCCAGGCCCAAGAAAAAGACGTTGCCGTCAAAAAAGAAGGAATAAAGATCAGGAATAATAATATCTTCACGACGATAAATATCGAGGTACTCACGTTCAAGGCGCATGATTCGAAGGAGCGCCTTTTTTTTGTCATCTTTGAGGATATAGCCGCGTCTGTTATGAAGGGCTCGAAAAAACCGGGAAAAGCTGAGGCAACGATACACGGCCGGTCTCCGAAGGACCGGGTTGCGGCCCTGGAACGTGAGCTTGCCGTAACGCAACAGCATCTGAAATCGGTCATCATAGAAAATGAGGCTTCCACCGAGGAACATAAGGTACTCAATGAAGAGGTGCAGTCCAACAACGAAGAACTGCAGAGCATTAACGAGGAGTTGGAAACGTCCAAAGAAGAGCTTCAGTCCGCCAATGAAGAACTGAACACCGTGAACGACGAGCTCCGGAACCGCAATGAGGAAATAACGGAGATCAACAACGACCTGCTCAACGTTTTAAGCGGTGTCGAAATTCCGATCTTGTTGGTCGGGAAAAAGCAGCAGATCAGGCGGTTTAATAAAGCTGCGGGCAAAACGCTGAACCTGATCGCGACCGATATTGGACGGCCTATTTCTGACATCAGGCCTAATATCAACGTCCCAGACCTTGATAAGTTGATTTTTGAAGTGATCGACTCCCTGGCGATCAAGGAACAAGAGATTCAGGACTGGCAGGGCCGCTGGTTCTCCATGACGATACGGCCGTACAAGACCATCGACAACAGGATCGACGGCGCACTAGTGACACTCGAAGACATCAATGATTTGAAGCTTGGTATGAATCATATAAAAGAAGCCCGCGATTATGCCCAAGCGATCGTAGAGACCGTACGGGAGCCCCTTATAATAATGAGCAAAGACCTGCATGTGATCACCGCAAACCAGGCGTATTACAGGATCTTCGAAGCAATACCCGATGCGACAGAAAATAAATATTTCTATGAGCTACAAAACGGCCGTTGGAATATTCCCATGCTCCGGAATCTGCTTGAGAATATCCTCGGGGAAAATACGAATTTCAACGACTTCGAAGTCGACTATCGAGACCCGGCCACCGGCCGCAAGATTCTGCTCCTGAATGCGCGAAGGATCGCTCGAGAAAGCGTTGACTTGATCCTTCTTGCCATCGATGACATCACTGATCGGAGTCTGGCAGAGGAGAATATCAAAAAGTTGAATACGGACCTGCAACACAATCTGAGTGAACTTGCCTCCGCAAACAAGGAACTGGAAGTCTTTAGCTATTCCGTGTCCCACGATCTGCGCGCTCCACTGCGCTCGATCTCGGGGTTCGCAAAAATCTTAATGGAAGATTATCAGGGCAAGCTCGATGCGCAGGCGAACGATTGTCTTGCCCGAATCCAAAACAATTCGGCGAAAATGGATGAACGCATCGACGCTCTTTTGCATCTGGCAAAGATATCTCGGCAGGAGCTCGAACGTACCCAGGTCGACCTGAGTAAGTTAGCCGCAAAAATCGCCTACGAACTTCGTGAAGTTAATTCCGGCAGGAGCGTCGAGTTCGTAATCACCGAGGGACTTATAGCCTCTGTGGACTTTAGCCTGATAAGGGTTGCCCTTTCGCAACTGTTTGAAAACGCATGGAAGTTTACCTCAAAAATTGAAAATGCCCGTATCGAATTCGGAACGTTCGAGCAGGAAGGCAAGACCGTTTATTATGTGAAGGACAATGGGGCCGGTTTCGATAAAACTTCTGTTGAACGGATTTTTTTGCCCTTCCAGCGCCTGCACACGGAGCAGGAATTTGAGGGAACCGGGATCGGTCTGGCAACCGTCGAGCGGGTGATCCACCGGCATGGCGGTAAAGTCTGGGCGGAAGGCAAAACAAATGAAGGGGCCGCCTTCTTTTTTACGTTAAACTGATTTTGCAAAAAAAACTTATCCGGAACAATTTTTGTCGTTCATGGCATCCTGAACGAGTTCGCCGACCGATATGGCGCTGCGTAAAAAAAGAGACCTTACTGACAGTGGTGATGGTGACGCAGTGGGGACTGAACGACAAGGTCGGTCCGATAAATCTTGAGCGTGGTGAAGAACATCCGTTTCGGGACAGCAACAAAGAATCTTTGATATCATAAGACTCCGCTTTTCTTATAATGCATGAAGAAATTCAGCCCCACGCACTTTTATGTCGATGGATAGTAAATCGTTATATTGTGAATTTCTTATAAGCCGTACATTGAGCTGCCCATTCCCCTTTTTTAAGGATAGAGCGCTGTTAGTGTTGTTTCAAGGCAGAGACTCGAGAGAAGATGCAATTCAAATGCCAGGCGCATGCGGCAAACTGAGATGGACACAAAAATTGTTCCGTACTACCAATTTGTAACGAATGATATGCTATACTTGCATATAAATATATTGATTCACATGAATTATTCTCGTCCATAATTTGACAGCGTTCTATGGGTATATAAGCCGTGATGTTGGGTTGGAGATCCGCCACTTACACGAGAAGATCGACGTATTTTTATGAATCAGTGTCGGAGAACGGAGAAATTTGTAGGGAAATTATTCGACCCGAAAGAAACAAAGAAAGGATGACAATAATGAGAAATAAAATTAGACTATTGGTAATGGGGGTCATGTTGCTCATATCCAGCGGTTGTTTTTGGTAGGGCGGCCATGGAGGAGGTGAAGGCAGTCATGAAGAATATCATGAAGATCATCATGAAGAGCACGGGGGTGATGAGCACCATTAAAATGCTGCCTGGTCCAGTCAAGTTCGATTTAGTTAGGGTATTTACTTGACTCAGCCTGTCACAATACATAGTAGACGCTGTTCATCGGCATTTCGCTGAGGGAGCAACGATCTGCCTGTAAAACAAGCCGTTTGCAACGATGCTGCGATATTCTAAAATCATAAGACCTCAAAACATAGGGGGTGGTTGGGTGATGTAAATATCCCAAGTTCGATTTACCTCCATAGCTTCGTATCCAGTGGAAAAAGACAGCAGATTATAAGCAATTAATCTTACCGTATTTGGAAAACAGGCGCAAGGTCATGACGCGCCAAGGCATGTGTGCAACCTGAAGGTCTTTTCACCTAATTGCCCATGTGGCTAAAGTATAATGCCGATCCAGGAAACATGAAAAAAACCCCTTTGCCGGACAGACAGACTGATAGTCTCGCCTCCCTTCGCCGGAAGGCCGAAGAAAAGTTGCGTACACAGCTTGAGAGGCTGCAAAAACTCTCTGCCCAGGACATTCAGGAGCTTGTCCTCGAGCTTGGGACGCACCAACTCGAGCTGGAGATGCAGAATGAAGAACTGAGTAAGGCCCGGGATGAACTCGAATCATCGAGGAATCAGTACGCCGAATTATATGATTTTGCGCCTGTCGGCTATTTTACCATTGATGCATACGGACTGATAGAGGGGGTGAATCTTACCGGCGCGCGTTTGCTTGGAATCGAGAGGGGATTGCTGCTCAAGAGGCCCTTTTCCAGTTTTATCGCGGAAGCGGCGGAAAGGGAAATTTATTCGAAACACCGCGAAGAGGTTTATCAAAAACAGGACAGCCAGATCTGTGAAATCAGACTTAAGAGAAAAGACGGCGCGACATTCTATGCGCAGCTCCAAAGCGTAGCGAAGGGAAAAAACGACGACAAAGCCGGTTATATCCTTACCACGATCCTCGACGTCTCCGATCGCAAGCAGGCGGAAGACGCGCTCCTAAAGGCATATGGCGAGCTTGACCTGAAGGTAAAGGAACGGACAGGAGAGTTGATCAGAGTAAACGAGCAGCTCTCGCAGGAAATTGAGGAGCGCAAGGGAACGGAAGGGTCGCTCCAGAGCGCGTATGCGGAAAACAAGCAGTTGAAGGACCGGTTCCAAGCCGAGAACATCTACCTTCACAAAGATATCGACAGGGAGTTCAACTTCGGCGAGATCATCGGGCGAAGCAATGCTCTCGAGTATGTGTTCTTCCGGGTCGAACAGGTGGCTCCCCAGGAAGCGACCGTTCTCCTCCTTGGCGAGACCGGCACGGGCAAAGGAGTAGTAGCGCGCGCCATTCATAGCAGGAGTACCCGCAAGGACCGTCCTATGATAACGGTCAACTGCTCGGCGCTCCCGACGAACCTCATTGAGAGCGAGCTCTTCGGGCGGGAAAAGGGCGCATTCACCGGCTCCAATGAACGGCAGATGGGGCGCTTCGAACTTGCCGACAACAGCACCCTGTTTCTCGACGAGATCGGCGAGATGCCGATGGACCTTCAAACCAAGCTGCTCAGGGTCCTCCAGGACGGCGAGTTTGAGCGGCTGGGCGGCCCAAAGACCATCAAGGTCAATGTGCGGATCATCGCGTCCACAAACCGGAATCTGGAGGATGAGATCCGGAAGGGCAGGTTCCGGGAAGACCTGTTCTACCGGCTGAATGTTTTCCCCATCACGATCCCGCCGCTCCGGCAGCGCAAGGAGGATATCCCGCTTCTGGTCGATTATTTTGTCACCAAATTCAACAAGAAAACAGGAAAGAAGATCGAGACCGTGTCGAAAGACACCCTGAACGTCCTACAGGACTACCAATGGCCGGGCAATGTGCGCGAGCTGGAGAGTATCATTGAGCGGGCAGTGATTACGAGCCAGGGACCCCGCTTGCAGATACTGGACCGGTTCGAGAATTCCCTGCAGGTTGGTGAACAGGAGGCGCAGCACTTAAAGGCCCTTGTCGATCTCGAACGTGACCATATCCTCCATGCGCTCGAAAAAACCGGGTGGAGGATAGAAGGGAAAAAAGGAGCAGCGGCGTTGCTCGGTCTCAACCCCAGCACACTTCGCGGCCGGATGCGGAAAGACGGCATCCGTCGTTCATAAGAAAGGTTTCATTCTGGAAAAAAATATTTGGAAAAGGATTTATCAAGACATACAAGATTTTCATGATTCTCCATATTCCGGGACTTAAAATCCCAACTTTGATAATCTCGCCATTGTCGGAATACACGCGAGGTCGGCCGGAATCAAGAAATATGACAACAAAAACTTTGACAGAATGACAGTCGATTTGAACCTGCGAAAGATTATGACTCTGTATGGTTAATCAGCGGTTTACCCCCGTTAGAGCTTTTCACCTCTAATGGGTTAATCACTATCAAAAAATTTGATCTGTTTTTGCGGTCATTTTGAGAAGAACTTAATGCTTTAGTAAGCTATATAGAATAACCCAAAATTCAAACGGCATGCCCCTGTCTCAATACCCTCTCCGAGGTGAGAGGCGGGAAATTTCAGCCCCTCGCCAGAGGGAGGAGTATATCAGAACCGAGGATCGTAAAATCACTGCTACGAGGCATCCTCATTATTCCTCGGCCGTGTTGTTTTTCGGCCTCGTTCTTCTCTTCGCCGGTTTTCATGCCGCGGGCGCTGAAACCCCGGGACAGCCTGGAACAAATTCGTCTACAAAGGATAGTGAGCCGGTGAGCTCGGAAACAAACACCCCGCAGAACCCGTCTTCACCCGCAGCACAGCAGGAGCCTAAAACCGACCAAGCTCCTTCGCCCGAGGCAAAAATCGTAACATCGGAGCAACTTCAGCCGCGAATAGACCTATGCGCGACCGTCGAGGTAGCCGGAGAAACATGGCTGGACCAGGTGCATGACTACGCGGACAGAAAACTTTGTCAGCCGGCCGTGTGGTTTGACGCTTTCTTCGGAGATGACGTTATTTTGGAAAACGTCCGGCCCACCGTGTTCATCAGCTTGAGAAATTCCGCTCGGTGGACTGAGGGACAGGGTTTTGAACTTATCCCCGATTACAAGTTCCGGTACCGCCTGCCCGAGATGGAGAAATTGCTGGCAAGAGCTAGCTTTTTCGTTGAATCGGCATCTACTGTTGACAAATTCACTTACCAGCCCGGTCAGCCCGTCGATCCCGGAATCAATCCAAGTACAGGGGCCAGACAACCCGCCTTCGGGGTAGGAATAAGTTTTTTTAAGTGGCTCCGTTCACTGGCCACCATTGATCTCGGTATAAAAGCCAGTGTACCACTCGATCCTTTCGCCAGGTTTCGGTATCAGTACACGAAATCCTTAGGCGAGGACTACCTCATTCGCTTTACCGAAACCGCTCTCCAGAGATTAATTGAACATTTCACTGAAACATCGCAGCTCGACCTTGAAAAAAAATTGTCCACGTTTACGCTCATCCGATGGAGCAATTTCGTGACCGTTACCGATGGCATATCTGGAATAACCTGGAATACCGGGATCAGTCTTCTCACTCAATTGACACCAAAGAGCGCAATTTCTTATGACACCAGTATGTGGGGAGTGAATCATCCCGAATGGTACGTTCAAGATTGCCGCGTGGGAATAAAATACCGACGGAATTTTTACCGGCCCTGGCTTTTTTTTGAGCTTGCACCTGAGATTACCTGGCCGCAAGATGCGAGCGGCCGCAGGATTTCCACCGACGCTTTCATGGTTACCCTTGAAATTCAACTCGGCAAGTAATACCAGGTGGGGGAAACGTCTCCTCAGTTCGTAACTGCACACGTCAAAAGAAGGACAAGAAAAAGCTTCTCACGCAAAACCCTCCCAATCGGGTTCGAATTGCATAGGATCCGACCGGGACGGAAAAAACGCACAAACATTTTGTTTCTTGTCGATCCTTCAGATTTTCATTGCGTTGTGGAGCCTGCCTTTGAACGAATATATTTTCAAGACTTCCATGTAGGGTTCGGTGCATTTTCAATATATAACAATAAAATACGATAAAAGGCTTACATAATACTTTTTAATTCACGGTCGTCACATTTGGCGGTTCTGTTAAATGCGACGGACTTACTTGGTGGCTTTCTCCTTGCCTGCGGTATCTTACATTCCATAGTAATCAAATAAAATCAATGTATTAATCCTCTCAATAGTTATAAATATACCCCGGCACGATAGTTGTAATACTTCTGAAGTGTGAGGTCATCAGGATTTCTTTAGGAGGGGACAAAATGAAAATATTATTCTTTAGTACATTGATTTTGGCTTTGGCAATTGTAGTTCCTGTTCCAACAATGGCAGGGGTAGATGTAAACGTTAGTATTGCTCTGCCACCGCCCATCGTATTTGCAGCACCACCAGAGTTGATAGTGCTGCCTGAGACGTATGTCTATGTCGCCCCTGACGTAAACACGGACATTTTCTTCTACAACGGTTGGTGGTGGCGTCCGTGGGAAGGGCGTTGGTATCGTTCACGGGACTACAAGTCAGGCTGGGCCTACTATCAAAGAGTTCCATCTTTTTATGCAGGGATACCCTCAGGCTGGAGAAATGATTACAGGGATCATCGTTGGGGAGGGCATGAGTGGAACTACCAACGCATACCTCAGCAACAAGTTCAACGTAACTGGAAGGGCTGGCAAAAGAGCAAGTATTGGGAGAAACAACAATCCTGGGGTGTGAAAGGTTTGAAACCCCAAGCACGATCACACCAGCCGGCTCAAGCGGTCCATTCAAAAACTCAGGCAAAACCTCAATTACGAGAGGCAGCAAAACCACAGTCGCGACCACAATCCAAAGAGGTCCAACCAGAGCATTCACAGCAACAACACCGGGTGACACCACAAGAATCTAAACCTCGAGAGGGAAAACCTGAAAGAGGGGATGAGGAAAAAGAGGAGAGAAAGTAAGATGATAAAAAGTTTATCCAACTTTGAAGATGACGCTGGTAAGCAGTTACATGAAGGGAGGGTACATTCACCTCCTGTTGTTACTTGCTATCATCCTGGTGGTAGCGTTCCTTCAAGGGCGCAGGACGGGGTAGGCTGTGATAGGTCATAAACTAAAATGACAATATGGAGGAGGCACGAAATGAAAATGAATACGTTGTTAGGCATCATCCTCATTGTTGTAGGGATCGTGGCCTTTGCGTATCAGGGTATTACCTACACGACCAGAGAGAAGGTTGTCGATCTCGGTCCAATGCACATGACGGCTGAGAGGACGAGGACGCTTCCGCTGCCTCCGATAGTGGGCGCTATTGCGCTCGTAGGCGGTATCGTGCTGCTGGTCACGGGAAGCAAAAAAACCTGAGATAGTCAAGCAGCTCAATTCAAGAGGTGTTTGCTACGAAGGATAAAAAATAAGCGTACGAAGAAAGGATTGATGCGCAGGTGAAGGGATGGAACGCCCAGGTCGTCCCGCACGAGACCAAGGGGAGAATGCCAAGACTGATGCGAATATCAATACCGAAAACTATTGACGCATTGCAGCGAAAACAGAATGAAGCCAAGGAGAAGTTGCGGGAGTTGAAGACCGCGGGGGACAGTGCAATCATCTGATTGCACATCAAAAGACAGAAGAAAAATAAAGAAGATTATTTTGTTATCGGTATTATCGGTATTATTGGTTTTCGGATTAGCCTTGTTTTCGGGCCGCGCCACAATGAAAGGCGAATCAACGGGTAATTATATCGACGACTCGACGATCACTATACACGTTAATACGGACATCGTTAAAGACCCGGATGCTCATTATTTCAAGATCGAGGTGACGACGACACAGAGGATGTTGTTCTGCAGGGTTTCGTAAATAGCGGATAGACCGAGGAACGGCTTGTAACAAAGATCAGGGGAGTCAAGGGTGTGAAATCCGTGAGGAGTCTTTTGAAGGTGGAAGAGAGAAAATAAGTCGTCTCAGAGACAGCACTTTGATTACAGAGTTAACAGCGGCTAACGTACTTGCAGCCAAATCGAGATTCTTAGGGAGGAACACTATGAAATCCAGCACGCAGGACAAAGTGGAAGGCAAGTTTCACAAAGCAAAGGGTAAGGTCAAGGAAGTGGCCGGGAAAATCACCGATAATCCCAGGTTAGAGGCCGAAGGAAAAGGCGAAAAGATGGCCGGCAAAGTACAGGAAAAGATCGGCCAGGTCAAGAAGGTCCTGGAGCAGTAGTGAGAACGGGGTATCATGCGCCGACGTATTCTTGGGGTACCGGCTGCGGTTGCATGCTACACAACAACGAGAATTCCAAAAGACATAGAGTCTTCGAAGTAAAAGAGTTCAATAAACTACTGTAACAACAATAAAAGGAGAACGTGTTATGAAAACAATATATTCTGTAGCTCTGATGGTGGCCGCAATAGCGCTGCTAACGATCGATGTGCCTGCGTATGCGACCAAGATGGACAACCGCATCGAATCATCAGCCAAACAGTCGTATGTGTACAAGACCTATCTCAAGGACGATGACATTAAAATAGAGTCTAAGAACGGTGCCGTCACCTTGACGGGGACTGTCTCAGAAGAATCCCATAAATCATTGGCACAGGAGACCGTGTCGGGCCTGCCCGGGGTCAAAAGCGTTGACAACAAACTGGAAGTCAAAGGGGAACACCCCGCTGAGAACTCGGATGCGTGGCTCACTGCAAAAGTGAAAACAATGCTCCTGTTTCATCGGAGTGTGAGCGCCATGACGGAAGTTACCACTAAAGATGGAATCGTGACCCTGCAAGGCGATGCAACGAGCCAGGCGCAAAAAGAACTGACGACCGAATACGCTAAGGATGTCGAAGGGGTCAAAGACGTAAACAATGCGATGACCGTGTCTCAGACCCTGAAAAAGACACACCAAACAACGGGTGAAAA
>Ga0209517_10010274_pt1 | contig 10462 bp, 7 predicted proteins | sample PeaSoiMetSII2010_FD_187695 | JGI IMG/M metagenome (GOLD analysis project Ga0209517, IMG submission 187695) | Peat soil microbial communities from Weissenstadt, Germany - SII-2010 (SPAdes) (version 2) | ecosystem: Environmental > Terrestrial > Soil > Wetlands > Peat | place: Germany: Weissenstadt... | reverse complement strand
TAGTGTCCGAAAACCAACCCCGTTTGCAGCGCGCTTTAGCAATCGGACGGCTCATCCCTCGCGGCGTCCGCCGCCTTGGAATCGTTGTCGAGTGCGTATGGCGAATCCCGAAATGTCCGATCAAATGCCGGATTCACCGCCCAATGACGACAGTCCGGTAGCGGAAGCCTCGCCTGCGGCGCTTCCAAACGAGACAGCGCAATTGCAGCGTCTCCTTGCCGAAGCGAAGGACAGCGAACGGGAGGCGCGGCGCGCGCTCGGCGTCCTCGCGTCCATCATCAAGCACCTGCCGGTGGGCGTGACGGTGCAGGCCGAGGACGGCAAGCCGCTGTTCGCCAACGACATGGCCGCCGAATTTTCCAGCCCGGCGCCGGGCGGTGCCGCGCCAAGCGGCGGCGAAGCCATAGAGGCGCAAGCCAGCACACCGACCGTGACCATGACGGAGGACCGCGTTGCCGGCGCGGGCGGCGAACGCACGCTGTTGAAATATTGCCGACCGGCGCGCATTCACGACCGCGACGTGCTGGTGACGGCGGCGATCGACCATACCGAGCGCAAGCAGGCCGAGGTCGAGCTGTCGCGACGCGCCTATTTCGACGACCTGACCGGATTGCCGAACCGCACCTTGATCCAGGAGCACGTCGAGCAATTGCTGACGAGCGCGGAAACGTCGCCGCGGTTTGCGCTGGCGTTCCTCGACATCGACAATTTCAAGCACATCAACGACTACTATACGCACGCCATCGGCGACGCGCTGTTGGTGAAGGTGGCGCAACGGATCGCAACGAACGTCCGCCCGTCCGATATTCTCAGCCGCATCAGCGGCGACGAGTTCCTCCTGGTGGTGCATCCTCTCGCCCGCGACGAGGATCTCGCCGAGCTCATCGACAGCCTGCTGCAGCAGCTCAAAGAGCCGTTCCTGATCGAAGGCTTCGAGATATTCACCTCGGCGTCGATCGGCTTGAGCGTCTACCCCGACCACGGCCGCAATTACGAGATGCTGCGCCGCGCCGCCGATACCGCCATGTATCGCATCAAGGAAGGCGCCAAGGGCGGCGCCGCGCTGTTCGATTCCGACATGGGGCGGGCGATGACCGCCAGGATGAAGCAGGAACAGCGGCTGCGGCTCGCCGTGCGCGACGGCCGCTTCTGCTGCGCGTTCCAACCCAAGGTCGATATCCGCAGCGAGGAAGTGGTCGGCGTCGAAGCGCTGATTCGCCTGCGTGACGAGGACGGCGAGATCCAGGCGCCCGGCGACTTCATCGGGCTCGCGACCGAGCTCGGCCTGATCGACGATATGGCGCACTTGGCGCTCGATCAGATCGTGCGCTCGATGGATCTGATCGACGAAGCGTTCGGCCCGCACGTCACCGTCAGCATCAACATCGCGGCCAAGCAGGCCTGCAATATCCAGTTCATGCGTGACTTTTGCGACGAGCTGAAATCGACGAACTATGCCGGCCGCTTCATCGTCGAAGTCACCGAAGACGCGTTCGTGGCCAAAAGCCTGTTCCAGTCGCAGGTCCTGCCGATGCTGCGCGACATCGGCGCCCGCGTCTCCATCGACGATTTCGGCACCGGCTATTCGTCACTGGCAGCGCTCGCCGACATCACCGCCGATGAGCTCAAGATCGACCGCTCGTTCATCACGGATATTCACAAGCGCTCGCGCAGCCAGAGCATCTTGAAGGCCATCGAGGCGCTCAGCGAGCCGCTCGGCATGACGGTGATCGCCGAAGGCGTCGAGACCGCGGAAGAGGTCGCCTTCCTGCAAGCCGCCACCCGTATCCGCTATGCGCAGGGCTACTACTATTCCCGGCCGATCCTTATGGAAGACCTGACGACGGCACGACATGGCGGTTCCGGCAATTCCCGCTCCCATGCCACGCAGCGGGACCAGTCGCCGCTGCGCGCACGACGCTAGGTCCAAGGCAACGCGGCGGCGGACGCGCCGTACATCGAGCGGACTTGGCTAATTCTTGCTTAAGCGGCGGTGCGACAGGCTTCGCCGTGAGAATCCGGTCAGGTCCGACGCATCGTGCACGAGTTCCACGGCGACAAAGCCGCATTGATATTGCCGAATTAACGGAATTTCCAACCCGCTATGCCACTGTAAAACGAAGCTAAGCCGACGTTCGCGGGACTATGCCGGTTAGCAATCAATAAGGTGACAGCCGATGCCGCAGGTCGCTCTCCTGGGTCAAGTCAATTCGGTCCGCGGCTGCCAGGCCAGCGTCGGGCTTACCGGCGCAACTTCCAACGGTCCGGAGGAAACACGAGCCACGGTCGGCAAATTCCTCGGCGTCTGCGCCAATAAATCGCTGCTCATCGGCCTCATCACCGACGTCTCCTTGCAGCCGGGCCCGACGCCGCAAGACCCGCATGTCGCGACTGCCCAGCTCGAGCTCATCGGCGAAATCTCCAACTACGATTCGCCGTCGGCGCGCTTCCAGCGCGGCGTCACCACCTATCCGGCGATCGGCGACACGGTGACCTTCATCGCCGCGCGCGAGCTGCGCCTGATCTTCCACTCCAGCAGTTCGCGCATGATCGATATCGGGCATCTGCAGCTCGATGCCGCCATCGCCGCCCGCCTCGACGTCGACGAAATGGTGAGCAAGCATTTTGCCGTGCTCGGCACCACCGGCGTCGGCAAGTCGAGCGCCGTTGCGCTGTTGCTGCAGCAGATCGTCGAGGCTCGTCCGGACCTGCGGTTCTTTGTTCTCGACGTCCACAATGAATACAGCCGCTGCTTCGGCGACCGCGCCCAAGTGCTCAATCCGAGCAATCTCAAGCTGCCGTTCTGGCTGTTCAATTTCGACGAGATCGTCGACGTGTTCTTCGGCGGCCGGCCCGGTCTCGACGAAGAGATCGACTTTCTGTCCGAGGTCATTCCGCTGGCGAAATCGCTGTATGCCCAGCAGTTCTCGGCCCAGGGCCGGCTCAGCACCAAGAGCGGCGAAGTCGGCGCCCGCTACACCCTCGACATTCCGGTGCCCTACCGCATTGCCGATCTCATCACGCTGCTCGATTCGCGGATGGGCAAGCTCGAAAACCGCTCCTCGCGGATGATCTATCACAAGCTGATCACCCGCATCGAAAGCGTCTGCGGCGATCCGCGCTATGCCTTCATGTTCGAGAATGCCAATGTCGGCGGCGACACCATGGCGGAAATTTTGGCGACGCTGTTCCGGCTGCCGCCGAACGGCAAGCCGATGACCATCATGCAATTGGCCGGATTTCCGTCCGAAGTGGTCGACGCCGTGGTCTCCGTCACCTGCCGCATGGCCTTCGACCTCGGCCTGTGGAGCGACGGCACCAATCCGGTGCTGCTGGTGTGCGAGGAAGCGCATCGCTATATGGCGGCCGACCACAATATCGGCTTTGCGCCGACCCGGCGCGCTATTTCGCGGATCGCCAAAGAGGGGCGCAAATACGGCGTCTTTCTCGGCCTGGTCACGCAGCGCCCCGCCGAGCTCGAGCCGACCATCCTGTCGCAATGCAGCACGCTGTTCGCCATGCGCATGACCAACGAGCGCGATCAATCGCTGCTGCGTTCGGCGGTCGCCGATACCGCGGCCAATCTGCTGGCGTTCCTGCCGTCGCTCGGCACCGGCGAAGCCTTGGCCTTCGGCGAAGGCGTGGCACTGCCGACGCGGCTCAAATTCAAGCAATTGCCCGACAACCTGTTGCCGAAGAGCGAGACGGTGAATCTCGGCGAGCTCTCGCCGGCAAACAGCAAAACTCCGCATTCGCTGACATCGGTCGTCGAGCGCTGGCGCGGCCGCATCGGCGAGCAACCGAGCCTGCAAAGACCGGCCGCGGAGACCGCATCGCCGACGCTCGCGCCGGTGGAGCCGGGACAGCCGGCGGCGGCGCTCGATCCGAACCGCTTCCGGCTGCTCAAACGGCCGTTGGACCAGCAGGTGTTGAATGCCGGCTGGGACAAGACGATCGAGCCGACGCGGCGGTGAAGTACGCTCAATCTATCGATAAACGAGAACTGCCCGCGCTCTCGGCCTGCCGTACTTAATTTCTACCTCAAATGAAACTTTCTGACTGACCCGAAGCGCAGTGGACTGACTCTGGAATTCCGAAAATTTAAAATAAAACTCTGTGTGGCGCTCGCCACCTCGGATGAAACCAAAACTCCTCTCGCGGTCCAAATTAATTATGGTGCCGACTTGCCGCTGCGTCCAAGGCTTCCTGACCATCACTGGCCTACCAACGTTAAGTGCCTTACTTAATCCGTAGAAAATTTCATACTCTACGCCAACTCTAACTTTGGGAGCCATATTCGAGAGTGTCCTCTCCCTGAAGCACCACCTGATAAAAACCTCTGAATCCTCGTCTTCGACTTCCTCCCGCTCCTTATAACAAACTACATTCTGCTCGTATAAGAACTGGAGAAAGATATCTGCGGTCTCGAAGAATTGAGGCAACTGCCTTCTTGCAGAATCGCACTCTATGATAAATTCGTTGAAGGCTTCTGTGAATTGGTCGTACTTAAATTTGCGCTTCCCGCGAAGATGAGAAAAAAATTGCAAAAATAAAATGTACTCATCCTGCGAGTAATAAAACAGAAGTTGATCTCTTATTTCGCCCAAAAGATACTCTGCGTGCGCGTCCCTAAATGACGGGTCATTAAAGTCATCGGCGTTTACATATTCTGCTGAGCCTCTTTTCTTTTTCACAATTTCTTGCATGGTACCTATCATGCTGCTGATATCGCGAGGCCGATAGTAACTAAAACGGAGAAAGGCAAGAAACGAATTTACGCCAGCTTCACCAGATACAGCCTTAGCCATTACATTCTCAGCATAAAATGGAAAGTAATGGTCCCAAGCATCTCCTATTTTAGCGCTAGGATTTTGCTGTTGTACGGAGAGAAGCCGATCTGCGACCTTAAATAACAGAGAACCACGGTAATCCTTATATGTCGTTATCCAATTTAAAAACACAGAGTTGTCGCGAAGTTTCGTATTTAAATTATGTAACCCGGTACGCAAAAAAGTGTCAGGACGGACAAGGAGCACGATTCGAATTCTGCCCCGCGAATCTTTTATGTTTGCCAAAAAATCATTGTTGATCGCCCAGACACCATCGATCAATCCACGTACACATTCAAAATAGTCTGAGTATTCAATATCTCCTGGCCGTACGTCGACACCGTCAATGAAGATCAGACAATTCTTGTCCAATCGCACGCCGCTCAGCGCTATTTCGAAGGCTTTTCTTATTTTCATAAGGTGGGTCTGAAAAATTGATTCAGAATCACGCGCCTCGTTGCGTATCTTCGAGCTTACGTTTGCGCCCGCACCCATGTGTTTTGCAATCAGGGAGGATGCGAGTTCAGCGGATTCCACGAAACTAAGCATTTTGACAATTTCGGGCGCGAAAGCATGCTCGTAAAATTCGTCAATCGCATTTTTCAACGCACCTATTTTTGTGAACCGCTTTAGAAAATCCGGCGTACCCGATTCCTCCAGGATATTAGTGGCGGCCGCCATTAATAAAAGCGTACGCCACACTTCGGAGTACTGACTTAATGGTAGGTGACCCTGCCGCTTCAGTTCCAAAAATTTCTGATATTCAGTCTGTCTGACATCAAAAATCGCTACCTTGTGCTCCTTATACTCACTATTTTCCAAGTAGGTCGCATACGCAGTCTTTCCCGTTCCCTTTTCCCCGACCAAATAGAAAACGTTGGGATCAAGAATGCGATCTAAATACTCATCTCTGACGAAATAGCGCGCCAGCAATTCTTTGTTTTCACGTCGCTGGTAATTTTCGGCATTACTGAATCCGACGTTTAGGTCGGTAAAAGGGAGATACATGCTTTTCTCCGATTTCGGCCGCAGTGGAGACGCACGGCAAAGTTGCGGTAAGTTACGGCAGCGCCTGGGCTTTGCCAAGGTGTTGTGACGCAATTGCGCCCAGGCCCGGGCCGCGCGCGGAAGCTCCGGGATAGGCGCTTGCACGAGGCAATTCTGGAGACTTTCGCCTAATGCGCCAAACCGCTCCGCAAATGCAACGAGGGCGGCGCAATGGCCGCCCTCGGGTCTGCTGCTCGTCGTGAACTACTTGTTGATCGTGCTCGCCGCCGCGGTGCAGGTCGCCTCGTCCTGCGAGCCGGTGCCGCCGGAGCAGCCGATGGCGCCGATGATCTTGCCGCCCTCGACCAGCGGAATGCCGCCGCGCGAAGCGATGACGTCGTCGAGCGTCAAAATGTAGTTGAAGCCGAATTTTTGCACGGCGTCCTCGAACGCTTTGGTCGGACGGCGATAGCGCGCCGCGACCCGCGCCTTGTGCTGCGAGATCGGCACCGAGGCGAGCTGGGCGCCGTCCATGCGGCCGAAGGCAATCAGATCGCCGTTGGGATCGACCACCGCGACATTCATGGCCCAGCCGCGCTTGGTGGCCTCGTCGACCGCCGCCTTAACCAGCGCTTGGGCGCGCTCCATCGAAATCGCCGTGCCGAAAGGAATATTGAACGGCATCTTGTCGGGAATGGCATTCAGGTCGGGCGGCGCAGGCGGGGCCGCCTGCTGCGCCATGGCTTGACTTGCGGCAAGCAAGCCGGCCGCCAGCGCCAATACAGTCAAACTACGCGACTTCATTTGGGTCTCCTCCCTTATGGGCGGCGTCTTGTCGGCCGCTGTCGCGATCTTAGACGAAAAAAAGCCGCCCGTGCCAGCGAAGTTCGGGCTCCTCGATGTGCCAAGCCTTTCGCGGCTCTTCTCCGCGCGGTGCCGGCAGCAAAAACATTCCATCAACCATGCGGGCAAAGAAACGAACGCGCTGCGCCGCAGGCTGGCTCCGACAGCTTTGCCGTCTTTGGATGGCGCCTCGCGCGCTTTTACTCCGCGGGCGGGCTCTTCATCTTCGCAAGCGGCCATCGGCGCCGGCGCGCGGCGTTCCGCAAGCCGTTGATGCGACGTATAAAAGACGAAGGAGCGCAGAGGGTCGCCGAAGCAAGGCGAAGAAAAAACGAACGGCCCGGTCCCGAGGGAGCAGGACCCAGGCCGTTCTGATGCCGGAAGGTGCCCCATCGTACACCCCACCCCGACACTGCCTCGATGATGCCGAACCGAGGTTGACCGATGGTTGACGGGTTTGGGGACGGACGCCGGAGCGAACGCCGGTTATTTCAGCGACGTCGAGACGGTCGAGAACGTCGTATTCAGGTTGGTGCCGAGTGCCGCGACCACGGCGATGATGGCGACCGCGATGCCTGCTGCCAACAGGCCGTATTCGATGGCGGCCGCCCCTTGCTCGTCGGCAAGGAAATTCCACAGCGATGTGCGCACGACTTGGTCCTTTCCCATTGCTTTAGTCGCCCCTCGTGCAAAATGCCCTGATCGAGTGCGCGCACATGGCGCGCATGCGTACAAATACCGACGCCGTCGAACCGAATCATTACGCGCGTTGCGAAAATTCTCCGCAATAAAAATGTAAAAATGCGCGCTGCGCCGGCACGTCGTTGCCGTCAATGCGCCGATGCGCGCGAAAGGCCCTTTTGCGCAAGCTCGTCGAGATAGTCCCGCCAGTATTTTTCGCGATTTTGACCGAGTTCGAAAAGATATTCCCAACTGAAGATTCCGGTCGAATGCATATCGTCGAACGTCAGCCGCACCGCGTAATTGCCGACCGGATGCACTTCGAGGATCTGCACCGCCGCTTTGCCGCCGACGGTGCGCCGCTCGCTCGGCGAGTGGCCCTGGACCTCGGCGCTCGGGCTGCGCACGCGCAGATATTCGGCGGCGAGATCGAAACTCTCGCCGCTGTCGAAGGCGACGGTCAGCGCCTTGCGATCCTTGTGCAGCCGCAATTCCGTCGGCCAGGGGCTACTCATGGCAACCTGCTATTCATGGCAGAATCAATCGAGCGTGATGTGGCCGTCCTCGATGACCTTTTTCCACTTCAAATATTCGTCCTTGGTGAAAGCGGCGCCTTCGGCGAGGCTGGTGCCGCGCGGCGTCAAGCCGAACTTGGCGAAGGACGCCTTGAGCTCGCCATCCTGCAGCGCCTTGTTGATGGCGCTGTTGAGCTTGGCCTGCACGGCTGGCGGCGTGCCGGCGGTGCCGTATAGGCTGAGCCAGAGATCGACCGAGTATCCGGGCAGGCCCGCCTCTGCGACCGTCGGCAAATCGGGATAGACCGCCGAGCGCGTCGTGCCGGTGGTGGCGAGCGGAATGATGCGGCTGTCGCCGGTGAACGGCAGTGCGCCGGCGATGCTGGAAAACGCCATCTGCACTTTGTTGCTCATCATGTCGGTGAACGAGCCGCCGATGCCTTTATAGGGCACATGCACGGCGTCGATGCCGGTGCGCAATTTCCACATTTCGGCGGCGAGATGCGGCGTGGTGCCGACGCCGGCGCTGGCATAGTTGAGCTTGCCGGGGTTGGCTTTGCCGTAGGCAACCAGCTCGGCATAGGTCTTGACGCCGAGCTGCGGCGCGACCACCAAAACCTCGGGCGAGGAACTAACCACCGAGAGCGTCACCAGATCCTTGAAGATGTCGTAGGGCATGGATTTTTGCAGCGTCGGATTGGCGACGATGCCCGGATCCATCAGCGCCATGCTGTAGCCGTCGGGCGCCGCATGGGCGACGTAGTCGACGCCGACGATACCGCCGGCGCCGGGCTTGTTCTCGGGCACGACGGTCTGGCCGAGCGCATCGCCGATCTTCGCCGCCAAGACGCGGCCGGCAAAATCGACGATGCCGCCGGGGCCATAGGGAATGATCAGGTGCACGGGCCGATCGGGAAAATTCTGCGCGTGCGCCGGCAGGCTTGTGGCAAGCGCGAGCATCGAGCAGACCAGGACGCGTGCTATCGGGCGGTTCATTCGGTTCTCCATTTTCGGGCGCCACTTTGCTCCGGCTGCAGCGGCAGGTCAAAAGCCTTATGGTCGCGCACCTCGAGCGATCAATTCGACAAGTTTCGGCGGCGTGACCGGCATCTGCGCGATGCGCACGTTGAACGGCGACAGCGCGTCCTCGATGGCCGAGATGATCGCCGCGGCGGCGGGAATGACGCCGACCTCGCCGACGCCTTTGACGCCGAGTGGATTATGCGGCGACGGCGATTCCTTGTAGAGCGTCTCGAAGGTCGGCACTTCGGTCGCGGTCGGCAGGAGATAGTCGGCGAATGTAGTGGTGACCGGCTGGCCGGCATCGTCGTAGCCCATCCACTCGAACATGGCATTGCCGATGCCGTGAGCAATGCCGCCATGGACCTGGCCCTCGACGATCTGCGGATTGACCCTGCGGCCGGAATCCTGGATCGCGACATAGCGCAGGATAGTGACGCCGCCGGTCTCGATATCGACCTCGACCTCGACGACGTGGCAGGCATTTGAATAGGCGAGCTGATCGACGCGGAAGGTCGCTTCCGCCGCCAGCCCGGGATCGATGTCTTTCGGAAATGCATAGCCGGGCGCGCCTTTGAGCACGCGCGCCAGTTCGCCGAGTTTGACCGCAAGCTGCGGCGCGCCGACGACGCGCACTTCGCCATCGACGATTTCCAGGTCTTCCTCCGCCGCTTCGAGCATGTGGCTCGCAAGCTTGCGCGCCTTGGCGGCAACGGCCTGCGAGGCGATCTGCACCGATGAGCCCGCGGTGACCGTTTGCCGGCTGGCGAAGCCGCCGAGGCCGAGCGGCGCGGCGGAGGTATCGCCGGCAACCACGGTGACCTCGTCCGCGCGCACGCCGAACGCCTCGGCGCAGATTTGCGCCAGCGCCGTGGCGAGCCCCTGCCCCATCGCCGCGGCGCCTGTGGAAACCGTAATGCGTCCGGTCGGTGAAATTTTCACGCCGCCGAATTCGAATGGACCGCGGCCGGTGCCTTTGATGCCGTGCGCCAGCCCAATGCCGATGTAGCGGCCACGCGCGCGGGCTTCGGCCTGGCGGCGCGGAAAATCGTCCCACGCCGTGGCGCGCAGAATGTCGGCCTGGCAGCCGGGATAATCGCCGCTGTCGTATTGCACCTGCTCGCCGGAGCGCGCTTTGAGCGGCTTGAGATACGGCATCTTCTCCGCCGGGATCAGATTGCGGCGGCGCAATTCGGCGCGCTCGATGCCCATCGCCCGCGCCAAGCTGTCCATCAGCCGCTCCATGGCGAAGGCCGCTTGCGGATAGCCGGCGCCGCGCACCGAAGAGACCGGCGCCTTGTTGGTATGGGTCGCGACCACGTCTATGGCCAGCGCCGGCACCATATAGGGGCCGCTCAACGTGGTCGCGGAATTGTACGGGATGTTGACGTCTTGCAGCGCGTAGGCGCCGATGTCGTGGATCAGCCGGCCGCGTATGCCACGGATGCGGCCATCGGCGTCGGCGGCGATCTCGATTCCCCAGTACTGATCGCGCTCCTGCGCCGCATTGGTGAAATGCTCGCGGCGATCCTCGATCCATTTGACCGAGCGGCGCAGCAAGGTCGCGGCGGCGACCGTGGCGACGTC
>Ga0209517_10010272_pt1 | contig 10464 bp, 9 predicted proteins | sample PeaSoiMetSII2010_FD_187695 | JGI IMG/M metagenome (GOLD analysis project Ga0209517, IMG submission 187695) | Peat soil microbial communities from Weissenstadt, Germany - SII-2010 (SPAdes) (version 2) | ecosystem: Environmental > Terrestrial > Soil > Wetlands > Peat | place: Germany: Weissenstadt... | reverse complement strand
TATCGATCGCCGACCCGCCTACACCTCGACCGATTCCGCCTGCTCCAGGACTTGTTCGGCAATCGCTTTGTGCTACAAAGCTCCCTCGCAAACTCAGTCTTGTTTTGCTTTCCTCTCTTGCGGAGGGTTCGCCGTCTCCGCGCATGGACCGCCGCCAGGGGCCACGCACGAGCATCCGGAATCACTGTTATATCGGCACTGATCTCCCGGATGGTCAGGTTGGTCACAAACTGGGTTGCCACATCCAGGGAACTTGGGGATCTTGCTGCATGCAGAGGATTGGGAAAATTTGTGTGATTGTTCCCACAAACCGATTTCTGGAGCTTCGAATCGCAAGTCCTCATGACTCAGCACATGAAGCTCGACCCCCTGGGGACTGTTCACCTCCTTCACGCCTCCGTTCACATCTAAGGAATACGGGCCTGAAATCGTAATTCGCGTGTTGCCCGATCTCGCCTTGCCTGGAATGAAGTTGATGGACACTGCGGTCTTGCCGTCCGCCGCTCTGGTGACCGAGATATCACCTGCTGTGACGATCGTTACAGTTGCGCCACTGTCCTGTTTCAATGCCTCCTGAGGCAGTGCGATGTCTACCATGAGCAGTGTGCATATGGTGATTGTGAAACTCCATCTCAGCCGTGTTTTCATTGGACCCCTTGGAAGTGTCCCAATTCGAAATCCTTGTGGATGTGCGAGTTTTCGCTCTTACTCGCCTACGCCGACGATCACCGGCGTTCCACGCGGAGACTCGTGTGAGCCGCTCTCGGGTTCTAGCGTAACGGCGAAGTTCTTGGCCTCGACATCCGCCGGCAGCGGAGGATTCACGACCGTCGCGCTGCCACGAGCATCGGGCTTGAACAGGCCCGCCGCGATGGGCGCTCGGCCGCTGGCGGGAAACAGCCATAGTTCGTAGATTTTCTGCGCGGGCAGAGGCGGCAAATTGCTGGCGAAGAAAATCAGGTTGCGATTGCGACGCTGGTAGATCGCCTTACCTCGCGGCTGCGGCTTGTTACCGACGGCGACCAGTTCGATCTTCATTGCCTCGGGGTCCAGCAGGGTCGCCACGGTCTGGTTGGCTTGTTCGAGCTTGCTCTCCTGATCGGCAAACTGCGCTCGCAACGAAGCTAGGTTCTGGTGCAGCGTCGAATTCTGCAGCAGCAAACCGATGCCGACGATAACGAGCCCAACCGCCGCCGCCCATCCAAGAGCAGGCCACGTAGAAACCATCCACCAGGACCGCTGCTGGCGTTCAGACGCGGGGGCGGCCGCCGGCAGGCGCGGCTCAGCGGCGATGGCCGAGATCAGCCGCTGCCGCGCACGCGCCGGCGGCCGGGGTCCGGCGGTGGTCAGCGCGAGCAGGCTGAGGTCGCCGCGCAGCAGTTCTAATTCGCGGCGGCAAGAGGCGCATTCCTCGAGATGTTTTTCGAGCTTCTGGCGTTCCGCGTCATCCAGCGCTCCGAGCGCGTAGAGCGCCAGGTCTTCGGCGAATTGTTCGTGCACGCTCATGCGGCCAACACTTTTCTCAACGAGAGTAATCCGGCGCGAATCCTGGTTTTAATTGTGCCCAGCGGTTCGCCGGTTTTCCCGGCGATCTCGGAGTGAGTCAATCCTTCGAAATACGCCATTTCGAGCGCAGACCGTTGCGGCGCGGGCATCGCTTGCAGCGCCCCGCGAACCTTATCCATGATGCGCGATCGGTCGGCTTTGCTGACGAGGTCGTGTTCGACAGAAACTGACACGTCTTCAATATCGTCTTCCGGACGACGGCGGCGCAAGGCGTCGATCGCCCGGTTGCGCGCTATCACTGCCAGCCATGCGGCCATATTGCCCCGGCTCGCGTCAAAAGCTCCGGGGTTGCGCCAAACCTGCATGAAGATATCCTGCAATACGTCCTCGGCCGCGCCGGTATCCTGCAGCACGCGCAGCGCCACCGAATACACGATGGAAGAATAGCGATCATAAAGCGCCTTCATGGCGCCCTGATCGCCAGATCGGATCGCCGTCACCAGCGCCATGTCGGACGTCATCGCGTTGGGGTCCGCGCTCGGCACGCCGATCTTCATCCTCCTGAAGTACGTCTCAAAAATGAGCTTTGGATTGTCTGTAAGCCCACGTCTGGTATAGCCCGCAGTTTGTGGTTCACTGAAAATAGCAGCCTGGGCCGGTAGCAAGCAAGGGCCGTCACTCGTTCAGCTATGGGGCAACGGATTCATGAAATGCATGCAAATTATTGCGGCCCTGCACAAAGGCAAAGATCAGGCAAGAAAGTCGGATGCCGGCAATCCGATTCGCGCTCTTGCCCGTATTCATAGTGTCGGCGGGTCGGAGGTAAGCGTTCCCGGAAAGTGCGGGGCAGTAGCGGCAATCTCGCGAAGCACGGCATTAACCAAGACCAATCCTCGATCTGCAACCCAGTGAGGCTGGAATGGCGAAGTGGCTACGACTTCTTCTGATCCTTTGTGCCGCATCAGCAAGGTCTCAGACCGCGCCTTTTGAATCCGTCGAGTTGAAACGCCTCGGTCCTACATCGGAGACGGACAAGCAGATTCAGACGCTGCAAGACCATGTCAAGGAAGCGCCGGGCGACTACGCAGGATATGACGGGTTGGGATCCGCCTTCTTTCAGAAGGCCAGAGAGACCGGCGACATTGCTTATTACGAACTGGCCGAGAAAACGCTCAATAAGGCGCTCGTTCTGGCGCCGCAAGACTTCCGAGCCGCGGATCCTCTAGTGCACATGGCGTTGGTGTATATGGGCGAACATCGCTTTTCGGACGCCCTCGCTTATGCACAAGAGGCGATCGGCACAGGCTCCGGAAATCTGGCGGCATTCGCCATCGAAGGGGACGCTTACACCGATATGGGCGATTACGACGAGGCAGCAACGGCCTATAAGACCGTGCAATCTCTTGGGCGGGTGATCTTATCACCCTTGGCGCTCGCATACATGAGCGACAGTCGCATGGCATATCTGGGCCACCTACGTGGAGACTCCGCGGAAGCTATCCGGCGGATGAAGAGTGCCATCGCGGCCGCGCTTCAAACCAATGTTCCCCGAGAAAATCTCGCATGGCTCTATTTCGAATTAGGCGAGCGCTATTTTCAAGTCGGCGATTTGGGGGATGCCGCTTTGTCGTATCAGTCAGGCATAACCGCCGATCCCAATCACTATCGCTCCATGGCCGGTCTGGCGAAAGTTCGGGCCGCGCAAGGGAAACTTAAAGAATCCATTCAGCTCTATCAACGCTCGATTGCCGTCATTCCGTTTCCCGTGTACGTCGCTGAGTTAGGCGACGTTTACAAAAAAATGGGACGGGTGAACGAAGCTCAGCAGCAGTATGACCTGGTCGAGTACATCGGACACCTCGGCAAATTGAATCAAGTGCTGGCCAATCGGGAACTGGCCCTGTTCTATGCAGATCGAGGGATCAATTTGCCGGAGGCCCTGGAGCTTGCGCGAAAGGAACTTGTAGTCCGGCACGACATTTACACATGGGACACGCTGGCGTGGGTCCTCTACAAAAATGGCCGATTCCAAGAAGCGGCCGAAGCGACCAACAAAGCTCTCAGTCTGCACACCAATGATTCCCTGCTCTTGTTTCATGCCGGTATGATCTACCACCGTCTGGCCAAGGATTACGATGCAGAAGACCTTCTGAGTCGTGCGTTGAAAACAAACCCGTATTTCCACGTTTTTCACGCTGAAGTAGCGAGCCGAACTTTAGAAGAGATCGGCCAATCGCATAACCGGGATTTGAGGTCAAGCAATGCGCAACAATAACGATAATCGTCGTCGGCCGCGAATCGTGCTGTTTCTGTTTGTGCTGATTTTGAGCTCCGCGACCTCCTTTGCCCATCCGATGGGAAATTTCAGCGTCAATCACTATTCGAAGATCACCGTTAAGCGGGAGTCGATTGAGATCCGGTATCTGATCGATATGGCTGAAATTCCTACTTTTCAGGAGATTCGGCAGTTCGACATTACTCCCAAGGTTGATGACCCCAGCGCATCCCGCTATCTCGACAGGCAGGAGCAACTCTTGAAGGCAGGAATCTCTTTGGAGAGCGATGACCAATCTGTCCGGTTAGATACGATATCTCGCCATGTGGCATTTGCCGACGGCGCTGGCGGTCTGCCTACTATGAAAATCGGGTTTGTGTTCCGGGGCAAGCTTGATGTCACTGCGGGCGCTCACAAACTTTCCTACTTTGATAACAACTTTCCAGGGAGAGCAGGTTGGAAGGAGGTTGTGGTGCTCGGCGACGGAATTACTCTTCTGAGCAGTTCCGCTCCCGGCACCGATCGCAGCCAGGAACTGACTAACTACTCCAGCGATGTGTTGAACAGCCCGCCACAGCAGCTATCTGCTCTGGTCGTCCTCAGAACTTCGCTCTCTGAACCGGAGAGGACTGTTGCAGCGGCGGTAATTGCGACCTCTTCCAACCGCACGACCCCTCGCGGAACAAACGCGGCGCATCAGGCATCCGCACCTCCTCCGCCCCGTCAAAGACAGCGCCAGTCGTCGGGTGTAATTACCTCGGGTGCAATTACCAGAGGTGCAACTACTTCGCCCGACCTGAGCGACGCGCAGTCCTCCACCAGCGGCATCGCAGCATCTGTTGCTTTGCTGCCACTAGCGGCCCGCGCGCAGAATACGCCGCACAGTCGCTTTACCGAGTTGATCTCCCATGGTCTATGCCAAGAGCGTGATATCTTCCCGTGTTCGGCCTGGCAATACTGTCCTCCGCTATCTTCCATTTTTGTCATCTGCATTCATGGTGGTGCTGGGTGTGGGAATAACAGCATCGGCTGTCGCATCCGCTCAGATCTGGCAAGGTCTCCTCTCCCACGGTCTTCTCTCCCATGGTTTTCTCCCCAAAGACAAACTGGTTCCGTTCGCGACCGTAATTTTGCTGGGATTGTTTCTGGGAATGCGTCATTCCACAGATCCCGACCACGTCGTGGCTGTCTCCACCATTGTAAGCCGCCAAAAATCCATCAGAAGCTCGGCGGCTATTGGGTTGCTCTGGGGATTGGGACACACCCTGACCATTTTTCTGGTCGGATCCGCAATTATCATCTTCGGTGTCGTGATCCCGCCCCGCCTTGGACTGTCCATGGAGTTTTGCGTTGCCTTGATGCTTATTCTGCTGGGCATATTGAATCTAACCGGCGTTATAGGTTGGCTTACAGAGCGCCTTACTCCGATGAAAAGGGTCGTCGCAATGTCACAAACAGCCGTTTCCGCAGATCGTATCTCCGAGGACCCTGGTAACACAAACCAAAGGGTGTGGGGCCGCATTGAGTGCTTCCTTGAGAGAACCATCGGGAAACTCGGTCTCTATCAGGCCATCCGACCGTTAGTGGTCGGCTTGGTACATGGGCTTGCTGGTTCGGCTGCGGTCGCCCTATTAGTCCTCTCCACCATCAAGAGTCCTCTCTGGTCTACTGCGTACTTGCTGGTTTTTGGCTTCGGCACAATGGTGGGAATGATGCTCATGACCGCCGCAATCTCCATACCTTTGGTTTATACAGGGAAGAAATTCTTCAAGATCAACCGGCACTTGACCGCGATTTCCGGTTTTGCCAGCATGGCTTTCGGCATCTTTCTTGTTTACCACATCGGTTTTGTCGACGGGCTATTCACGTCACAGGTGCACTGGACCCCGCAATAAATTGGCATGAATGTAGGGATCGAAATGATGATCTCCAGTCATTCGCCATCGTTGCCCGATGCTGCGCATGTGATGAAACGTTTCCCATTTCTCCACAGAAACCAAGCAAGCGTTATATCCACGACAGCGGGTAAACATTTTTTCAATTCGCGAAATCCGTTTCCACCAGTACAACGTAATTTAAGTACGTGGGCGAGCCGGAGGAACTGCGACACACTTTACTCACGAGCAGGTAAATCCACGGCGATGTCGACGAATTCTGTAGAGAGGCATTTCCATGAAAAAGCTGAAATTAATCGCGGCCCTCGCCATGGCGCTGTTCATGCTGGCGCCTTCCAGCCTGTTCGCGTCGAGCCATCGCGAAGCGCCCATCACGGCATTGGACCGTTCCGCGGATGTCACCGACTGGTACGCTTTTGTCAGCTATGACAACCCCAACAACGTCACCATGATCTTGAACGTCGACCCGCTTCTGGAGCCGGCCAACGGGCCCAACTATTTTCCTTTCGATCCCAGCGTGCTCTACGAGATGCTCGTCGACAACGATCAGGACGGAATTCCAGACGTCGTCTTTCAATTCCGCTTCAATACCGAAATCCGCGATCCCAAGTTGTTCACCGGATTCGTTGGCGGCATCGCCGGGATCCCGCCAATCACTTCACTGAGCGGTGCCGGTTCCGAGGGCTTGAGCCTGATCCAGACCTACACCGTAACCATGGTCAAGAATGGCAAATCCACCGTCCTAAACGGCGGACAAACGCTTTACGCAGTTCCGTCGAACGTGGGTCCGCTGACCATGCCAAACTACCAAGCGCTGTTCAACCAGGGGATTAACAGCCTAGGCAATGGAATCACCGTGTGGGCGGGAACCGCGGATGACCCATTCTTTATCGATCTCGGAGCCTTCTTCGACTCGGTGAATTTCCGCAAGGGAACCGGTCCGATCCTGTCGCCGTCAATCGATGCCGACAATACCCACAATTACGCTCCCGACGCCGTGGGCGGGTACAACGTCAATTCCATTGTGCTGGAAGTCCCCATCGCGATGCTGACGGTGGACGGCAAAATCCATCCTGCCACCGACAAGCAAGCGGTCATTGGAACCTACGGCAGCACGTCGCGCCATCAAATGACGGTGCGGCGCTCCCCGGATCCGGACAAAAACTCAGGTCCGTTTCAACAGGTGAACCGTGAAGGCAATTCGCTGATTAACGAAGCGATCATCGGCACTGGCTTCAAGGACCGCTTCAGTATGGATTTCCCGATTCACGACTCGCAGTTCGCGAAGTTCGTTCTGGATCCGGTGGCGGCAGGCGTCCTCAGCTCCTTGGGTGTTCCGGTCCCACCCAATCCGCGCACGGACTTGCTGCTTCTGGTGCAGTACGAGCCGCCCATCTGTCCTGGGTGCGGGCCAAAAGATGCGGGACCGGTAGCCGATCTCCTGCGGCTCAACACGGGCATTCCCGCGACCCCGGTGGGCAGCCAACTGCGGCTCGGCTTCATCGCCGGCGACTCGGCTGGCTATCCCAACGGACGCAGGCCGGTGGACGATGTGTTTGACATCTCTCTCCGAGCCATCGAAGGCATCCTGGTGGATTCCACGAAGTACGGGTTGGCGCTCGGCGATGGCGTAAACACCAAAACCGAAGGCTTCAACAATTCGTTCCCCTACGTGATGCCCGCCAACAGTGGGCGCAACAGCGCGCACACTGGACCCGGACAGGCAGGCTGCACCGGACAACCCGGCGGTATCTGCCCTTTGAATTAGCCAACCCCTGTGGCCGTCGTGCTGAAAGCGGCGGCCACGATTGTTTCTTCGAATTCGGAAATGAGGCGTGCCATGAAAATAATTATTTCGGTGCTGGGCGTGATGATGATGGTCGCTAAGTTCGCTGCTCCTCAAAGCATTACCGATGCGGCAAGTACCAATCTTTCACCGGCGGAGCAAAGCATTGTTGGAGCTCGCAAAGCAATCAGTGACAAGCCGACGGAATATGCGGGGTACAACCTTCTCGCAATGGCGCTAGTTCGTCGCGCACAGGAGACTTCCGACGTTAGCTTCTATGCCCTAGCCGAGGACGCGGTAAAGAAATCATTGGCAATAGCTCCGAACAATTTCGAGACTGAGAAGATACAAGTTTCGATCCTTCTGGGCGAACATGAGTATCCCGCCGCGCTGGAGGCTGCCAAAACACTGAACAAGAGAGTTCCTGATGACGTCATGGTCTACGGCTTGTTGACCGACGCGAACGTCGAACTCGGCAACTACAAGGATGCGGAGGACTCGGCGCAGTGGATGCTCAATCTTCGTCCCGGCAATCGCCCGGCGCTGACTCGGGCAGCCCATCTACGCGAGCTATTCGGGGACACCGAGGGCGCCTATGAACTGATGGAGTTGGCTTATCAGTCGACACCCCCGACCGAAACCGGAGAACGTGCAGGGATCCTCACGCAGATGGGCCATCTCCGGTTGGCTTGCGGCAACACTGATGCGGCGGAAAAACTCTTTCTACAGGCATTGACATCTTTTCCACACTACCCCTCTGCCCTGGGAAATCTAGCCCAGGTTCGCATCAGGCAGAAGCGTTACGCGGAAGCGGTAGTCCTCTTGCAGCAACGCTATCAGGATGTACCGCACTCCGAGAATCTCTATGATCTGGCCGAGGCCCTGCAGTTAGCGGGCCGCGACACAGAAGCCAGGAAGGCATTTGCTGACTTCGAAAACAAATCACTGGCGGAGTCCGCTCGTAAGGATAATTCCGACCGCGAACTCGTCTTCTACTATGCCGATCACACGCACCAACCCGTCAAAGCTCTGCAAGTAGCGCAACAGGAGTACGCGTGGCGTCACGACGCGTACACGCTCGATGCCTACGCCTGGGCGCTGCACGTCAACGGTCAGGACGCGGAAGCCCGCAAGCAGATCGAGACCGCCTTGGCGGTAGGAATCCGCGATTCCAAAATCTTCGCGCATGCTGGCGAGATAGCGCTGAAGTTGGGCGACCGGGCCGCGGCACGGAATTACTTGCAGGAAGCGGCGTCGCTGCACGCGATCGGATCGGAACATGCGCAATTTGTCCTGGCTCAGGTCTCGGGCCCGAGTGAGCAACGTTAAACGCATACACCGCCTGCGGCTGGCCGGTGGGTCCCCCGTATACTGAGGGTATGGCACCGCGTGGCCGTATTCCATCTGAGGTGGACGTCGTCGTGATTGGCGCCGGCTTCGCCGGCGCCTCAGTTGCCGCAGCGCTGACGCGAGCCGGCGTGACGAGCGGCTTGGTTCTCGAACGGGAGCTGCTGCCCGGAAGCCACGCATCCGGCCGCAACGCCGCAATGGCGCGCCAACTGGAGACCAATCCCACGCTTCTCAGGCTCACCATTGCAGGCGTTCGTAAGCTCCGTGCGAAGGAGGTTGCTGGACGCCCAGTCCTCTGCCAGACCGGGGGTCTATACCTAATTCATGGTGCGCCAGACCGAGCCACCGAATTGCGTAAGCAACTGCACGAATGGTGCGTACCCTCCGAATTGTTGCCAGCTGTCCAAGCCCGGCAACGTTTCCCGTTTCTAAGCCGGTTTGAGTTTGACTACACGCTCTTCTGCCCCACCGATGGCGTCGTTGATATCCATGCGCTGCTGACCGATTTGCTGGAAGAGGCCAGAAGCGCCGGCTTTCAGGTCATCACTGACTGCGGCTGTGAATCCCTGATCCTTGACGGATCGGTCGTGCGTGGTGTCCGAACGCCGCATGGCGAAGTCGGTGCTCGCATCGTCGTCGATGCCGCAGGCGCTTGGGCCGGGTATCTTGGCCGCCTGTCCGCTCCACTCCCGCTGAAACGCCTTCGTCGACACCTGTTCGTCGGCGGCGACGACGCCGGAATCCTTCCCCGTGACGCTCCGCTGGTGTGGGATCTGGACGTCGGATATTACGTGAGGCCGGAAGGAGATGGCCTGCTTCTCTGTCCCTGCGATGAAACCGAGCATCCGCCCGGAATGCCTGCGCTTGATCCCGAGGCCGAGGATCTTCTCGTCGATAAGCTTTTGATGCATGCTCCCGGACTGGCCGACATCAGCTTGCGCCGTAGCTGGGCGTGCCTTCGGACCTTCGCCCCCGATCGGCTCCCGGTCATCGGATGGGATCCAGAAATCGACGGACTGTTCCACGTTTCGGGTCTCGGTGGTTTTGGAGTTACCACCAGTCTGGCGATCGGCGACGTCGCATCTACACTGATCTGTGGCGGCGTGGTGGACTGGATCGAAGTCGGTTCCTTCAGCCCCAGGCGAGCAGCCCTCAGGTCAATTCCGCAGTGCAACAATTGAAGGGTGAAGCCAGGCGGGAGAAAAGCCGGGCCGTCGGGTGTAACAAATGCCCTCTTGACGCAGCCGGGCAGTCGCACAGTGGCAGGTCGATTCTCGACTGTCTTCTTAGTCTAACAACGCGAAGGGTGGGTGCCGCCGGAGACGGCACCCACCGTGATGCAGCATTCCACGAACGGTTTGGTTACGCAACTGCTTCGTGCTGGGGTGCTGAGACTGATCGCTGGGCAGCACCTTTCCCGAGGAAGTTCACTAGTTCAGAGTTCACTTCCTCCGCGTGGGTCCAGGTTATACAGTGCGGTCCATCCTTTATCACCGTTAGGCGGGCTCCCTTGATCAGTTTGGCAGTCCGCAGTCCCGAGGCAGTGATGGGCAGAATCCGGTCCGCATCGCCGTGAATGACCAGCGTAGGCACGTCGATCCGGCCCAGGTCGTTGCGGAAGTCCTCATGCCACGTCGGCACGCAAGCGAGGC
>Ga0209517_10010271_pt1 | contig 10464 bp, 7 predicted proteins | sample PeaSoiMetSII2010_FD_187695 | JGI IMG/M metagenome (GOLD analysis project Ga0209517, IMG submission 187695) | Peat soil microbial communities from Weissenstadt, Germany - SII-2010 (SPAdes) (version 2) | ecosystem: Environmental > Terrestrial > Soil > Wetlands > Peat | place: Germany: Weissenstadt... | reverse complement strand
CTGCGGCCCTCTCGCCAACAGCCTCTTTCACCATCAACCCGCTGTCGCCCCGCGGCCAGACAGCAAGCTCGAATCCGCCTACCACAAAGCCGATCACTCCATCCAAAACATCCTTCAACTGCTCCAAGCCGCATGACAAATGTTGAAGTATTCTTATTTACGAATGAAACGGTAAGAATCTATACGCTAGCCAAGCGACCCATCCCAGCTATGTAAATAGCTATTCAAACTGGGCGTCATACATGGCAAAGGTAATCGGGCATAACTCACAAGGTCTAGTTGACATACACGAAAGAAGGCCTAAAGAACTTGGCCTCCTCACTGATCGTACTCTCGATGACGGTAGCCAGATCTCTGCTCAAAATGCGCGGCTGAGCGAGCTTGGATTAGCGTTCTGTGCGAATATAGAAAACTACGAGATTGAGGTGCACGGGGAAGGTAACGCAGAATAGCTTACCGCGCCCGCGGATGCGTGCGGTCGTAGACCTGCGTCAACTGCGCGGTCGTTAGTTGCGTGTAGCGCTGCGTGGTGGAGAGACGCTCATGCCCAAGCAGCTCCTGAATGGCGCGAAGGTCGGCCCCCTCCTCCAGTAAATGAGTCCCGAACGCGTGGCGCAATGTGTGCGGATGCACGTCGGCACTGAGGCCGCGCAGGATGGCGATGCGTTTGACGATGCGGCCGACGCTGCGCGTGGTGAGCCGGGCCTGGCCACCGGCCTTACCCAGACCGCGCAATTGCAGATTGACGAAGAGGGCAGGAGTGGCGTTGCCCTTCGCTTTGCCCGCCGCGGCCAGACGCGCCGAGCGCTCAGCAAGATAGGCGCGGATGGCCTGCGCGGCCGCGTCGCCCAGGGGAACGAGGCGCTGCTTCTGGCCCTTGCCGCGGACGAGAATGGCGTCGTTGGCCCAGTGAATGTCCTCGAGATTGAGCCCGGTCAGCTCGGCGTTGCGGATGCCGCAGCCGTAGAGCACTTCGAGGATGGCCTTGTCGCGGGCCGGCCAGCTTGCCGCGTCCTCGCCCACCGAGTCCACCACGCTGTTCATCTTCTCGATGGAGGGCACGCGGGGCAGATGCTTGGGCAGGCGCGGCGTGGCGACCAGCGAGGCCGCATTCTGCTCGACATAACCGGCGCGGGCGAGCCACTTGAACCAGCTCCGAATCGCCGCGAGGGCCCGCGCCGCTGAGGCCTTCGACAGGCCGCGGTCATAGAGCTTGGCCAGATAGGCACGAATCTGTGTGTGCTCAATCCGGTCGACGCTCTGCTGATTGGCGTAGCGCTCGGACATAAATGCGGCAAAGCTGCGCAGTTCGCGCTGGTAGGCGCGCACCGTGTGAGCCGATGCGCCGCGCTCGTTGGTGAGCATTCGCAGGTAGTCTTCCACCAGCGACTTGACCGGAGCGCCAATTGCGGGCGCGGCAGTGGCGCTCATGGCTTGTCCTCAATGGAGTCGTGGCGGAAGTCATGCGGCAGATCGGTGGCGGGCTCGGGGCATGGGTCCGATTCGATTGCCGGCCGCGCCGCGCGGGGATGGTGCATGCGATGCACCTCCTTGAGCCGGCCCAGCGCCAGGTGCGTGTAGACCTGCGTGGTGGAGATGTCGGCATGGCCAAGGATGAGCTGCACGCTGCGCAGATCGGCTCCGTGCTCCACCATGTGCGTGGCGCAACTGTGGCGCAGCCGGTGCGGGCTGGCGTCCGGGTCGGCAATCTTGACTAGGTGCCAGACCCACTGGCGCGTCAGGGGCATGCCGCGCAGAGAGAGAAACAGGCGCGTTGCGTCCTGTCGCGCGGCGTTGGCCTTGCGCGCGGAGCTGATGCGCGCCAGATGCGGCCGGCCCTGGCGCATATACTCATCCAGCGCTTCCAGAGCCGTTCGTCCCAGCGGCACAATGCGTTCCTTGTCGCCCTTGCCGCGCACGTGGACGCGCCCGGCGTCCATGGCCAGATCGCCCGTCGAGAGCGCGGTGACCTCGGAGACGCGCAGCCCGCCGGCATAGAGCAGTTCGAGAATGGCGCGATCGCGAAGCCCCGTGGCCTGTGCCTGCGGATGCGAGGCGGCCATGCCGGCGCGCTCCAGCATCTCGATAACTTCAGGTTCGGCCAGCGACTTGGGCAAGACCTTCCACGCCTTGGGCGATTCAATATTGACTGTAGGATCGTGATGGATGCGGCGGTCGAGCAGCAGCCACTTGTAAAAGCCGCGCAGGCAGCTCAGCTTGCGTGCCGCCGAGCGCGAGTCGATGGCGTGGTTGCGTAGGTGTTCGAGGAAAGCCGCCACATCCTGCTGCGCCGCCGTCAGCAAAACGCCGTGGCGGCCCTCGATGAATTCGGCAAAGGTCTTGAGATCGCTGTCGTAGGCCTCGCACGTGAGCGGGCGCAATCCCTTTTCGACACGCAGGTAGGTCTGGTAGTCGTTGAGGAGCGGAAGATTGCGCGCGCTGTCCACACTTCCGATTATCCGCGCGGGAAACTCTTCTCACGCGCCGCCCGCGAGGCTCCTGTACCTCGTTCATTACCGAATCAACATCGGCAACAACTGGGCTCTTGAAAAATTGGCGGGTGTAATGCAGAGCTTTACGCCTTTTGCATCCGCTGCCAATAGACGGAGTAGCGCTCGTCCATGACTTGATAGAGCGGCTTCAAGGCGAAGTCGCGGGGCTGGTTGACGGTGCGGAATCGGAGCTCTCCTTCGTCGGTTTTCTTCACCCAGGGGACGCCGGCCTTTGCGTCCTTGGCGGAGGCGGGGCCAGCTTCAAACTTCGGCATGGGCAACGCCGGCAGGCGATCCAACTCCGGTGCTCCATTGCCGTCAATCATCTCGGGGCTTAGCCCGTCGCGGCCCATCTCGGCGGCGAGCACCAGCGGGCCGTAGGCGAGTGAGGCCAGTTCAGGGCTGCCGGCGACAGGCTCTTCGCGCAGCGTCATGGGCAGGGTGACTTCAACGCGGTCCCCGGTTTTCCAGGTGCGGGTGAGAGCGATGTAGCCATCGGCTTCCGGGGCTGCATGCTCGGGGCGGCCGTTGACGGTGAGGGCAATGCCCTGGGCCCAGTGAGGAGCGCGGACTCTGAGGGTAAACTCGACCGGCCTCTCCGCGTGGATGCTGATCGAAGTGCGCTCTTCCTCGGGGAAGCTGGTCTGCTGCACGAGGCGTGCGCGCTTCTCAGGCCAGCTGACTTCAGAGGCGACAAACTGGTTCACGTAGACGCTGTGGTCATCGTGAAAGTAAAGGGTGTCGACGAGCTTGGCGTACTCTTCCGAGCCGGTGCCGGTGCAGCACCAGAAGGAGTCGTACTGGTTGCCGAAGGTCTTCCATCCGCCGGGGATGGTGGGCACGTAGTACATCAACATGCCGTCCACATCTTGCGTGCCGGCACGGACGTTCCAGAGGAGGCGCTCGTAGTAGTCCATGCGGCGCGCCTCGGGCTTCCAGCCGAAGAGGTGGCGGGTGAGCTTGAGCATGTTGTAGCTGCAGCAGCACTCCTGCCCAGCAGGAGCAAGGTGGCTGCCGATGGTGTCGGGCTCGCTCCATCCCTCGTCGTTGTTCGAGGTGCCGCCGGGGGCAAAGGTGTGGTGATCGACAATCGTCTCCCAGAAATACTCGGCGATCGACTTGTAGCGGTCGTCGCCGGTGAGCTCGTAGCCGCGCGCCGCACCGATGACCTTGGGGATGTTGGTGTTCGAGTGGAGGCCGGCCAGCTTGTCTTCATGCGCGGCGAGTGGATCGAAGAAGCGCTTGTGCTCAAAGCGCAGGCCGCCATCCAGATACTTCTTCTCGCCGGTGAGGGCATAGAGATTGAAGAGGCCCTCGTTCATGCCGCCGTGCTCGGTCATCTGCACCCTGGCGAGCTCGTCGTCGCTGAGCGGTTCAACCCATTTGATGGCCCAGTCGGCCATGCGTCTCGCCGTATCGAGGGCGACTTCGCTCCCGCAATAGACGTACATGTCCAGGTGGCCGGCCAGGATCTTGTGGTAGGTGTAGAAGGGCGCCCAGACGTGCTCGTGCTTTTTCAGCCGGTCGTAGAAGCTCTCGGGATAGGCGCCGAGATAGCCGTTGGGCTGCTGGCACTCGGAGAGAGCCATGACCATGGCTTCGGCTTTCTGACGCAACGCGGCATCCCCAGTAGCCGCGTACATGAGCGCGCAGGCGGAGAGATAATGGCCGCCGGCAAAGTGACCTCGCAGTTCGCAGTCGGGAGCCTCCCATCCGCCGAGCGGCTGGGCCGTGGAGCTCTTGCCGGCGGTGAGGCGAAAGCTGTGCAAGAGCCGGTCGTTGGGCAGCATGTAGAGGAAGACCCGGTCGCGCTCCTGCATGTCTTTGAGCGGGCCTGCGTTGAGACGGACCTGCGCAATGGGAAACGGATGCGCCTTCCACGTCACCTTCTCGTAGCCGCTGTGGTTGTTGGAGCGCGGCACATCGGTGGCTCCGTCCTGCATGATCGCCCAGGTGTGCAGCGGCAGCAGCGAGCTGCCGGCGGCGGCTGCGGCGGAGGTCCGCAAAAATCCTCTTCGGGTTACGCTCTTAAGTTTCATTGCTTCTCCTTTTCGGCTGCCAGCCGCAGGCTTACGCTTGTCTTGGCGAGCGGAATCACATACGCCCCGCGGTCCATGTTCAACTTCTCGCTCGGCGCGATCCCGCCCACGCCTTCCACGTGCGCAGGTTGCTCGATGCGCAGCAGTGCGGCATTGGTATACGCATCGCCCGCCGCGAGCCGCACTTCGACAGTGCCCGTGCTCTCATCCAGAGTTACCTGCTCAAACTGCCCGCTATCCAGCGTAAGCCACAGACCCAGCGGCGCGAGATAGACCCGCTGGCGAAAGCTGTCTCGCGGCTCCACGCTTACCGTCTTTCCCTTTTCGCGCAGATTTCCGCCGAAGGCCAGCCAGCCGAACTCCGCATCCTTCACGACATAAGCCGCCGTGTTCCAGGCGTGGCCGAAGAAGTTGGGGCCGTAGTCGCCGGTGTACGGATCGAACGCCATCCGGTCCGGAAAACTGTGGAAGGCGGCCGAGGCGAAACCCTCCTGGTCGATGCCGCTGACCGCGCCCATCGTTCCGCCGTAGCCGATACGCAGCAGATATAAGTCCTGCGGGTTGCGCCGGAAGGCGTCGAGCACGGGAATCGCGTTGATGCCTGAGCCGTAGTGGTGCAACTGACGCTCAAGACGCTCGTACTTGCCGCCGTACAGGAAATCCCAGTAGCGGCGCGCGCTGCCGTTGTAGCCCCAACTTGGGATGGTGGGCATGTAGCCGGTGATGGCGTCGAGCGTGACCTGCGCCTTATCGTCCATTCCGAAGTGGCGCGACCAGGCGTAGACCTCTTCCTGGCCGGTCGAGTCCCAGGGCATCTCGCTCCCAAACGGATAGGCCAGCTTCTTCCATCCATCGGCGCGCGCCTTCATCGCCGCTTCGAGCGTCGCGGCCTCGGCGGTCATGCCTTCGCGCTTCAGGTCGTCGAGGACGGCCACAAACACGTCGCCTTCCATCTGGCCAAACTGGCTCTGCTCCGGCGCAAAGCGCGTCATGGCCATGATGGTCTCGTAGGCCTGGGTTAGATACCAGCGCCAGTCGTGGTGCGTCGCAAGGCCATGGTGATTGCGAGCCACGCGGTAGAGCGACCAATAAGCCGCCACCACGTGCGGGTAATTGAACGAGCGTCCCAGGTCCTCGCTGCCCTGCCTGTTCCAGCTCTCCCAGGTGGACCAGTCGAAGTCCTTGCGGTAATTGCCGGGCGGAAACTGATCGGGCTGGTAATAGAAGAGGCTCTTGCGCACGCCGAACTTGCCAGGCCCCTCCTTCTGCTGCAGGCCGCCCCAGAGGACGCCGTCGACGAACTCTTCGAGCTGCTCGACCTGCTGCTTGTCTGGTCGCCCGTATTCCTTCATTGCAGCGGCCAGCCAGGAGCCCGCGCCCGCCTCGTCGCTCAGGCCAGCAATCCAGACGCGGCTGTCCTGGGTAACCAGCGCGCCGGCCTCGCGGTCGTAACTCATCACCGAGGGGCTGCGGTGAAAGGGATCGTCCTTCACATCGAACCACTGCTTCGTGAAGAGAAACCTGCCCAGGTCGTCCACGGCCTCGGCCTCCGGCTTCATCACTCGGTACTGCACCGTCTCGACCATGCCATCGGCGTAGGTGATGGTGAGCCGCGCGCGCCCCCATTGCCTGCCGCGCAGGGTATAGTGCTGCCAGCCGTGCTCGGTGGTCCCGGCTGCCGTCACCTCGATAGCCCCCGCCGGCTCCACGTCTACTTTTTTCACCGTCTCCGGGTACTTCAGAAACAGGCTCGCCTCCGTGTCCTGCGGCAAAATGTAGCCCGGAATGCCCACAGCAACCGGCCGCCGGTTGTCAGCAAGCGTTTTCTCGATGGAGCGAATGGAGTCCACCACGAGGAAGCGCAGGCCCACCGTGCGCTCCTGGCCCGGTTCGAGGATGATGCTCGTCGCCGCATTCCACGGCTCGGCCTGCTTCCACTCGTTCTGCTGCCAGGCTGCCGAGGCGACCATCCACTCGTAGAAGCCCTCGAAGGTCATGTTGCGCGGGGTCAGATCCTCGAAGAGCGCGGGTTTTTGTGTACGGCCATGCGGCCCGTCAATGGGCTTGTAGGCCTCAAAGGGCGTCTTGCCGTCGGGAATTACAATCAGCGCGGGCCCGTGACCGTTGAGCCGCGTGACCTGCACGTATCCGGCGTCGAGCGCAATTGACGGATCGGAGAAGCTCGAAAGCGCGTGAGCCTGCTCCAGGTCCTTGCCGCTGATGATGTTGTCGAAGACCAGCGGAATGCCCAGCGCGCCAATCTCGATGGCCTGCCTGCCGGGATTGCGCAGCGTAAAGCGCAGCGCCAGCTTGCCGCCAGCCACCGCCCAGGTGCGCGTGACTTCCAGCGGGAAATCGGCGGGCAAGGTGGGGCGCAGATCATCGCGCTCCAACTCCCCGGCACGCGCAGGGAGCGGCTTGACGGGGTGGCGTTCGAGGGCGGTGGAATAGCCGCGCCAGTCGGCCGCGCCCTTCGCGCGCAGGCGCAGGTCAATGTCGCCCACGTGATAGTACCCGTCGGTGGAACGCGCGGCGAGCAGCTCAGCCGGGGTGAATTCGAAGCCGTCCCCGCCTTTTGCCGCTGGATCTTTTGTCTGCAGGCCCGCAACCGTTCCCGAAGAGCGCACCAGGCGCAGCTTCAGTTCCGGCGTCTCATACTGCACCAGGCCCTGCTCCAGCATCGGGCCAAGATTCGCGTCGCGGCCGGCCGGGTACCACTGCGCCGGCGCCGTCACCGCCGAAGCCGCCAGAATTCCTGCCGAAACCAGCCATCCTGTCCTGGTGAAACGCCGCACGCCGGAGCCCTCCCGCAGACTGTTCCTGCGTCCATGATCCCTGAAAATCACGGGCGGAACAAAAAATCCGCACCATAGGTAGCAATCATTGTATCCAACCTCGTATACTTTGCAACAGCGAACTCTCCAGTTCTTGCCGGCCGGCGCGATCACAACGACTGGTCGCCCGAATACACTGTTTGCTGACGACCATGGTCAATACCCAAATTCCTCTACGCCTTGACGTTGTGGACTCGCACACCGCGGGAGAACCGACGCGGTGTGTTCTGGCCGGCGGTCCGCACCTCGGCTTTGGCCCGCTCGCGGACCGGCTCGAGCGCCTGCGCGCCCACCACGACGTCTACCGGCGGGCCATCCTGTGCGAACCGCGCGGCTCCGATGTGCTCGTTGGGGCGTTTCTGGTTGAGCCGGTCGACCCGGCCTGCGCCGCGGGCGTTATTTTCTTCAATAACGCCGGCTACCTGGGCATGTGCGGGCACGGCATGATCGGCGTAGCCGTCACGCTGGCGCACCTCGGCCGCATCGAGCCCGGCGAACACCTGATCGACACGCCGGTCGGTACAGTGCGGATCGAGCTGCACCCCGGCAACCGCGTCACCATCCGCAACGTACCGGCCTATCGTTACCACGCGGGCGTGACGGTGGAAGTTCCCGGCTACGGCACCGTGACCGGCGACGTGGCCTGGGGCGGCAACTGGTTTTTTCTGGTGGGCGGACCTCCGTTTCCGCTCACCCTCGACCAGGTCGAGCCGCTCACGGCTTACGCGTGGGAGATTCGTCGCGCCCTCGCTGCTGCGGGCGTGACCGGGGCCAACGGCGCGGAGATCGACCACATCGAGCTGTTCACCCCCGCGCACGACCCGGCCAACGACAGCCGCAACTTTGTTCTCTGCCCCGGCAAAGCCTACGACCGCTCCCCCTGCGGCACCGGAACCAGCGCCAAGATGGCCTGCCTGGCCGCAGACGGGCATTTGGAGCCCGGACAGCCGTGGCTGCAGGAAGGCATTCTGGGTTCCGTGTTCGAGGGTAGCTATCACTGCGACGGGAGCGAGGCAGCGGGGAATGGGATTCCCCCCGGCGCAAAGAAAATCATCCCCACCGTGACCGGCTCGGCCTACGTGACCGCCGAGTGCACGCTGATCTTCGACCCCGCCGACCCGTTCCGCCTGGGAGTGCCGGAATGACCGAGGCAGCGGGGAATGGGATCCCCCCCGGCGCAAAGAAAATCATCCCCACCGTGACCGGCTCGGCCTACGTGACCGCCGAGTGCACGCTGATCTTCGACCCCGCCGACCCGTTCCGCCTGGGAGTGCCGGAATGACCGAGGCAGCGGCGCAACGCTTTGACGTCCTCATCGCAGGCGGTGGGATTGTAGGCTCGGCCTGCGCCTTGGCCTGCGCGCAAGCAGGCCTGAGCGTGGCGCTGGTGGAGCGCGACCTGCTGGGCAGCGGGGCCACCGCCGCCGGCATGGGCCACATCGTCGTGATGGACGACTCGGAGGCGCAGTTCGCTCTCACCCGCCGTTCACAGCAGTTGTGGCAGGCGCTCAGCTCCGCGCTTCCGGCCGCCGCCGAGTACGAGGCGCCGGGAACGCTGTGGGTTGCCGCGGACGAAGAGGAACTGGCCGAGGCTGCCCGAAAGCATTCGTGGCTTGCCGAGCGCGGCGTGCCCAGCCGGCTGCTTTCGAGCCGCGAGCTGGGCGCGCTGGAGCCCAATTTGCGGCCTGAACTTGCCGGCGGGCTGCTGGTGATCGAAGACGCCGTCGTCTACCCTCCCGTTGTGGCTCTCAACCTCGCCCGCCAGGCGCAGGCGTTGGGAGCTACGCTCGTGGTGGGCCGCTCCGTTACGCACCTCGCCGGCGGCGAGGCCGCGCTGGACGACGGAACGCGTCTGCGGGCAACTCGCCTGGTAAACGCCCTGGGCGCCGACGCGCCGCAATGCACGCCCGGAATTCCAGTGAAGAAGCGCAAAGGGCACCTGGCCATTACCGATCGCTATCCCGGCTTTGTGCGCCACCAGTTGGTCGAGCTGGGCTACCTGAAGAGCGCGCACTCGGTCAGCGCCGACTCGGTGGCCTTCAACGTGCAGCCGCGCCAGACGGGGCAGATTCTCATCGGCTCCTCGCGCCAGTACGGCAATGGAAAGCCCGCCGTCGACCAATCGATGCTCACCGCCATGCTCGCTCGCGCCACGCTCTATCTCCCCGCCGCCTCTTCGCTCAGCGTACTGCGTGTGTGGACCGGCTTTCGCGCCGCCACGCCGGACAAACTGCCCCTCATCGGTCCGTTTCCCGCCGACCCCACCTTGTGGCTCGCCACCGGCCACGAGGGCCTCGGTATCACCACCGCCCTGGCGACGGCCGAACTGCTGGCCGCCGAATTCACCGGCAGCTTGCCCGCCATTCCACCCGAGCCTTATCTTCCGGCACGTTTTGCGCCGGCATTGAGCGTCGAAAAAATACTTCCAGAAAACACAATTCCAGAAAACATGAATCAGGAGAAGCTATGAACTTCCACGGCGTCATGCCCGCCATGACCACCGCTTTCGACAGGGACTTCAACGTCGATCACGCCTTTGTTGCCCGCCACGCGCAGTGGCTCATCGAGAACGGCTGCACCGCCATCATCTGCCTGGGCTCGCTGGGCGAGTCTTCCACGCTGCGCTTCGACGAGAAGATCGAAGTTCTCAAGACAGTGGTTGCGGCTCTCGAAGGCAAAGCGCCCGTGGTGGCGGCCATCTCCGCGCTCTCCACCGCGGAGGCCGTCGAGCTGGCCAAGGCCGCGCACGCGGTTGGCTGCGCGGGGCTGATGATTCTGCCGCCCTACGTCTACAAGGGCGACTGGCGCGAGAACAAGGCGCACGTCGCGGCCATCCTCAAAGCCACGACCCTGCCTGGCATGCTCTACAACAACCCCGTCGCTTACAGCGTGGACTATCTTCCCGAGCAGATCGCGGAATTCGCGCAGCAGTACTCCAACTTCGCCGCGGTGAAGGAGTCTTCCACCGACGTGCGCCGCGTAACCGCCATTCGCGCACTGGTCGGCGACCGGCTCTCGTTGTGCGTGGGCGTGGATGACGCCATTGTCGAGGGCATCGCCGCCGGAGCGGTGGGCTGGGTGGCCGGCCTCGTGAATGCCT
>Ga0209517_10010270_pt1 | contig 10467 bp, 14 predicted proteins | sample PeaSoiMetSII2010_FD_187695 | JGI IMG/M metagenome (GOLD analysis project Ga0209517, IMG submission 187695) | Peat soil microbial communities from Weissenstadt, Germany - SII-2010 (SPAdes) (version 2) | ecosystem: Environmental > Terrestrial > Soil > Wetlands > Peat | place: Germany... | reverse complement strand
AGATAGCCGGCGCAGGCCTCATCGCGGCTGAATCGTTGCTCCAACTCCAGCAAAGTCCGCGGATAATCCTCGCTCATGCCCGCAAACACTATATCTTGGGCCTGGTGGCGTCAAGTAAATATCCCTATCAGCGAATGACGTGGATGCGAATGCCGAGTTTCAGGTTTTTCCACGACCTGTCCGTCGTATAGACGGGAGCTTTCAGCGTCAGTCCCAGCGCCAGGCAGGCCCGGTCTCCCAGCGACAAACCGAGCGCGCGCGTCACGGCTACGAGACCGCCAGCGATTCTCGCGTGCTCCTCGCTGAATGGCACAGGTTCCTGGATTGCGCTGAGAGCATCCTCCCACGCTTCCTCGGGGTCGCCGCCGCGACTCACCAGCTTCGTATGGACTTCAGCCAGATTGACCGCGCTGCCGGCAGTGTGGCTCAGCATCTCCGGAGTCAGCTTCTCCGAACCCGGCTCACGATTGAGCACAGCGAGCATTGCGGACGCGTCCAGTACGATCCTACTCACGCTTTGCCGCCTCGCGGCGTTCCGCGATGAGTTCGTCCGCCAGAGATACACCCGGTTTCACGTATTGCCGAATGCGCCGTTGGGCGCGCTCCAGGCGCCGCTTCATCGTCGTGATCCGCAGTTCGTCGTCTTCCATGCGGAAAATCACTTCGTCTCCGACCTTGATCCCGAGCGCTTTTCGATAAGAAGCGGGGATGACGACCCGGCCGTTCTGGTTGACCCTCATTCGAGTTTCAGCCTCCATGTGTCACACTCCCATATATATGACACATTATATAAGAATGTTACCTTCATCTACAAGATGGCACACCGCCGCCAGCGCGCGGCCAAAAGCATGCTGGGTGAGTCTCCCAGGTCTCGAAAACCGCGAGACCTGGGGCACCCAGCTGTTAGTTATCGTGGAAAGTCTTCGACCCGGTCACTTTCGCATACATAGTACTGTTCAGCATGACGTGTTCCATATGCACCGGTAGTACGTACTGGCGAACCTTTCCGCCACTGGAAACCGTTGCGCCTATCTTCGCGGGACCGGAGTCGTCGTATTGGTTTCTGTCCGAGCGCCTCACGTTCCAAACTTTCCTAAGCAAGTCGTGATTCAGAGGAATGTCTACCGCCGCGCCCTGGAGTGAAATATCTTCGCCGACAATGCAGGTCTCATCGCTCAACATATATTCCAAACGGTCGATTTTGACGGAAGTGTTTGCGGTTACTTTTATCATTTGTGATGGTGGCGTCCCCTCCGCAACAAGAGAAATGCTTAAGCCGCGGGTCACCGCTGCTGTCGACTCGCCGCCTTGCTGTTGCCGAGTGTGGTCCGCCGCTTCGTACCCTGCGTCCGTAATCTCGAACACCTCGCCTTTTGCGCCGATCGGCTCTAAGAATCGCAGTGCAACCAGCTCCTGAACTGCTGCCTTCCACTTCGCCTGTGAACGCGGATCTCTGCTTTTGCTGAAACCCTTCTTGTTCGTGCTCACCATCGACCCCTCCATGGTGGAGACGCACATAATGGTGCCGCCCGGATCCTCAGAGCCCGCAAGGAGAAGCTGCTGTGCTTCGGCGGAAAGTCGCAGGTCGCTAGTGGGAGTGGGGCGGGCTTCGGGCTGCACGGTTGGGCCATGTGCAGTCCCCACCGCCAGTTGCTTCACCTGCGCTATATGACGGACGTAAGACTCAGGTTTCTGCAGCGACAAATCCAGTTGCTCCGCGATATCCCCGAGCAACTGATGAAGCTGCGCATCGTTATCGGCTGAAAGGGCATTCAACAAACCTAGCGGGCCGCTCAATTCGTCAGCCTTCACGCCCGCTAACAAGGGAGCCAAGAATAAGTTGGCACCCCATCGTGCGCCAAGCTCAAACATCACAAAAGACGAGACCAGACTACTCGGAGTGACGAGGCCGACAACCACTTTCGCCTCGTTTACCTCCTCGCGTAGCTTGCCTTCAGTGTTGACACCCACAGGCAGTCGGTGACCATCCACACTGCTACATCGAATCGACACGAGCCCGAACGCCGATTTGAAAAGGTCAGTGAGGGCCTCGGCCAGAACGCGGTCCTTGCTGCTGTGGGATATGAAAATCTGCAAGCCTGACGTTGCGCTCACCTGCCTCGTAGGTGTCATCGGCCCTTCCTCCTCAGCTTCCCATCCCAACTGCTCGACCGCGCTCTTTAGGACCGCGATCATCGAGGATAGTCTCCTGTTGGCCACCTCGCGGAGTTCCTCGTCACTAGCGCCGGCTCTGAAAGAGATTGCACGCGCTGCCCTAAAACTCCCAAGGGTCGAGCTACCTGCCGGGAAACCCCGCTCCAGAGCGCCTCTCGCTGTGCTTTCCCATTCGTCGCGCTTTGGTGAGCCGAATGGCTCGCCTATGAGGTAGTGAGAGTCATGAATGAGTCTCTCCACTATTTCTATTACCTTCTTGGGTGGCATTAAGCGAGTATCGCTCATTGATGGTTTCGTGACGGCAACGGGGTCACTGCCCAAACCATTATGACTCGTCAGCCGATTTCATCCCAGTCTCATAATTGCTGTCGGTGGCTCGGCCTGGTCGGTGGACCTACCCGTGCCTGCTGTCCCTAGATCAACTTCATCTGCTTGGGTTCGGCGGTGGTGATGCGCACGCGCTCTACGCGGCGATCGGTGGCGTCGAGGACTTCGAATCGCAGGCCTTCGTCTTCGATTACTTCGCCTTTCCTGGGAATGCGTCCGGCGAGTTCGCTGACCAGGCCGGCTATGGTGGAGGATTCGCGGCCTTCGGGCCTCATGCCGAAGAGTTCGTCGAGGTGATCGACATCCATGTTGCCGGGGACGATGTAGGAGTGGTCGTTTTCCCGCACGACCTGCGCTTTCTCGCGCTCGTCGCCGATTTCGCCTACGATTTCTTCGACCAGGTCTTCGATGGTTACCAGGCCGGCTACGCCTCCGTATTCATCCACTACGATGGCCATGCGGACGTTACTGCGCTGCATCTCGCGCAGCAGATCACTTACTAACTTGCTTTCCGGGACGAAGTGCACATCCTTTCGCATCAGGGTCGCGACCGTGCGCGTGTGCGCCTCGGAGTCGGGGACTTGCAGCACATCCTGGGTGTGGAGAATGCCTTTGATGTGATGAATCGAGCCTTCGTAGACGGGGATGCGCGAGAAATGCTTGCCCCGGAGCAACTCGACCACCTGCTCGACGGTGCAGTCGGCGGGGACGGCCACCATCTCCGGCCTGGGCTTCATGGCCTCGCGAACGGTCTTGCCGCTGAACTCGACGGCCGACTGGATCAGGTCGCGGTCGCCTTCCTGGATGATGCCTTCTTCCTGTCCGGCTTCAATCAAGGCGTCGACGGCTTCGGAGGAAGTCTCGGGGGGCGCGTCGGCGTGCTCGCGGGTGAGGGCGGCGACGGACTGGCAGAATCCGAGCACCAGGGTCACGGGGAGAACGAGGTAGATGAGCGCGCGCAAGAGCAGCGTCCAGTGCTGGAGCCAGCGTCCCTGGGTTCTGGAAAAAAAGACGAAGGGCAGCAGGCGATTGCAAATGATGATGATCAGGATCAGGCTGAGCGTGGCTTCGAGAACTTCGTCGATGCTCCAGGCGCGGTCGCGAAAGACGGTGAAACCGACGATCATGGCAATGGCGGCCGTGACCAGTTGCGTGAGAATGGCCATGGAGAGCGAGGCGCGCGTGCGCGTCACTCCGAGGCGCGGCTCGACGATTTGCTCGAAGGCGTCGATGTTGTCCTGGAATTCGCGGGAGAGGAATTTGCCAAGCTCCTGGTAAAGACGGTCGACGTAGGAGACCAGCGTCAACAGGCCGAACAGGAGCACGAGAGCTATGCCGACGCCGATCATTGTTATTGTTATTGCGATTGCCGGGCTATGGCTAGCGCTTCCTCCCGGCACGCTCGATGAGTCCGAGCGGAAGGTGAAGTTTCGCGCGCAACTGTTCTTCGCGCCTTGCCATCTGCCCATTGTCGCACTCGTGATCGTAGCCGCGAAGATGCAAGACGCCGTGCAACACGAGAATCTTCACTTCTTCGGCCAGCGAGTGCCGGAGCGCCCAGGCATTTTGCGCTGCAATCTCCGTTGAAATAGCGATTTCGCCGGCGAATCGTTTTTGAGCGTCGGGCTCGGCAGGAAAAGAAAGGACGTCGGTGGGCTTGTCTTTTCCCCGGAAGCGGCGGTTCAGAGACTTCATCTCGGCGCTCGAAGTGAGCAGCACGTTGACCAGACCCTTCAATCCGGTGGCGCGGCGCGCGCGCGCCACGAAGCGGTTGAGCGCTAGCTCGGTCAGGTCGGCGACGCGCTTTTGAAAGATGACCACGTTCCCACCCTACTTGTCATCCCCACCAAGTTGTCGCAAATTCTAGCGACAATCCAAATTCTTAATGACAATCCAAAATTCTATCGCGCTTAATTGCGCAGCGGAGGCGGCTCTTCGGAAGCCGACGGCGGCGCGACCGGCTTCGGCTCCAGCAGCGACAATTGCTGCTCCGCCAGCCTTGTTTTGTGGTCGTCGTAGGCGCGGATGATTCTCTGCACCAGGTGATGACGCACCACGTCGCTTTCGTCGAAGTGGACGAAGGCGAGTCCGTTGACGCCTTGCAGGATTTCGACGGCCTCGATCAGGCCGCTGCGGCGTGCGGTGGGTAAGTCGATTTGCGTGACGTCGCCGGTGATCACCGCCTTCGAGCCAAATCCCAAGCGGGTGACGAACATCTTCATCTGCTCGGAAGTCGTGTTCTGCGCCTCGTCAAGGATGACGAACGAATCATTCAGCGTGCGTCCGCGCATGAAGGCGATGGGCGCGATCTCGATGATATTTTTTTCGAGATAGCGCTCGACGCGCTCGGGCTCGAGCATGTCGAAGAGCGCGTCATACAAGGGACGCAGGTAGGGATCGATCTTCTCCTGCAAGGTGCCGGGGAGAAAGCCGAGGCGTTCTCCGGCCTCGACCGCGGGGCGCGCGAGAATGATGCGGTTGACCTGCTTGTTCAGCAAGGCTGAGATCGCCATGGCCACGGCGAGATAGGTTTTGCCGGTGCCGGCGGGGCCGACGCCGAACACCATGTCGTGCTGCTCGATGGCTTCGAGGTAGCGGCGCTGGTTGGGGCTTTTGGGCTGAACCGTCCGCCGACCAAACGACCGCTGGCGGCCGGCTTCGGCCAGTCCGCGGAGAGTTGCGTTCGGGTCGCTGACCACCATGCGCAACATGCTGCCGAGATCGCCGTTCTGGAACTGGTAGCCGGACTTCCGCAGGTGTTCGTAATCGGCAAATAGCTGTTCGGCGCGGGCCACGTCGCGGGGCGCGCCTTCCAGTTCAATGCGATCCGAGCGCAGATCGATATTGAGGTTCAGGCCGTCTTCGAGCACGTGGAGATTTTCATCGCGGGTGCCGAACAGGGTCTCGATGTCGGGGGTGAGTGCAATATTTTTTTTCATTCAGGGTTATGCCGCTGCCTCCTGCAGCCTGGGGGCCCTGTTGCGATGGTCGTTCCGCGGCCGATGGAACTGGGCCGGTGCGTCCGGTTTTTGCACGCAAGAATTGTGTGTCAGGGTGGAAGGTTCCGGAACGCGCGCCAAGGGGGCGCGGACAGCCATCATTTGAATTAAGCGTAGCGCGGGCGGGCGGGGGAGTCAATGGGAGAGGTTTAGCCTAAGAAACGGCGAACGCGCCCATCCTGCATGAGCGTGGAGACCTCTGGCCGTAGCTCTTGCAGACGCGCCCTCAAGTGATTACAATGTAATTACTGAGGTATTTCCCGTATGAAGACCGAACTGGTTCGTATCGGCAATTCTCGTGGCGTTCGCATTCCCAAGCCCTTCATCGAGCAATGCGGGCTGGGCGAGACGGTCGAGTTGAGGATCAGAAACGATTGCCTGATCATCTCCCCTGGACACCAGCCACGCCAGGGCTGGGACGATGCGTTCCGCGCCTCAAGCCCAGCCGCGCACGACGAACTCATGCTGGAGGCCCCGGAACCCAACGAGTTCGACCATAAGGAGTGGCGGTGGTAAGCGGGCCGCATATCGCGCCACAACGCGATGAGGTCTGGCTGGTAGTGCTCGATCCCACCGAGGGGGCTGAGATTCAGAAGACCCGCCCTTGTTTGGTCATCTCACCCGATGAAATGAACCAGCATCTGCGGACCGTCATCATCGCTCCCATGACCACCGTCACGCGCCCCTACCCCACGCGGGTCGCGGTACGATTTCAGGGGAAACGAGGGCAGGTGGCCCTGGACCAACTCCGTGCCGTGGGCCGGCAGCGCCTGGTGCGGAGGCTCGGAGCGGTGTCGGCAAGAACTGCGCAGGACGTTTCCGCCACGCTTCTGGAAATGTTCAACCGAGTGTAAGGGAGCGGCCTGCAGGGATGCGTGCTAACATTTCGCCGTGGCGATCACCGATACAACCCCTGAGGCGAGGGCCCGCCAGCTTGAAATTCTACGCGCCATGTCGGGAGAACAGCGGATGATGCTGGCATACGAGATGAGCATGTTCATGCGAGAGATAGCGAAGGAAGGCATACGGCGCGATCATCCCGACTGGACCGAAGCGCAAATTGCACGAGAATTGTTGAGGCGGGCGTTCTTTCCCGCGCCCTTGCCCGCCTGGCTCCGATGAGCATCCAGGATGTTCTCCAGCGAATTATTTTGGCGCTTGATCAAGCTGGGATTGCCTACATGCTTTCGGGTTCATTTGCCAGCGCGTATTACGGCGCGTCGCGCTCCACACAAGACATCGATTTCGTCATCCATGCGAGTTCCGAGCAATTGCGCTCATTCATCGGCGGGTTGCCAGTGAGTGAGTATTACGCCGATCTCGATTCAGCCCTCGAAGCCCACCAGCGACAATCCATGTTCAATGTGATCGACCAAGCCACCGGCTGGAAGATCGATTTGATCATTCGCAAGTCGCGCTCTTACAGCCGGGAGGAATTCCGTCGTCGACTGCGAGTGACGTTGCATGGCGTTGCTGTTTTCATGACGACTGCGGAAGACGCAGTCATTTCCAAGCTCGAATGGGCGAAGCTGGCGCAGTCGCGGCGGCAGATTGAGGACGCAGCGGCAATCTTGAGAGTGCGATGGGACGCACTGGATCATCCCTATTTGGCAAAGCGGATCGGCGAGTTAGACCTGAAGAAGGAGTGGGACGACGCGCAGCGAGTGGCGGGGATATCGGCCTGATGTACACCTACTGATTCGGTGGGTTATTGCCGTAGACGCATTGAATGAGGTCCCGTCCGAAAAAGTAAATTAAGGCAAGAGACCAAGCTAAGGAACAGACCGCAACTGCAACCAGAAACGGGGTTCGCATCCATGCGTGGAACAATCCGAACCTACTGCCATCAAAAAATGATCTCGCGGTGAGTCCATCCTGCACGCAGATAAATCCCCAAAATGCACCTAGCGCAATGAGCGCTAAATCTCCTACTAATCGCTGAGACTTCCGCTTGAACATGAAGACTGCCTTATGCGTCCGCCAGGAATCGGTATTCAATGCAACCCAATACCAAAGCAGGCCAACTGCCGCGATCAGCGTCACATTGTCCCAAGGGTAAAATATATGACGGATACAAAGGAGTCGCGGGAGAGCCAAAGGGGCATTGATGGCAATCAGCAGTGTGAAGGCTGGGGGTGGCCCGGGCATATCCGCGGTGCGCATAACAGCTTTGAACCATACCTGTGACCACCACAGTAGGACTACGGCCAGCGCCATCTGCGACAAAGGCAATGTATATTTAAGCTTCACTCGCACGCTCTTTCTCCTTTAGCTTCCTGGACACTCGCCCACACCGCCCGATCCTTAGCCCAAGCGCGCAGCTCGGCAATTTCCTCGGCCCGCGTGACTGACAACGGCACGGTGGACGAGAGCGCCTTCAGCAGGTCTTCGGTGCTCAGTTCCTGCTTGCGAGCGAAGGCGGCGTAGAGGGCGGTTTGGACGGCGGATTCGATTTCCGCTCCGGAAAATCCCTTCGCCGCAGCGGCCACACGATCCAGATCGTAGTCGGCGGGATTGCGTTTGCGCTTGGTTAGCTGGATGGAGAATACCTGTTTGCGCTCGGCTGCACTGGGCAGGTCTACGAAGAAGAGTTCGTCGAAGCGGCCTTTGCGAATCAGCTCTGGAGGCAGGACGGTTACGTTGTTGCACGTGGCGGCTACGAAGACGGCGGGCTTGCGCTCCTGCATCCAGGATAGGAACGACGCCAACAGGCGCGACGAAACTCCTGCGTCGGCGGAGGCGGAATCGGGGCCGCTCCCGGCGAAAACTTTTTCCAGTTCGTCGATCCACAGGACGCAGGGGGCCAGGCCCTCGGCTACTCGGAAGACTTTCTGAATTCGCTTTTCTGTTTCGCCTATGAATTTGTCGTAGACGGCGGCGGTGTCGAATTTCACTAGCGGCAGTTTCCATTCTCCGGCTACGGCTCTGGCGCAGAGACTCTTGCCGCATCCTTGGACGCCTAGAATGATTACGCCTTTGGGCGGGTCGAGGCCGAACTGGCGGGCTTGGTCGTCCCAGGAACCTCGGCGCTGCTCTAGCCAGCGCTTCAAATTGTCGAGGCCGCCTACGCTCGCCATGGTGTCGGTCGCGTCCACGAACTCCAGCATCTCGGAGCGCTTCAGCAGAGCTTTCTTGGCTTCCAGCACATCGGTTACGCAGTCGGGCGAAAGCGCCAGGCGTCCGACCACCGTTTGCGAGATGGCGCGTTCGGCGGCTTCTTCGGTTAGGCCGCGGAGATTGGCGGCCATCGCGTCTACGCCGTTGGCGTCCAGTTGGAGTTTCAGATTGTGGGTACCAGCGAGGCGGGTATAGGTTTCTCGGATGATCTCGCGGAGGCGGTCGCGGTCCGGTAAGGGCAGATCTAGAAATTCGACCAGGCTCGCCAGTTCGGGCGGCATCTCGATGGCGGGGGCGGTCAGCACCAGGGTTCTTCGATTGGCGGAGAATTTCTGGCCTACGTCGCGCAGACGGCGAACCACTACCGGGTTATCCATGTGGCGATGGAAGTCTTTCAGCACGAAGACGGCCTCGATGGTCATGGACTCGAGGTTGGCCAAGGCCTGCACGGGGTCGACGGTGTTGTACATGGCGGTCTTCGCCCCTGCGCCAGCATCGGAGCCGCTGAATGTGTGGAGGTGGGTCTCCGGCCCGCCTTGACCGGGTCCTAGACCCGGTCCCACGCCGCTGCCGGAGCGAACCAGGCCGTCGGCTATGGTCCATTCAAAGACGGCTAGACTCAGCTCGGAGCAGGCGGTGCGCACTAGCGTTAGCGCGCGGACTTCTTCTACTGTCTCCATGACGACGATTGGGGTGGAGGAGTTGATCAGGACTTTGAGGCGTTCGATGGGACTTGGACTCTGGGGCGAATTCATATCTATTTGACCGGGCGCGAGTTGCTCCCGTAGAATACTATTTTCGGTTCCCACCGATATCTTCCTGGCACAATCCAGGACAAACAAAGGTAATCAAGCCTCATGGCGAATCATTTTTCGGCGATGAAACGCGCCCGTCAGACAGAGAAGCGAACCGTCCGCAACCGGGCGAACAGCTCGCAACTGCGCACCGCTTTGCGAAGCCTGCGCGAGAGCCTGGAAAAGGGCGACAAGGCGGCAGCGGGCGAGACCTACCGGCAAACGGTGTCGGCGCTCGACCGGGCGATCCAGAAGGGCGTTTTGCACGAGAACACGGCTTCGCGGTATAAGTCGCGGCTTTCGGCGCGGCTGAACGCGCTGAAGTAGGCGCAGAAGGCTGCGGAAGAGTCGGATCTCGAAGCTCAGCCCCTAAAGGGGCTTCTGCTTTCGAAGGACTTGCGGCATCGCTAAAGCGATGCCCTGATACGAAACGGAATTTTCCCGCTAGCTGCAAGGGCGATGCCCTGATACGGAGCCCGATTCCCCCGCAAACGTTTGAAAACAGGTGCCGGGAGGGTATCGGCCGGGCCGTAAATATTTCTTGACCTTGCCTAGCGGTTTGTTATACTTAGGTGTTCTCAGGACATCAAAGCAGTTTCTGCCGGTCCTTTGGAACCTCCGCCCGTGTTGTGGCAACTCCATAAAGAATAAGCAACTTTTGGGTTGGGCGGGGCATCTATCTTGGGTAATTCTGGCAAATCCCATTGCATCCGGCTCGCATCACAGCTTGGCTAGCGTAGTCGACCATCACCCAGTGGGCGGACGATGGGATCGTGACTTAAATTATCCCTATTGTAAGGAGAACGATGAACATGCGCTCTGATCGTGTATTTGACGCTCTACATACTTTGCGGAACCGCTATATGCTTTGCCAGCTGGCTTCGAAGGCGACGCGCCGGTTCCATAAACCGAACACCCGCATTCAGGAAACCATGAATCAAGTGTTTGACAAGATCGCCGATGCGGAACGTCATGACATCCTGAGCGAACCCGAGAACTTTGCCGAAGCACAACGGCGAGCTGCCTAAGCAGCTCCGCCGTGTGCCCGCACGGCG
>Ga0209517_10010269_pt1 | contig 10467 bp, 12 predicted proteins | sample PeaSoiMetSII2010_FD_187695 | JGI IMG/M metagenome (GOLD analysis project Ga0209517, IMG submission 187695) | Peat soil microbial communities from Weissenstadt, Germany - SII-2010 (SPAdes) (version 2) | ecosystem: Environmental > Terrestrial > Soil > Wetlands > Peat | place: Germany... | reverse complement strand
TACCTTTTGAGTAATCACTTGCCTGGGGGGGCGATTACTGGGGATGTGTACGAAGTTTACCATGAACTCTGTGCCACTAGCGATCTAGAACCGCTGACTCAACGGAGAGTCAGTGGACTGATTAACGAATTAGATGTGATGGGCATTCTGAACGCCAGAGTGGTTAGTTTCGGGAGATATGGTAGAACAAAGAAGATCAGAGTTGGCGTCTCCTCACGAGTCATCGCAGAGACCTACGCCGAAGACAACCTCGCCGGCAGACTATTTGGCTACGTTCCGAAATCGTTACAGAAGAACCGCCCCTAACATTTCAGTCGTAGGAGTGGACGACGGTGCGTTTGTTCCACACAACCGAACCGGACAGCACACGATCTTAGTCGCCACTCTTTTTACCAATCTGAGTATGCGTGCGATCAGAGTTGGGAGAATAACTGTCGACGGAATCGATGCCACGCCAGTCCTCAATTCTATGCTCAAGAATTTACAATTCGACGCCGTGTTGCTTTCCGGAATCTCTTTTGGCGGTTTCAACCTCATCAACCTTAGCAAACTAACCAGAGAAATAGGTAAACCCGTGATCGCTATCAGCGGAAAGAAACCTGAAAATGAATCTGTCAGAAGGGCGTTAAGAGCTCACTTCGAAGACTGGAAAGATCGAATGAAAATTGTTCGTGCAGCTGGAAAAATTCATTCGATCAAACCTCTAAGAGAGGAACCGACATTGTTCTTTGAAGTCAAAGGCGCAAAACCCGCTTTCGCCCGACGTATTATTCGTTCTTACGCAATAATATCCAGGCTACCTGAACCCGTTCGAGTCGCAAGAATATTGGCAAAAGGCCTCAGCTAATTCACCACAATGCTGCTAAGCTTCCATAAAGTCGATTGGATAGACTTGAAGCGTTTGGAGATTAACAACTGTTAGGATACCGGGTGTCGGTACAAGTCCAGCCCTCCTCTGATAATCAGTCTGAGCCTGCCATGCACCTGAATTTACAATCTGAGTCCCACGATAGGTTTCGTATTTGACAACATGTATGTGTCCCGAATGAAAGATATCTGGAACGTTCTCAATAACTAAATGATCCACTTTCTCGGGAGCTATGGAAGTTCTCTTCCCGTACTCTGGCGCCAGATGACGACATTGGAGTTGCAGCCTCATCGCTTTCTCAGGCTGAGTAAAATCCATACTGGGTACTCCAGCAATCATGTCATCCAAGCTTCGACCATGATGAAGAAGAAGTCTTACTCCGTGGAGAGTAACTTCCGCTGGATTTCCGACACTAATCAATTCTCTTGCCTCGTACAGTGGTTCCCCAAAATCTTTCGGTATGGGCGGCTGAGGCAATGCCTGTCTGACCGCGTCATGATTTCCAGGCAGAATAATCGTTTCAATATGATCAGGGATCATTCCAATGTACTTCGCAGCTTCCCGGTACTGCTCATATAAATCGACTATAGCCAACTCTTGTTCTTGACGTGGATAGATTCCAATTCCATCAACTATGTCCCCACAAATTACCACATACTTGGCCCGCTCAGCAATCGACCTCTGCTGAGAGTTGCCAATCTTCAGATTAAGCCAGTCAAAGACTCTCGTTAACTGTTCACTTAGAAATTTCTTACTTCCAACATGAAGGTCCGAAAGGAGTACAGCCCAGACCTCTTCATCCGCTAAATGCGGTCGATGGTCAGGAATGTCTGGGAGCAGAAGTTGCTTCGCTACAATCAGATCTCCCTTCGCTCTAACACCGTTGACACAAACGACTTGATCCAACGGAAGTTTCTGAGCCAGCTCGTACGCCGCATGCTCTTCGGGCGTAACAAGCACCGTGACGGTATCGTCTAAATCTTCAAGTTGAAGAAACAACTTACCCTGCCGCTCACGCTTCTCCGTCACCATAGCAAGAAACTTCACCTTAGCATTTTGAGCGGATTTAAGTGCTGATGAGATCGATCCAGCATCTCTAGTGTCGGGTCGATTACGCAGAGCCGAGGTCAATTTGTTAAAACGATCTTTGAAATACAAGGAAAAATCTTCGATACTGCCTCCAGTACCTATCTCCTTTGAAGGATCCCTAACAACTTCAACTCTAGAGGAAATTTGTTTTGAAGGAATTAGAGATGCCACGGATTCCGTTGGAACTGTAACAGGTATTAGTTCCAACAATGACGATTTCGTGAGAATTCGCGCTTCACCATGACGTTCACCTATCTTGATCAGCACGCTCTTGGCGACCGTGGATGCCTCAACCTCATCCATCGTCTTTAGATAATCAAAGGCTGTTCGATCAAGCTGATATCCTGCCGAAGCAAGTTCTTGGATGAAACGTCGAAGATGTTCCGTCTGAACGACCAGCCTTGAACGGACTCTGAATGCAAATAACAACACATGAACCTGTCGATCAGCTTGATACCGCTTCGCCGCTGAGAGTATATACCGGACTATGCCAGTACCTAACAACAGAAGATACGGTACACAAAAGATCCGATCAAGAGTTTGAACCAGGATGCTAAAAATCTACGATTCATTTTCTCGACAAAAAAAACCGTTCAAGTCATCGACCGGAATCGTAAGAATGTTCGTTTGTGGACCGACCGTGTACGATTACGTTCATCTTGGTCATGCCCGGACATATGTAGCCTTTGACATAATCACCAGATATCTAACCTCCCTAGGTTTCAGCCTACAATACATTATGAACATCACAGACGTCGCAGACAAGATTACAGATCGGGCAAAGGAAGTTGGAAAAGATCCGATCGAATTCGCTCGAGAATATGAACGGGCTTTCATAGAGGACATGCTGGCACTTGGGATAACAAACGTCCAAGGATACATTCGTGCATCAGAACATATCCCGCAGATGATATCTCAAGTATCTGGGTTAATTGAACGAGGCGTTGCATATGAAACGAATACAGGAGTATACTTTGAGGTCAACAAATTTCCAGAATTCGGCACCCTCTCTGGACTAAATCGAGAAGAATTATCGCTTAGACGGCTCGAACTCTGCTCTTCAAAAAAGAATCCTGAAGATTTCTCGGTCTGGCGGAAAAATGAATCTCTACCTGGATGGAACTCTCCCTGGGGTTTCGGACGACCGGGTTGGCACGTGGAAGATACGGCCATATCCATGTCAATTCTCGGCGACACATACGATATCCATGGAGGAGCCTCCGAGCTGATATTTCCTCACCATGAAGCTGAGATTGCTCAAGCAGAGGCATTAACGGGCAAAACTCCCTTTGTACGATTCTGGTTGCATACTGGACTATTGAATTTGAAAGGAAGAAAAATGAGTAAGTCGCTCGGCAACGTCATCCGTATCCGAGACGCTCTCAAACAATACTCCGCCGAAGATTTGCGATTCTACTTCGCATCTTATCATTACAGAGCAGCCATAGTGATGTCGGAGTTGCAACTGAAAAGATCAATTGCGAAACGGAAATCGATGATAAAGAAATTCGTCGCCTTCTCTAAAATGAAAACCGACGAAAAATCTGATAATGACAAATTGATCAGAATTGTGATGAGAGCGGAACGTGCCTTCATGAAGCACATGGATAACGATTTCGATACTTTCAGCGCTCTAACGGTAATAGTGAAACTAAGTGAAGACTTATCACAATTCGCGAAAAATGGGAAGATAAGTTCAAAATCGAAACGCAAAGCTGAGAATGTTTTCAGAATGATGGCCAATGTTTTTGGGATTATGACCTAGTATAGCCAAGCTTGAATCGGTGTTTTCGCTTGTTTCAACGCGAAACTGTACGCCTGTGGTGCAGTATCGAAATAATACCATTCATCGTTTTCGCCTGCGATATACTTCCGTAATTTCTTATTCCAAATCCTATCACAAATATTTACGCAGTAACTACCCCTATAATATCCAATGAATACGAAACCTCCTCCTGCATGATTCTTTAAGTTGCCACAAATTCTGATGCCTTCATCCTCATCCAAAGCATCTATGAAATCGTACAAATCTTTACGATTCAAGATTGGTCGTTCCGAATATTGATATGAATCCTTAGATCGATGCTTGGATTTTTTACTCATATGTCGGGTCGTCTCAATTTTTGAATTCATAACTGCATTACTGCCCTAAAGAGGTTTGAGATAGCGCACGCGATTAGAATCAATGAACACCTAGAAGTGTTGACCTTAAGCTAATTCGATCTTTTCATGGGCTCAATTTGTCGTACTTCTTTCGGAGGAAATTCCTGTGTTTGTATCATCTCTACCAGTATATTCAGTTCATCTTTGGCTCGCCTCGCCATTTTCTCAGTTAGATATCGTTTCTCTAACGCGGCTGCAAGTTCATTCTCGTCAAGAATTAGAAACTCGCTCTCTGCCGAAATCCAAAGATCCAGATAAAGATCTGTAAGTTTGACTGTTCGTGAGCAATCCGCTAGCAATTTGGGAACTGGTTGGATGATATCACAGTAATAACCCAGCCACTTTCCGGACCGGTCATAAAATTTTCCGATATCGTACCAGCGATTCTTGAAAATGAACCAGATGGCCAAATATCCGTTGTCCGCGATGATCTTTCCAAAAGCGATTGTGGGTTTCGTTGTCGTAAGTCGACTTTCGATTGTAAGCATACTACGCGTTTCGCCGCGCAGCAGTCCTGGGTACTCACGTATCTTATCTGGTAATCTATGATACACTATCGCGATTTTTCTAGGTAAATCATTGTTTCTAGGAGTTCGCACCAAACAAATCGGGCCCTGGAAAATGCGTCAAATACGGATAAACTAGGGATTGAGTGGCAACTTTTGAATAGTCCGGTCAGAACCAGCCAGTGTTAGGTCTTTCGAGGGAAATGATCCAAGGTTATATTTGCCGATCTTGATGTGTTGGACGGAATGATAAGCACTCGGGCGACGATTCATGGCCACAAAAGAGAAAGATGTCTTTTATCTAAAATTACAGTGGATCTCATCCAAGGACGAATCGGAACGGTCAAAATTAGCGGCTAAAATAAAACAGGTGCTCACAGAGCAGAAGTAGGGATTAGCTAAGATTCTGTTCTAACTAGATAGGTCCGACCCATATTGTCTGCAAACCAGCGCCCCAGCGGCGTAACGGCGCTTGCAATCCTTGAAATTTCCTTAGGAGTACTACTCTTCACTGGATTCATGTTCGCATTCTTTCCAACACTCACCGCTACTCACTCCCATTTCAGACCCGTTGCCGGAACCGTGCTTCTAGTATTGGCCGCAGTAGATTTCATCTTAGCCTATTTCTTGTGGAATGGCAAGAGTTGGGCTTGGACTACAGCAATGATCTTCGCGCTCGTCGGAATCGTCTTCTCCGGGTATATGCTATTCATAAGACCTGCTCTAGGAGGGATGGCGTCACTAATCATAGAAATCCTGATTCTGTATTACCTGTTGCAACCAAAAGTACAAAGACACTTCAGAAGAAGCAAACAGCTGCAGGATCGAGTATAGAATAATGGTAGTTCACAAATGTCAGAAAATCAAGTATCGCTCCACTCAATAAAAGACGCGAGACAAAGAATCGCCGGCGTCATTTACAGAACACCACTATATCTTTCACCCCGCCTCACCAACCGAACCCATACCAATGTGTTTCTTAAGCTAGAATCGTACCAACCGACTCGAGTCTTTAAAATCCGTGGCGCGGCTAACAAAATTCTCAAACTTGCCCCCGCCGAACGAGAACACGGACTTGTAGCCGCCTCATCTGGAAATCATGGATTATCCGTATCATATGTAGCGAAGCTAGTCGGCGTTTCCGCCACTATCGTGGTGCCAACAAATGCGGTTGAGGAAAAAGTTGGCATAATCGAAGAATACGGGGCGCGTGTAGTCAAACACGGATTATATCACGACGAACGAATGAGCAAAGCACTCGAGATTCAGAAAGCTACTGGAGCAACGCTCATTCATCCGTTTGATGACCCGGACGTGATCTCAGGACAGGGCACGATAGGTCTCGAAATTTGCGAAGATCTACCAAACGTTGACACAGTTGTAGTGCCGATCGGTGGAGGAGGACTAATCTCGGGAATTTCAACAGCCATCAAAAGCCTCAATCCTTCCGCTAGAGTTATCGGAGTAGAACCTGAGAAAGCATCATCAATGTATCAATCAATGAAAGAAGGGAAAATTGTCCGATTAACCGATACGACCTCAATCGCAGACGGTTTAGCCGCTAGAGAACCAGGCTCACTTACATTCGCAATATCTAAAAAGAATGTTGATGAAATAATTCTGTTAACTGAAGAAGAAATCGAAAAAGCCGTCTTCGACGTGATCAAAGAATGTCACATCATCGTCGAACCTTCAGCGGCAGCTGCCATTGCAGGATTAGCTAAAATAAAACCGCGAAAGGTCAACGAGAACGTGGCAGTTGTTGTAAGTGGTGGAAATATTTCAAGAAAGATCTTAGCCAACGTACTCTCTAAGAATGCTTAACCTCGACCACATATCGCTATGCGGCTGCTACGTGAACGAAGATTTTCGCGTCATCAATCAAATTTTGGGTTTTGCAATATTCGTTTGGTTGATGGGCCATTTCTTCCAATGTAGACCAAACTGCCGTGGAATGCCTTTTCGTCTGAAGTATAGTGCGACAGTGACGCCACCAATTCCAACAGGCCTCGCATTAATGCCCCGCAGCTTCTTCAGCGAAATTCTCAGCCTCTCCACGACTTCACTATCAGGAGACGTCGGAGCGCGCTCATATTCTCCCTTACCGCCCCCGTCAGGGTTTACGGCCTTAATCTTCAACAATTCCACCACGAAGGCAATCATTTCGTCACGAAAGCTATCTACCGAGTTGATCAGACTATCTAATGTAGACATGAAACTCACGTTAACTCAGAACCGACGTTGGCATAAAGATAAAACTTAGCCAACGCAACTACCTGCACTCAAAATTACAGCACAAGCTCTTCGTCAAGTGAATTAATGTGTCCTTAGTCTTCGACCTCAACTCACTAAAACCGCGTCTCACTCAGCAGTTGCCTCCTTCGAACTCATCGAATGCTGCAATCGCAATAATCATTCACGCAGAGCCAACCGCCTCGGTACTGTTGATCAAGAGAGTTGAACGCGAAGGTGATCCCTGGTCAGGTCAAATTGCCTTTCCAGGAGGTCACAAATCGCAGGTCGATCCCACACTACTAGAGACTGCCATGAGAGAAACGAGCGAAGAGGTTGGAATCAAACTCGAACTGCATCATTTGCTAGGAATCCTCCCAAGTCTACCAACCCATACTCGACGAGTACAAGTCACGCCTTTCGTATTCCAGCTCAAAAGTGAAGCTCGATTGAGCCCAAATTATGAAGTTGCCGAAACATTCTGGGCGCCTCTGGCGAACTTAATACAAATCGAACCAAGCAAGTCTGAAGTGGAGACTAATGGGAAGCAACTCAGCGTAGAATCATATGTTTATCGTGGTCACATAATTTGGGGACTCACCTTCAGAATCCTAAACCTTCTCCTTAACAAAGAGAGGGATAGATAGGACTCAAGACCAGCTCAGGCGAAACCACTTATGTTAGCTGTCCTCACATGTCCAGTAACTACTTAGTGTGCATTGTGAAGAGAAAATGCCGTCAGAAATCAGTAACGTGACCTTTGTAAACCGCATATTCCAAAACCTTGAGCAAGCGAATCAAAATGAGATCGAGTCAATCTATCACGACATAATGAGTTCAGGCATAATCCTGCCTTCCGGCGAAGGAAGATCGAAAGGCGCTCTCAGTATAGCGTGCAGCGAAATGGCAAAGATGCGCGGTGGGAAACTCGTTCTCGATAGAGGAGATATAGGCTTTCCAGGACGCACTCTCTACCAGGCCGCACCAATTCTGAAACAAAGATTCGGCCAGGTCTGCCTGCTAATTAATTCCGGAAGTGGGAAGTCACTAATGCCATTGTTAGATGCACAACAATTGGCCATGTATATTGCGAACCAAGGTAATCCTAGGGACTTCCGAATTGACGTAGTAACTTCGGAACGGGATTCACCTATGGGAAAACTTGGAACAAGATATGGGAACGTACTTATCCTTAAGGGACGTGAACCTGAAGAGAGTCCTTCGGAGTCCAAGGAATTCAGAACAACAGGAATTCTCGAAGATTTATTCATACTTGGAACTGGAGTTCTCTTTCATTCTATGGCTGAGGCCATGAATGAAGAAGCTTCCGCTGATCGAGTAATTGCACGTTCAAAGGAATTGTTCACTGAAGTAGGTTCAGTAGTAGATGAAATGGTGAGCTCAGAGTTCTTCAAAACTCTAGTTGATGCGCTCGAACAGAGGCACTCATGTTTCTTGGTCGGATTAGGAAGCGCTAGGGAGGTAGCACGCATGACCGCTGTGAGAATCGGGCACGTCAAGCGTGCTATGGGTGACCAAATTTACGTCGCGGGAGAGTCTAACACGCCAGGACCACGGGCGGGGGATGTTCTCATCGTGATATCTCACAGCGGTGAGACGGAAATAGTAGCTGGATGGTGCAAGAATTTCAAACGAATGGGTGCGTTAGTAGCTTCGGTGGTCGGAAACCCAGATAGTACGATAGGCGCGGCTTCAGATATTTCGTTCACAATAAAAGGCGAACGAGTAGAGGGAAAACCAGACAGCTTCTATGTTAAAGCAGCGTTCGCTCTAAGCCCACTTCCAATATACCTTGTAGAGAGAGTTGGTGAACGAGGACTTAGGTTACCTGAATACATTCTCAGATGGCATCATTCAGTAACATCATGACACATGAGAGTCGTTCTACTCTACTCGACTGAACTAGTACGCACAGGACGGAACAGACTCTCATAATATTCACGCATCCAAGGCAGAATATCCCGTCCAAGTAGATTCAGGAACCTTTCCTCGATAGGACTGGCACTGTGAATGTATACTCTATCAAATCCCATCTTAAGAAATTCTCCGAGACGCTTGATTATGTCATCTGAATCAGTAGTGATAAGCCATGATTCTTTGATCTTCTTCTCCTCTTCCGGTCCTACCAACGCTTCCAATTCACGCGGATCCCAAATATGCTCTCTCTTCTCGCGAGGAATTGCAGTCGTGGCCCAAAACATGGCTGACTTCAGCGCTCGGTTGTAGTCAATATCATAGGCCACTTTGAATTCCATGCTTTTGCTTAGTTTTGCTGGATCTCGTCCCACTTTGAGAGCAGCTTTCTCCATAGCGTTTACAATTTTTCTGAATCGCTCCAATCCTCTCGGATTCGTGAGAATTCCATCACAAAGCTGGCCCGCTATTCTTGCTATTCGTTCGTTCGATGTGGCCAAGTATACGGGTATCTTCATTTTCGGTTTAGTGTACAGTTTTGCTTTATTGAGTTGGTAGTACTTTCCGTCATATGTTACGAAGTCCCCATTCCAAAGTTTGTATATTATGTCAAGAGCTTCTTCGAGTCTCTCGATTTTCTCGACAAATCCAGGCCATTTGAATCCTAAAGGCATCTCGTTCATTGCATGCCCTGTTCCCAATGTGACGAAAATTCTGCCAGGGTATAAGTTGTCAAGAGTCGCGAACGCCTGAGCAACGAGAGCAGGATGATAACGAAACATTGGAGTAGTCACAGCAGTGCCAACTTCAACTTTCCTTGTCTTCTCTGCCGCAGAGGCAAGCCAAATCCACGGAAATCCTGCTTGTCCACCCGTGTCGCTCCAAGGATGAAAGTGATCGCTGGTTACGATCATGTCGAAGCCTACAACTTCGGCATGTATAGCATATTGAAGCAGTCTTTGAGGATCGTATTGTTCCTGTGCTGCCCAATAGCCTAGCCGAAGAGTGGCCAATCCCGTGTCCCTTTTGACGAAGCCTAAGATGCCTACCTCTGGCTTAAAACCTCAGAGGCCTCATCACATAGCTGAAATTGTCCCTTTCACACGTGCTTGGGACTCTATCTTGTTGAACGCTACGAAACCTATCAGAAGCATCGAAAACGCGAGAATCGTCGCCATAAAATATTCGGTTGATGCGGGTAGAATTGTAGATGTCGACAAGGCTGCATTTCGCATTAAATCGATGAAATAGGTGAATGGGATGGCCATCGAAATGTAACGAAACGGGGTCGGGATAACGTCGATCGGAAAGAGAGCGCCTGTTAGAATCATGTAACCGAAAAATACCATGTTGGATAATGTATTGTACGATTTGATTCGCATCGTTAATCCTGCGAAAAATAATCCGAATCCTATCAGGCCTATTTCGTACAGGCCCAAGGAGAAGACAAACAAACTGGGGTTGTGCATCACAGGTTGTTCGTTCCCAAGAGTATACACGATTACAGTTGTGTAGCCAATGATCAAAACGTCTGTAAGAAAAACGCGGGCCCATCTTCCCACGATCAACGTCGCGCGGTTCACGGGAGCCAAAAAGAATTGTTCCAACGTTCCGGCTTGCTGTTCATTCCGTATACTCTGACCGATACCCCATACCGCAGTGCTGAAGAGGATT
>Ga0209517_10010263_pt1 | contig 10471 bp, 10 predicted proteins | sample PeaSoiMetSII2010_FD_187695 | JGI IMG/M metagenome (GOLD analysis project Ga0209517, IMG submission 187695) | Peat soil microbial communities from Weissenstadt, Germany - SII-2010 (SPAdes) (version 2) | ecosystem: Environmental > Terrestrial > Soil > Wetlands > Peat | place: Germany... | reverse complement strand
TTCGTCGCCAGGCACGCTACCCCAGGTGGTCCCGTCTTTCAGAATCGTCTTCGCCAGGCGCGACTTCTCGTTGTAGTGCGGATTGCCGGGAGTGATGGAATCCATCACCTGCACCACTTCCCACGGCTCGCGAACCTGGTCCACCATGGAGCGCTGATACAGCTTGCCCTCTTTCCAATAGAAGCGGCGCTGACGCCAGGGAGTGCGGAGCAACGAAATGTCGGTACCACCCGCGGGCGCAGCGGCAGCCGAAGTTTTCAACGTCGCTTTGTGCGAGATGGAGCCGTGACAATCCACGCAATCGATCTCGACCGCGTTGCGCGTCTCGCCGTAGAGATTGCCGTCGCCATGGTTGTCCTGTCCAAAGTGGCAATCGGTGCAATGCATGCCTTTTTCAAGATGGATATCGCGGAGCTGGACCGATTTTTGAAACTTGTCCTTGTCGTCGGATGGAACCACGTGGCTTTCGGGATCCAGCAGGTTGCCCTTGCGATCGCGCTTGTACACGGCGCGGAACACCCAGCCGTGGCCGTGGAAATCGGCGAATTGCGTGTGCTTGAGCTGCTGGTTGAACTCGGGACTGCCGACTTTCTCCAGGAACGAGAGATCCTTCCACAGCCCGCGCGCCGCGGCGCTCTCCGGATTTGCGAGCCAGGATTGAAAGCGCTGTTCATCTGATGGATCGTGCTGCTCCTTGGGATACATGTGCTCAGCGTCGGTTTCGTTGTCCCACCAGATGTAGCCGAGATAGGACGCCACCATGTTGGTCCCCGGATGAATGTGGCACACGATGCACTGGCTGGTGGGAATGGAGCGCGTGAATTCGTGCTTGATGGGATGGCCGGATTCGTTGCGCGGAATGGTGGGGTCGATCTGGGCGCTGTGGGCCTGGTTGCCATACATCGCATACGGGCCGGAGTGAATCGGCGAACGGTCGTTGGCATAAATGACGTGGCAAGCGGTGCAGCCGCTGTTGCGGTAGTCGCCCGGATGATCGTTGGTGCCGGGCAGCGACAGGATCGGATCGAGCAGGCGCGTTTTTTGCAGCCCGAGAAAAACGGGATCGGTCCGCAGTTCGGTACCCAAACCGCGATCGCTGAGCTTGACGTCCGGACGTCCGGGATCCTCTTCGGGATTGGGGTTGCCGATCTCGGAGCGCTCTCCGCCGCCCCGCTCGAACACGCGCAGGATATTGCCGGGCTGGGACACTTCCCATCGGCCCAGCGGATCCAAGTGTGGAAGCACGCCTTTGGTGCGAGTGAGATCCTGCGACGGCGGAGGATAGGTGTTGACGTGTTGCGCCACGCCATCCGGCGAATAGCTCTCGCCGAAACGCGCGTCCTTGTAGGGGAAACCGCCGTTATTGTAGAGCGCCGCTTGCCACAGCATGGCGCCGGTGGTCATCATGCTGGTGCGGACGGCGAACACTTCCTTGGCGTGGCAACCGGCCGAGCCGCAGGTCTGTTCGGCCACGCGCAAGTCGCCCGGATTGACGAATTGGATGTACTCTTTGGTTTCCTTGAGCCACTGCGTGTAGGGACGAACCGGGTTGGCAGAGCTGCGCCACAGCTCAGGCTGGCTGGGCTTGGGATGGGCCTTCTTTTTGGCTTCGTCGTAGCCGGCCGAACCTTTTTGCGCGCCTGCGGGAGGCATCACATCGGCATGGCCGCCGTGACAATCGGCGCAACCCAGGCGAACGGTTCCGGTGGTGTGCATCGACGCGGAATCGGTTTGGCCGTGGCATGCGATGCAACCGGCGCTGTTGCGGTCGGCTTCTTCTTGCGGCTCACCGAGGCGTGATTGGTTGGATTGTTGCCCGAGCAGGAGCGCGCAAAGAAGCGCACAAGCGCTGCTTACACCCAGAGCAACTGTCACGCTGCGAGTGGTCATCGAGCCTTAGGCCGCTTCATCTGGATATTTTGACAGACTTTGGAGACGTGCAAGCCGAAGGTGTTACGGGCCGGCCTTTATGTCTCACAACCTGACCCTTTTCGAGACCGCATTTGTTCCCAGAGAAGTCAGCGGGATCTAGCTGTGGCTGGGAGTTGGCGGGAGTCGCTGGAACCGAGCTTATTCCTTGAACGGCACTTCTACTTCTACGTAGCTGCCGGGCTGGGCCGCATTCACGGCTGCCGTGATCTTTTCAGCAACGAGCTTCACCATGGGCCATTGTGAATGCTCAAGCACCACGAGCGCGATTGTGCGAGCCTTGAAGTTCTGCTGATGCCGGATGTTTTTGTCCGTGGTCACCATGACTTCGAAACCGGCTTGTTCGGCCGCGTCGATCAGCTCTCCGTTTGCCAATTCTTCCCAACCGCGCGCCCGCGCCTCCTCCACAGAATGGCCGGTTAGGAAACGGGCCAGACCTCGTGGTGTTCCGTTATCGAAAAGAACGAACATCCGGCGTCGTTTCTAGCCGTAACTCGGGGCTTTGTCGAGAGAACGCGCCACAAACGCCATGAGGCTGTCCATCTGCTCACGGGTCACTGGAAACTGTTCGATCACTTCCTCAATGCTCATACCAGCTTCGAGGTTCTCAAACAAAACCTTTACCGGCGTTCGAGTTCCGCGCAGCACCCACGCGCCGCTGACCTTGCCGGGGATGCTCTCTACCGCAGGGCATTGTGACCAATCGAGAGTTGCCATGTTCGTACCCTCCTTTTATCGTAGCCTTTTAGCAGCGTTAAGCTGGGTCGGATAGATAGTGAGAACGATCTGCGCGGCTACTTCTGACACGGCTTTGACAGTCTTCGGCTGAATTGTAAAATCGCAAGGGTTTGGCCGCGTCCCGGCTTGAATGCCGATGCTGAAGCTGCGAATGGACGCATTATTCCACAAGCGCCGCTTCGATTCGGGAAGGCGTTCAATGAGCCGACAGAATGCCCGTATGGTGGAATCCACAGTCTTAGTGAGCGCGGCAATTTCGAGGTGGGCCGAATATTGTTCGCGCTCCCGTCCGGCGTAGAGGACATCCACTTTCGCGCCGAGGGCTTTTACTAGGGGCTGAAGATCGTGCCTTGAATAGATGTCAAGATCGACGTTCAGAAAGTGCGTCGTTGACGAACGGCCTCTAGAATCGGAATCGGACATTGGCGAAGACCGCGAGCAGGGTTCGATTGGTAGAGATATCGCGCAGACCTTGAAATGGCGCCAGCGCATCCACGCCGCCGGTGAGGACGATATTTTCTGAAAGCGGCGGACGATAAGAAAGGCCGATCCCGGAATCGGCTCCGATACCGGTGTGGATCGGCGACTGGAACAGCAGCAGCGCCAGAGGATCGGTACGCGCGAAGAACAGCAGATTCTCATTCAAGAACAGGCGGAGCTTGGGCGTGACGTCGATGTCCACTCCCGCGTTGTATAGGAACAAGCCCGGATTGACGAAATTGGCTTGCCCCTCGGTCTTGCTGGTGCGCAGATCGGGAACCAGGCTGCCGCCATTCACCAGCGCGACGCCGGTTCCAGTGAGTCGAATACCCTCGCGATCGAAGAGGCTGAAGAAGCCGCCCGCGAAGTTTGGATTGTCGAAGATGGTGTCAAAACCGCGCGCGGATCCGTCACGCGGATTTTTGTCGCCGGACGCGTAGAAGAACGAGAGCCGGTAACGCAGCCAATCCCGATCGAGCGACAATTCCACGGCCGCCATCTGCGCATTGATATCCACGCGGCGTCCGGCGATTTCGTTGAAATTGTCGTGACCAAGAACCTGATAGAACGCGTGCGTGAGATTGAGCTTCCCGAAATGGCCGTCGCCCGTGAGCCCGTAGTAGTAAGCGCGCAGGGAGTGCGGCTGCACATTGCCGATGGGGGCCGGGCGAACCAGGAAATTGTTGGTGTCGTACTGGAGCGAAGGGTCGTCCTTGTTGTAGTGGAAACTGGCCTGGATGGTGTAGCCGTGCTTGATGAAATCCTGGCGATAGACATTGGCGATCATGACCTGCTGGTGGCGGAAAGCCATGGAGTTCAGGCCGCTGTTGGAGTCCTTTTCCAGCATGGCGAAATAGGCCAGGTTGAATTGATAGCGGTTGGAGTCGAAGTTGCCGAACAGGCGCACGCCGGGCTCCTGATCCGAGAAGATGAAGCCGCGGAAATCGCTGGTGAAGGACTGCACGCCCACGCGCAGCGAGATGAAGTCGAACTGGTTGCTCAGATCCTTCAGCTTCACTTCGGCGAAGCCCTCCTGCAAGCCGAGGTGCGAGTCCAGGCGCGTGGTTCCTTTGCGTACATCGAAGTTGACGACGCCATTTTCCTGCGCGGCCAGGTAATTGACGTTCACCTCGGGCGTGATCTGGATGCGCCAGTCGGCCGGACGGAACGAGGTATCGCCGTGGAACAGGTCGAAGGAGAACGCCATATTCTCGCTGATGAGGAATTGGCCGAAGCGTCCAAAGAATTGCGCGCTATTCGGGTTGGCAGCGCTCACGCCGCTGGGAACGGGCAGGCGGCGGCCATCGGTGAAGGTGTCGCTGGTGAAGGTGAAATCGAAGAAAGTTTGATTTCCGATGATGGGATAGTCGCCTTTGAGCTTGTTGCGATTGAACGGATCGTACCAGTGGCCTTGGGTGTAGGGCACTTCGCCGGTCGGATAGCGATGGTAATCGGTTGGGAACGGATAGCTCCAGCGATTCGGGACGGCGTTGAAAACCTGATCGTCCGTCGGCAGTGGCGACAGCGGCTTGGCCTCGGTGGCGCTCAAGGGTGGAGGCATCGACGGCAAGTTGCGATAGGTGGCTGCGGCTGGCTCTGGCGGAAGTGGCGGAGGCTTGGGGCCGAGATCGGGCAGACGCGGGATTTCGCGGACGCCTTCTGAGCCCGATGGAACCGCCTTCATAGCGAACTGGAGCGGGAACACGTCACCGGCGGCCAGATTGATGTCGCCCAGCGCGAAGGGCAGGAAGCCATCGCGCGACGCTTTCAGTTGATAGCGGCCGGGCGCGAGATTCACGAAGCGGAATGAGCCGTCGCCCGCGCTGGTCTTGGGCGGCAGGCTGCGGCCGTTGGTCAGGTTTTGGAGGACAATCGCGACGCCGCCGAGTCCCAGGCCTTGTTCGGTGCTGACGATTCCTTGCACAGCGGCGGTGCCCGGGAATGTTTGACGGGGGATGCGCTGGACCTGGCCGGCCTGGGCGACAATGAGCTGTGTGACCGCGACTATCCACAAACACGCCGCCGTCCTCCGCTTCAGCAAATATCGCGCACGACGCAGCGGGCCGCAGTTATTGATTTCCACGTGCGAGCGCGTCCCGCTCTGTGCGCTCCGATGAATACGCGCCGCGATTGGCACAAATACCTTTGTACAAGAATCCCGTTATGGGGTGTGGTGCGTCAAGCGGGATCGCGAGGGAAGAGCGTCAAGGGGCGATGAAGTTCTTGGATGGACTTCACTTTGCCTTTGCGCTCGGCGATGTAAATCGTGAGCAAGCCGCAGGACAGGCAGATGGTGACCACCGGTAATACTTCAAGCTGCCAGTGATGCGGCCTCCGGATCGCGAAGACCGCAGAAGCGATCAACAAGCCGATTGCGTTGCCGGGCAGTCCGTACTTCCAGCGTCTCCCCATAACCAGGATCTTACTACGGCTGCAGCCCCGGCGCGACGTAGGTATAAAACAACGCGATCAGGCCGATGATGCTCGTTTACCGCAAGCCGGTCTCGTATGTGACCCGGGCCCCCTGTCCCAGCCTCAACTGATTGCCGTCCTCAGTGCTGATAACCCACGAATCGCCTTCCTGCGACCTTGCTGGAAAGCAGTTCAGCGTTAAATCGTTCTCAAAGACGAACGCGGTATCGCCGCCAGGGGGCCGGACCTCGACTTTCACCAGCCGCCTGCCAACCATCTTGGGGAACTGATCCAGCAGCTTGGCAACGGAATCGCTGCTGCCGACGAGAATCTTGCCCCCTTGTTCCAGACGAGGCCCAGAATCGCTGCTTATCCAGAGGGAGCCAACCTTTCGATGTTTCCTGATCCTTTCAGGAACAGGAAGAGGTTGGTGAAAATCGAGACACAATTCGTCCAGGTCCTTGCGCGAGTAGCCTTCTTCAAAGTGATATTTAATATTTAACCTCACCCGGCATATCTGGGCGCCCCAGAGGACTTTGGAAAACTCCTGCAGCGTCTCCGCGTCTCGCTCCGTCATTGTTGAGGATCGCTGTCTGCGGCGGATGACACTAATTCCGGTCCCAAGGGGACGTAGTCATCCCCACGTCTGAACTGCCAACGCGCATCTTCCTCCGACGTTATAACGAAGGTCTTGAGCACGAGATGATCGGTGAACTCCAGCAGTGAGTCTCCCGTCAATTGCGATATGTCTCCTGATACGAGGATCCGGCCGTTAATTTGTTCGATCGCGCTCTCCATCACCGGCCTGTCGTCTTCAGAGCCAGCCAGCACACGGTCTCCCTGCTCGATTCGCCACTGGATGTTGTCACACGACAGACCCCACTCGCCGCGAGGATGCCTCTGGCGGTCTTGGAGCGGTTGGGGCGCACCAAACTCCAGGAATAGAACAGACCCATATCCGAGCCAGCATCCTTGCGCCTTCTGACCGATCAGAGGCGCGAAAGGCTCCGAGTTGGAATCCTCCGGACTTTTTACACGTTCGTTTTCAGGCACTCGACACCATGCTAGGGTAACGAAACGCCCCGAGACTCAATCTACGGCTGCAGGCCCGGCGCCACGTACGTATAAAACAATGCGATCAGGCCGATCACGCACGCCAGAAACGCGCTGTGTTTTAGCGTGAAGCGGAACAGCTTGGCCTCTTCGTCCGGCTTCATGTTGGTAGCGGCCGCGGCCACCGCGATGCTCGACAGGCTGATCATCTTGCCCATCACGCCGCCGGCGGAATTCGCCGACGCCATTAACACCGGATTGAAGCCGAGCTTGGTGGCAGTCACCACTTGCAGATTGCCGAACAGCGCGTTGGCCGACGTATCTGAGCCAGTCAGGAACACGCCCAGCCACCCGAGAATCGCGCTGAAGAACGGAAAGGACGCCCCGGTGGCCGCGAACGCGAGACCCAGCGTTCCCGTGGCGCCCGAGTAGTTCATCAAGTACGCCAGGCCCAGCACGCAAGCGAGAGTGATCAGCGAGAAAGTGAGTTGGCGCATGGTACTCACGAAGATCTTTAGCGCTTTGAGCGGCGGCACGCGCAGCGCGAAGCATGACAAGATGCAGGCGATCATGCAGGACGTTCCGGACGCCGACAGCCAATTCAGGTTAAAGATGGCGGGGTAGGGCGAGACCTTGGCGGTCACCGGGGGAATGCGGGCAATCAGATTATGCAAGCCCGGCCAGGGAATCGGGATGCTGACGGAGTTCAACGGCTTTAGCATGGGCTGCCAGCCCCACAGGAGGACGCAAACCACTAGCAGAAAGTAAGGACTCCAGGCCAGGAATACTTGCCCGGTGGAATGCTCGGCCGTTTCTGCTACCTTCGTGGCCGCGCTGGCTTCGTACTTCTCGGCATCCTGTGGCTTCCAGAACATGAACAGCACCACCAGAACACCCATCGCGCAGAGCGAAGCGATGAGGTCGGTGAGTTGAGGTCCGACAAAGTTGGAGATGACGAACTGCAAACCGGCGAAAGTGACGCCGCACAGCAGCGCCGCCGGGAACACACGACCCAGGGCTCCCCAGCCACCCATCACCACCACCAGATAGCCCGGCACAATCAACGAGACCGGCGCGCAGATGCGTCCCACGCCCGCGCTCAGGCGCAAGAGCGGCAGGCCAGTAATACCAGCCAGCGTGACGATGGGAATAGCGATGGACCCGAACGCGACCGGCGCGGTGTTGGCGAGCAGACAGATAGCGGCGGCGTGAAATGGCGAGAATCCGAGCCCGGCGAGCATTGCGGCGGCCACCGCTACAGGTGTTCCGAATCCGGCAGCCCCTTCGAGAAACGCGCCGAAGGCGAACGCGATGAGCAGGGTTTGCAGGCGCGGGTCGCGCGTCAAGCTGCGGAGCGAATGTTTGATTGCTTCAAACTTGCCGGTGTCGAGCGTCAAGCGGTACAGGAACACTGCCCAAATGACAATCCAGCCAATGGGAAACCATCCATAGGCGGCCCCGTAGGCCGCGGCTGACACGATGCGGGTCACCGGCATCCCATACAGGAACAAGGAAACCAGCATGGTGGTTCCGAGGCCGGAGAGGGCGGCGATCCAGGCCGGCGTACGGCGGACGCCCAGCAGGAAGAGCAAAACGAAAATGGGCAACGCCGCGACAAGTGAGGAGAGCAGCAGGCTACCGTGGATGGGGGTGTAGTTGTGTTGCCACATGACGTGAACGCTATGTATATCAGAGCGGCTGCGCCGGGTTCAAGTATTATATGTTACGGGCGAGTCTGGGGGAGCCGCCTGGAATGCGCCGGAAAGGCCCTAGAAAGGGCTAGCTTGACTCGGGGAAAGCCCGGTCCCTACAATAAAGAGTGTCCATAAGGAGGCCGTATGTTCCGATCCATTGGCTTTCCTGAACTGGTAGTCATTTTGGTAGTCGCCGTTCTGCTCTTTGGCGGAAAGAAGATTCCCGAGGTGGCGAAAGGTTTAGGCGAAGGCATCAAGAACTTCAAGAACGCTCTGAAGACAGAGGAACACCACGACGTCGACGAAAAGAAGCAGGCGTAGGGCTTCCTGGACTCGCTCGCACGTTGGGCGAACCTTAATCGACTTTAGAAAGTAAAACCCCCGCGATCGATTACGCGGGGGTTTTGCTTTTAAAACTGGTGAGAGGTCTACGTCTTCTTCTTGGGAGGTACGATCGCGTCCTTCACGGCCTTGGCAACCCTGAACTTCACTACTTTCTTGGCGGGGATCTTGATGGTCTCGCCAGTAGCGGGATTGCGGCCGAGGCGCGCCTTGCGGTCCACGCGCACCAAACGGCCAATGCCGGGCATAACAAACATGCCATTCTTTTTGGTCTCGCGAACGGCCAATTCAGCAAAACTCATAACGAACTGCTTGGCTACCTTGGTGGTGCTACCGGTGGCTCCGGCCAGTTCCTTGATCACTTGCGTCTGCGTCAACCTAGCTGCTGCCATTTACTTCTCCTTGTATGGTTCTTCCAAATCCGGCTCCGGTCTGCCGAAACATAACCGTACCGAATTGTTTCTACCAAATCATACGGGATGCCAATCAACTTGTAAAGAGAAGAATGCTCCAAATCCGCGTTTTTTCTCAGCTTTCTGAGCGTAGCACGTTCGGGAAGCCGATGGAATGGGCTTTTGGAGGTCGCGGGGCCGTTGGAAGCCTGAATTTAGGCGCTCCGTGCGGTTTGCGACAGTTCCAGCGAATCGCTCGCGACGGTTAGCGGCTCGGATCCGGCGCCGTTCGTCAAACCCAGCTTGGTTCGCAATTCGGCGTCCAGGCGATCGGCCAGCAGCGGATTCTCGCACAGGAACGTTCTGGCATTTTCGCGGCCTTGTCCGATCCGTTGGCCGCTGTAACTAAACCACGAACCGCTCTTTTCCACAAGCTCCTGAATGACTCCCAGATCCAGCAGATCGCCTTCGCGCGAGACTCCCTGGCCGTACAGGATGTCCACTTCGGCTTCGCGGAACGGAGCAGCAACTTTGTTCTTCACGATCTTAACTTTGGTACGGTTGCCGACAATCCTCTCGCCATCCTTGATGGCGGCCATGCGGCGCACTTCCACCCGGACCGAGGAATAAAATTTCAACGCGCGTCCACCGGTGGTGGTTTCCGGATTGCCGAACATCACGCCGATCTTCTCGCGTACTTGATTAATAAAAACCAGCAGAGTGTTGGTCCGCGCCACCGTTCCGGTCAATTTTCGCATCGCCTGCGACATGAGCCGGGCATGCAGGCCCATGTGACTATCGCCCATCTCACCATCCAGTTCAGCTTTCGGTACCAACGCGGCAACCGAATCCACTACGGCGACGTCTATCCCGCCAGAGCCGATGAGCGCTCCGACTATTTCGAGCGCCTGCTCTCCGTAATCGGGCTGCGACACGATCAGGTTGTCCACGTCCACGCCAAGATTCCTGGCGTAAGCAGCGTCGAGCGCATGTTCGGCATCGATGAACGCCGCTGTTCCACCGGCTTTCTGGGCCTGGGCGATGATCTGCAAAGCCATGGTGGTTTTGCCTGACGACTCGGGTCCAAAGACTTCGATCACGCGGCCGCGCGGGAATCCACCCACGCCTAGCGCGCTGTCTACAGAAATGGAACCGCTGGATATCACGGCCACAGGCAGAACACTGCGCGACCCGAGGCGAAGCACCGAGCCCTTGCCGAACTGTTTGTCCATTTGGCTGAGGGCGGCGTCTATGGCGCGTTGACGCGCGGCGGTATCAATTGAAGTGGTAGGTGAAGCGCTTTGATCTTTCACGGCGAGATAGTGGCGGGCTGGCGAGAGTTGTCTCACGCTGAACACCAGTGGTCCGGCGAACATGTCAAAGGGATTCGAATATACAAGCTACTCAGGCGTTGAACATGATAGAGTTATG
>Ga0209517_10010261_pt1 | contig 10471 bp, 13 predicted proteins | sample PeaSoiMetSII2010_FD_187695 | JGI IMG/M metagenome (GOLD analysis project Ga0209517, IMG submission 187695) | Peat soil microbial communities from Weissenstadt, Germany - SII-2010 (SPAdes) (version 2) | ecosystem: Environmental > Terrestrial > Soil > Wetlands > Peat | place: Germany... | reverse complement strand
AGCGCCCGCACCAAATCGGAGGCTCAAGCCTCCGTTGCAGGCTGAAGCCCGCTCCACCACACATCTGCTAGCGATTTCTCAGGGACAGTCCACTAGCCGCCTGCGACGGCGACCTGACAACGGAGAACTGAGAACCCGGACCACTGTTTGTTCTTTCTAGAGTTCTTTTTCGACCGGTCGATGACAAGGGACCTGTGCTCCGCAAAGAATTCGTCCGTCGCTAAGCGGCCTCCTTCTCCAGACTGTATTCGTGTTTGTTGTCCGCAAAAAGTGTCCGTCGTTTAGGAGCCTCCTTTCCCTGGCGATATTCGTGCCCGCCCTGCTTCCCGCGTTGGACCGGGCGCTTACCGCGATAGATTCGTGAGATCGAAGTCTCGAGTTCTCGATGGGCAATGTTGGTTAGTGTGAGCTGTAGATAGAAATGAGTATGCCAAAGCTTCCAAGTTCCAAAACGTTCAACCACTTTCAACACATTTCCAGTAACTGCTTGAAACCTAAGCATCAGAAAACAGGCGATTTTGGCGAAGCGCCGGAATCTGCCTTGGGCGCAGGGGGTCGGGCGTCTGAATCGCCACCCGTCCTGGGTAATCCCCAAGTTGCTGGAGTTGACCGCTTTCCGGTATACCCTACGCCTAACACCTTTCCATCGGGTCGGCGGCTTGTTTTCTTCTGTGCAACGGGTCTTCGTGGGATCGCCACCGCTAAGGCCCAGCAGCCGGTTCACTAATCTTAACCTTTGACCCAAAACCCGAAAGCTGTGCCAATCGAAACTGGAGGTATCGTAGGTTGAGGTCCTCGACGCGCAGGTGGGGCAAGTCGCCATCGGCGCGATTTCGGAGGCCGACCGGCACAATATCCGCGGCGAGCACATCTCGGTGGACACGATCCCCCTGGTGGGCGAGCAGCCGTTGGCCGATGCCGTGCGGGCCTGCGGACGGCTACCCAGGATGAAGGCTCTAGTGCCGGCCGATGCACTAATGGGCGGCGACATCGCCCGCGCCGTTCGGGAGGTTCGGGCGCAGGGCTTAATCGTGGTGAGTTTGAATATGGCGGGAAGCATGCCGGCGGCCGCGGATCTGGTGGTTACCGATCCTCTACAAGCAGGGGTGATGACGGTGATGGCCGTAGCGGAGACCGCAAAATTCAGTTTGGCCCGGTTGAAACAGAGGGCCTTCTAGCGTCATTTCTGGGGATTCCGGGGGAACGTGAACGCGATTCCGGGATGATGCCGAACGCCAATCCGGGATGATTCCGAACACTGATCCGGGATGAAGGTGAACACCGATTCCGGGATGAAGCCGAACAGCCTTAGGCCGATCCCGGAACCGCGTTCGGCTTCGCCGGATTGATTTCCACAGGGCCAACGGCGCTGGACAACACAATGGCGAGTAGCCTCCCCAAGAAAGGGAGGATCGCTTGCCAGCCAGGAGATTGTCCATGCGCAAGACCAAAGAAGTTCTGAGACTGAGATTTGAAGTGGGCCTGGGGTTGAGGCAGATCGCCCGCAGTTGTTCGATTGGCCTCGGGACCGTCCACGAGTATCTGCAACGAGCCGAAGCGGCGGGAGTCACATGGCCGCTTGGGGAGGATTGGGACGAAGAGCGGCTGGAGGCGGCCTTGTTCGGCGGTCCACCGCGGGCTCGCCCTGCGGCGTTGCCGATGCCTGATTTTGCCGAGCTTCACCAGCAGCGGCAGATCCATCCACACCTGACCCAGCAGTTGCTTTGGGAGGAGTACCGGCAGGCCAACCCGGACGGCTATCGCTATTCCCGTTTCTGCGAGCTGTTTAAGCACTGGCGCCGCAAGCAGGACGTTGTGCTGCGCCAGGAACACAAGGCCGGCGGAAGCTGTTCGTCGATTGGGCGGGAACCACTATCCCGATCCACGACCCTCGCGGCGGTCCCCAGCAGCAAGCGCATCTGTTCGTTGCCGTACTGGGAGCCAGCTCCTATATCTACGCCGAGGCCACTCGTGACGAGCAGTTGGCAAGCTGGATCGGCGCACATATACGAGCCTTCGAGTTCTATCAGGGCGTTCCGAAGCTGGTCGTCCCAGATAACACCAGACCGGCGCGACTAAAGCGTGCCGCTACGATCCTGACCTCAACCCCACGTATCAGGAGATGGCCATGCACTACGGCGTGGGCGTGGTTCCGGCGCGGCCCTATAAGCCGCGTGATAAGGCCAAGGTCGAATCGGGCGTACAGTTAGCTGAACGCTGGATCATTGCGGCGCTGCGCCATCGGAAGTTCTTCTCAATCGAGGAGCTGAACCAGGCCGTCCGTGAGCTGCGCGACCGCATCAACCAGCGGCCCTTCCGTAAACGCGAAGGCTCGCGGACATCACAGTTCGCCGCTCTCGATAAGCCCGCGCTGAACCCTCTGCCTACCGAGCCGTTCGATCTCAGCCAGTGGTCCCGCGCAAGGGTAAATATCGACTATCACATCGTTTTCGACGCCAACTTTTACAGCGTGCCCTACAACCTGGTGCAGGAACTGGTGGAAGTCCGCTCGACGACCACGACCATAGAGCTGTTCCACAAGGGACAGCGCGTGGCTTCCCACTTGCGTGCGCGAGGTCACGGGCACACCGTCACCATTGCCGAACACCGTCCGCGTTCCCACCAGGCGCATTTGGAGTGGACTCCCTCCCGGATGGTGCACTGGGCCCAGACCATCGGCCCCAACACTGCGCGGCTTTTCGAGCGGATCATGAACGACAAGCCGCACCCGGAGATGGGCTACCGTTCGTGTCTCGGGATCATTCGACTAGCCGGGCAGTACTCACCGACGCGCATGGAAGCCGCTGCCGAGCGGGCGCTCCTAATGGGAGCGTGCCGCTATCAGAGCGTGAAGTCGATTCTGAAAAACTCGCTCGATACAGTGCCCCCCGTTGAGCCTCCTCCATCGTCACCACCGCCGCCGCATGACAACATCCGCGGCGCGGAGTACTTCGACTGAGGAGAAAACGGCGATGCTCAAACAACCGATGATCGAAAAACTGCTCACCATGAGGCTCCATGGCATGGCCGAGTCACTGAAGACGCAGGAACAGGACCCAGCGGCGCGCGAACTGAGCTTCCTGGAACGCTTGGGTCTGTTGGTGGATCAGCAGTGGAACTGGCGCGAGAATCAGGCACTCGGGAGGCGGCTGAAGAACGCCAAGCTCCGCACCAACGCCTGTGTCGAAGATATTGACTATCGCGGCGCGCGCGGCCTGGATAAGAGCGTGATCCGGGCACTGACGCAAGAATCAGCCTGGGTTGGCACGCACGAGAATGTGTTTGTTCTCGGACCGACCGGTGTGGGCAAAAGCTTTGTAGCTTGCGCCCTGGCTCAGAAGGCGTGCCGCGACGGGTACTCGGCTCTCTACACCCGCGCCCAGTCGCTGTTCCGCGACTTGGCTATGGCGCGCGCCGACGGCAGCCTGCGGAATCTGTTGGCCCGGCTCGCTCGCATTGACGTTCTGGTGATCGACGACTGGGCGATGGCTCCGTTGTTGGAGCCAGAGCGCCGCGACTTCTGGGAGATCTGCGAAGATCGTTACCAAGTGCGCTCCACGATCCTCACCGCGCAACTGCCGGTCTCGCGCTGGCACGAACAGATTGGTGATCCCACTTTGGCCGATGGCATCCTCGACCGGCTGGTTCACAACGCTCATCGCATCGAGATGCGCGGGGACTCCATGCGTAAGAATCGCGGGAAACCGACCGCATAGCGTTCCCTCGATGGCAAAAGGTCTTCCGCTTGCACAACGCTACACGAATGTCAGTCCTATTGTGAACAGGTGGACTCAGCTAAAAAGTCCTCGTTCGCTGGCCGGTAGCGATAGTCGAAAATACAGGTGGCACCGGGAAACGTCATCGTGTAGTGCCAATGGCCTCTGCTCACCGGCTTGTGTGCGAAGGGATTGTCTGCCCAGAACCAGGGCTTCGCGTTGTCGCGATCCTTCATTGACCGGAAAGGATACTGGATTACGCGATCATGCGAGACGCTGTATCCGATGAGCTGCACGGCAACATCAGAGCAGCTTTCGGCATTGAATAATGCAAACTCCAGTGGACGTTTGTCGGCATTGTAGTCTTTGACGTCGATAATCGTCGGCCTCCCCTCGCCGCCGGCACCAGTCACATCAACACGGTAGATGTCGCGCCTGATCAGATACGGAATATCGAAGCTGTCCTCCTCACGATCTTCTGTTCTTCCACCGGACTCGGTAACCGACCTTACCGTTACACGGACCGTGTTGATAATTTCTCCGGAGGCCGCATTAACGAGCGAAACGCGAGTCGGTCCAGAGTAGTAATTACCTCGGGTGCGTTCGGGGCAAGTATACCCCTCGCCTTCAAAACGGGGATGCTTCTGAGGGTTCAGCATCCACAACGCTAGCATTCGGTCTGCATGCGCGCTTGACGGCAGGACGCGAGTTTCAACAACCACCGCGCTCGGCGGGAGTCCCAGGATTATCTCTTCGGGAGCTTTCGCCGATTTCGGCGCTTGTCCGAACATAAGAGGCACGCCCGGAAGCGCAGCGAGTCCGCAAATCGTCGCTACCAATCGGCGTCCATTTGGGATGTGCACAACCCTATTTTGCACCCGTTTTCCGTAAGCTTCCCGATCTCAGCAGGCAGCTCCGCCTCAGCAAAATGGAAGCCACTACCGAATCGGAGCGCTGTTCGCGCTCCGGGCCACCGTGAGCTGAGGCGGGGACAGGACGTGCCGTCCTTTCCCCGCGCCCCTTTCCCCGCTTGCGTCACCCTTCCTCCGCTGCGCTCCGGACACCTCCGGACAGGTTTTCTCTTGACGAAGCCGAACACTTCTTGCACAATCGAAGTGCCAGCGTCGCTACGCTCCGATGGTGTTCGGGTTCATCCCGGAATGCCGTTCGGATTCATCCCGGATTCAGCGTTCGGCTTCGCCGGAATCCCCAGCCACAATATCTGGTCAGGCGGCGCGCTGCCGGTCATCATCACCCTCATCGGCTGGTTGACCCTGACCAAGGGCCTGCTCTTTTTGTTCGTGCCCTCGGAGGCGGCACCTGGGTTCTTCCTTGAAGGCTTTCGCTACGAGCAGTTGTTTTACTTGTACGCCGCCATTGCACTTCTGCTCGGCAGCTACCTGACCTATTCGGGAGTCAGATCACGATAAAGTCGCGCAGGGCGGGCTTAAGCCGCCAGCGCTCGTTTCCTGGGTTTCGCCTTGCTCTTGGCGCGCTTCCGAGTCTTCGCGGCTTTCTTCCCAACTTCAAAAGGTGGAAGAGCACTGATAAAATCTATGGCACTGCCGATCGATTTTTGCGCGGCGACAAGCCCCGCTCTTACGTTCTTTTCGGCGCTCTTTTCGACGACTGATAACTCATCGAGGACCTCGGACAGTGACTTCTCGATCCTCGTCAACAGCGAGACTGCCTTCTTTGCTTTCTTTTTTGCTTTCATGAACGCTCCTGTTCTTCAAGATCGCACAGAATAGAGACGCTCTCAAGGGGGTGACTTAGCACAATCACCAGGATCCAACTATGCAGGCCGAGACGTTCGCATGGGGCGAAGTCCTTTTGTCTTCGGCAAAACCATAGCGACGCACTCTTGGGCCAATACGTAAATTTGTTTGGAGCTGTGACGGAAGAATTCCTTCACTTCAGGCCGATCAAAGATGTTTTCCTTTAACAACAGGCTGACTTGAACCAGCAGGTAAATGATCTCCATTAGCTCGTCGAGGGCTCGGGCCTTCTTCTTCTTCGCAAAGCGGGAAGCGATCGCCATAAGGAGCAAGAACGTATCCGTCACGGTTTCGACTTTAGCTCGGCCTTTTCCACGGGTGCGGCGTTTGGCTTTGGCAATGACGCGCTTCACCCGCGGGTCCCGGCTCAATTGCTTCAGCAGTTTTCTAACTTGGGCGCCATCCTTCATTTGGCCTCCTCATAATTCATCGACGCCTCGATTCGAGTCGAGAAGACCTTGGGCGAGTCTTTGTAGACCTCCCGGCCAAGAGCGAATGCCTGCCGCTCGAGCTCCTGACGCCTGCGATCGATGACAGCGAATACGGCTTTCAGCGTGCGATGGCCGCCGTAAGGGAGCGGATCGGCGGCGAGCGTTTGGCGTAGAACGGCAAGATCATGATCTTCACCGAGTAGCGTCGATAGTTTATGCGTCTGATCGACCAGCTCCTTCTCGCCGCCCGTCCACGGGGCCTCGAGAAGTTGCAGCTGATGCCAAAGATACTTGGCTTGTTTACGCCACTCATGGAGATTCTCCATGCTCGAGGTTTCCGCCGCCAGAGCGAGCGCGCGATGACCTGACCGGTATACACGCCTGAGTCCGCTCTCCAGGGCGGCCCAACCGTCGCGAGCGAGCTTCCATTCCGGAAGTCTCGCGAGCGCGCGGATGGCGACGTCTTTCACCGCAGCCAGCGCTTTGTCCTCGTCAAGTACGCGGCGGGTCACTTCCTGCTGATTTGCGAGCAAAGCCTCGTGAATCTTCGCAAATCCTTCCGGCCCGATCGCTTTCGCGAACTGCTGAGTGAGCTTATCCACAGTCTCGACGAGCACCTCTGCGTCGCGGACTTCGGTGAGCGGCCGAGCGGCGTCGCGGAAACACCAGTTCTCCTCGCGGTAGAGATCGTCGCCGAGTTCCTCGCGCACCAGGCGGAGAGCGGCCCGCACTTTCTTGAAGCACTTTCGAACCTCGAGAACGGCCTCGTTCTCCGACGCCCCGCGCTGGTGCGGCTTCTTTTTCGCGCCCAGATGCTTGATCGCTTTTTCGAGCTGAAGCCTCACGTTGCGGGTGATCCCGTCGCTCACCGGCTCTTTTGCCTTCAGTTGAAACGCCATGCCGCCTCTCCAGTCCGGGCTGCCTGCCGCGAGGATGGTTCGCACGCGCGAACAGAAAGCCACGCACCAACGACTGCGAAGAGAATCAGGGAAATGATCGCGGTCGTGCGCGGCTTCCTCCAATTCGGGGACTTCTTGGTCAAACCGCCGGGGCCGACCACATAGAGCGAACGGAACCGGACAACGGAACGATCGAGCGCGACATTCGTTGCCGGCCGGTTGTCAGACCGAAGTTCGCTAAGGTCGCGTACACTTTGCGCCCAAGAATCGCCACGCCCGGACGACGTCATCCGATGAATCAGAGCGCTTGCATATGTCTGATCTTCTTCGGATAGGCTGGCATACGGCAGTTCGAATCTCGGGCGTTCACGCGGTTCCAGAATGAACAGGAGTCCGAGGTGAACCACTCTTCCCGAAGAGTCGAGACCGGCAGGGGTCGATACGGAAAAGAGCTGCTTGTCTCCATTCCAGTGGGGAAACCGTTGCGCGAACAGAATCTCCGCGAAGGCCTTTGGTGCGCACTTCTCCAGGAGTTCCGTCGGTACGCCGTGCGAAAACCCCTCAGGGCGGAGCTTCGGGTCGAGAATCTGCCGGAGCGGCACAGTCGTCTCGCCGTCGCTCGCAAGAATGTCATCCTTCTGATCGCGATTGGGAAGAATCCAGTAGGCTTGCATCCCGGTCACCCGGCCCTCTTGCGCTTCGCGGTCCCGTGGAACCCGGAATAGACAGCACGAAGGACATCATTGATCGCGCGCGTGTAGATCTGCTTGTTCTTCATCGAGATCAAGGTCGCGCCGGTGTATCCCGCTTCGTAGGGGTGCAGCACGGTTTTGACAGTTTGGTCGAGCGCACTGAGCTCCTTTGCCAGCTCCTCGGCCAAAGCTCGATAGTCGGTGTGACTTACGATCTCCTCGTCGATCTTGTTGATCAGGATGTGAATGAGCACACCGTGCTTGAGATGTGGCATCGCGGTCAGGAGCCAATCGAGATCTTGTCGAATTCGCCGGCCTTTGAGGAACTTTTTGCCGGATAGATCCTTGATGGTCATCACATAAAAGACCACGTCAGCGTCCTTGCAAACGGTAAGCCACCCCGATGGCGCGTCGCGATAGTCCGTCTCGCCGCCAATGTTGATCACGCCTTTGCAGGTGATATCGATGGCTCGATTGTGCGAAAGTGCCAGGTTCACCCTGAAGGACTTGACCGTCTCGCCCATCGGCGAGTTCGAATGGACCCGCGGGATCTCCCGGTTCTGCAGCCGCGCCAGGAAGCTGTCTTTGCCGGCGGCCGTCGGACCGATCACCGCGATCTTCTTTCCCGACCACCAGTCGAGCACCCCTTTCACCAGGCGAACCAAGTGTTTCTCGGTGCCGGGAAAGGATACCAAGAACAAAAAGGCGCGAAACGTAGTTAGTGCCAGCGACGACATAGGTTTCTCATCCTTTCCAACCCCCTCCCGCAGCCAAGAGCCGCGGTGATTCCCGCGATTCGATGGCCTCGCTCTCCGGGCTCTCAACGCCAGGCCGGGGACGACGTGCCGGCGTTTTGAGAAGCGGAATCGTTCCCACCAGCACCGCCAGGAAGGTAGCCCCATTGTTGATGATGGCGGCCATGGGCGGGCCAATGAGTCCGAATGCACCCAAGGCGATCGCAATAGCGTTTGGCACGATGATGATGCCCAGATTCTGCCGGACACTGGCTATGGCTTGGTCGCTGATCTGGAACGCCTTCTCGAGTCGTGCCAGGCCGCCCTCGAGCAACACCACGTCGGCGGTCTCAAGCGCGACGTCCGTGCTGCCGGTGATCGAAATTCCCACGTCTGCTATCGCCAGGGCGGGCGCATCATTGATGCCGTCGCCCACCATGGCGACGACACATCCCTCTGCCCGCATTCTCCGTACGTAGTCGGCTTTTTGTTCCGGGAGGAGACCGCCCATGGCTTCGTCGATCCCCACCGCGCGCGCGACATTCTTCACGACCTCGGGACTGTCGCCCGATAGGAGCACAACCCGTCGCCGGCCGTTGTCTCGTAACCTCCGGACGATGGCCGCGCTCTCCGGGCGAGTACCGTCGGAGTAGGCGACCAGTCCGACCACCTCGTCGTCGATTGCAACGCAAAGGCTCGATCTCTTGTCCTTCTGGAAACGGGCAAGGCTCTTCTTGAGCGAGGTACCGATCTTAAGCTTTTGGCTCTCCATCCACATTGCCCGGCCGACTCGCACACGATGGCCGTCGGCCCGTGCGGACAGGCCCAGTCCCACCGTGTACTCCTCGCTTCCTGGCTCCGGTTCGACCAGTCGAATGTCGCGTGCTTTCGCGTAAGACTTCAGCGCTCTTGCAACGGGATGGTCGTGCCTGGCCTCCACCGAGGCGCACAGCTTCATGAGAGTCGATTCTTTCACGCCTCGGACCGTCACCACCTCGACTACTTCCGGTACACCGCTCGTGAGCGTACCGGTCTTGTCGAAGATGATGATATCGGTCTTCGAGAGCCGCTCGAGGTACTGAGCGCCTTTGACGAGCACCCCTTCGCGCGCGGCGAGGGTCATGGCGGTCAGCGCGGTCGTCGGTACCGCGATGCGGAAGCCGGTTCCGAAGTCGGTGATGAGCACGCACACCGCGCGGGTGACATCAGAAGACCAAGCGGCAGCGAGCCAAGCGACCCCGAACGTCGGAAGAACCAGCTTGCTCGCAACGTCGAGGGCGTCGCGCTGCAACGTGAGCGGCTTCGATCCAACGGTGTTCAAGATTCTTTCGATCTTCGCGGCCTCGGTATTCTTACCGGAACGTTCCACCTCGACGACGAGGTGGCCCTCGACCACGACCGTCGAAGCGAACACCAGATCACCCTCCTTCTTCGAGAGCAGATGCGACTCGCCGGTGAGCGCCTTCTCATCGACCTCCGCCAAGCCCGAAACGACCCTGCCGTCGGCGAGGATGCCGTGCCCCGTGTGAACCATGAAATGGTCCCCGACGTCGAGATCCCCAACCGGCACCGCTTCAATGGCGCCGTCCGGAAGAACCCGCAACGCTTCCTGGTCCCTGCGCCGCATCAACATCGAAAGCGCGGAGCGCGCGTTGTTGGCGGAGATGTCGATCAAGAAATCACCGACCCCGACCATCCAAATGACAAAGGCGGCGGTGATGGGCCGGCCAGTGACGAGCGCCGCGAACGTCGCCGCCACATCGAGAAGATCGATGCTGATCTCTCCCTTGCGGATCGCTGCGATGCTGCGAGCAAGCGGCCGCAGTGTGTTCAGCGTAATTCCCAGGGCAAGCCAAGGGAACGGCACTGCCCGAGTGAGGCACATGAAGAGAACTGTCGTGCCGGCCAAAGCGCCACCCCACCGAATGGGAGCCGGCTTGTGCCAGTCGCGTGCCCATTCGGCCGGGTCGCTCTTCCACAGCGCCTCCAGAATGAGCTCTTCACTTACCGTTTCGGGGTCGTAGACCACCAGCATTGTGCGGCCGCCGGGAAGGTGCTTGGTACTCTTCACTCCTAGCAGCCCGCCGGCGAGCATGGTCAGCGTGGCGAGCTCCCGTTCCTTGATGCCAGTCACCCGGAGACGAACACGACCCGTCAGCGAGTGCACGGGTTTGATACCGAATGGCTCGGGTTTGGCCCGGTTGAGCGTGTGGACCTTGTC
>Ga0209517_10010258_pt1 | contig 10475 bp, 9 predicted proteins | sample PeaSoiMetSII2010_FD_187695 | JGI IMG/M metagenome (GOLD analysis project Ga0209517, IMG submission 187695) | Peat soil microbial communities from Weissenstadt, Germany - SII-2010 (SPAdes) (version 2) | ecosystem: Environmental > Terrestrial > Soil > Wetlands > Peat | place: Germany: Weissenstadt... | reverse complement strand
AACACGTAACTCCTGATTAGTCGGATTATCGGACAAGTGGGTGCTAGTACCCTTACTCTCAGATTGTCCGTGGTCCTATAACGCTAACCAGCTCGGCGAGCGCCCACCTCATCTTCACTGCATTTCATTGAAATACCTCTCGACGAACGGACGCAACTCCGGCGTTATTTCAAAGGTCAACTCATACTCGGGTCGTCTGGTTGGTGCTTGACCGGGTACAGCTCGTATAAGTCCGGTTTGGTTTTGAAGTCCCGGTAAGACGCTGGCCAAGCTATTCTGGCGTCCGAGTTGGCCTAGTTTTTGCAGCGCGGTGTAGTCGGTTAAGGAAGGGTACTCCAAGAGCAGCCGCAATGCTTCGCGGTTGTATTCTGGCAATTTCGATATATCGTCTCGAACACGGTTCCAGCGTCTTTCCGATATCCGGTCATCGAGCTTCCAAGTGGGAAGAATGCCCCGCAAGCTCTCAATCACTTGGGAATCCTTTGAAAAAGGTACAGCATGCAAAAGCAATTGGTCTCGCATCCCTTCACGCCGAACATCCGTGTGGATATACGCGGCTATGCGGATTTCATGACGGAGGACTTGTGCCATGAAGGCTGCGATGGCTATTTCTTGCTCTATCCAAACGGAGCCCCGAGTCTCTTCCTTGCCATCGTGAAGCCTAACGATCCCGCGAGGGTGCATGATTGCAACGAACCCGATGGCCTTATTTAGATTGCCCAGAAGGTTGTGTGTGAAACCTTCAAGCGTGGTCTGGTTTTCGGCAAAGTACGGACGATATGCCGTAAGTTCACCAATCAGTTCGGATACAGCCGCTCCGAGCTTTCGTTCTTCGGGAGTGACCTGCCCACACGAAACAAAGACCAAGCCTTTGGATGAAGGTACTGTCATGAGTTATTCATTCTCATCACGATACAGTCCGTAAAATATAGCTCCGTGCTGCGAGTTCGTCCAGGCGACTTCTCTCAGTGACTGCCGGACCCTTGATTAGCCGGATAATCGGACAAGTAGCTACCAATATCCTGGCTCTCAGATTGTCCCGGGCCCTGTAACGCCGGTCAGATGAGCAAGCTTGAGCCAATGCCGTGGATGCGGAATACGCCTACCGGCTCGGATGTCGGTCGCGTAAGGCTCCGAAATCCCTAACGCGGCCGCAATCGCTGGAACTGTGATCCGAAAGAGAAGGGGCTGGATCTTTTCGCGATATTCATGTTCGGTGAGCCAATTCGGATTGTTAGGTGGTCGCCAAGCTCTTTGTGAGGCGGCCTGTCGGCGCTGCGTTGCGGCGCGCAGCGCTTCGGATTTCGAGGTGTGGGTCACCACCTGCCCCAGCTTTGCGGCCTCCATGAGATTCCCCCTAGACACAGCGACGGAACAAGATGCGCAGAAGCTTTTTCCGCGCTTGAGGGTTTCGCCACACCTGCGGCAAATGCGCGGTGCCCGTGGTCCTGGGTCGGCTGGAGCAGTCGACGCGCCACCCTTGGCCTGACGCCTTCGACTTTGGGTCAACCTCGTTGGCGGGTAGATTTGGCGGGCTGGCTTTCGCAGGGTTGGCCAAAGCGTCCGGGAAGACGACCCTCGAAAAGTCTGACCGGAACGAGCTGAATATCGACGTTCGGCTTCTTCGGGCGTAGTCTCATCAGCATGGCCGTCTCAATCCCAAGCAAGGCGACCGCCCCGCATTTCTACAGGTATTCGAGTCCGGAGCACCTTGAATGGTTGAAGACAATCATTCTTGAACATGAGCTTTATCTGCCGAGCCTCAGCGAATTGAACGATCCGGCAGACGGTAGGCCGAAACTCGCTCCGATAAGTGTCGACCGAATTAGCTCATTTTTGATCTCTAGTTTCGTACGTCGCAATCCCGCTCTGCCACTGAGCGAGCTGGAAGAACATGCGGCTATCATTCGATTTGGTGTTGAAAAATTCGGTGGCGACTCGCTACTCGAAGAAATGTCGCAGCTCCTGAACGACGAACTGGAAGGGTATCGCGTCTATTCGATGTCAAAGCGATGGAACAACCTGAGCATGTGGGCAAAGTATGCGGCCAATCATAAGGGCTACTGCCTGGAGTTTGTGAACGAAGGACCGCTGTTCGTTCACGCAAAGGACGTAATTTACGAAGACGCTGCCGAAATGGACGTGGACGATCCAACGCAAAGGTCCGGCTACTGGTTCTTTTGCAAACGCCAGGAATGGAGTAATGAAGAGGAGGTACGACTCCTTCGCATCCGCGGCACTGGAAGTAGGGTTAAAATTCAACCCAATTGGCTCACGAGATTGATCCTTGGCAAAGACATGACTCAAGTTGACCAGAAGAGAATTCGTCGGTGGGCGAGTGAACGAATTCCGGAGCTATCTGTAGTCAATTCCTACTACGATCAACGAGGGCAAACGCTTCGTATGTCGAGTGAAACGCAGCGCTAAAAGCTAGGCGACTGCCGCGTCCATGTGCGTCCAAAACCGGTGCTTTCCCGCGCAATTACTTGGCACGCACCGTTTTAATGGGCATCGGTGGGACTCCCAGCCCCTTCTAGCTGTCCCTGCTACCTGCCTAATCTTTCCTGAAGATTTCGCAACCTAAGTACCGCGTGCTAGAGGCCGTTTAGAGGCCGAAATCGGGGCCTCTAACCCTTAAAACAGCTAATCCGGGCTATAAGAGAGGCGCCATCAACAGGCTTTAGCGTTAGCCCCCCAATTCTCATAACCCGGAGGTCATTGAGCCGGTTCCCGAGTTCACCTGGGCGCACCGTTCTCAGTCATGGTGGCATCCTCCTCCTCGTGCTATGGATTCCATTTACGTGACTTCGTGATTTTGCTCTCTTCCGTTCGTTAAAAAATCTATTCATTTGTAACCGACATTCTCGGTTGGCAGGAACCCAGTAAAAAGCGGGCCAACAGAAGCCCGAAAACTGGATGGTTTTTTGACCGTCATTGGACCTGCTCTGGCAAAGCCTTGTCCGGAGCAGCCAGCTTCTTTTCTTCTTGAATCTGGTTGTAGCGCGAATGCATGGCTTGTATGAGTGCCGCGACGTTGTCTCCACCGCTGTCCTCAACCCTCAGCCCTCCATATTTTTTCGGAAGCAGTTTCGACAGGAGCCATTTGCGAGCGTCTATCTGAAGGGTTGCTCGTTGGACCATGTCTCCGGTGCGGCGCTCTTTCCGTCCGCGACTGTCGGTCTTGCCGACACCGCCCATCTTCGGGCGGTTGGCAATCTCGATGATTTCATCGAACAGAGCCTCCGCGTGGAATTTTCTCGCGCGCGTACATCTTCGTAAAATAGCCGTTACCTTACGGCAAAAAGCAGCGATTTTAATTTTTCTCTTGTCCGCAACGCCGCCCGCAAAGGTTCGGCTTCGATACGCCAGGACGAACATCTGATGATTTCATGCGCACGAATCGAAAAGGGTGGTTTGAGGCAGATCAAGTCATGATCAGCGAGACCGATAATATTCCTCCATCGGTCTAGCCAGATCAGGCACTTGGTTTTCATGGTGCCCGTTAACTGTCTGGAAGAGTGTTTTGAACCCCCGTAAAACACTCAAAACGGGCAACTAATCAATCCTTCGGTCGCCAGCCTGTCACGGTGTCCTCGAACAAATCCATGTCTGGCCCCTCTACAACGAAATGGTAAGTCCACTGCCCGTTAAGCTTGAGGTTAATGTGTGCCACGTCGGGATCCTTGAAGTCCTGACCTACGGCAATGTTGAAAAACTTCTTGCCATCCTTGTCGTAAATTCGGACACCATCGCCATGCTGCTTATCGTACTCGCGGGATCTCTTCTGTTCGTGCTCTGCTTTCTTTTTTTCGGCTTTCTTCTCTGCGTGGTCGATGATGTGGTCGAGCTTTGCGATCAGCCGCTTGTCATTCACATCAACGAATGCTCTTCCATCCGCGTGGGCATGCTTATGCCAGCGGGTCCAGTTTCCCCCGTCCCACCACTCGTATAGCTCACCGCCGGTCTTCACTGTGTGTTCTTTCCAATTGATCTTCATGTGCTTCTCCCTTCGGATGCAGTTGTTTCCATTCCTCCCTCAACGGCCCGTAAACAACTTTCGCCTGCTTCAGCTTTTCGATAGCCAGTACCAGATTCTCGTTTATGGATTGGAGCTTCGATTGCTGCTGCCCGAGTTCCACTTCGAGGCGGTGCACCTGTTTCTGTGATCGCCTCTGTTTCTCCCGCAATGATTCATGGCGGGAGTGAGCATTCAGATAGTTCCGTTGTGCTCTGAGGTATTTCTGCTCGTCCATGGCGGTTCTCCTACTTTGTCCACATCTCCCCGATGCCTAGTCGAAACCACTTGCCGTGACAACTCACAGCCCAGACCAGGCGGATGGGTGCCTTGGTCTTTCGTTCCATCTGGCGGAAGCGATGGCCCTCACCACTTTTCTTGTCCTTTCTCAACAGGTCCGCTGCCGTGAAGTTGCCCCAAATCTGTTTGTGCTCAGACATGTCGGCGATCATGAAGGCGATGAATGGTTTGCTGCCGATGTACCAGACCACGTCGCTGTAGTATTTCTTCCGGTTCGTCTGCTTGGCGGTGAAGCCTTGCGCCTTGCCGTTCTTAAGCAGAGTCTCAACAATCTTGGGAAGGTCGTTGTGGTAGGTTTTGTCATTGCTGGGGATGTCTTCGCCCAGGTCCTTGACCTTCATCAGCAGCCACTTGTAGATCCACGGTGGCACGCCTTTTTTCAAAGACCACGGCTTCTCGTAGTGCCCGTAGGTGCCATTGGCTTTCTTCCTCGCGTATCTCAATCGCCAGTGCTTGTGACCAGACTTCGGTGCACTGAGCTTGTACTTGTGTTCCTGCCAGCGTTTCTTTGCCATGGTGAATCCTTTCGTGTTGACCAGGGCGGTGCCTCCCACAAAGGCGTGGAAGATGGCACCGCCCCAGCTCAACTCTGTAAAGCGCTGCTGCCTATCTACCGTAAGTTACCCACGAGGTCAGAAAACCTCGCTCACTATCAGTAAACCGCTCCGCCTCTGGAATTGAATTCTCAGCCAGGACACTTTCTCCAAATACACTTAATAAGTGATCTCCGGGCGGAATCTCATTTGAATTGCTGCGAAGTCGAAACTTCCACACTGCGGAACTACTCTTCTTCTTCTCAATGACAGGTTTTTACATCAACGAAGAGATAAGACACTTCACTTATTAAGTGCTTTTCTCTTACGTTGTCTTTACTTATTAAGACAACGTAATATAGCTACCATAGTACCTAAGCTAATAAGGAGCTTAATAAGACTCACGAAAATTGCTGAAAATCGCTGTATCACTTATTAAATGAAAAGCGTGCTCCCCACTTAATAAGTAATCTCACTCTGAGTGATCGCAACTGACGATATTCCACTGTAAGCCGTATTACCTGAACGCCAGAACTGCCACAACGCCTGCCAAACGTCTCGAATCCAGAGAAATCAGCTTCCGAAGCGTATTTCCACGTTGTTCAGCGTAGGACCGCTGGTAATCGTTCCCAACGCGATTAAACAGCATCCTGCCGCGTGTTCCAGACTGCTCCGAATTCAAAAAATGAAGCGAGGGGCTTTTATTCCTAGTAGAGGCACAAATATGTCTAACGCAAAGAGCAGGAGCAAGAGTATGGTGCGTCCGCGCGCCGTCAATGGGACATCGGAGGAAAAGATGTCCAGACGACGATTCCAAAGAGGTCGCTTGATCGAACTAGCAAACGGTTGGTCATGCAGGTATTACGAAGACATCCTTGTGGATGGCAAGCGGCAGCGCAAACGTGTCCAGGTGTTTCTCGGCACGTCGGAACTGACGAAACGCCAGGCACAAAAAGCGATGTCGGACACGCTAGCATCCGTTAACGATGTCATGCACAAACCACTAACAACTACAACCTTCAGGCAATATGCCAAGCTATGGATCGAAGATTGCAAGAACCGGAAGCAGAACCCGAGCAAACGCTCCACACTTGCACTCCGGAAATCTGTTCTCGAAAAGCATGTGTTGCCGTGCCTTGGCGACATTCCATTAAGTTCGGTGGACAACAAGGCAATGCGAACGCTTGCGGCGGTGCTCGACAAGAAAGGGTTAAAGCCGCAAACAATCCTGAACGTCCTAACCATCACGAAGTCGGTGAAAGCCTCTGCCACCGATGAAAACGGCAACCAGCTCTATACGACAAAGTGGAACCCTAAATTTATTGACGCGCCGACTGTGAAGAGAGAGCAGCAACGTCGGCCCATTTTCACAGCCGATCAGGTTGCGTCAATAGTCACGGCAGCGACAGGGAGATTGCAGATGGCCGCCATCCTGTTCGCTGCAAGCGGACTTCGAGCCGGCGAACTTCTCGGCTTAGAGTGCCGCCACTTCGACGGAGCTTCTGTGACAGTGGAGCAGTCGATATGGGGTGGCAAAAAGCAAGAGCCAAAGACGCAGAATGCGAAGCGTTATGTGGACTTGCACCCGGATGTTGCCTCGCTACTCAAGCAGTTCATCGGCGACCGTAAGTCTGGCTTCATCTTCGAGACCAGCAGCGGAAGGCCGATTGGTCAATCGAACATTCTCAACCACGGACTACACCCACTGCTCACAAAGCTCGGGATCGCGAAATGTGGATTTCACGCATTCAGAAGATTCCGAAACACATTCCTCAGGAAGCAGCGTTGTCCCGATTCGATTTTGAAAGCCTGGATGGGACACTCAATAGGTGGGGATATGTCGGCTCTGTATGATCGCTCGGCTCAAGAAGATTCGACGTACAGAAAAGACGTGGCGCTGGCGATGGGAATTGGTTTCGAGCTTCCGAAACTGCTCGCAGCAAAACGTCCGAAATCGCCCGAAGTGGGCGTTATTGGGCGTCAAGAGGTTCTAACTGCTTGCAACGATTGACGTTTAGAATGTGAATTTTAGTAGTATTGAATCGCGTTCATCCCCTACATAGGGACGCGCTGACTATCACGCCGTAGGTTCGAAATGTCAATACGTGTTAATACGGCTAACCTTTCGCCGGCTGGGATTCCCACGCCCAATTCTCTTCCCCGAGAGCCACCTCGAGCATCCCTTCGACCGGCAGCACGTCCATCGGCAGGCCGCCTCTCCACATCGCAATGTTCAGCAGCAGTTCGCGCCTTCCGCGTAGATCAAATAGCTCGCGCGCAATGCCTACCTCCATGATATTTCCATATGCCGCCGATACAACCGTTGCTGGACGAAGCAGGCAGAGGCCGTCGTGCTCCACGATGCATCCGGTGAGCTTCCCTTCCTGAATGTGCAGCGTAATCCTCGTCTCGCGCGAATCCCAGACCGTAAGGCGCAGTTGGAAGTCGGGCACCTCCGCGATGGTTTCAGCGATAGGGTCCATGCGAACCCACAGGTTCGCGTCACCGAATCCGTAGTAGAAATCTCCCAGCACGAACTGCCGCCCGTGCATCGCCCCGCTGCGGCGGTCGGTCGCATAGAGCCCCGCGCCGAGCCACTCGAAATAGCTGCTTTCCCGCCCGTCGACCTGCACGTCAAGAAATGCCGTGGGCGCCTCGCGTCGTGCCCGCTCCGGAGCATGCTTGATCGGTTGCGCCAGCGCATCGGGCGCGGATTCGCCGAGGGCGTTGTAGATGTCCGTGAGGTGCTTACGATAAAGCCTGTCGAAATCCGCATCGTTCGCCGAAGCGTGCTCCGGACCGAACCACCAGCACCAATCGCTGCCCTCGGACGCAAGCACCGCCTCGTAGGCACGCTGTCCTTGCGCCGTCAATTTCGCCGGGTCGAATGGATTCGTCAGGCTTCCCCGCGCCTTCGCCCGCTCAAAGGCCCGGCGGGCGTCTCGCAGCAGGTTCCAAGCGCGCACGTCCTCCGCGTGCCCGATCCACACGTCGAAATTCGCGCTGATCCACGACGCGGGGAAAATTCCCTCCAGGTGCGGCGGATCCGGGACCGCCTCAACTGCCTCGCTCATCGTAAGCGCCCGGATTTGCGGGTCGCGCTCGATCCGCCCGTAAAAGCGCCGCAGGAATTCCCGTCCGTTTCCCGGGTAGTATTCCCACGCATTTTCTCCGTCGAGGATGACGCTTACGGTCGCGGTTCGCCCCTCGGGTTCGCGGTCGCCGATCGCGCAAATGCGGCGATGCAGATCCTCCGCCGCCTCTTCCGCACCCATGCGGCTGTAAACAAATCCGACGAGATCCGATAAATAGTGATCGCGGAAAAATCCGGTCATTTTCCGCTCGCCCCGGCTGAATTGCCACGGCGTGTATAATTCCGGGCCATTCTCCGGGTATCCGGAAGCGTCGCGCCAGAATCCGATATTCCGCGTCCGCCCGAGCACGCCTTCGTCCGTCGCAAACCATCGAAATCCGAGATCGGCGGCGATTTCCAGCGCCTGGTCGGAAACCGAGCCCTCCGATGGCCATAGCCCCGCGGGAGGTTTTCCGAAGCTGCGCTCGTGAAATTGCCGCGCCCTCGCGAGCTGCTCTCGCGCATCCTCCGGGTAACAAAAAGGAGGCTGAGGCAGAGGCGTATGCGGGTTGGCCACTCGCGCGATATCGGAATCGCAGAGCAGCGGCAGGATCGGGTGGTAGTACGGCGTGGTCGAGATTTCGATCTGCCCGCGCGCGGCCGCCAGCCGGTACTCCGGCAAGACTGCCCCAAGTAACTCATGCTGCTTCTCCATCAAAACCGACTTGTCTTCTTCGGTGAAGTTCCTCTCTTTTTCGGACAGCGCCCGTATCACGGGATCTTTCGCCAGATACTCCTCGTCCATCCAGGCGAGCTGGGATAGAACCTGCAGATCGCGCCACTCTCGCGGACTCCAGTGCGCCACGCACGCCTCTGTGCCGCCCGAGCGCGTCTGGGATTCGAGTTCGCCGAATCGCGGCCACCTGCGCATCAGATTTTCATTCACCTGGAACGCGCGCTCCAGCGCCTCGCGCTTCTGATCCCCGGAAAGCGACTCGGCCGGGGCAAACGCGATCTCGAACCACGGTTCTTTGAACCGGCCGCTGGCGTATTCCTCGATCTGCTCCCCGAGCAACGGAACTAGATTGAACGTCGCGTGTACCTGCGGGAATTCCTCGAGGATTTTCACCATCCCCCAGTAGTCCTTCAACGCGTGCAGACGCGTCCATGGCAGAACGTACTCGCCCGTCGCCGGGTCGCGATACTGCGGCTGGTGCATGTGCCAGAGGATGACCAGGTTTACTCGGTTCAAACGGCTGCTCCCGATGCTAGAATGTGCCCCGCGCTACCATGCGCCTTCTCGATCGATATATTGCCCGCGAAGTAGTGTCCCACGGCATCCTCGGCCTCGCCGTCTTCACTTTCGTTTTCTTTGTCCCGCAACTCGTGCGCCTGATGGATCTCGTCGTCCGCCACTCGGGAAGCATGTGGACCGTGGCCCTGCTGTTTCTCTGCGCGATTCCCCCGGGCCTCGGCTTCACGCTCCCGATCGGCGTTCTTGTCGGCGTGCTCATCGGCCTCGGTCGTCTTTCCGCGGACAGCGAAATCGTGGCGCTGCACGCTTCCGGTATCGGCTTGCGCCGCCTGCTCTTGCCGATCGGCCTAGTCGCGTTGGTCGCCACCGGCGGAACGCTCCTGACCACGTTCTGGCTCACCCCGATAGCTCTTCGCACCGCCGGACGCCTTCAGCAGGAGCTGCTTTCCTCCCAGGCCCCTTTTGCCGTCCAACCCCGCGTATTCGACGAGCGCTTTCCGCGGTTCATATTATACGTGCAAGATGTGGAAGCTGCAGCGACTCGCTGGCGTGGAGTTTTTCTGGCCTCGTCGGCCGGCGCGACCTCAAGCCTCATCCCCCAATCCGGCGACCACTCCCAACAATCCGCGGTGACGATTGCCGAAGACGCCCAAATTATTACCAATCCCGCGCAGCACCAGATCGAACTACGCCTCGGGAGAGGCAGCACTCACGAATACGATCTGCGCGATCCCAGTCAATACAACGTCACCACGTTCGGCGAAACAGATATCCCTGTGGACCTTTCCGGCGCCAGTTCGCCGTTGAAAGTCAGCGCGCCGTCCGTGGCGGAAAAGTCAGTCCGCGCGCTCCTCGCCGACAATGGGCCCGGATGGCGAGCCTCTCGCGTCGAATTCCAGCGCCGCATTGCGTTCCCGGCCGCCTGCTTGGCCTTTGCGCTTCTCGGCGTGCCCATGGGCGTGCGCCCGCGCCGAGGCGGCCGCGCCGGGGGACTGATCCTGACGCTCGTCTTGGTCGGCGGCTATTATTTTCTTTTTGTGTCCGGAGATCACATGGCCGCGCAGGGCCGAATTTATCCGTGGGCCGGCGTGTGGGCGGCCAACATCGTGGCTTTCGTCATCGGCTTGTTCCTGCTGGCTCGCGTCGAAAACATTCGCAGGCCGAATCGCGTGGTAGCCTGGCTCGAATCGCTCTGGTCGCGCTCGCGAAAGGCCTCGCCGGCTTCGGTGTCCAACGGTTCCGCGGCCGTGGCGCTGCCCTCGCTGGGCTTTCGCCAGGCATTGGCTTCCAACCGCGCCA
>Ga0209517_10010257_pt1 | contig 10476 bp, 10 predicted proteins | sample PeaSoiMetSII2010_FD_187695 | JGI IMG/M metagenome (GOLD analysis project Ga0209517, IMG submission 187695) | Peat soil microbial communities from Weissenstadt, Germany - SII-2010 (SPAdes) (version 2) | ecosystem: Environmental > Terrestrial > Soil > Wetlands > Peat | place: Germany... | reverse complement strand
TTGCCTGGCTCAAAAATCACGGAGAGAGAAATATTTAAGCACTGTTCAGTTAACCTCGAACCTTTCATGGTTCCCAAGCATGTGGAAATTCTTTCAGAGCTGCCAAGGACCGCCCATGGTAAGACGGACAAGAAGGCTTTGAAAGCAATGCTGTAGAGCTATGACTGGATACACCGTAATAAGAGGAATTGAAATATGGCATTTACAAAGGATGCTCTTCACATCGATCCGGCTGCGGTGGCGGCCCACATTGAAGAAGCTCTTAAACGGGAGGTCCTGGGAAATCTCCGACGCACGGGAGCGTTGGTTGCGGTAAGCGGGGGAGTCGACTCAGCGGTCACGGCGACTTTAGCAGCCCGGGCCTTCGGCCCGGAGCGGGTGCTGGGACTGATTCTTCCTGAACGAGATGTCTCGGGAGAAAGCGAGACCCTTGCCCGAAACCTCCTCGACGACCTCGGAGTGCGTTGGGCGAAGGAAGATCTGACAGCGGGTCTTGAGGGTTTGGGGTGCTACCGGCGAAGAGATGACGCCATCTGTCGGATAATCCCCGAATATGGAGAAGGCTGGACATCCAGGATCGTCTTGGGGCACAATCCCCTGGAGAGCGAAGGGTTCAATATTTTTTTCCTTGAGGTCTTCCCGCCCGAAGGAGGCGAAGCATTGCGCTCGCGCCTTCCTCTCGCCGAGTACCTGGAGATCGTCGCCGCCACCAGCATGAAGCAGCGCAGCCGCATGATTATGCAATATTACCATGCAGAACGGCTCAGGTATGCGGTAGTCGGAACACACAACCGCACCGAATACGATCTGGGATTTATGGTTCGCTATGGGGATATCGGGGTGGACATCCACCCCCTTATCGACCTTTACAAGGTTCAGATATACCAGCTTGCTTCCTATCTCCGGGTACCGGAAGCCATCATCAGTCGAGCACCGTCGTCAGGGACATACTCGGCACCCCAAACCGAGCAGGAATTCTTCTTCAGCCTTCCTTTCGAGCTCCTGGACCCGTTGCTGCATGCTGAAGCTACGGGCGTTCCCGCGGAGGAGGCAACGGCGGCTCTCGGTATTCCTCTCGAAGCGGTGAAACGGATCTACCGCGATATCAGCAGCAAGCGCAGGTCTTCTAGCTATATGCGTCGGGAACCTGTTGCCTTGTCTATGTATGAAGATAGCAGAAACGTAGTTTAGAATGCTCAGAATCTCCGAACCCGTAATCCTGCCTTTTGAGGGTATGGGAAATATTTCAGTCGCCTCAGGTACTAAATTGCTGATTAAAGCATGCGGGCTCTTGCTTGTGTTCCTGCTCTACGGCTGTGGCCAAGGTAATTCCGGAATCGACAAGAAGGATTTGATGAACAATACACCTGTTTCTTCTGCCGACTGGGAACATCTGGCGAAGAAGAGAATTTTCTTTGGCCACCAGTCGGTTGGTTACAATATTTTGGCTGGAATAGAGGACCTTTTGCGGGAGAGCCCGGGCACAAAGTTGAACATCATAGAAATGACCGGACAGCAGGTTCAGGACGGGCCGATGTTGATCCACGCAAGAGTGGGTAATAACGGCAACCCAATTTCCAAGTGCGATGACTTCGTCAAGAAGTTGGACAGTCTCGGCCCCGGCGTCGATCTCGCCATGCTCAAATTCTGCTTTGTGGACATAACTGCCGGGACCGATGTTGCGGCGACATTCGATTATTACAGACAAACCATATCGAAACTTAAAAAGAAATATCCCAACACCCGGTTTGTGCACATTACGGTTCCGCTGACCACGGTACAGGGAGGCCCGAAGGCCTTCATCAAGAAGCTGATCGGCAGGCCTCTTGACGGGTATGAAGATAACATAAGCAGGGACTCATATAACGAATTGTTGAAGAAGGAATATGAAGGGAAGGACCCGATCTTCGATCTTTCGCTAACCGAATCGACAGATGGAAACGGCAACCGCTGCTCCTTTTCAGTTGGCGGAAAAACGTACTCCTGCCTGAGATCGGACTATTCTTCCGATGGCGGTCATTTGAATGAACGGGGCCGGAAGTTTGTCGCCCTGCGGTTCCTAAGTGTCCTGGCCGGCCAGTAGAATCTCAGGTGTTTAATGAGAGTAGTTTCAGCAGGGTGATCAAAGAGGGCCTGCTAGTAGTTTGATTGGAATATAGTTTGATTTACGGACATTCCGCATTCAAAGAGCTTTTTTGGATGGAATCCGAGCCGGAAATGCGGTTCGGCTCAGTTGTGGTTAAGTTGACACATTATTTAGGAGTGAAAGTAAGTATGGATCCAGTTGGCATACCTTGTGCGGAATTTCCCCGTGATTTGCTTCCTCTACTTCGATGCCCACGGGATGCGGGACCACTGAGTATCGTCACAGAGTTGCGAACCGGTAGTATAGGCATTGTCGAGGGACGCCTGTGCTGCAGTAAGTGTGCGGCTGAATATATGATCGAGGATGGTATTGCTCGCCTTATGGAGGGCCCACTGTCTCCCGAGGACGAACATGAGATCAGGCTCCGCGATGCGGGGCATGTGCGTGCGCTTTCTGAACCCTATGTTGTGCCGGCTTCCGGCCTCCGGTCAAAATTCAATGACCTGTTGGAAGTTCCCCAGCATTTGGCGGAATTGGCGCCCCTGGAAGGTCGCAAAGTTTTGGAATTCGGCTGCGGCGACGGCCGATTCACCATGCTTATGGCTCAAATGGGGGCACGAATCATAGCAGTCGATTTTTCGATCAATGCCCTGCGCAAATTGGCGGGATTTCTTCCATCGGGCATCGCCCCAACGGCGATCCAATATGTAGATCGATCCTCGGCCAAAGATCTGCGCCGGCATGTTGGGTTGGTACAGGCCGATGCCTGTCATTTCCATATTGCGGACCGCAGCTTTGACCGAGCATTCTCCACGACCCCCCTGGACACGCGCGCCCAGCGAATGGCCATGTACCGCACTATCGCCGATGCTCTGACCGACGAAGGACGATATGTCTGTAGCTTCGAGCACGATGACCTTAATCGACGGCTCTTGGGATTGCCGGTCGCTCGCCGCTACTGGAGGGGTGGCGTCTTTATTGAACACTTTGATAGGACGACACTGCGGCGAGAAGTGAACCCATACTTCTCGAAAGTGCACATCCGTCCCATTCAACCTTTTGTCCCTCTTGTCCGGCGTTTGCCCTTCGCATGCGCGGTTAGAGTGTCGCTCATGGTCGGGGCAACGCCCTTCCTGCGGCGGCTCGGGATACTCTTGTTGGTTCGCGCTGAACTCCCATTTCGAGAGCCTGCAGAAGGTGCATACCGTCCCGGTAATAGCTTATTCAAGGGTCTTTACCGACGGTACATGCGAATGATAGGCAAGGATCCTTTGTGGACGGAGGACGAGCCGGTGTGAGGATCGCGGAATTATGAAGGTTATTATCACCGGCCGAATCGACAGATGTAATCGGCGGGTTCAGTATTTCTGTGAACATGCGCAGGCAGGCGAAATAATAGCCTAATCCGGCTAACGAGTGCCTCTGAGTATTAAGATGACAGATACGTAGTTTGAAATACTCAGAATCTCGGAACCCTCAATCCTGCCTTATTCTCTTGATCTGATGAGGTACTTCTTATATATGGGAAAAATTTCAGTCGCCTCAGGCACTAAATTGGTGATTAAAGCTTGCGTGCTCTTGCTTGTGTTGCTGGTTTGTGGCTGCGGTCAGGACAATTCCGGAAATGATAAGAAGGATCTGACGACCAATAAACCCTTTTCGTCTGCCGACTGGGAAAATCTGGCGAAGAAGAGAATTTTTTTCGGCCACCAGTCGATTGGCTACAATATTTTGGCTGGAATAGAGGACCTTTTGCGGGAGAATCCGGGCACAAAGTTGAACATTGTCGAAATGACGGGACAGCAGATTCCGGACGGGCCGCTGTTGATCCACTCAAAAGTGGGAACGAATGGCTACCCCATTACCAAGTGCGATGACTTTGCCAGGAAGATGGAAAGTCTCGGCCCCGGCATCGATCTCGCCATGGTTATTGTCGATATACGTCGTTGGGTCGACGTTCCGGAGGCATTTGATTACTATAGGCAAACAATAACCAAACTTAAACAGAAATACCCGGATACCCGGTTTGTACACATAACGGTTCCTCTGACCACGATACCGATAGGCCCGAAGGCCTTCATCAAGAAGCTTATCGGCAGGACTATTGACATTTACGACGACAACATAAGCAGAAACTCATATAACGAATTGTTGAAGAAGGAATATGAAGGGAAGGACCCGATCTTCGATCTTTCGCTAGCCGAATCGTCAGACGGAAACGGCGGATACAGTTCGTTTACGGTGGGCGGGAAAATGTTTTTCTGCCTGAACCCGGAGAATGCCATCGATGAAATTCATTTGAACGAACGGGGCCGAAAGTTCGTTGCCGGACGTTTCCTCGCCGTTGTGGCCCGTCAGTAAACGAGTTCAGAACTCAACTTATGATGTTTGGATCTATTACTGATTTTGAAAACCAAGCTGCAGAACAGGATCGTGATTTTAGCCAACCGCGGAGGACGCGTGATGTTCAATATCCTGATTTGTGAACGCAGCGAAGGCTACGGGAGCTGAGCTATGGCCGCATACATAGTAAATCAATTTGATCCTGGTACGGAAAAACAGGACCTTCTTTCATTCTGGGCTGAATCTGACGACAAGGCGTGGAAACCCGAAAGAATAGACTGGTTTTGCCGATTCAATGGCTTTGCGGTTTCAAAGGTATGGGTTTTGCGCCAAAATGGTTCGCCCACCATCGTAGGTAGCGCCTCGGCTATGATGCGGCCCTTCTTTGTTAACGGCAGGCAGATCATGGGGGGCATTAATTGCGATATATTGGTGAGCAAAGAGCATAGGAGTCTCGGTCCCGCATTAAAGTTAATCAATGGAATCACTCAGTCTGTCGAAAGCGATCCCCAGTTTCTGCTGGTTTTTCCAAACGATGCGGCAAGGGGGGTTATGAAACGCTGTGGATATTCCGAACTGGGCATTGTTTATCGCTGGACCAAGCTTTTACGCAGTGAAGGTAAACTCAAGCCTAGAATACCGAACTTGTATGTTCGGAAAGTGGTTAGTGGTCTGGTCGACCTGGGACTCCAAGTGGCCAGTTATAGAATATGGCTGAACCGTCTTTTAGGCCGTGGGCGCGCCGGCGTACAGGAAGGTGTTCAAACCGGTAAGTTTGTGGCCGGCCCATTTGATGTGCCGGTTTCCGGCGAGAGAAATCTTGAATTCATGCTCTGGCGATATAGTGAAATGCCTGACTTGAGTTTTTCTCTTTATTCGGTTTTAAAGAATGAGGAAGTAATTGGCTATATCGTGTGTTCATTTTCTGAGAACGCAGTAAATATAGAAGATATTATTCTGGGTGATCCGAGTCTGTTCCCTGAGATCATCCTTTCTTTTCTGAAATACGCAAAACGCCTTCCTGTTGATTCAATTTGGCTTGCATTTTTCGGGAATTCACGTTACGAGCGGCTTTTTAGAGAGTTTGGCTTCTCTCGTAGAGAAGGCCGTTCTTTGTGGATCTATCTCAAGAATGCAGATCTAAAGTCGAAATTGCTGGAAAAAGAGAATTGGTTTCTTTTGCATGGCGATATCGACCTCTAGTTTAAACAAGGCCCAATGCCAAGACTTGTTTTGCTTCCAGTCAATTGGAGTCATCACTTTGCGATGTTATCTGCGGGCTTGCCCGTGTATTTCTGGAGGGATTTGGAATGCCGTCGGATATCCCATACGATTTGATCTCGCCTGAATTAACTTTGAGTGACGACATATTGCTGGAAGCCGTTTCGAGATATGGCTCTCCATTGTATGTCTATGACGCGTCATTAATGAAAAAACGGTGGGCGACGCTGTATTCTGTGTTGCCTGATGGCTCAGGGCTTCTTTATTCAGTAAAAGCCAATCCCAATCCGTCTATTATCTCAATTTTTCATTCACTTGGAGCTTCATTTGAGGTTGCATCGGCCGGCGAATTCGCCAGTTGCGTCGAAGCAGGGGTTCCGCCGTCGAAACTCTTTTGTGTCGGGCCAGGCAAGACTTCAGAGGAGCTGGCCCTTTATGTCCAAGCGGGGGTACAGGCCATTGCTGCGGAGTGTATTGAGGAACTTAAGATTGCCGGAAAATTAGCCCAAGAGATTGGAGAACGCGTTCCCGTTGTTTTGAGGATCAGCCCTCTGGGAGGGAGGGATAAACTAACTGCGCCTGGGTATTCCCGGTTCGGGTTCCCACTGGAATCTATAGACGAGGCCTTTGGAGTACTGGACCGATTTGATGCCCTCGATTTTATCGGCTATAACGCATACGCCGGTACAGGTGTCCTCAAGGTTTCTGATTTTCTTCAAGATATGGATAGCGTTCTCAAGACAGTCGACACGATTACAGCACGGCATGGAATGGACTTCAGGTTTCTAAACCTGGGGGGAGGGTTCGGAGTTCCCTATACAAAAACTGATCCTGTCCCTTGTTGGGATGAGGCGACGCTGCCACTAAAGGATAAGCTCGATGCATTTTCAAAACGGTGTCCGGCCCTGGAATCCATAGTGTTCGAATCAGGAAGGTACCTAACAGCCGAATCTGGCGTTTTTCTTACGAAAGTACACAGCGTAAAAAGAATGGGGGATGAGTATTTCGTCACATTGGACGGCGGGACGAATGTGTTTCCGGGATTCGGGTTGAGCTATGGGATGCGGGCCACACCGATGAGAGTGCTTGGTTCATGCCGTCCGGATATCGAAATTATCACCTTATGCGGCCCGTTATGTACACCGACAGATCGATTGGCTCACAGGGTCACAATGTCACCCCCTCAACCCGGCGAAGTAGTAGCCTTCTATCAGGCTGGAGCTTATGGCCACAGCGCCGCGCGAGGTTTGTTCCTGAGCCGTGGCTTCCCAAGAGAAGTGTTATACGAAAGAGGGACGCTTTCACTTGTGAGAGAATGTTTGACGTTCCCCAGCACGAGGCTGTAACGGGAGAGAGGAAGCAGATGGATTTAGTTTCTGTCATAGTAACAACATTCAACAGGGCGACTTTTATTTCAGATGCTATCAGCAGTGTTCTCAAGCAGACTTATGAAGAAATTGAGTTGATAGTCATTGATGATGGTTCAACCGATGATACACGGGAAGTGGTTAGCAGGTTCACCAATGATAAGCGACTAAAATACGTTTGGCAAAAGAACGCCGGTCTATCCTGTGCTCGGAATGCGGGCATAGCCTTAGCAAAAGGAAAGATAATAGCCTTTATCGATGATGATGATATTTGGGAAGAACATAAACTCGAGATACAGATGGATGTCTTGAACCGTCTTCCGGAAGTATCGGGGGTTTACTCCGATTTCTCTGCTATTTACCCTGATGGCCGTAGATCAGGGCATTCATATATGAGGAACTATTTTGGAGTTTTTGATGCATACGGGCTAACATATGAAAATATATACAGAGGAGGACACTTTGCCTCAATATGGCCAGGACTTGGGGAAATAGACATATACTGGGGTCACGTCTATGATACAATGTTATTTGGAAATATGATATTAACTTCTACCGCTATTTTCAGGAGGGAGGTTTTCTCCGAAGTAGGTAATTTTGACTCGCGATATCCGTATGCAGAAGATTACGATTTATTTTTACGTATCACAAAGAAATTCCAAGTTTCATACGTCGATGCTTTTCTTATTACCTACCGACTCCATGCTATGCAACTCTCCGGTTCCAAAAATTCGACAATAGCGCATGCCGGCCTGCTTCACATCTTTGAGAAAAATGTCCAGGAGCTACAAGAAACCAATAAGACTTTTTTTTACCAAAATCGACAAAAGATAAAGAGGCGGCGTGGAAAATTACACGCGTGGCTGGCATCTGCGTACTTCGGCAAGGAAGACATGCGATCTGCGGCCAAGCACTATTGGTTTAGCATTATTAACAATCCGATGGATCACAAATATTTCTCTTCTTATATATATTTACTCTTCTCATTGGTGCCGGTTGGCATTATTCGATTAATAAGGTCTTTAAAAACTGTAATTAAACCTTATGCTAAGATTTTGTTCCATCATGACACCTAACGAGCACCCTTTCTTTGATTACTCGTTCGATAGCGACCTTATAGCTATTGAACATCATACATACTATCAATAAACAGTGAGATGCCATTTATGACTGAACTAGATATATCACTTGTAGCACTTACCTGGAATAGTGAGGCACATGTTGGAAGATTCCTGGCAAGTGCAATGGCAGATGTGGAGGCATCGGGACTGAATGCTGAAGTTATAGTCGTTGACAATGGTTCTAAGGATGACACAGTATCTATTATCGAACAGTTTCAAGAAGATCATTCTTCAATTCATCTCATTCGACTTGAGCGCAATTTCGGCACAACCGTGCCTAGGAACTTGGGAATTCGTCGTTCCCGAGGCGAACACATACTCATTATTGACAGCGATACAGAATTCAGCATAGGTACTTTACGCAGTTTACTGACTTCATTCGAATCAATTCCCGTCGCAAAGGAAAACATAGGCATTATACATCCCCGAATGATTTTTCCAGACGGGAGGTTCCAGGAAAATGCCAGACGATATCCAACTTTGTTTAGTAAAGTATTCCGTATATTAAGTCTTGAAAAATTGCGATCACGCGACGAGAGCATCCAAGCGGTAATCGAGGGGCGAATCACACCGGTTGATTATGCAGCTTCCGCTGCTTGGCTGGTTCCGAGGAGAGTTTTCGATGAGGTCGGCCTGTTTGATGAAAGCATCTTTTATTCTCCAGAGGATCTCGAATTTTGCATAAGGTGCTGGAAGAAGGGGTTCATGGTTTGGTATTATCCAATTGTAACTGTAGTACATCATAGTCAAAAAATAACTGCAAAGCGTCCGTTTTCTCGCTTGGGATTAAGCCATTTCCAAGGGCTCCTGCGATTGTGGCTGAAGTATCATTTCCTGTTCAGTCGAAATGGAATGGAAAGTAGACTCATGAGTCGTGAATTCGGCACAACTGCTAAGGGTGATTCCCTTCAAGGGGTGGCAAGGGTACATCAATAAGACTGGGCGATAATGTTTCCTGATCCAATGGTTAGAAACTGACAATCCATAAACTGAAGGTTGTGGAAGAACATGCCGCTTCGCGAAATAATAACAACCAGGAAGACTTCACCAAAACTCTCGCACGGGATGTAGGCGAATTAGTCCAGACCAACTACCTGCCCAGTGTGGATAGAAGTCGTAGAACTCTCATTAAGATAAACGGGAATTTCAACAAGATTTATCCAGGGTCCAACACCTCCCCTTGGTTTCTGGATGCTCTCCTGGCCACGCTTCGGGATAACGGCTTTCGCGATCTCGCCGTAGTAGAAGGCGATCTCATGAGTTTTCGTGCCTGCCAGATGATCAAAAGCACGGGTCTGATTAAGATTCTGGATAGATACGGCGTAGAATTCATAAACTATAATAAAAGGAAGACCCTGTTTTCGGGAGAATGGATGGACTATTATGAGGGTTTTCAACACATTTTGGGGATCTGAACATTCTCATGATTCAGATTGATCTTCACTCCCACACCCGATGCTCGCGAGATGCTTTCACAAGCATGAATCAACTGGATGGTTTTTTCAGGAGAAATCCGTCGTTCGTGCTCGCTATCACAGATCACGATGAAATAAAAGGTGCGCACGAGGCCAAAAAGCTATTTGATCGAAACATCATTGTCGGCGAAGAAATCAAATCGAGTGAAGGAGAGATCGTAGGGCTCTTTCTCAAAAAATTCGTGGAACCCGGGATGACGGCCGAAAAGACCGTTGAAGAGATCCGCAGGCAGGATGGCCTGATCATGGTGCCCCATCCCTTTAAGCGCACAGGTAACTTGGACAGTCCGATCAGGCAGGAAATCCTGTTCGAGAACACGGACTTTTTCGACATTGTAGAAGTGTTCAACGCCCGCAATCGGACTTATGGCGCCAATGAGAAGGCGCGCCGGTTTGCAGATGCAAATGGAAAACCTGTTGCGGTTGGCAGCGACGCACATGCCATCTACGAACTAGGTGCAACATTTGCCATGCTCAAATCATGGGACGGACGCAAAGAGTCGCTTATTGCGCAACTCCACACCGCGTCCCTTAGTTGTCAGTCGATCCACTTTATTCCGCGCCTTATTACAAAAGTTATGCGGGAAATAAAGAAGATGAACTCATGAGCCGAGTGCTTTTGTTCGATGGGCAGCAGCGAAACGTTCTTTCTTGTGTCCGGGCCCTTGGAAGGTCAGGACATGAGGTGGTAGTTGCGTCTCACAGGAAGGATGCCCTTTGTTTTCACTCGCATTATACTAAAGAGCGCTGGCTTTGCCCGGATCCCAAAACCGAGCCCCGCAAATTCATAGCCGATCTGCTCGACCATCTCGTTTCCACTCACTACGATCTCGTCCTGCCGTTTATTGACGCGAGCACTCAAC
>Ga0209517_10010254_pt1 | contig 10479 bp, 11 predicted proteins | sample PeaSoiMetSII2010_FD_187695 | JGI IMG/M metagenome (GOLD analysis project Ga0209517, IMG submission 187695) | Peat soil microbial communities from Weissenstadt, Germany - SII-2010 (SPAdes) (version 2) | ecosystem: Environmental > Terrestrial > Soil > Wetlands > Peat | place: Germany... | reverse complement strand
CTCGTCGAGCAGGAGAAGTGGATCGCCTTTTACGATGCACAGCATCTGGTTGAGAATGCGCGCTTAGACGTCCTGCGCCAAACTGGAACACTACAGGCGGCGTTGCGCTAGGCGGGGTTTGAGAGTTTTCGCCATTTTGCCGCACTTGCCTGTTTGAAAACCATCTGGAGAACTGTCCTGGCCGCCCTGCTGGTTTTCCTGGCCGCTTGCAACACGGATCCAAAGGTCGTGAGCCGGAAGTATGTCGACCGGGGCAACAAGTACTTCGCTCAAGGAAAGTACAAAGAAGCGTCCATCCTCTACCGGCGCGCGTTGAATAAAGATCTGCGATCTCCGGATGCGTGGTATCGCCTGGGCCTGGTCAACACGAAACTCGGTGTGCTGCCGGAAGCCCGCAAGGATTTCAGCCGAGCGATGGAGCTGAACCCCGCCAACCAGGACACGGTGGTCCAACTTGGCGATCTGGATCTCGCGTTCTACCTCTTGGACCCAGCCGGAGGCCGACCCTTTCTTGCCGATCTCAAGGCGATCACCCAGCGTTTGTTGAAGAAGGACCCGAGATCGTTCGACGGGCTTCGCTTCGCCGGTAACATCGCCCTGGCCAAGAACGATACGCCGGCCGCCCTGGAAGCCTTCCAGGCCGCGAACCAGGTGATGCCCGATCAGCCGGATCTGGTGCTCACTTTGGTTCAGACCATGTTCGCCGCCCAGCAAAACGAGGCTGGCGAGAAGCTGGCCGGCCAACTGATCGAGAGGCGAAACTCCTTCGCGCAAATCTACGACGCGCTTTACATCCACTACCTGAGAGTGAATCGGCCGGACCTGGCGGAGCAAGTGCTGCAAAAGAAAATTTCGAACAATCCGGCTCGGGCGCAGTATTTGATCCAGCTCGCGTCGCATTACTTCCTGGCCCGCCGTCAAGAGGATGTTCTGGCCACCATTGCGTATCTGACTTCCGACTCGAAGCGATTCCCCGACGGTTGTCTCGAAGCGGGTGACTTCTTTGTGCGCGTTCGCGATTACCCGGCTGCCTTGCGGCAGTTCCGAGCGGGCCTGCAGCGGAACCCGCGACAGAATCCGTTAACCGCTCGCGTTTACCGTAAGAAAATCGCGGAAGTGTTAGCGACGGAGGGCGAGCGCGATCAGGCTCAGAGCATAGTTACGGATTTGCTCAGGGAAGATTCCAAGGACCCGGAAGGCCGGTCTCTGCGTGCGACGTTGTTGCTCGCATCTGGCGAGTCTCGGAATGTAAAAGCCGCGATTTCCGAGCTGCAAGATCTAACGAAAGCGCTGCCTTCGAACGCGACCTTGCATTTTAATCTTGGACGCGCCTATATGACGGATCCGGATCCACAGAGTCTGGAACTGGCCCGGCAGCAATTGGAAATCGCGCTTAGAATTGACCGCCACCACACGCCCGCCAAACTGGCCTGGGCGGAGCTGGCATTGTCGCGCGGCGAACCAGCGAGGGCAGCCCAGGCGGCCGACGAGGTCGTGCGCGAAGATCCCGCCAATCCCGAGGCGCGCCTGATTCTCGCCCGCAGCCTGCTCAAAATGAAGGAGCCACAAAAGGCGCGTCAGGAGCTGACGGCCCTGCTCGGGATGTACCCGGCGTCGGCCTCCTCCAATGACGCCCGCGATCAACTCGCCGAATTGGATCTGTCCGAGCACCGCTACCAGCAGGCCGAGGATGGGTTTCACTTTCTGGTCCAGGCCGGCGACATCCGAGGTACGCCGGGCTTAATTCAATGCGCGATCACGCAAGGGCAATGGCTGCAGGCCACCCAAATCGCAAGCGAGCAGCTGCAGCGTTCGCCGGAGAGCCCAGATTATCGGTTGGAGTTGGCACAAGTCTACATCGCCTCAGGCAAGTTCTTTTCGGCTGCCGCGCAATTTCAAGCGATGATCGCGAAGAATCCGAAATCTGCCCGCCTCTACCTGCAGCTGGGTGAAGCCAAGGTCCGTGGCGGCGACATCGCCGGCGCCCTGGCGGCGTTTCAAACGGCCCGTCAACTGGCACCGTCCGATGCTACGCCGGTTCTCGATTTGGCCCAATTGCATGATCGAACGGGCCATTCTAAAGAAGCCCGCAAGGAATATCAAGCCGTGATCCAGCTTCAGCCGGAGAATGCCGTGGCCCTCAACAATCTGGCGTATATCGACGCCGAGGAAGGTGTGGATTTGGATCAGGCCCTGGCGCACGCGCAACGCGCGCAGCAAAAGATGCCGGACGATCCCGACGTTCAGGACACGCTGGCACTGGTTTACGTCCGGAAGAGCCTGACCAACGACGGCGTCCGCATGCTGCGTGATCTGGTGCGCCGCAATCCGGAGAACGCCACTTTCCATCTGCATCTGGCTCAGGCTTTGTACCAGAAAGGCGACCGGTCCTGGGCCAAGCGCGAGCTTCAGGCCGCGTCGCACAACAACCCGGACCCCGCGCAGCAGGCTAAGATAAAGGAGTTGCTCGCGAAGATTGGCTAGGATGATCCCTCGGGACCGGCGTTGACAGCAGAACGGAAGACAGATTGGGCAGCCTTGCCGTATGTACTGCCGTTTGCCGTATTTCTCGCCTTCCTGGCAATTCAGAAGTACCTTCCCATCCCTGCCAGCCTCGTATACACGGTCCGCGATTTGCTTCTGGCGGTGGTGTTGTTCGCGTTCTCGCGCCACGCGATCGAGCTTCACAGTTTTCATCGGCTGGAGACCGTCATCCTGGGTGTAGCGGTGTTCCTCATCTGGGTGGGGCCCGACCTGGTATTCCCCACCTACCGCCAGCACTGGCTGTTTCAAAACGCCCTTTTCGGACAGCTGACCAACTCGGTTCCAGAGAGCGTTATCCGCGCTCCTCTCGTCCTTTGGCCCCGCATCATCCAAGCCGTCATCGTCGTGCCCATCCTGGAAGAGCTCTTTTGGCGCGCCTGGCTGATGCGCTGGCTGATCTCTCCGCAATTCGAGAAGGTTCCACTGGGCGCGTACCAAGCCGGCGCGTTTTGGATCACGGCTGTATTATTCGCGTCCGAGCACGGCCCCTATTGGGATGTCGGATTGGTCGCCGGCGTCGCCTACAACTGGTGGATGGTGCGGACCCGCAGCCTGGGCGACTGCATTCTGGCACACGCGGTTACTAACGCCTGTCTGTGCGGCTACGTCGTGGCGACGCGGCATTGGGAGTATTGGCAGTGACGCCCTGACTTTGCAATACTGGTACGGAAATCCGTGAAGTGGAGGTTTCCATGAAGATTCCTAACGGGAAGCGGTTGCTGGTGGCCTGTATGGGCCTGATCCTAAGCGCCCTGCCAGTGCTCGCGCATCATTCTTTCGCCGCCGAGTACGATAGCAACCTGGTCACTCTGACCGGCGTCATCACCAAGGTCGAGTGGACCAATCCGCACATTTACTTTTACATCGACGTCAAAGACGCCGCCGGCAACGTCGTGAATTGGGCCGTGGAAGGCTATCCGCCCAACACCCTCAAGCGAACCGGCTTTACGCGAGACGACTTGAAGGTTGGCGACATGGTGACCGTCACCGCGTACAAAGCGAAAGACAGCTCCTCCCGCCTGGCAGGCCGTGAAATCTCGTTCCCCGGCGGAAGCAAGAAGTTCGCCGGCCCGGCCGCGGCGCAATAGGAGCCTCACGTGACCATTCGCTCACTGCGTTTTCTCGCCATCGCAGCCCTGGCTGCATCTCTTGGATTAGGCGAAACCAAGCCGATCCCCAGGACCGCTGACGGCAAGCCCGATCTTTCCGGCGTCTGGCAGAGCGGCGGCGTGAGTCTGTACGGCGAGCCGGGACTCGCCACAAAGCCCGCTGCTGCGCCCCCCGTGAATCCCCCGCCTAAACGCGAGCCCATTCCTTATCAATCCTGGGCCGATGCCAAGAGCAAGACATATACGGCCGCGGATGATCCGGACCTGCGTTGCCTGCTGGCGGGCATTCCGCGCATCACCTCCATGCCTATGCCGTTTGAGATTGTGCAAACGCCCAAGGAAGTGGTGATCGCCTATGAGTCCTACCACGCCTTCCGCATTATTCCGATCAACGACAAACTGCAGCACCCCAACGATCTGGTGCCGACCTGGATGGGCGATTCAGTGGCGCGCTGGGACGGCGACACGCTGGTGGTGGACGTCACCGGGTTCAACGACAAGACCTGGCTGAGCGGCACCGGGAGCTTTCACAGCGAAGCCATGCATGTGGTGGAGCGCTTCCTGCTCAACAGCGACGACACCATCACATACACGGCCACGGTAACCGATCCGAAAGTGCTCACCAAAACCTGGACCACCGGCACAATTCTACGGCGTCCGCCCAACACGCGCGTCGAAGAGTACGAGTGCAACGAGAACAATCAGGATGCCCCCCACATGGTGAAGAAGTAACTGAGCCGCGCGCCAGCAGCACACCGGAGACGACCTGAAGTCGTGCACTGGAGAACATCGACTCGGAGAAGGCCGGACGGGTGGCGCGTCAGCAAGCGGTCTTAGCGCAAGTAGCGCCGGTGTTCCTTGAGGATGCAGCGGTCGATCACCACCGCGAGTCCGGCAGCCTTGGCTTTCCGCCCCGCCACTTGATCCACCACGCCTTCTTGCATCCAGACCGCGGCCGCGCCAATACGAATGGCCGAGTCCACCACCGGCGCCACCATCTCGGAGCGCCGGAAGATGTCCACAATATCGACATGCTCGGGAATATCTTCCAGGCGCGCGTACGATTTCTCGCCCAGCACTTCGGCCTCATTGGGGTTCACGGGAATGATCCGATATCCCTGCTTCTGCATGTATTCAGCGACGCCGTAGGACGGGCGCGCGCGCTTGTTCGAGAGACCCACCACCGCAATGACGCGGCTATTACGCAGCAGGTCGGGGATGCCGGACATCGGCTATCGTTCCTCCATGGTCAGCAACTTCCGGAAACGGGCCACCTCGGCAGGCGTGAGATGCCGGAACTTTCCGGACTGCAGCGATCCCAGCTCCAGAAAACCGATCCTCACGCGCCGCAGCTTCTCCACCAGCCGCCCAAAATTCTTGAACATGAGCCGGATCTGATTCTGCCGCCCCTCGATTAATCGTACTTCGTACCAGGGGTTGTCGGCGCGCCGGATCAGCTTCAAACCAGCCGCTGCCGTCTTCTTCCCGCTCAACGGCACGCCCGCGCGGAACTTCTCTTCCTGGTCAGGCGCCAGCTGGCCATTGGTCTTCACCAGGTACGTTTTTGTGACGTGGCTCGTGGCCGAGGTGATGCGCTTTGCGAAATCGCCGTCATTGGTCAGCAGGAGCAGCCCTTCGCTCGCATAGTCCAAGCGGCCCACCGGATACACGCGGGCCTTCACGCCGCGCAGGAGATCCATCACCGTGGGCCGGCCCTCCGGATCGCTGACCGTTGTCACACAGTTCTTGGGTTTGTTCATGGCCAGATACACCAGGCGCTCCGCGCCGCCCACTCGCTTGCCATCCACTTTGATGTGGTCTCGCTCGGGATCGGCCTTGGTCCCGAGCTCGGTGATCACCGCCCCATTGACGGTGACGCGGCCTTCCACGATTAGTTGTTCGGACCGGCGCCGGCTCGCGATGCCGGCGTGAGCCAGCAACTTTTGCAACCGTTCTTCCGCCATCTAGTCCATCCCAGACAGTTCCGTTTTGTCGGGGACTGCTTCGTCCGCCACCGGCTCCGCTACCGCCGGCTGCGCGCCATCGCTCGGCATCTCATCAATACTTGGCAATTCATCGATCGTGGACAAACGTCCCAGCTCTTCAAATTCCTTGAGCGTGGGCAGTTCGCTCAGGTCTTTCAGTCCAAACTGCACCAGAAATTCTTTCGTGGTTTTGTATAGGATCGGCTTGCCGAGCACGGCTTTTCTTCCGGCGGTCGCGATCAGCTTCCGATCGATCAGCGTCTTCAAAACGCCCGCCCCTTGCACGCCGCGTACTTCCATCACTTCGGGCGCGGTGATGGGCTGCTTGTACGCGATCAGCGCCAGCGTTTCCAATGCGGGCAGCGACAGCTTCAACGGCGGCTTGAGATTCTTGACGAACGCGCGGATGGCCTCGTGATGCTCCGGCTTGGTGGACATTTTGTATCCACCCGCCACTTCGCGGATCGTCAACCCGTGTTCGGATTTGTTGTATTCGGCGGCGAGCTCTTCGAGCACGCGCCCGATCTTCGCCGCGGGCTGCTGCAGAGCTGTCGCGATCTGATCGGCCGAGAGCGGCTCATCGGTCACATAGATCACGGCTTCAACGACCGCGCGGAGCTGCTCGTCGGATATTTCAACAGGAGCGGTTTCGCCGCCTGGGACGAGATCGGTCGCGGCGTCCAATTGCACTTCGGTGGATTCCATTTCGGATTAACTATATTCCTCGGCTTAACTGTATTCTTCCTCGATTGCGACCAGCGACTGGCCGAGCACCTCATCAAAGGCGCGCTGCTTCTTCAGTCCAATGTCGCCGAAGGCGTCCTTCTGGGTCAACATGAGTGCTTGTCGCCGCACCAGCTCCAGCATCGCGAGAAACAAGCAGATCATGGCGCGGCGTCCGCCTTGCCTCTCGAACAGCTCAGCGGCTGGGATCGACTCGCCCGTGCGAAGCGCCCCGAACACGCGCTCCAAATAGCGGATCATGTCCGGAATGCTGACATCTTCTTTGCCGACCTCATAGATGGGCCGGTTCTTGGCCCGTTCCAATACCGTCTGCAGCGTCTTTACCAGGTCGAAAAGCGAAACCGCCAGCTCCGGCTCCGTGGTCTCGGAGAGGAACCGCGCCATCTGCGGATTCGACCAGGACACATCTTCCACCATGCGTTTTTGCTGCAGCATCTCGGCGGCGTTCTTGAATCGTTCGTGCTCCAGCAGCCGGTCCACCAGCTCCTGGCGCGGGTCATCTTCGGGCGAAATCTTGTCGAGCTCCGGATCCTTGGGCAGCAGCATGCGCGACTTGATATGGATCAACGTCGCGGCCATGTAGACAAACTCCGAGCTCAGCTCGATGTCCAGCGCGATCGCATGCTGCATGTATTCAAGATATTGCTGCGTGATGGAAGCGATAGGAATGTCGTAGATATTGATCTCCTGCTTGCGAATGAGATCGAGCAAGAGATCCAGCGGTCCCTCGTATTGCTCCAGGTGAAAATTCAACGGCGATGCCACTTCCTTATAGAATACCAGTCAGGCGCACGCCGGGCGCTGGCGTGGCCCAATCTCCTGCAATTGACGCTCTGGCTACGAAAGAGCCGCACGCGTCCGGCGCAACCGCACGACCGATCGCGTCAGCAGAGCCGCGCCAATGAGGGGCGGCACTATGATCAAGAGTCCAGCAAACACGTCGAACCATGTGGAACGGTACTTCGAATAGAGGGTGCCAATTGCAATCATATTCGGTTGAATATTTAGATGGAGAGCAGCCTCGCGAAGCTCGGCATAGGTCTTGAACTCAGTCCGCTTCCCAGTCTTGGTATCCAACAAAAAGTACGAGTCCACTGCATTGCTGTCCTCTGCGAAGTGCTCAAGCGCCCTGCTGTCGGAGCCTCCGAGCACGTAAGGCCCCGATAGCTGCATAACCCGAACATTATTAACTGCATTCTCCCGGGCGTCGCTCCACATTGGACGATTCGCTGGCTTGTAGAGGGTGCCGAATTCGGTTACATCAATGAAACTGAGTGCGTAGCCATTGGGTAGCGGACAATCAAACCCGTCTCCAATTCCGATGTCACGATGCAAGAAGACGACGTTGATGACTGCTTGAAAAACGAACACAATTCCCACCCAGAATAGACATTCGATCGGGAACAGGGTCGCTCTACGAAGGAGCTTCCCGCGGTCGGTTGATCCACGAGTGAAGTAGGCCACAACTCCCCGCATGACCAGCGATCCGACACCGGCCACCACCAAACTGATGAGGCCCCACGCGACGAGAACAAACCCTATGCCCATTCCGTCGGCCAGCGTAGCATGGTTAGAACGTCCTCAACACCTCAGAGGGACTTAGTTATTCTGTGCTCAGCTGCGTCCCAAAGAACGCAGCTAGATCCCGCGCCCCATGGACCACTGCGACGATCTGAATCGGCTTCGCTTGCCAAACATAGCAAACTACATACGGATAGAAGTTCCAGACGCGGAACCGGCGATCCAGGAGCTCCTCATGAAAATGGCGATCCCTGGGGAGCGTCCCAGGCGGTGAAATGCCTCGTAAAACTCAGATAGGAGGTGTTCCGCGGCATCCGGCCTGTCCGCCGCGACGTCCAGGAGAATCTCCTGAAGATCGGCTCGTGCTTCGGGGGTGAGCCGAAATCGCCTCTTCAAACGGGAGTGACCTTCCTCTTTTCCCTCCGGCGCTGCCCAATCAATTGGCTCAACTCTTGCAATACCTCGTCCGCATCGAGTAATTCACCGCGCGCAGCTTGACCAGCGCCGCGTTGCAGCTTGACCTTTAGTTGCTTTAAGCCTTGCTCGCGCTCCTTTTCATGGTTTTGCAGAAGTCGCAGAGCCTCTCGCACGACTTCACTCGTAGTCTGGTATCTTCCGGATTTGACCCGGCTCTGGAGAAATGCGTCTAGCTCGGGCGTCAGTGAGATGTTAACCGTCGTGCGAGTTGCCATACTCCAGTAATATCGAATGTGGCACATTGTGTCAATATGCGCCAACATGCACGAGCGGGCTACTTATTGAAATACAACGTCACGTCCACCGTGTGATCGCTGTTGATCTTCGTCTCGGCGCGCGTGCTCTTCAGATCGTCGAACACCCCGCCGTCCTTCACCCGGCCCAGGAAATGGTCCGGATACTCCACATTGAACGGCTTGCCGGGCGCCAGGCCCCACATCTTGCGAATGGTAGGCTCGCTCTGAATGTCCAGCCCGACGATATCCAGCTTGCCCGCCGTGAACAACGGCCCTGGATCGATGAGAATCGCCAGCTCCACGGTGTGGTCCGTGTCGTTGACATCGCGTTTCACTTGCGATGATGCGTCCAAATGCCCCTGGCGCCGCAGGCTATCCCGAATCCGGCTTTGTGCGGCCTTTACATCGTCGAAATTCACCGTCTGATTCAGCTTCAGCTTCGAGAGACTGTTCAATTCCTGGCGCGAAAAGTCGCCTCCCACATAGCGCACCTTGGACAAGTTGTACACCGGGCCCTGCTCCACTTGCACGGTCACCGAAACACCGTCCACGTCCTTGGCGGGCGCAGTCTCGATTTTCGGAAAGGAAACCCGAACCAGGCCCTGCGCCTCGTACATCGGCCGGATTTGGTTTTCGAGCAACTCCCGGAACTTCGTCTCCGAGTACAGTACGCCGATCGCTACTCCGTACATCGCTGTCTGCAACGATCCGGACGGCAGATCGCCTGAGTTAGTGAACTGAACGTGAGCGATCGCTGCTCGCCCCTTGGCTGGGCGAAACAGCACCGTCAGTTCCTCACCGCCCTCCGAGCCCAGTTTGCCAGCCACCGCCTCGTGAAAATCGTGCGCCGCAAGGAATTCGGAAATCCACGCCGCGTAGCGGTCCACCACCGGCTTCGTTGCCGGGATCTTGTCGCCAAATAACGGGTCCTTCTGCTTGAGCCAGGCCCGAAGCTGGGCATCGGTGGCGGGCAGCTCCTCAAACCGGATGGGAAAAAGCTGGCCGACTTCGGACACCACGAATACAGCGTCGTAGCCTTCGCCGTCTTTCGATGGCGCGAACCGGTAGCTGACGTTGTCGAACGCGCCGGTCGCCAGTAGCTTGTCGCGGGCGGCATCGAACTCCACCGGGCCTGCCTTCTGGCCCACTCTGAGTCCCGCCACCACAAAAATCTGCTCGGCCGTATAGGTGTGGTTGCCTTCTACCCCCAGAGCCTCAACCGTATACGAGGTGGGCGCCGGGCCTGGAGCAGGGTCGACGGCGGCCGGTTTGCGCGGATGAAGCGCCTGGGCACTGCTTGAACCCGCGCTCAGCGCAAGTATCCCAACCGACGCCACGATCGTTGCCAATCTCATTCGATGTCAACTGTCACAAACATCAGCCGCCCGGAGCGCTCAATCTGCATCACCACTGTATCGCCCGGTTTGAACTCATCCACTTTCTTGCGCAGCGCTTCCACCGTCGCAATCGGAGCCTGGTTCACTGAATAGATGACGTCTCCCGGCTGTAATCCGGTTCCAGTGGTGAAGTCGGTCGCGCTGGACCCAGCCGCCACCACCACGCCGTAGGAGTTTCGAAGACCGGGCAGCATCGCAGCCACATCCTTGTCGATCCCGATGGCCAGAATGCCCAGCTTCGCCACCAGGTTGTCCTCCGGATTTACCATGTCGGCGAAGCGCTGCGGATCGTCCACGCTCTCGCTGACGGGCACGTCGATGGTTAACTCAGCCTGTCCACGCAGCACCTGTAGCGTGATCTTTTCCTTCATCGGAGCACGATAAATATACGACTCGAGTTGCCGCGCATTGCGCATGGTCCGGCCGTTCAGGGTTTCCACTAAATCCCCCACTTTGACGCCCGCCT
>Ga0209517_10010253_pt1 | contig 10480 bp, 11 predicted proteins | sample PeaSoiMetSII2010_FD_187695 | JGI IMG/M metagenome (GOLD analysis project Ga0209517, IMG submission 187695) | Peat soil microbial communities from Weissenstadt, Germany - SII-2010 (SPAdes) (version 2) | ecosystem: Environmental > Terrestrial > Soil > Wetlands > Peat | place: Germany... | reverse complement strand
GAAAGGATCTTGCCTCCTGCCTGCTCGACGTTTTTTTTGCCGTGTTCGAAGCGTTCCCGTGACTTCCTGATGTCTTTGTTGCCTTCCGCTGTAGTTTTCAGGAAAGAAGCATAAATAGGCATAAAATTCCCCCTTCTTTTTAAGAAGATGATATCATGTGCTTACGGCGCACCTATGATGCCATGAGCAACCTTGAAGTGCCTGCGTCACATTGCGAGGTAGACACTCGACGAGTTCGTGGATAAGGTCGAATCCAAAGCCGAGCAAGAAGCATGCCCCCGGCGCTGCAAAGCAGGCTGAGGGCAATCAACAATCCGGCATGATGGTTTAGCGGCAGGCATTCCGTCCGTGATATCAACATCATCATACCCTTTTTTTCTTGACTTTTATATTTAGCTTGTTCAATTTCAATAATCAAGAAAAAGAACAGCATCGGGAGATCTGAATTGAAAAGCCGACAACTCCTGTTGAAGCGAAATCGTCACGGATAGCCGAAAATACAGGCTTTCTCTATCTGCCGTTTGCACCTGATTTCAGCACATCTTCCAACTCCTTTCTCATTGCTGTTGAGTTTATATTTTCCAGCGCATCTCCCCCGGGGGTCCTCCATAAAACCCGGGCCTTTGTCAACCCGCCGGTTCGCGGGTAAACTTACAGGGAGAGGCTAATGAGTAATGAGTAAAATATCCCCCCAAAAAACCGCACCTCTTTCCTTTAAAAAAGTTAGCATTACCGACAGGTTGATGGTCATCGATCCGTTGAGCTACACGATAGTGCAGGTCAATCATCATTTCCTGTCGGCAACGGTGTTCAGCAATGCCGCAGAGCTTTCGGGCAGGACCTGCTACGAAATTCTTTTTGGCAGGAGCGTTCCGTGCCACAAAGAAGGGATTTTCTGCCCGGTGCGCAAGACCTATGAAACGGGCCAGCCGTTTTTATGCGATCCTGTCCATCCAAAGCTGATGGAAAGCGGAAAAGTCAAACAGATAGCAACATATCCAATTATCGGCAACAGCGGTAAAGTTGATCTGGTAGTCCGGATAGAGAGGGATGTGACGGAGAAAAAAAATCTCGAACAGGCGCTCGCGCTCCGCTCAGAAGAACTGCTTCGCACACGGAGCAGGCTTGAAGAGCTGTTCGATCTTTCCCGGGAGGTGGGGACAAAAGCTACCTTGTCGGAGCTTGTACAGTTTCTGGTGGACATTACGATAAAACTTCTTCCCGGTTGCGAGCCTGCCTTCTTGCTCCTTAATTCTACACGCGAACAATTCCTGCGCCTTGACAATTGCGGACCAAAACAAATTGAAAAACAGTTGCGCCTTTTAGACGGGATGGAGTTGAACGCCCTCGGCTCCGGTCTGGTTCATCAGGCAAAAACATTCAAGGCCATGGACCTGATAGGTCTCGTGGACAATTGCCGCTCATTGGCTCTTCCCCAAATCATGGTCGACTCGGATTCGACCTGGGCAGCCATTCCGCTTTTTGTTCGCAGGCAGTGTATCGGCCTCCTCTCTTTGGGTCCCGGGCACTTCGACCGTTATCCGCCCGAAGATCTGAGATTCCTCAAGATCCTGTGCGGACAGGCCTCGGGACATCTCAGAAATCTCGTAGTGCACGAGGCTGAGGCCAAAAATTTCACATCACAGGCCGTCCAACGCTCCGGATATGGCGACATTATCGGCCGGAGCAAGAGGATGCAGGAAATCTACGATCTAATAGACCTTGTGTCGAGTTCAGACGCTACAGTGCTGATCACCGGAGAAAACGGGACGGGCAAAGAACTGGTCGCCAATGCCATCCACGACCAGAGTCATAGGAGAAAAGGGCCTTTTGTGGTCGCCAACTGTTCGGCATACTCCCCTACCCTGCTGGAAAGCGAGATCTTCGGTCACGAAAAAGGGGCCTTCACAGGCGCATCGCATCAAAAGAAGGGGCGAATCGAACGTGCTCATGGAGGCACGCTTTTCCTCGATGAAATTGGAGAGATAGCTCCTTCGGTCCAGATATTCCTTCTGCGGTTTTTGCAGGATCATTGTTTCGAACGGGTCGGGGGCGAGAAGGTGGTTGCAGTCGATGTCAGGGTGCTTGCCGCCACCAACCGCGATCTTGATAAAGAGGTCCAGGCAGGCAGGTTTAGAGACGATCTTTTCTATCGTCTCAACGTAATAGGCATCCACCTGCCCAACCTTAGAGAACGCAAGGAAGACATTCCGCTTTTGGTCCACCATTTCCTTGCCAAACACAACCTCAAAGAACACAAGAGCATCCAGGAGTTTTCATCGGGCGCCATGCAGTGCCTTATGGATCATGACTGGCCGGGAAATGTCCGCCAGCTCGAGAACGCCGTCAGCCATGCGGTAGTATTGTCGCAGGGAGAGCTGATCCGCAGAAAGCACCTGCCAAAATTTCTCTGGGAGATCGGCTCAAACGGGAGCCTTACCTCCCTTTCGGAAAGCGAACGATCACTCATTTTCAAAGTTCTCCAGAAGTCGAACTGGAATAAACACGATGCCGCCAGGCGTCTGAATATCAGCCGAAGCACTTTGTACAGCAAAATGAGGCGATACGCACTGGTGGAGGATTCCAATGGGGGGAGTCCGGACGCCCCCTGAGGGGGTCGATATTTGTACAGCCTCTCTTAAGCCCGCTTCTAGCGCCTTTGCACCTGATTTGATTAATAGCCGGGTCGGATTTTGTACAGTTTGCAGTCTCCTGATCATACAAACAATCATTAAAAAATAAATTTTAACTCAAATATAATTTCTTTCCGATTTATTTTGTTTAACTTTAACCCCTCTTTTCCAGCCCGTTTTGCCGCAGTGTAGTATCGAGGCTTTTTTTCTATAAACGCGGCATGAATCTTGTACTACGTTGACGAATTCGAATAAGCCGGTTTTGCAGCTGTATAAATACTCCCCATTCAATGTGCCGGGTCAACTCTTCGATTCCTGTGACATCACTGTCCGATCCTGCTCTTTTTTTATCTACATCGACCGTATAACAAATGTTCAGAAAATGAAGCGAGAGGAGGTGGTAGGGGGCCGCAATTTCCCATTATGAGTTCTGGCTCTTTGACTAGAGGATTCTTGCGCCTTCACGGGCAAATCACGGGAGCCGAGGCTGGTTGCTAAACCAAGTGGCGCCGCTGAATGAAGGCCATCGCTTTATGAACTCGGAAAGCAGAGGCCGCCACGAACTAGGGAGGTCAAAAGATGCCGGAAAAGCGAGAGATAGAAATAAACAGCCGGGCCGATACCATAGGCCTGATGGATCTGGATGTAAGGCCATACCCGGTGACTCCGCCGCCCACTTACGAGCAGGTCAAGCCGATCTACGAGAGAAGGAAGGCGCTGGAGTTCTGTAATTGGGCCGAGGATAATCTGAGATTCGAAAAGCGGTACGAAAAAGATGAGGCGCTCACGGGATACAGAATTCTAGACATAGGTCTGTGGAGGCTTGGCCATAAGTTCTGCGCCTCTCTTTATGGCGAAGCCGGGTCCGAAGTAGTTTCAATCGAACCGCCCGGAGGGGATCCTTTGAGGAAACTCACACCCTTTGGACGCGATGAGTATCTGCTCCAGAATAAGGACTCCGGTGAAAAATGCGGTATGGAGTTCGTAAATGAGACGGTCAACACTCACTGCGTAACCCTCGATGTCGAGACCGCGGAAGGGCAGGAAATTTTCAGGAAGATGGCGGCCAACGTCGATGTCCTTCTGGACGGAATGCCCCCCGGTTACATGGATAATCTCGGAATCGGATATCGCCAGCTCAAGGAAATCAACCCCAGGATGGTCTATGTCTGGGTTGGAATGCTCGGCCAGTGGGGTCCCTGGAAGGACAAGCAGTCCAAGTTCGGCCAGTGGATGATCGAGCCTTTCGCGAGCGCCGCAAATTCATGGATCCACAATACCGGCTTGGCTCAGGACCTGCTGCCGCGCGGCAAGGGCGGCGACCCCACCCGCGCGGGAATTTGGCTTGCCGACTATGTTGCCGGCGCGCAGGCGTTCCTCAACTCCATCTCGGCCCTTTACTGGAGAGACGAATTGGGCGGCACGGGCCAGATGATCGAGGTCACCGGCGCCGAAGCTTTGATGGACATTCTCGACTTCGACATTACCTGGTACGGCTTCAATTCCAGTATCAAAGCGCGAACCGGCGGCTGGGATGCATGCCTCAACCAGTATGCCTGGAACCCCTGTAAAGACGGCTACATGATGATCGGTGGCCAGACCGACAAGCTCTGGTATAATATCGGCTTTTGCCTTGAGCGCGATGACACCCAGTTCGGCAGGTTGATCCATGAGGATCCCCTCCTCAAGGAAATGGCGGCCAGAAATGCCTTGCACTCTCTTATAAAGACTTACACCCTGACCACGCGATGGCTGAGGGACACCAACCGGGTGGAAGCTGAAACCAAGCTGCTCGAGTACCAGGTTGCGGCGGGACCCGTACTCTACATCGACGAAGTCTGCGAGTTCCCTCACTTCAAGTATCGGCCCTGGGTCTACGTACACGAAACCGATTACGGCCCTTTGCTGATCGCTTCCAGCCCGGCATCCTACCAGCTTCGTGCTCCTTTCAGGTGCAAATGGATGGGCAGGGATATCGGCTTTGACAACTACGAGATCTATCTGAAATGGACTGGAATGGGCCAGACAGCAGTGAATGCAATGAAACAAAAGGGGGTGATATAATGGCGCAAGACCCTAGAGTAACACGCATGGAAGACCTGCCGGGCCCCAAGAGCAAAGGTGAAATGGATGAGTTCAAGATGCCCTACGAGGAGTACTGTAAGAAACTCTTCGATGTTGGCAATGAACATACCAAGCCCAAGCCGCTTAACGGGATTCGGTGGCTGAGCTGCACGATGTATATCTTCACGCCACACGCCGTAGCCAACCTGGCCGAACTCGGAGCCGAGGTCATCAAGCTCGAGATTCCCAGGATGGGTGAGCCAATGCGGCACACATCTCCTTTCAACGAAGTCTATCTTTATCCGTTTCACGACGCCCGTCCCATGACAGGCACAGGCCTTGGTTATACAAACGCCAACCCCAACAAATATTTCGTCACTATGGATTATCACATCCCCGAGATGAGGGAGGTGTTCTACAGCCTGGTGAAAAAATCCGACGGGCTCACCGAACTCTACAGGCCCGGGACCCTGGACAAATGGAAAATGAGCTACCGGTATCTCAGTGAAATCAATCCCAGGTTCATTTACGTTTGGGGCGGCGGTTTCGGCTACGGTCCCAAAGTATTCGGCGGTTCATACGACATCCTGGGCCAGGCCCACGCCGGACTGGCGTCGATAACAGGAATGCACGAGTACATGGGCGGGCATTGTTCCAAATGCACCAACTGGATCATCGACTGGCAATCCGGCACCCTTATATCCTGCGCCATTATGTCTGCCATTCACCATCGCAGAAAGACCGGGCTGGGCACCATGATTGAATTTTCCCAGGTCCAGGTTCCCACCCGAATGCTTGGCCACACCACGACGATGTACGGCAAGTTCGGCATCGTCCGCCAGCGCTGGGGCAACTGGGACACACAACTGGCCGTTCACGGCATTATTTTGTGCGGCAAGTCCGACTTCCCGGATGCCGACAACCCGCAGGACAAACACGATGCCAGGTATGTCATGGTCAGCGCATTCCAGGATCAAGACTTCAAGGAACTGTGCGACATAACCGGGCTAAAGGAACTCTACGACAAATACAAGGTCTACAAGGACAGGGTCGAGGGCGAAGCGCAGTTGGAAATTTACACCGCACTTGAAAAATGGGCTGCGGACAAGAGCAGGTCCCAAGTGGCCAAGATCCTTACCGATGCAGGTATATTGGCCGAACCCGTTCGAAACGACAGGGAGGTTTACGAGAGCCAGCATTACCGTGAGAGAGGCACGGTTCGATGGATGGACGATCCTATATTCGGCGATATGGTGGTCCATGGCGGCTACAGCACCGGATTGATGGAAAAAAGCCCCAGAAGGATCAATTGGCACTGGCGTCCCTTGGGTGCGGACAACAAGAAAATCTACCGCGATTTGCTCGGCGTTCCGCTGACCAAAATTGAAGAATGGTACAAGAAAGCCTACATTTAGGAGGAGACTCCCGTGTGTGACATCATTTGGTGCAAAAAAGAAGTGGGTGGAAAACCATGTGACACGATCAACTATCTGGACCCTTACTGCTTCTGGAACTGGGAAGGCAAGATCAACTGCGCGGAGTGCGGCACGGTCTATTACATCCATATGATTCAGGGCTTTATGTACAAGGGACCCGAGGAAAAACCCGGGGAGAAGCCGGACACCTCGCCACTTTACGCAGATAAGCCTTATGACGGCTATTCCAACTATAGACCGGGTGTGGAAGGCAGGACCAGACCATTCCAGTGCATTCCCAGAGCGAAATTGCTTGGGGTCGCCGACAAGGTGAAATTCAGCATCCGGGGCCGCCCCGTGCGCGGATGGCGTCCGCAGCCTCCATCTGCCGGTTTGGCAGGAAGTTTCGGTTTCAACTGGGATATTCAGAAACTGTCTCCGGAGGTTTGGGAAGAATATCAAAAGAAGCTGGCCGCAGGCGAGGTCAAAGATTGGTAGATCCACAGAAAGGAGTGTTGCATGTCGCAAGAGTTGACGCCTCAAGAATTCCTGGACACTGTTCTGATCCCGGAAAAACAGAGTGACCATATATGCTGGCAGTGCAAACACCTGAAGCCTGTCCTTCAAGGCTCCAAGTTCCCGCCGGCAGACATTATCGGCTGGTGCAAAAAGATCCATTGGCCCCATTACTGGTGCGTGGCCGACTTCAACGTGGTGAAGAAATGCTTTGCCTATGATTTCAAGAAGAAGAAGGCTTAGGATGGAAAAAAACGTCTCTGAAGAACTCGATGTTCTCAGGAGTATGCTCAACAACTGGAAGACAGGTTTTCTCACTTGGGCATCCCCGGACGGGGATAACGATCACGTGCTCCTCGAATTCACAGAGGAGATCCAGACCCACGTTTATCCCTATGTCAAAAGACTGTTTGAGACGAATTACCTCAGCGAAGTCGAAGCCAGAGAGTTCATGAATTATTGCTTCGGCCAGGTTGAGGATCTTCGCGTCCAGTTGAGCAAAGCGCAACCCGATGAAAGCAGGAAGGAGGCTTAGTTATGCCGGAGAAATGCCGTGTGGTGGTATGCGGCTTCGACCCCATGCTTGTAAAAGCTTATGTGGCCGCCAATGCAAGAGCCTTATGGTGGCACATATCAGACCAACTGTATGATGAATTCAAAATGAAGCCTAAAATGAAGGTTCAAGGGAGGCTTCTCAAGGTTTACTCTGGCAAAACCGGGGCAGAGCAAGCTACTCCCGGCGAACCATTCGAATTCCAATCTGATGTTGTGTTTCGCGAACCCGACACCACGGAGCAGCAAGCGGCCCCCAGCGAACCATTCGAATGGGAGTGCTCCAACGAAACCGGCCTTGTCGTAGTGCTTCCGAGCGAAGTCATAAGGAAGCACAAGCTCACGGAATTCCATTTCCTCGAATTGATGATCGACAAGATAGACGGTCGGGACGTTTATCCAGGCCAGGAAAAAATTAGCAAAAAATGGTGGCCCGATGACAAGATGAAATTGAGCTATACGCTTGATTACATCGGGTAGTCTTCAACCACTCTCCTGTGAAGAACCGGCCCTCCCCGGTCGTGACAAGGAAAAAGTCTAAAGGCGGAATTTTTTCACTTTTTGCTTCCGCCATGACCGGGGAGAGGCTAATAAGGGAGAAACCAAGAGATAACAGGCACTATTTTCGTTGAGGAAAAAGAAATGACACGTAAGCCTGAAGACGGCGGGATTGAATCATCCAGGAACATGACACCCCCCACGGAGGACGGGTTCATGCCGCTGGAAGAACCTGCACACCCGGGCTGGCTTAAGATCGGTGAGATTTTGAAAGTATCGCATCCGGTATTTGCTAACAGCCGGTTTCTTATTGGATACCATCATTCCAGCAACTCGTATCTGCTCGCGGGCGATTACCTGACCTTGGTGGATCCCGGGAATGATTACACCATATTTTCTGACATCGAGAAGCTCGGATTTAATCTTATCGATATTAAAAAGGTCGTGCTCACTCACGGACACCGTGACCACTGTATGGGAATTTTCGAAATGTTGAGATTCGCACCCATATTCGAAAGCAAACAAGTCGAAATCATTATGCATGCAGCCGGTCCGCAGGAGTTCAAAAAGCTTACCACCGATGCAGGATTTCCGCCAAGAGAACTAACGGGTGGAGAAACCCTTGAGTTGAGCGGCTTTGAGTGGGAAGTGATCCATACTCCCGGCCACACTATTGACAGTATATCCCTTTATCATGAACAGACCGGAACGATCATAACGGGAGACACCGTACTGGCCGATGCTATGGAGGATGCGGATCAAAACGCCGGAGGCGATTTGGAGCACTATTTGTACGCGCTTAGAGAAATCATGAAGAGGAAGATCGTTCATGTGCTGCCCGGACATGGAGTGCCTGTGGCGGTCACAGGCAAGCGCGCGGTGGAAGAAACATATGAAGCAGTGATGATGAAAGTCCTCGGGGTGGCCCCCGCAGACAATATAACCTGGATGGAAGGGGCAAAGCGGCTGGTCCAAAAAGGACTCCTTGCAGAGGCTGTATATTGCTGTGATAAGGATCTGTCCCTTAGACCGCTGAATTTGACGGCTCTGCAACTCAAGGGACTTACGCTCAACGATATGGGCCGGTGCGAGGAGGCCATCGAGGACCTCGACCTGGTTTTGGCAAGGGAGCACCACAATCTGTACGCTCTTACAGCCAGGGGGCAGGCCTTACTGGGTCTGAGCAGATATGCCGAGAGTCTGCCTTATTTCGACGAGGTGCTTGCAAAGGACCCGGAGATTAAGGAAGCTCAGGTGTTTAAAGGTATGGCATTATACTTTTTGGGCAGGTCCGCGGAGGCTATGAAGATCGAGGCTTTCAAAACAGAGTTTAACGACAGATTCAGACACCTGTCTGAAAGAAACCGGCAAGAAGGAAATCCGTAGATAGCCATGGCATACGGGGGAGCGGCCCGGAGCTGAAGACGCAGTTCTTTAAAGGGCGTAGCAAATGAACGAGAAACTGTTGAATTTTTATGAGGCTGCAAAAGCTCTAATCACTTATATCGATCAGGAGTATGTTTTCGACAAGTCGGCAGACATGGGTTGCGGCGGTTTTGACACCTATCAGTCCGAGACTTTTTATAATTTAATTGCAAAGGCCAAGGAAGCTCTAGGTGATTTCGAGAGTGAAATTAAAGTACCCGAGTGTCCTTGAAAGGTGCTGAAGTATAATGGCGATCGAGCAAATAAGTTATGAACAGTACATGAAAAGGCTCGACGAAATCGAGAAGCGGTATTTATCAGATGAAGATTTTCCCGAAGGCGCGCGGGAAAAGGGCTTGGAAATCTGCAGGAAGTTTCGGCAGGAAGTGGAGGATTTGGGACCTGAGAATTGTTTATATTACATTGACACGGTATATGGTTTACCCATGCACAAGCCAATACAGAAGGCGGAGATCGGATGACGGCGGCCAGCGGATATGGAAGCTACTTGATTTTCTTAGTGTTCTTCGTTCCTCTTTGATGACCCCCTATCGCGTCCCCTCTTTTCGCCTCGCCAATTAGATTCATTCCTTCTCCGGAAACCTTTCCGTTGGATTTGACTACCGGAGGAGACGTATTCGATTCACTTTCGCAAAGTCCTCTACCCGCTTCGTTCGGGGCATAAGTCTTGTATTATCAGCAAGAAGCTTTATCCATTAATCCTTCTTCCCAAGACGATAAAGAATCGGAGTTGGTTAATGGTCGCACAAGATGTTCGATTTTACGTCCTGATTCTCGACGACGAGGTTCGCGCCCGCATTTTGAACCTGCTTGCGAAGCATGAACACTTGGGCGTCGGAGTTACATCCCCGGATGAACTTATAGGTCCTTTGAAAAGGGAGCCCGGATCAATAATCCTCATCGACTGCGAAAGTGTTCTGACCTATGGCTTAACAGTCATATCGAAGCTTAAAGCATCCTGTCCGGAAAGCAAGTTGATTCTGTTTTGCAGCAGGACTCACCGGCGTATTATAAAGCCCGTAATGGAACTGGGCGCCTATGGCTGCATTATCGAACCATACCGGGAATGGGAATTTCTGACAATGGTCAGGCCAATTCGGAGCGAGCAGAAGATCGATAAAAAAACAACTCAGAAGAAAGGGTGACTCACCTCCAGGCGCCGCCGCGCACGGTGAGCGCCAGGAAGGTCAGCGCCGCCATGGAAGGCGGCGCTACCGACTGTTCTTAACTTACCTGAGCATGCGGCGCAAAAGTTTACCGGTCGGGGTCCTCGGCAGCTTGTCCATGTACTGGACCAGGCGCGGAAGCTTATAGACTGCTATGTGGTCCCTGAGGAAGATGTTGATTTCCTCGGTC
>Ga0209517_10010251_pt1 | contig 10480 bp, 10 predicted proteins | sample PeaSoiMetSII2010_FD_187695 | JGI IMG/M metagenome (GOLD analysis project Ga0209517, IMG submission 187695) | Peat soil microbial communities from Weissenstadt, Germany - SII-2010 (SPAdes) (version 2) | ecosystem: Environmental > Terrestrial > Soil > Wetlands > Peat | place: Germany... | reverse complement strand
CGGGGTCTTGTAGCCGCGGGGAGTCAGCAGCCGGTGATAGCCCATGCCGATGCCGAGACTCCCAGAAACCCACCACAGGAACATGGCGACGAACAGGGCTTTCCAGGTAAAGAAAAACAGGGCCGCAATGGCTCCCAGGTGAAACAGGGCCATAAAGGTTGCGGTTACCCAGTTGATTTGATTGTCGGCGGCGGCTTTGCGATTGAGGGCTTCGAGTTCCATGGCGCGTTTCCCCGGTTGTGGCTGGAATCTGGATTTAAGGTAACAGGAGGGGCGAATATCCCGTGTAATAGTTCTGTAATACTAGGGTTACGAGAGGTCAAGCCCGTCAGGCCGCAGCGCCTTTGACCTCGATTCCCGCCCATTTTTCGAGCAGGGTGAGGGTAGCGGCGTAGTCCAGGTTTTCGTGGCCGTCCTCGGTGGCCATTTCGTAGATTTCTTCCACGGTTTCAAGGCCAGGCAGCTTGACGCGGGCTTCTTTCGCGGCCTCGAGGGCGAGGCGGATATCTTTCCGCATGAGCCGCAGCGGGAAATTGGGGGAAAAGTCGCGTTTCAGGATAAAGGGGGCCTTGTAGTCCACTACACCGGAACGAACCATGGATGCCTCGATCAGAGGAAGCAAGGTTTCGGCGTCGACCCCGAGTTTGGTGGCCAAGGTCAGGGCCTCGGCGAAACCCTCGAAGATGAGCGCAATTTGCAGGTTCATGGCCAGCTTGGCGGCTTCGCCTTTGCCGGTTTCGCCCATGCGGAAAATCTTCTTGCCGGTAGCGGCGAACAAAGGCTTCAATCTCTCGATGGCCGCTTCTTCCCCGCCCACGATGAAAATCAGCGTGCCATTTTCAGCTCCGACCTTGGATCCAGTGACGGGGGCGTCCACGTACTGCACACCCTTGGCCCCTACGCGCTCGGCAAAGCGGCGGGTGGCGGAGGGAGAGATAGTGCTGGAATCGACAATAATTTGTCCGTCGGCCAAGGACTCATCCACGCCCTGAGGACCGAACAAAACGCTCTCCACGGCTTCGGTATCGGCGACGCACAGCCAGATTACTTCGGCATCGCGTGCGGCTTCCGCTGGGCAGGTAGCGGTTTTAGCGCCTTCAACATCTTTGCCCGGGGTGCGGTTCCACACGGTTACTTCGTGACCAGCTTTCACCAGATTCAACGCCATGGCGCGCCCCATGATGCCCAAGCCTAAAAATGCGATACGCATGTCCGCTCCCTGAAGTAAGAAAATACCGGAACAAGAATTAGAACTGACGGCGGTGGAACGGTCAAGCAATCTGCAAAGGATTGTCATAGAATAGAGACAACTACGCCCACGTCGGATGAGTCCAAGTAGCCAGGAGCCGTAAGGATTTTGGATCCTGCCCCCGGAAAGCGGTTGTAGCCGAACCGGGTGAGATTTGAAGCGTATTGATGCTGAAGGCCAGTCTCAAGAACCCCGTCCTTCGCAAGCGTGCCCGGGCCTTCGGGCGGTTGGTGCAGAACTCCGCCGTGACTCCCCGCACCGGGCAAACTCATAAGCCCAAACTGGTAAGCAACGGAGAACTGGGAGTAACTTTCATTGGCCACGCCAGTTTCTTCATCCAGATGGGCGGGCAGAATGTAATTATCGATCCCAATTTTGCGCGCTGGTTGTTCGTGCTGAAGCGCCTGCGAAAGCCTGGCGTACAACTGCACGATCTGCCATCCATCGACCTGGTGCTGGTCACGCACGCGCATTTCGACCACTTGCACCGGCCATCGTTGCGGGCGATTGTGCAGCAGGCTCGGCGTCGGCGAGCGGCGCCGCCGGTGATCGTGGTGCCTCATCACGTCGTGGATCTAGTCTCGGATTTGGGGTTTCGCGAAGTCGTGGAACTGGACTGGTGGGACAACTATTGCCAGCAGGGACTGACGGTAACACATGTTCCCGCGCGGCATTGGGGAGCGCGTGTGCTCAAGGATTCGCATCGCGGCTATGGCGGATATGTGCTGCGAGATGATCAGCACTCGGTCTACCACGCCGGCGACACCGCCTATTTCCCCGGATTTCGCGAGATTGGGCGAAGGCTGGCGCCAGATTTGGCCCTGTTGCCGATTGGGGCTTACAATCCGCCCTCTTTCAGAAACGTCCACGCCGATCCCTCCGACGCGACCCGCGCATTCCTCGACCTGAACGCGCGCTGGATGGTACCCATGCACTACGGGACCTTCCGGCTGTCCCATGAGCCTGTGGATGAGCCTTTGCAGCTTCTGGCCCAGGAGGCCAAGGCTGCGGGGATTGAGGATCGCGTGAGAGTAATGGAAGAAGGGGTTACGCAGTTCTTCTGAAGGACCACTGAGCGTAATTCCCTTAATAAGCCAGCAGAATACGCAGATCCCGCAGATTGTTTCCCGTAGGGCCACTCATGATGGCGTCGCCGAGGGCAGCGAAGAACGGGTAGGCGTCGAAATCTGTCAGGTGGGTTTCTGCGTTTAAGCCGCGGGCCTGGGCGCGATCAAGAGTCGTGCCGTCAACGATAGCGCCCGCAGCGGCGCTGTTACCATCGATGCCGTCAGTGCCCGCACTGAGGACAGTGATGTTTTCCCCGGCGATCTTTCGCGCACAAGCTAAAGCAAACTGCTGGTTGCGGCCGCCAACTCCGCCCTTGGTGACCTTGACTGTGACTTCGCCTCCTGAGATCAAGCAAACCCGTTCGGAATGCGTCCGCAGTTCGCGCACCCGTGCAATAAGATAATCGGCTGCCCGCTCGTAATCCCAGTCGTCGCAACTATTGTCCACATCAACATTGAAGCCTTGGCGCTCGGCCTCAGCTTTGGCCGGCGTTATCAGCGTGGCATTCGATAGCACCGTCCACCAGCGACTGCGGTGGAAGACGGGATCGTCGGACTTAGGTGTTTCTTCCAAGGCATGGCGCTGGAAAAGCTCACGGACCGATGCGGGGAATTGCGCCAGCAGCTCATGCTTCGCGGCAATGCGGTCGCAGTCTTCTATCGAGGTGGAATCGGGCATGGTTGGGCCAGAGGCCAAGGCATCAGGCGTGTTGTCGGGAACGTCAGACACCAGAATCGAGACCTGCTGCGCAGGATGGGCGGCACGAGCCAGCCTGCCGCCCTTGATGGCCGACAAATGCTTGCGGATGGCGTTGATCTCCGCGATCGACGACCCGGAATGCACCAGCGCCTGGTAGGTTGCGATGAGATCATCGAGCGAGATTTCTTCGTCAATGGGTTTTTCAGCAATGGAAGACCCGCCGCCGCTCAGCAGGAAGAGGACAAGAGACGATGCATCCTGGAACTCGAGCGCCTTGAGCATGGCTTCAGCGGCGCGGATGGATTCCTGATTGGGCGTGGGATGGCCTCCGAGAAAATAGCGGAAGCCACGGATTTGGGAAACGGGGGCGACCGAGCTGGCAACGATCCCTTCAAAGCGGTCACCGGCCTGCATCTCGAGCGCGTTCACCATGGTGTGCGCGGCCTTACCCAGCGACAGAACGAATACACGGTGGTAGGAGTGGAGATCGTACAGATCCTGGCGAATACGTAGAACGCCGCGCTCGCAAACCACATGCTGTTCGAAAGCGCGATCAATGCTGGATTCGGCCAGGGCGTGTGCGAAAAGATGGCGTGCGGTGACGCGCATCTCGATGGCCTGGGTTTCCGAGGGCACGGGAAGATTATAAGGTCGAGCAGTCAGCTTTCAGTTGTCAACTCCCAGAGATAGGGTTTCTTTGCGGTCTTTGCGATTTCCTTCGCGATCTTTGCGGTAAAGTTCCAGGCCGCAATCACGTCGCAATGACTTCCCTCACCCAGGTTTCGATTGTTTCTCGCAACTCTTTCAATCGGCCTTCAAAGAAGTGGTCGGCAGCTTCGATCATTACTAATTTCTTCGGTTCGGGGAGGGTTTGTGCCAATTGCTCCAACCTCGCTCTGGGGCCAAATTGGTCGCGGGTTCCACTCACCAGCAACTTGGGTTTGCTGCAGGTGTGAAGAAAATCGAGATCATAACTGCGGTCGTCGGTGGGCAGGAGAGGAAGGCCGAGGCCGATGACAGAATCCACGCGCGTATCCGGGCAGGCGGCGCGCAAGCCGATGGCGGCGCCGAAGGAAAATCCGGCGAAAATCATCGGCAGATGAAACTCAGCGTCGAGCCAATCCAAAGCAGTGCGAACGTCGTCCACCTCGCCCAGACCGTTGTCGTGCGTGCCTTGACTCATCCCCGCGCCCCGAAAATTGAACCGCAAAACCGGAAAGCCGAAGCGGTTCAGGGCTTTCATGGTGTGAAAAACCACCTTATTGTGAAACGCCCCGCCATACAGAGGATGGGGATGGCAAACCAGCGCGGCGTGAGTCGCACCCCCAGTGCCCACGTTAAGCAGAGCTTCGAGGCGTCCTGCGGGCCCGTCGAGAAACAATGAGCGGATGGCGGAGGTGGGTAACGTGTGCACTGACATCAAATTATCAGAAGCCTGCCGAGCTTCGCTGGGCTTGCACGGGCGAGACGCCCGCGCCTACATGGCCACCTGTGGGTTATGCTTTCGTGCATGGAAGTTGCCGCGTTTACTCGTCAACTGGTTGATATCGAGTCAACTACCGGAAATGAAAGTCGCGTGGCGGATTTTCTTCACCAGGAACTTAGCCGGCTAGGCTACCGCGCCAGCAAGATGCCGGTCGAAGGCGAGCGCTGCAATGTGTTTGCGACGTCTCCGCAGCAAGCCCGGCCGGAGATTGTTTTCTCCACTCACATGGACACGGTTCCTCCCTTCATTCCGTCGTCGGAGGATGATAGGAAGATTTACGGGCGCGGGTCTTGCGATGCCAAGGGGATCATAACCGCTCAGATCGCGGCTGCGGAACGGCTTCGGCAAGAAGGAATTTACGTTGGGCTACTTTTTGTGGTGGGTGAGGAAAAGGACAGTCTGGGAGCGAAGGTTGCAAATCAGCAGTCGCCCGGCTGCAAGTTTCTGGTGAACGGGGAACCGACAGAAAACAAGATGGCGTCGGCATCGAAAGGAACCTTGCGCGTGGAAATCAGCGCCACGGGACGCATGGCACACTCGGCGTATCCGGAGTTGGGCGAATCGGCGATCGACAAGCTTCTGGAAGCCTTGAATCGCTTGCGGGCCATCAAGCTGCCGTCCGCCGAAGGAATTGGGCCATGCACCGTGAACATTGGAGTGATCGAAGGCGGACGCGCTCCCAATGTGATTCCTGACAAAGCACGGGCGCAACTGCTTTACCGGCTGGTGGGGCCGTCCGAGAAATTGCGGGAAGAGATAGTGCGAAGTGTGGCAGGCCTGGCAACAGCAGAGTTTGTGCTTGAGATTCCTTTCGCTCGCCTGCGCACGCTGGATGGCCTGCCCACGATGGTCGCGGCGTTCACTACGGACATTCCCTGGCTGGGGAACTGGGGCGAGCCGTTGCTGGTCGGGCCGGGATCGATCCACGTGGCGCACACCGAGGGTGAGTACATCGAGAAAAAGCAGTTACAGGAGGCGGTGGAGCTGTATTGTGCGATTGCAAAGCGGCTAACCAACAGTTGATATTGCACACCTTCCCTAGTATTCTCTTAGCACCTAAAAAGGTGCTCTAGGAGCCAACAAATGCTCGACATCACCCGTGACATTCAATCGCTGACGACTTTCCGCCGCCGATCCGGCGACTTCATTAAACAGCTGAAAAAAAGTAAGCGCCCCGTAGTGCTGACGGTCAAAGGCAAGGCAGCGGCAATCGTTCAGGATGCCGAGGCCTATCAGCGTCTACTCGACACTGTTGCCCGCGCCGATGCCGAAGAAGGCATCCGGCAGGGCCTCAAGGATGCAAAACAAGGAAGGGTGCGACCGCTGAGAGAGTTTCTTGGCGAGTTCGAAGCCAAACATGGCATACGCAATTAGCATCTCTTCCCGGGCTCAGCGCGACCTAGTAAGCCTGTACGAAGAAATCAACGTCGAGTATTCCGATGCCGCCCTGAACTGGTACCAGGGACTGAAACAGGCCATCATGAGTCTGGAAGAGAAGCCGAACCGATGCCCGCTGACGCGCAAGCGCGACAAGTTACGGCACCTCTTGTACGGCCGCAGACCTAACATCTATCGGGTGATCTACCGGGTTCAGGAGAAACAGAAGCAGGTTGAGGTGCTGCACATCCGCCACGGCGCAAGGCGGAAACTCAAGGCGTCGGATCTGGCCAATTCTTAGTTCCCAGTTCTGAGTTGCCCCCGCGGAACAGTTACACTTAGGACATGTCTGCCCAGACGCTCAATTCCCTTTCCAAGGCGTCTTCTGCCTACTTGCGTTCGGCCATGCATCAGCCCATCCAATGGCGGGAGTGGGGTGAGGAAGCGTTTGCCGTGGCGCAGCGCGAGAACAAGCCCATCCTGCTGGATATTGGCGCGGTGTGGTGCCACTGGTGCCATGTAATGGATCGCGAGTCGTATGACAGTCCGGAGATTGCGCAGATTGTGAACGAACGTTTCGTGGCGGTGAAGGTGGACCGCGACGAGCGGCCTGACATCGACAGCCGCTATCAGGTGGCGGTGAGTTCCATCAGCGGGCAAGGGGGATGGCCACTAACAGCTTTTCTCACGCCCGAGGGCAAGCCGTTTTACGGGGGCACCTACTTCCCTCCTGACGATCATTACGGACGCCCCAGTTTCAAGCGGGTGCTGCTTTCTATCGCGAACGCATATCACGAGAAAAATGGGGACGTGATGGAGCAGGCGAAAATGGTGGAGAGTGCGATCTCGCAGGCGGAGTCGTTTGCTGGAAAGGGCGGCGATTTTTCTCCGGCAGTGATTGACGCCATTGTGAAATCGGCGCTGGAGATGTATGACCCACAGAATGGCGGCTTTGGCAGCGCACCCAAGTTTCCCCATCCCGCGGCTTTGGATTTGCTGATCGACCGCTATGTCCGATCCGGCAATGAAGAACTGCGGGATGTGTTCGTGAGCACATTGGAGAAGATGGCGCGGGGCGGGGTGTACGACCAACTGGCGGGTGGTTTTCACCGCTATTCGGTGGATGAACGCTGGATCGTGCCACACTTCGAGAAGATGTGCTATAACAACTCGGAGCTTCTGAAGAATTACGTACACGCCTATCAAGCTACGGGTGAGGAATTCTTTGCCGAAGTGGCGCGCGACATCATCCGCTGGATGGACGAGTGGTTGAGTGACCGCGAGCCCGGCGGTTTCTATGCCTCCCAGGATGCAGATCTCTCAATGGACGATGACGGCGATTACTTCACCTGGACTCTGGCGGAAATGCGGGCGGTGCTTACCGAGGAGGAGGCCGGCGTCGCCTGCCTCTACTACGACATCAACGAAATCGGGGAGATGCATCACAATCCCGCGAAGAATGTTCTTTACGTACGGGCGTCTGGGGAGGCGATCGCCAAACGGCTAAACCTGCCACTTTCGCGGATCGAAAGTTTACTGAAGTCAGCAAAGCAGAAACTGTATGCCGCCAGGCTCGAACGGTCGACTCCCTACGTGGACAAGACGGTATACGTGGGGTGGAATGCACTGTGCATTTCCGCATATTTGGAAGCCGCTAAGGTTCTTGCGCTGGATTCGACCCGGCATTTTGGGCTGCGCAGTCTGGATCGCATACTGGCGGAGGGCTGGCACGCGGACGGCGGACTGCTGCACGTGCTCGCGTATTCGGATGCGGCGGCCGGGAGGCGCGACGTTCCCGCCGTGCTCGATGACTACGCCTTCACCGTGGTGGCTTGCCTCGATGCCTACGAATCGACCGCCGACCTGAGCTACTTCAACTTTGCGCGCCGCATTGCCGACGCCATGGTGGATCGCTTCTTCGATACCGTCTCGGGAGGGTTCTTTGATACCGTCCATCCAGCGGGCGAGGCGCAACCGCTGGGCGTGTTAGGCACGCGCCGCAAACCCTTCCAGGACTCACCCACCCCCGCGGGGAACTCTGTGGCGGCCATTGCGCTGCTGCGGCTGCACGCGTACACCCACGAGCAGGGATACTACGACAAGGCCGAACAAACCATCGAAATGCTGGCGGGAGTAGCGGGCCGGTACGGACTGTTCGCCGCGACTTATGGGATCGCCGGCGTGCATCTTTCGCAGCCGCACACACAAGTCGTCGTGATTGGGAACGGAGAAGCTGCGCAACAACTCGATAGCAGCGCGGTGAAGCCGTTCTCGGTCAGCAAGGCTGTGCTCAAGCTGTCATACGAACAGGCGGTAGCGCAAAACTTGCCCCCCGCGCTGGCAGAGACGATTCCGCAGGTACCCGCGATTCAGGAAGGAAGAGCCACAGCCGTTATCTGCTCGGGGTTTTCCTGCCAGCCGCCGATCTTTAATCCCGAGGAATTGGCCAGGACGTTGCAGCGTACCCTCGGCCACGAGTAACTATCCGCCAAAAAAATTGAGGCTGGCGATTTTGTAAACCGCCAGCCTACGAATTTCAGCGCTACATCGAACGCAGCGCGAACATTAACACCTGCCAACTACCGGCAGTGTCCACCAGAACCCGGTGGGCAATATGCCGGCGGTGCTCCATCCAATGACGAAGTCATCGCTGGAGTGGCAAGGGCTGTGCCTGCGCACAGCAAACCTACCATCAGGAATAGCATCCTGAGCGCTTTCATGGATTGTTTCTCCTTGTGCGGGTCCCCTGGGAGCGGAAACCCTAGATGGGAGGAAATTATACGCGCTCTGTCAAGGCTGAGGAGATCATTCCTCTAGACTTCAGCGAGACTCTGCTCCAACCGAGAAGGTCGAAGTGGACTCCAGTCTCGTCGCTTCGTATTGATTCTGTAGAGAGATACACCACACTGAGATTGATTTTCAGAGAGCAGATGTAACCGCAGGTCAGCTTCCGCTCCGTGTACAAAATTGAGACGAAGGTGCTGAATCACTTGCGTGGCGGTAAATCAGGCGGAGGAATCGAAGATGGGGTTTTGTGCGCGGAAGAGAGCTCCGAGAGCAACTCTTTGGCGGACACGGGCGGGCGATCTCCTTCGGTGCGGGAGAAAGCCCGGTCCACCATTCCTTCAAACATCGGAATCAGCGAATCGCCAGTCGCCGGCCGTTGCAGGTCGCCAAGACTCTGCTCCCAGCGTTGGGACATTAGAAGATTCGTAGCTGATTCCCGGGACGCGGACTTGAATAGCGCGTAACCCAGCCAGGCCACAATCGCGCAGCAGTAGGCAGCGGTGTTGAGAAAAGCCGTAGTCGAGCTATTAATCTGCCCCCCGGAATAAAGAGCGTTCCCCGCCAGTTCGACGCTGGCGAAGCCGCCGAACCCCAAAGCAATTCCGAAGCTTTGCTGCCGCCAGGAAACTCCCAAATACTTCGAGAACACCAGAAGGAAGAGAATCAAACCGCACTGGATGACGCGCACGCAGCGTTGCACCGTCACAACCGCCTGGACGATGGGCGATTGCCCAGCGGGACTGGCAGCGGCCACCACTAAGGCTACAAAGAACATGACCAATGCAGCCCATTTAAACAATACGGTGCCCAAGTCACGGAGCGTGTGGTAAGGGCGAAAAACGTCCAGGAAGATTTCGTGAATGACCTTGAATCCGATGGCCAGGCTGATGATCGCGCCAATCCAATAGCCGTAGAAATAGACATCGTAATTGCAGTACCGCTGGATGGGAAATAGAACTGCGAAATTCACTATCTGAAAAATGATGTAGGTAAAGAAGACGGGGAACTTGCGATGGAGGTTGCGCCAAAGCATCGCCCCGGCCAGCAGGAGTTCCAAGGCCGGGTGGGAAAGCCATAGCGCGGTCTGGACTTTGGCATTCAAAATGGGGCCGAATTGTCTCCGAACGGGAGCTCGAAATGCCTCCTGCTCACACTAAAGTTAGCAGGTGTATCTCAATGGTCAATGTACCAAAGTAACGCGAAGGTAACGGTTACTCACCGGGTTACCAGCCGCGTTGCCCGACCAGGGAGAGGACTGAGACTGAGGAACTTACATCTCGGGAGATGCCTGAATATAGGCCCGCATCATGCGAACCTCATGGTCTTTCTCCGTCAGATCATGAAGCAGGATGTCTCGCAGGGAGACCACCGCGACCACACGCTGCCCTTCACAAATGGGCAAATGGCGGAACCCGTGACGGCGCATCAAAAGCATGCAGTTTTCCGCGCTCTCGGTGGGGGTTACGGTGAGAGGATCCGGGGTCATGACCTGCTCAACCTGGGTGGTTTGAGGATCGCGGCCTTCGGCCACCACACGGCTCATCAGGTCGCGTTCGGAGAAGATACCCACCAATCGCCCGTCGTGCAGCACCGGCACGGCGCCAATGTTGCGGCCCACCATGGCCTTCACGACCTCGAGTACGGTTTGATTGGCCTCAACTCCGTAGGTGTCCTGGTTGCTGATCAAATCAGAAATATTCACTCGTCCGCCTCCTGTCGTGCGCGAATCGCTAATCGGCGCGAGTATATGCCGAAATGTGCCTCCAGGAAAGAGGGAAAACCAAGTATTCAGCAGGAGACAAAGACCGACGGGG
>Ga0209517_10010250_pt1 | contig 10484 bp, 10 predicted proteins | sample PeaSoiMetSII2010_FD_187695 | JGI IMG/M metagenome (GOLD analysis project Ga0209517, IMG submission 187695) | Peat soil microbial communities from Weissenstadt, Germany - SII-2010 (SPAdes) (version 2) | ecosystem: Environmental > Terrestrial > Soil > Wetlands > Peat | place: Germany... | reverse complement strand
TCCGGGAACGACGCCGAGCAGTTCGCGAACCTGCGCGTCCGTGATGTTCGTGCCGCAATAGGCGCGCGCCTGTTCGAGCAGCGATAGCCCGTCGCGCAAGCTGCCTTCGGCGGCGCGAGCCATCACTGCGATGGCGCCCGCCTCCGCGGTCAGGCTTTCCTTCGCGCAAATTTCCACCAGAGCATCGGAAATTTCGGCGAACGACAGCGCGCGAAAATGAAAATGCTGCGAACGCGAACGGATGGTATCGGCCAGATCTTCCGGCTGGGTCGTCGCCATCACGAAGATGACTTTGTCGGGAGGCTCCTCGAGCGTCTTCAGCAGCGCGTTCGACGCTTCATCGGTCAGCATGTGCGCTTCGTCGAGGATCACGACTTTGAAGCGCCCGCCCGCGGGCGCGTAGCGCACCATCTCGCGCAATTCGCGAATCTGGTCGATGCCGCGGTTCGAGGCCGCGTCGATTTCGATCACGTCGAGGGAATTTCCGAGGCCAATCTCGCGGCAGGAATCGCATTCGTTGCAAGGTTCCGCGGCGGGTCCCTTCGCGCAGTTGAGAGCCTTGGCGAGAATGCGCGCGGTCGTTGTTTTGCCCACGCCGCGCGCGCCGGAAAAAATGTAGGCATGCGCCACGCGCCCGGACTCGATGGCGTTGGAGAGCGTGCGCGTGACGTGCTGCTGCCCAACCACGCCTGCAAACGTTTGCGGACGCCATTTTCGCGCGATGACCTGGTAGCTCATTCCGTAGAAACCTGAACCCCAACCACTAGAGTCATTGGATATTGTAGCTCGCCTCTTCAGAGGCGAGGGTTTTCTCGTGCGCCAAAAAAATCCCCGCGTCTGAAGACGCGGGCTACAGCAGCGCGGCCGAATCGATGATACTCATCGCAAACTTCCCGGCGCGTTTCAGATGAGAGGAACTTCGGGTACTCCGCGGCACACGAAGCGATCCCGGTACCGTTGCTCCCTTCCGGGCCTGGCGGGGTTCGCGGGACTTCGTCGCACGGAGCCCGAAGTTCCACGCATCGGCAGTCGCTCCACTCGGAAGCGGCTGCCAACGCAGTCTAGCACAGCGACGCGCGCGAAAAAAGAAAACCACTTGAGTTCTAAAAGTGATTTTTTGTAAAGACTGCGGCTGGCACCCCTGGTTGCATACGCGCCGCTCTGAGACGCTATGGGGAAAGCGAAATTGTTTGTGGGTCACGGCTCCAGCCTTTACATTAGGCTTGCGAATTCAAAGCGGCTCTACAGGCTACGGAAAAAAGGCCCCACACTTCTTGTCATTCCGAGCGAAGCGAGGAATCTCTCTTTCTTTTCACCCGGTCAAATCGAAGGGAGATTCCTCGCTTCGCTCGGAATTACAAAACAAAATTCTTTTTCCGCGGCCTGTCTAGCCGCTGGCTTATTGAAATGTGGTTTGTCTTTCAGCCTTCTCAGAGAGCCGGATAGGCGATTTGGATGAACGTGTCGCTGTTGAACAAGCCCTTGCCCCAGACCGGATCGAGATCGTCGAGAGGTTTTGCGGCGACCGCTTCGTCCATGGTCTTGCTGGCGGATTTCATTTTCTGGAGCCGGTCGCGCACTGTCGTCAGCATGTCGCGAAATTTCATGAGGTCCGCCTTGTTTCCAAGCGGGCCGTGTCCCGGAACGATTTTGGTATTGTTGTCGGCCACGGCCAGAAGTTTCGTCGCGCCCGCGATCATGCCGCTGACGCTGCCGCCGGTTCCGTCATCGATGTAGGGAAACATGCCGTTAAAGAAGATGTCGCCCGTCTGGATCACGTTGGCCTTCTCGAAATGAAGATAGATGTCCGAATCCGTGTGCGCCGGCGGGACATGCACGAGTGACACGGTTTCGCCGTTCATCGTTATCTTATGGCTCTGCTGGAAAGTTTGCTGCGGCAGGGCATTCGCCGGGGAGGGCGGGAATGTCAGGTTCAACACGGCGAGTGTGTGCGTTTCGGACATCCGTTTCTTCGTGTTCACATGCGCGACCAGGGTTGCGCCCGCGGCGCGGACGTTCGCATTGTTGTCGGAATGATCGAAGTGCCAATGTGTGTCGACGGCGGTTTTCAGCGGCGCTTTCCCGATGGTATCCAGCGCGCTTTTAAGCCCCGGCCACGCCGGCTGGACAAATGTATCGCCAATCAACTTTCCGTCCGCGCCATTCAACACCACCACATTTCCGCCTGGACCCGACAGCAGCGTGAGGCTGTCCGTGAGCGGTTTTGTCTGAATCGGCATACCGCCAAATTGCGCGCGCATGGCCGCGACCTGCTCGGCCGCTGAATTTTGCTGCGGGAAGGCCGCAGTTGCGGCACGAACGAGTGTCGCAGGGAAGAAGCCTGCCGCCAGCGCACCGCCAGTCAAGCCAGCCGCGGCTCGCAACATCTCGCGTCGCGTGAAGAACTTCATCGTGGGATTGGATTCCATTTCGAATCCTCCTTAGTCGTGATGAATGATTTAGTCCGCGGATCAGGCGGCAATATACTCTGCCGACCCGCCATATACAATCCCGCTGCCGCGCTTTCCTGCCCAGCAAGCCTTGCACCGTGGTCACAGCAAACTATGACAATATTGGCTTTTCCAAACACATCCTCATACTTTCAGAGGGACGGTGACCGTATCCTGGGGTACGATCTTTCCGGACGTTACCTCCGCATCCGGTCCGGCACGCTCCCGCAGGGCGCCGCCGGGCGCACAGCGCCAGCGCATGGCCTCACGTCACGAGGCATTGCTCGCACACGGCCGCACGAGCGGCCGGCGCGATTGGATGGAGGATCCCATGAAACGCATCGTTTTATCTCTAGGTGTATCGTTTGGCGCTTTTGTGTTGCTGTTCGCCGCTGCCGCGATTCCAGCTCGTGCGCAATCCCATGAACTTCTGCAGGGCACCGAAGTGCACTTGCGACTGCTCACCGGTTTAAGCACCGCCGTTGCCAAAAGCGGTGATCCCTTCGTCGCCGAAGTGACTCAGCCGGTTAACCTGGGCAACCAGGTGATTCTGCCTGCCGGAGCCCGCGTTCACGGCACCGTCGGGGGAGTCATTCACTCCCGTCATTTCTCGATTTTTCGCGGCCAGGCTGCGATGAGTCTTTCCTTTCGCGATCTCGAAGTCGACAGCCGCATTTTCCCGGCAAAGATGAGCATCCTGCGCCTGGAACGCCCATCATCAGGTGACCGGGAAGGAAAGAAAAGGAGAGACATCAAAGTAGATGAGGGCCAGGTGGTCGAAGCCAAGCATGACGTCAAGGGGGACATTCTCGGCGGAGCCATCGGAGCAGGCGGCGGAAGCCTTGTCGGCGCCGTGTTCAGCAACGTGACGCGCGGTTTTGGGTTTGGGTTGATCGGCGCCGGCGTGTACATCGTGGAACGCAAGGGCAAGGAAGTGGATTTGCCCGCGCAAACAAACATCAGAGTTCGAATGGACAACACGGTCACGCTGCCCAGATTCACGGCCGACAACGGTGAAAGGGAATTGGGCAAGGCGGACTCTGAATAACAACGAGGGTCGCCTGAATCACTCCAGTGCCCGGGACTCACCGGCTGGGGATTGAAATTGCGCCTGGATGAAGAGAGTCGACTGGCCAAGGTTGAAATTGAAGAGCGTCGCGCTGGTTCCGATCGGGAACAGCGCGGTGCGATCAGCCTGCTTACGGTTCACTTTGCGGAAAGCTTTGAAGCGGAACAATTCGATTGAATGCCGGCATCGGAAAGTTCCTCTTCCCGGAGACTTCTTGCGCCTACCGCCAATCGATCCCCTTTGCGTTTCACCCAAATGACTACGAACAGCCGGGGAAACTCATCCGAGAGATTCTCGCCCTCAGTGCCCAGAGGCTCAACGCCGAGGATGCTGCCTTCATGCACCGCGCCCCGCATTGAGAAACGGCAGCCCAAATCACTGACGTCTTCCACGCGCGCTCGTTCCGCGAACTGGATCCCCGATTCATCGACACCGGTAATCTCCACTTGAGAATGCAGAAATAAGCGTTTGTAGGCACGGCGGTCGTTGATCATTTGACATCGCGCTTGGGACCGCCGTTTTCCGGCAGGGACTTGATGTCGGTGAGCTTTTCACCATGGAACAACCGGGCGCCAACTGTAGTACCGTGCTCCTTCCGCGCGACCCACATGACCTCATAGAGACGCGGCTCCTCATCCGGCAAAGTTTTTCCACCAGATCCAAGCACTTTCACCGAAACGGTGTCCCCCTGTTGGACGGGCCCGCGAGTTGAGAACCGACAACCAAAATCGCTCACATCTTCAATAAAGGTTCGCTCCGTGAAGGGGTTCCCCTTCCCGTCAACTTCAGTGACCTCCACCGGAACATGCACCAAGATGCGCCTTTCCGCCCTCCTACGTTCGATGAAAAATACGCCTGGATTGCTCTTTTCTTCGGACACTAGGGTTCCTCAATCATTCCAATTTGTTGAGGGCACGCACCGTGCCAAAAAGAATGTCTGTTGGCATCGGGAAACAGGCGGTTTACTCACGGACCTTACTTCTCTGGCGTTCCATAAAGAGAAACCTGTGCCGAAGAGGGACGGGAAAAATTCGTTTCGCATTGACTGGCCGATGCTCGGTGGACTTGCTCTAGCTGTTCAGAGGTAGGTGCGGCGCGCCAGTTTAGAGATCGGAACCAGCGCGCCAATTGCGGATTCTGGGCAGGATATTAGGGGGCGACGTGTAGGTGTGTTGATCGGGTTCAAATTGTTATCTTCAGGGAAGACGTCTAAAGAAATGCAACTGCCGTGCCAATGAAGATCGATTTCCGCCGCACAAAATAAGCGGCTTATCAATGAAAGCGAATCGCAAGGTGTGCCGGAACATGAAACCTGTTCGAGTCTGAAACATGGAATTACGATCGCTCGGGAAATATGAAACTCTTGGGCTTACTGCAACGCTGCCGAGTTCGCCGGCTTCTTTTCAGCCCGTTTTAGGAATCGATACAAACTTGTGCGCCCAATACCGAGCATTTGAGCCGCCCGGACGCGATTGCCTTCGCAGGCCTCGAGAACACGTCGGATATGTTGCCGGCGGACCTCCTCCAGCGGGAGTGGCCGCCAGGTGTCTCCGGCGCGGCCGTTTTGGGCGGCAGGCTTCTGCAGATTCTCAGGCAAATCGTCCACATCGATGAACTCGTTTACTGAGGTAAGGCACGCACAGGAAACCACATTTTCGAGTTCGCGAACATTGCCGGGCCAGCCATGTTGATACAAGACGGTCTGCGCTCGTCTGGTAAGGCCTTTAATCTGTTTGCTGTAGGCTTCGTTATATTTTTTCAGGAAGAATTGAATGAGCAAGGGAATATCGTCCAGGCGCTCAGCGAGGTTGGGCACGCGAATCTGGATGGTGCTGAGCCGATAAAACAAGTCTTCGCGAAACCGGCCGGCCAGAACCTCGGCGCGCAAATCGCGATTGGTGGCGGCAATGAGCCGCACATCCACATGGCGCACTTCCGGAGAGCCGACACGCTGGATTTCGCGGTTCTGGATCACACGCAGCAGTTTGGCTTGCATGGGGAGCGAAGTTTCTCCAACCTCGTCCAGGAAAACGGTGCCGCCATTTGCGTATTCGAACAGACCGGGCCGCGTATCGGTGGCTCCCGTAAAGGCGCCGCGCATATGCCCGAAAAGCTGGCTTTCAAGGAGGGTATCGACCATCGCGGAGCAGTTGCACACCGCGAACCGCTGCTGCGCGACGGGACTCATCTGGTGAATCGATTTGGCGATTAGTTCCTTGCCGGCGCCCGTCGCTCCAATCAGCAGGATATTGGTGTAGTGCCGCGCGACTTTGCGGACCATTTCGAACACTTCCACCATGGCCGGGCTGCGGCCCACGATTCCATGAAACTCCAGGTCGGTCAAGAGCTGCTGCTCCAGACCGCGGATTCGCTTTCGCTTGTTGAACGACTCGGCAAGTTCGTCCAGGGATTTCTTAAGACGCGACCGGTCAACGGGTTTAGGGACATAGTCGTACGCGCCGCGCTTGACGGCCGCGATGGCATTGTCCAGCGAGTAGTACCCGGTCATGAGGAGGACGTAGACGCCCGGGTCGCGCTGTATCGCCTGCTCAAGGAACTGCAGGCCATCCATCCCCGGCATCTTAATGTCGGACATCACCACGCGCACGCGGCCCTGATCGATCAATTCGAGCGCGTACTGCGGGTCGCTCGTGCCTATGGAACTGAAGCCGAGGCAGCGGAGCGATTCCTGCAGCATTTCAACCATGCCGGGCTCATCGTCCAAAACGCATACCGTCATGGAATCGTCGGAACTGCCGCGAATAAAGTGGCCTGCCTTGGGAGGTGCAGTCAGTGTGTTCATGATGAATCACTGGCAAGGCCAATGCCAAAAACACACTGGAAATGGGCTGGCCTGGCAATTCACCTTCTAGGTTTTCACTCTGGCAGGAATTTCTTGTAAGTGTTCTGCAGGCAAGCAATTATGAAGGACGCAGCAAAACTATTTTTTGGCGGGGGGCATGGTCCTGTTTAAATTGGGCTTTAATTCGAGGCTGCAGCTAAAAACCGCGTTCCAAATTGGAGAGAATCGCCCCTTGCTTGTGCCAAAGGCGAATTGCTCTTGGCTAGTAGTGCACTTAGTTTGCCACGCTTTCGTCCATCTCGCTCAAATACGCGAAAAACTCAAACTCCTCCGCTGGATAGCGGATGATTCCTCCGATGTCCGAATCCATCTCGCAGTAGTTGCCCTGGATATGGCAAAGCTCTAGTACGCGGTCCTCCGTGGAAGAGGTAGCGCGTCGGATTTCCTCGCACGTGGCGAGCCGGTCATGATTCGTCGTGTTCATCGTCTCGGGTTTCATTGGAGGATCTCCTCGTGTTGCAGCTCCAGTTCGAATTCCTGCACGTCGCATACCCTTTTTCGATCCTCTGAGCCATTAGATGCACTTTTCTTTGCCAGAGATTCCTTCGAGCGCGGGTGTAGTTGCGCCAGTCTCATCTGGCAACGGCCGTTGCGATCCATCGGAACCACACTTTGAATCTGGTAGGCCACAGGGACTGACCCGCTCGAAGGCTCGGAGGCCAGCAAGCGAACGAAGACAATGGCTCCCTCCGGCAGCGCACGATGCAATTGCACCTGTTTTTCACCCTCGGCGGTCCATCGCAAATCGGTTCTTTCCGCGAAGAAGCTGTTATCCAGCCCCCAGCCGGAAATTTCAACCCGGTAATCGCCGGGTGAGTTGAATGAGTTACCCATCGAAATCACGCTCCTGCCTCTGTCTAATGCAGACGACGGGCCAGAGTTCAATAATCCGCTTGCATTGAAAGGGAAGGATTTATGGAATTGCGCTTAAAGAGGAGCGCGGCTAAGAAGGAACAAATTGAGACATGTGTGCAATTTTGAAACAGAGGCGTAAGGAAGCCAGGTCATCGCAATGGATAAGCTTCGAGTGGCGCGGGCTAGCTGGTGTGAATCCCGGCGTATAGCGTGCGCAGGGCAAAAAAGAATACGGGCTGGAAAATTCTATCGAACAGGGACCAGGCGATGATCAAACCGAGCAGGGCAAAATTCCTGGAATGTTGCACCCAGTCGATATAACGCTGGGCGGCGATTTCCGGCATCACCACCATAATCCCTGCATGGCCATCGAGGGGAGGCACTGGCAGCAGGTTGAACGTGCCCAGAAGGAGATTCAGAATGAAGAGGATACTCAGAGCCGAAGTGAGAAACGTCGGATCCCCCGCATTCGCCGGCGATACCAGGTTGGAATAACTCCGAATTGATTCCGGCTGCTGAAAATACCCGGCCGCCAAACCGATCCGTATTGCGATTCCCGCCAGAAACATCAGCGAGAAATTGGCCGCTGGCCCCGCCAGCGCCATCCACGCCGACCGGCGCGGATACTGCCGCTGCCACGCCGGGTTGAACGGCGCGCTCGCCCAGCCGATCATCCACCCGCCCACAAGGAAGGACAGGATCGGCACAACGACCATCCCAAAAGGCGAGCGGCGAATGTGCGGAATCGGGTTGAGCGTTACCTGTCCGCCCTCGGCGGCGGTCGTGTCGCCGCCAAGCTTGGCGACGAGGGCATGCGCGGCTTCGTGGCACGTCGTCGAGAAGAGAAAGACGAGGTACCAGATCGCGCCCAGGGCCAGGTCGGGTGTATTCATCGTGGCGGCAATCGCAAAAGGTTTGGCTCCGGGGCCTGGACTCGAACCAGGATAACCAGCTCCAAAGGCTGGCGTGCTACCAATTGCACTACCCCGGAATCGTTCAGGGCCAAGATAGAGTAGCGTATGTGGCGGGTTCAGTCCATTGGGGTGTTCGCGGTTGGTCGCACTCTTATCTTCGAAAAATTGCACCAACCACCGGAGACAAACTTCCACATTTTCTTAGCAATCATGGCACGCCAGAGTCCTTTTCAAGGCACGACATCGTACGCGGCAATCGATCCGAAGTAGGCCACGAAGACGCGGTGGGTGGCGGGGGCCACGACGAGGGAGTGACCGCCGAAATGGGTTGGGGCGTTTTCGAGGACTCGATATTGGTCGGGGGAATCCTGCTGAATGACGGTCATGCTCCCGACGCCATTGGCAGTGTAGACGCGGCGCAGGGCGGGATCGTATCCCGCGCCATCGACTCCCGCGCCGATGGGGAGAACGGCGACAATCGCTCCCGTTTCCGCGTTCATTACGATCAACTTCCTATTCCTGGTAGTGCTGAAGAGGCGATGGTGCGCGGCGTCGAGGGCTAGGCCAGTGGGGCCTTCGCCAGGATCGAGTTTGTAGCGCTTGACCGCGGCTTGTTTCAGCGGATCGATCACCACAAGTTCGCTCGTGTCTTCGAGGTTTTGGTAGATCAGGCCCGTGTCGGGATCGGCCTGGGGATATTCGGGCTCTCCTCCTAGCGGAATTGTGGCGACTACTTTCTGCGTCGCGGGATCGATCAGCATGCCCGTTTTCCCGTTATGGTTGGCGACGTAAACCAAATGCGCCTGATCGTCGTAAATGATCGCGTCAGGGCCATCGCCCGCCGGGATTTTTTGCAGCAGTTTGTTGGTAGTCAGATCGAATACGCCGACCACGTTGTCGCCGCTCGATGAGGCGAAGCCGAGGTTGCGGTCCGCAACGACGGCAATTCCGTGGACCCGGGTGAGTCCATCGATCGTTGCTACCGCCTGATTCGTGGCAGTATCCACGACGCCGACGAGGCCTTTGCTTGCGTATCCCGCATAAAGACGCGAGCCGTTGATCGTCATGTAATCGATGAAGGGCCGTCCCAACCGAAATGGCGTGGGAATGGAGACGATGCCCGCCGCCTTCATCGTTTTGGCCGCGGGCCGCGTGGACAGGTAGATATTGAGCGCGATGATGGCCAGGAGAATCAGCACAATCAATCCGGCAAACGCCTTCAGAAGAAACATGACTAGTTTTTTCACACGAGCCTCCAGGCCAGCGGCGATTCAACGCGTGCGCACAGCTCAACCGTGACAAGCATGCGGATGACCTGCCTAAGACTACGTTTGCGAATGTATCTTTGTTTCACTAAATGAAGGGCGAGGCAAGCATTCAAATAATCTTGAGGTTATGTGGCAGCGCATCAGGAAGCATCAGCTTCCACTTGCTACTTCACAGCTTCGATGGAGATGACATGGATGATGCTGTCCTTTGTGTTCACGACTCCCGTCACCTTGGCTCTCCTTCCTTCGAAGGGGAGAGCCGCGTGCGCATCATCGACCTCATAATTCGCGTGAGTTGCATCGTCGTATAGGGCGAAATGATCGCAATTCGGCACATCGCAGTCCCACGCCAGCGGTTTATATTCCCATTCCACAAGTCCGGTCAGGGTTTGCGTTTTGGCGTCTTGCTTACCGTGCTTCCGGAAGGCGCGCGATGGCAAACGCTCGCTATTTTGCTGGTCGGTGAAAAATTCGTTCTCTGAGGCCATGTGGGCCGCGACGGCGTTTGGACTAATCATATTCAATTGGAAGTGATCCAGGGGCGTTGTGCTTGGCGTCTGGAAACCAAGAAGGATCAACAGGATCGTGCTGTAAGTCATGGGCCTGACCTCCGCCAGCTATGATCAAGCTACGCCGGAAGGTCGCGAGCGTCAATTCGAGAGACTGCGCCCCACACGGGGCAGTTGAACCAGGTTCTGAAGTCCGTCTAACTGCAACACATCGGGAGGGCGAGCCAGCCGAACCCGCGGCATAGAATGGCGGAGAGGGTGGGAGTGTAAGCCCACTCCATTAAAATCATAAACTTCCAAGCCCGGTAGGGGTGCGGTAGAGGTGAATTAACGGCAAGACCTGGCATCGCGCCCAATACATCGCCTAACGTCATTGGCGCTGGCCTTGCTTGACACAATACTCGCATTTGCAAAACCGGAGATTTTCAGGGTCATCCCGTTCAACGATGTCCTGTAATTCAACGGCTTGCACAAAGTGTTTACATTTCGCGCACGTGTACCTATCCCGTCCAAGGCGCATCACCCCGCCGCAGGCAGGGCACGGCTCAAGGGTATG
>Ga0209517_10010248_pt1 | contig 10484 bp, 6 predicted proteins | sample PeaSoiMetSII2010_FD_187695 | JGI IMG/M metagenome (GOLD analysis project Ga0209517, IMG submission 187695) | Peat soil microbial communities from Weissenstadt, Germany - SII-2010 (SPAdes) (version 2) | ecosystem: Environmental > Terrestrial > Soil > Wetlands > Peat | place: Germany: Weissenstadt... | reverse complement strand
GCGCGATGACAACCGCCACTCCATCTACGACGTCCTGGTAGGCGACTCCCCGGCCGAGCAGGTCATCCTCCCCACCGAGATTGGAACTCTCTGGCTGTTGCCCGGCTCCAAAAACCTCACTGGCGCCAACATCGAGCTGGCTGCCGCCAGCGATCGCGCCCTCCACCTGCGCCGTGCGCTGGCCCCTATCCAGGACAGCTTTGACCTCATCGTGCTCGATTGCCCGCCGGCCCTCGACCTGCTCACCCTCAACGTCCTCGGCGCAGCCGACACCCTCATTGTCCCCATGCAGGCGGAGTACTTTGCCCTCGAGGGCATCACCGAACTCATTTCCACCCTTGAGCGTGTCCGCGCCGCCGTCAACCCAAATGTCACCATCGAAGGCGTCCTGCTCACCATGTATGACGACCGTACCAACCTCGCCCAGCAGGTCACTGAAACTCTCCGCGAATACTTCCGAGACCGCCTCTTTCAAACCGTGATCCCGCGCAATGTGCGCCTGGCAGAAGCACCCAGCCACGGCAAGCCTGTTGCACTCTATGACCCTCGCTCCCGGGGGACGGAGGCCTATTTCGAGCTGGCAGGTGAGTATCTGGCCCGCAACCGCATCGAGAGCCCTCGCAGCCTGGAACGCAAGGCGGCTGCACTGGCCCAGCCGCCCGCCCCGCCGCACCCTGCAGTCCGGACCAAAGTGCGCTTCTGGCCCTACCACTGACCGCTGCCCAAACTTTCTCCTGCAAGCCCTCTCCGCAATTGATGGAGACGCAAATTGGAAGATCCGGCCCCAAGAGCCGGACTCGAGGATTTTGAATCATGAACATCACCCCTGTTGACACCAAGCGCCGCGCTCTCGGCAAAGGCCTGGACTCCCTGCTTCCGCGTGTGCAGGCTCCCGCCTCCGCAGCCGACACGGAAGGCGGCAAGCCCCGCGAGATCCCCGTCGAGCAGATCGATCGCAATCCCTTCCAGACCCGCTCCCACGTCAACGAGGATCAGCTCGCCGAGCTGGCCGCCTCCATCGTCGCCAACGGCGTCGTCCAGCCCGTCCTGGTCCGCCCTCTCGCCTCCGGCCGTTTCCAACTCATCGCCGGCGAACGCCGTTGGCGCGCCTCGCAGTTGGCCGGCAAAGAAACCATCCCGGCCATCCTCCGCCAGGTCTCCGACGAGCAGGCGATGGAAATCACCATCGTCGAAAACCTGCAGCGCGCCGACCTCAACCCCATGGAGCAGGCCCGCGCCTTCGAGCGCCTCTCGCGCGAGTTTCACATGACCCAGGAGCAGATGGCCACGCGCACCGGCAAGGACCGCGCCACTGTGGCCAACTTCCTCCGCCTGCTTCGTCTCCCGGCCTCAGTTCAAGCCCGCGTCGAGTCCGGCGAGCTCACCTTCGGCCACGCCCGCACACTCCTGTCCCTTGAACACGGGGAGGAAATAGAAAAGGCAGCCCAGCGCATCGTAGGACTTTCGCTTTCTGTTCGCCAAACTGAGACCTACGTCCAGGGCCTCCTCAACCCCGAAAAGGCCGCAAAGAAGGAACCCAAGCCGGCCCCGCCCATCGACCCCAACGTCCGCGAGGTCCAGGAGCGCCTTCAGCGCGCCCTCGGCCTGAAAGTCCAGATCGAAGACCACCATGGCCGCGGCAAAGTCATCATCGAGTACGCCAAACTCGAAGACTTCGACACGCTCCTCGAGCAACTGGCGGGCGAAGCACAGAGCTGAACGCAGCCGATGGTCAGGGAATCGGCCGGCTCGACCCCGCAAACAGAAAACTCCACGACGTATCCAGGTAGAGCCAGCGCTGCCTGCTGGAGCAGCAGGTGGACAGGCTCGGCACGCGCAGCAACGTATGCCCGCCCATGCACATCATCTCCGTTCCATTCCGGTCCAGGAAGGCCCGCGAAACTGCCGCACATGAACGCTAAGCCCGGCTCGCTCTTCACCCAGATCGAAGAGGTCCGCTCCTGCAATGGCTCCTTCCCGGCCAGCGATCTGCGCATCCACCTCGGCCGCGGCGACGCCAAAAGGCAGACCAGGGGGAGATCCGCCGGCCCCAGGGCCCGTGGACTCATGGAAGGACCTCGACGTGAACCGGCTCTGCGTTCTTGAGTAGGGTGGCAGGATCCTCAAAGCCGGCGAATTTGCCGCGGCACGGAAGTAGGGTGGACCTGCGCCACTCCGAATTCGACCAGCTCATTTCCTCACCAGCGCGTCAACCCGCATGCTTTTGGCTATTGGCAAATAGGGCTCAGCCCCAAAGTCAATCTCCGGGGCATCTCCAAAGCCCTGCGCTCTACGGGCAAGAGCCCTGCCCAAATGTCATGCCCAAAGCCTGCTCTCGCATCCAACTCGCCAGCCCGCTCCGGAGCCGAAAAGGCAGTCCGCGGGTTTTCCTTTGACCGGCGCTCGCGCTCTTTCGGCACCCCTTGAGAGGATCGGACAGCGAGCGGCTGCAACCCGGGACTCCCCATCTAAATCAACCATTTGGTTGATGAGGCTCTCCCTCAAATGGCCTGCACGGAGCGCCGCGCGATTGATCTCTGCGCCAGGAGCGCAGGTCTGGCCGGCTCCGTTCGACGCGCTTCATAATGTACCGTCATTTATCCTCAATTTGTTTGTGTCAATATCATCGATAATACGGTAACAATGCGCTCCAGACAGCGATATTCAAACCGGAAACAGGATATCCGAACCCTGGAAACATCTCAGTAAATCGCTTTATACATATGGCTTATCCGGAAAGATCTACCTGGACCAACGCTTGTGGAAATCCGCGTCGTGGAAATGTAAATGTTTCCAAGTATTGATATGTCGTATTTACGCTCAAACTCGACATTTTTTTGCATTTCCCCCGTTGACAGCATCCTCTTCAATTGGTATCGTTTCGATTGCTCCGAAGAACGCCTTTTTTGCTTCCCCAAATCTGTAATCGGGAAGCGGCAGCTCCGGTAATTTAGCTCGCCTTGTCAACGTGGCAGGCGAGCCTTGCATGCCGACTGGCAGGATCCAACCCGCCCGGCAAGGTGGATAGACCACAAGTTCACATACAAAAACAGAAGCAACTTCAGGAGACCGCATGAACAAGAGCATTCGTACAGCCCTCGCGCTGGCGTCCTTTGCCTGCGCGAGCCTTCTGCTCACCGTGCCCGCTACCGCCCAATCGGTCTACGGATCGTTGTTTGGCACCGTGACAGATGCGACCGGAGCAGCCGTTCCAGGCGCCACGGTCACCGTTAAGGACGAGGCCAAGGGCACCGTCGTTAACGTCACCTCCAACGCCGCGGGCGATTACAGCGTCCCCCACCTTATCCCCGACGTCTACGACCTCAAGGTCTCGGCCAAGGGATTCAAATCCTTCGAGACCAAGGGCATTCAGGTTGAAGCCGACGCCGCGCCCCGCATCGATCCCACCCTCGACGTGGGCGGCGCCTCTGAAACCGTCGAAGTCAATGCAGAAGCCCAACCGGAGCTGAAGACCGACAAGGCCGACGTCTCCACCGTCTTCGACGAGCAGCAGGTTTCCAGTCTGCCGGTCGGCGACCAGAACTTCACCAATCTGCAGCTCCTGCTGCCCGGCGCCCAGCTTCTTGGCTGGTCCCACGCGGCCGATGAAAACCCCCAGGCCTCCAAGCAGATTCAGATTGACGGCCAGGCCTTCGGCGGTACCGCCTTCGAGCTGGACGGCACCGATAACGAGGATCCGATTCTCGGCATCATTGTCATCAACCCGGCTACGGATGCGGTGACTGAGACCAAGATCACCACCCAGAACTACGACGCCGAGCTCGGCAAGGCCGTCTCTGCTGTTGTGACCGCCCAAACCCGTTCCGGCACCAACAACTTCCACGGCAGCGCCTACGACTTCCGCACCGGCAATGCCAACCTGGCCCGCGACCCCTACTCGCAATCCGCGGCCGCCGGACTTCCGGCCGGCCTGAAGAATCGCATGGGCGGCAGCATCGGCGGACCGATCCTCAAGGACAAGGCCTTTTTCTTCTTCAACTATGAAGGCCAGCGCCAGAAGGTGGGAACCTCTGCCACCGATACGCTGCCCACCACGCTGCTGACGGAGACCGCGCTGGGCAACCAGGGCAACGGCGCAGACTTCAGCGAGTACCTGGCCCAACTCGGCGTGGCCGGCACCATCTACGACTGGACCAATACCTACGTCGATGAGAAGGGAATCACGCGCCCCACTCCGTTCGCTGGCAACATTGTTCCCAAGTCGTATCTTTCTCCTCAGGCCCTCGCCTTGCTCAAGCTGCTCGAACCGTTTACGAAGGGCGTTAGCTACAACCCGAGCAGCACCGGGAACGTTGGCAATCTGGACAAGAACTACAACGAGAACGGCACCGGCCTGTTCAACAGCAACCAGTGGACAGAGCGCGTGGACTACACCTTCAACGAGAAGATGCACGCATTCGAGCGCTTTTCGCGCTTCACCGATATCCTCTCCGGCGCGGTCATGTTCGGCGTGGCCGGCGGCCCTGGATTCGGCGTCAACAACTACGGCGGCAACTCCAACGGCGCCAACGACAGCCTCGCCACGGGAATGGATATCGCCGTCAACCCCAAGCTGCTCACCGACTTCCGCCTGGGTTACTACCGCTACAACGTCATCGATACGAAGCACGACCAGAGCGTTGAGTTTGCCAACTCGCTCAACATTCCCGGCATCAACCTGGGCACGTTCTTCACCGGCGGCGCTCCGGGCTTTGTATTTGACACCCTGCCCGGCGGCGGCGGCGGCACCAACGGCTGGTCCTACGGCGACGGCCTGGGTGTCAACCGCTGCAACTGCCCGCTGACCGAGCGCGAAGACCAGGGCCAGATCGTCAACAACTGGACCCTGATCAAGGGCAACCATACCTTCAAGCTGGGCGCCGATCTCCGCTACGGCCGCAACCTGCGCGTTCCTTCCGACACGGACCGCGCCGGACAGCTCAACTTCCACACCGACCAGACGAGCGACCCGGGCATCGGCAAGGATGCGAACGGCAATCAACTGCCCGCTGGCGGTCTGGGCTTCGCCACCTTCCTGCTGGGCGACGTCAGCAACTTCGGCCGCTACGTCTCCACCTCCACAAACGCCAAGGAATTCCAGAAGCGCACCTTCTTCTACGCCCAGGACACCTGGCGCGTAAGTAGCAAGTTGACCCTCAACCTTGGCCTGCGCTGGGATCTGTATTTTCCAGAGACCGTCAATGGCCCCGGCAACGGATCGCTGCTGAATCTCTCCACCGGCTACATGCAGATCGCCGGAATTGGCGGCATTGGCTCCAACCTGGGATGGACCGTTGACAAGGCCAAGCAACTTGCACCTCGCGTTGGCGTGACCTACCAGTTCGATTCCAAGACCGTCATTCGCGCCGGCTACGGACGCAGCTTCGATACCGGCGTTTTCGGTTCGATCTTCGGTCACACCGTTACCCAGAACATTCCCGTTCTGGCCAACCAGCAGATCCCCGAACCCTCAAAGAGCACCCCCGCCTTCACACTGGCTCAGGGGCCTGCGGCTTACGTGGGTCCCCAGACTCCCGCCACCGGCCTGCTGCCGGCCGAAGGTTACGCGGTTTCGCCCAGCTCGCGTGCCAACCCGCTGCACTTCACCACCATCGATGCGTGGAACTTGAGCGTGCAGCGCTCCATCACCCCGACCCTGGCGTTGACCGTTGCCTACGTGGGCAACAAGGGAACGCACACACTGGGTGACGGCGATTCGAACGGCGTCAACCCCAACGAAGCAACCAACTTCCTGCCTGGCGCTTTCAGCGTCACTGGCCAGACGTTGAACTACGATCCGCATGGCTTGAGCGGTACGAACGCTCAGGGCGTTCCGATTATGTTCCCGACATCGTATTCCGGTGGTGTCTCGAACTCCAAGTACCTGACACGCTATTACGGTGGCAAGCTCATGGCCTGCTCCGACACGAATTACATCTCGCTGTCAGGCCTTCAGCTCGCCGACGGCGCTACCGTCAATGGTGTCACATACCCCGACGTCAACCTGGCCGTTGGCATGTGCGGCTGGACCAACGGCATTGGCTACCGCGCCGACACGCAAAACACCGAATTCGACGCCCTGCAGATCACCCTGGCCAAGCAGATGAGCCACGGCCTCTCCGTCACTGGGAACTATCAGTGGGCGAGCGCCTTCGGCGAAACCTCCGGCTACTACACCTGGGATCACAGCATCACTCACCTTCGCGACAGCAACGTCCGCGACCAGCAACTCGTTGTCTACGGCAGCTACGATCTGCCCTTCGGCAAGGGCAAGGACTACCTGCAAAACGCGAACCACGCCACCGACCTGATCGTCGGCGGATGGCAGTTGAGCGGAACCATGAACTGGGCAGGCGGCCTGCCCTTCTCGCTCGGCTACAACGAGAGCGGGTCGAACATCGCGGGTGGACCGGGCGATCCGAGCCAGTCGCACAAGATGGCGACAGGCCTGACCGGCTCTGTTGCCTCGGGAACGCAAAGCTTCTACCCGAAGCACACGCTGGGAGACGGCACCTTTATCAACCCCGGTCTCGATCACTTTGGCAACGCGGGCCTCAACACCTACCGCGGACCCCACTTCTTCACCTCCGACCTGGCGTTCACCAAGGCCTTCAACATCTGGGAGAGCGTGGCCATGAAGTTCCGCGTGGATGCCTACAACGCCTTCAACCACATCAACGCCGGCAACCCCGGCGGCAACATCGAGTCCGGCGGAGGAATTAGCGGCGAAGCCGCCGGCTGCGTCGGTGCGACCTGCGGTCCTCGTCAGATGGAATTCTCTCTCCGCGTACAGTTCTAATTGCGCAGAGGAGCCGCAACAAAACCTCGAGGGGAGCTTCGGCTCCCCCCTTTCTTTTTGTGCGCACTGCTGCCATGGGATAGCCCCGCCTGCCCCGCCGCTGCGCACCAACCGCACCGCTGCTTTAAACTGCAAGACAGGTTTTTCTCATGCCGCATACATTCCCTGCCGCACTCGTTCTTGCGCTGGTCACTATGGCCGCCTCCGCGCAAGCCCCGCAAAGTCCCGCCCCTGCCGCCGCCGACGCACCTCAGCCCGCTCCCTTTGAAGCCGCCCAGGATCTGGCCGCCAAAGGCCGCCTCGACAAGGCATTGGCCCTCCTCGACCAGTTGGCCACGCAAACTCCGGAACAGCCCGGCGTCGAGCGCCTGCGCGGCATCATCTTTTACCAGAGAGACCAGTTCCACCAGGCCATCGACGCCTTCACCCAAGCCGCCCAACAGGACCCAGCCGATCGCGAATCCATCGAAATGCACGGCGTAGTTCTCTTCCGCCAGGGCCACGCCACCGAAGCCATCCCCTTCCTTGAGAAGGCGCACACGACTGTGGAGCGCGCCAACGTCGATCCCCAATACGTGCTTGGCCTTTGTTACGCCGATGTCAAGCGCTACGACGACGCCCGTCACGCCTTCGCCGCCCAGTACGGCTTTCCGCCCGACTCGGCCGAAGCCTATCTGCTCGCCGGCCGCCTCTTTCTCCGCCGCGAATTCGCCGCCGAAGCCGCTGTCCAGGCCTCACGGGCTCTTGAAATCAACCCCAATCTCCCCTTGGCCCACCAGCTCCTCGGTGAGGTCGCTCTCGCCAAAGGCGACATGCCCGCAGCCATCCGAGAACTCGAGCAGGAACGAAAGCTCAACCCTCTTAACGGCCTCCTTTACGAACGCCTCGGCGACGCCTATCTGCGCAACGAGCAATACTCCGATGCCCAGCAGGCCCTCAACCGCGCCGTACTCCTTGAACCCAGTTCCACCGCTCCCTACATCCTGCTCGGAGAAACCTTCCTCAAGCTCAATCAGCCCATCCAGGCCATTCACTATCTCGACCATGCCGCCAAAATGGACCCTTCCAACTACATCACCCATAACTTTCTCGGACAGGCCTACAAGGCAACCGGGCAGACGGCCGAGGCCAACCGCGAGTTCAAGCTGGTGGTCGATCTGCAGCACGGCGCAAAAGCCCAGCCTACGGGAAAATAGACCATGCACGTGCATCGCACCGCCCTTCACTCCCTCATCGCCGGCGCCCTTATCACCATACCGCTGGTCCTCGCGGCCCAGGCCCCCAGCCCAGCGATGCCTGACCAGCTCAAGCGCGCCGATGCCGCCTTCCACGCCGGCTATGCCGCTCTCCAGTCCGGAAACTTGCTGGAGGCCAGGGCGCAATTTACCCGGGCTGCGCATCTCGCTCCAAAGATTCCCGAAGGCCACGAAGCCCTTGGCGAAGTCCTCATCGAGCTGGGCAAACCCGCCGAAGCCGTCCCGGAGTTTGAAACCGCCCTCAAGCTGAAGCCCGGCGATCAGGGCTTTCAGGCCAATCTCGCAGAGGCCTACGCAAAAGCGGGCGACCCGGCCAAGGCTCTCCCGATATTCAGCGCCGCCTACCAGTCCTCGCAGCAGCCCGGCGGCCAGCCCGTCGACGCCGATTTTTGCCAGGCCTACGCCCGCGCCCTCGCCGCCACCGGCAATCCCGACCCGGCCCTCCGGATGTTTCAAGCCGCGGCCGATCGCGGCGCAGCCACAGCGGACGTCTTCGACGCCATCGGCTCTCTCTATGCCCAGTCAGCCAACTGGACCCAGGCGCAGCCCCAATTCGAGCATGCCCTCTCCCTCGACGGCACATTTCTCCCCGCCCGCATCCATCTCGGCATTGTCCAGCGCCAGCTACACGACCTCGACGCAGCGCTCGCCTCTCTTCAATCCGCCGTCACCGCCGCCCCCGGCAACGCCCTCGCCCAGTCCGAATACGGTCGCACCCTCGAAGCCGCCGGCCAGGACGATGCCGCCGTCCCCCATCTCGAAGAGGCCATCAAACTCAACCCCGATCTCCCCGGCGTTCAAAACGAAATGGCCATGGCTCTGCAGCGCCTGGGCCGCCAGCAGGAGGCCATCCCCTGGTTTCAGCAGGCCGTCCAGCGTGAGCCCCTCAACGTAAGCGCCATGACCAATCTCGGCCTCGCCCTCACCCTCACCGGCAAGGCCAAAGAAGGTCTCACTTATTTCCAGCAGGCCCTCGCCGCCGGTCCCCCCGATGCCACCGTCTATAAGGACCAGGGCGTAGCCCACGTCCAGCTCTCCGCCTTCGACGAGGCCATCGCCGACTTCAACGCCGCTCTCGCCCTCGACCCCAACGATCCCCAGCTCCACTACGACCTCGGCATGGCCTACAAGTTCAAAGACCGTGTCGACGAAGCCATCGCCGAACTCACCCGCGCCGGCCAGATGGACCCCACCCTCCAGGACCCGCCCTACACCCTCGGAATCCTCTATATGCAGATCGGCAGGCTCGACGAAGCCGTCGTCGAGCTCAAGAAGGCCGTCGCTCTTCGTCCTGAAAATGGCGATACGTGGGCCATCCTGGGTAGCACCCTTAAGCAGGATTCCCGCCTCGATGAAGCCCGCGAGGCCATCGAGAAAGCCATTCCGCTTCTTCCCGGCCAGCCCGGCCCCCGCGTCACCCTCGCCGGAGTATTAGCCGAGCAGGCCAGCGCTGGCACCGCGGCCGCCGACGCCGCCGAGGCAGCCGGCGACCACCAGAAAGCCGAGCAGTTGCGCGCCCAGGTCAAAGATCTGCGCGCCCAGGCCGCCGAGTATCGCCGCCAGGGAGCCGATCTGGCCCGCAGCGCCGTCAGCCGGCAAAAGGCCAACTTCGCCATGAACGCCGGCAACCAGCTCCTCCTCAGGGGGCAGATCGCCGATGCCGTCGCCCGCTACCAGGAGGCCATCGCCGCCGATCCCACCTTCGCCGACCCGCACAACCAGCTCGCCATCGCCTACGACCGCCAGGGCCGCGCCGACGATGCCGCCGCCGAGCGCGCCAAAGCGGCCGGCCTAGCAACTGCAAAGTAGGATGCTGTTTCGATTTTCGTGACGTGAACCTCGCACGCTCGCACCAATGTGCAATCAGGCTGCACGCTTGATCCGTAGCCTCAAATAAAAGCTGTCTCCCTCGCGACCAACGATTTCCGCCTCGAGCTGGTTTTTCTCCAATTTATCGAGCAAATCGAAAAGGCCGGGCTGTGGCAAACTTGCTTGTCGTCCTCGGGATTTCACCTCAGATGCAAATGCCTCACCTGTGAACTGGAACCCCTTGATCGACAACGAAAGATGCCATTCATCACATGCCTTCTTAATGACTTCGCCTCCCGGCGTTGCCATTGCCTTCAGATAGAGACGAAGCATCTGCCTCGAAATGCCCAATTTGTCTGCGGCGACTTTCTTGCTAATATCCTTAATCGCAGCGGAAAGCTGCCGTGCGAATTCGGCTCTGAGCGCATCAGTATTTGAATGTTTCCTTTTCGGCATGGGTCGCAGATCCTGCTGAGCGTAAAGCGTAAACTTTTTTGCACAGCGAAAGCAAGTTTATTTTGCTTGACAACTTTATTTTGCATTGCGAAAATTGTAGCGTATCCGAAGTGTCTCCTGTTTAATGGGAGGACAGCCGATGTCTTCAATGGCACAACTCAATC
>Ga0209517_10010245_pt1 | contig 10485 bp, 12 predicted proteins | sample PeaSoiMetSII2010_FD_187695 | JGI IMG/M metagenome (GOLD analysis project Ga0209517, IMG submission 187695) | Peat soil microbial communities from Weissenstadt, Germany - SII-2010 (SPAdes) (version 2) | ecosystem: Environmental > Terrestrial > Soil > Wetlands > Peat | place: Germany... | reverse complement strand
CCAAAATCCTAAACCCTTCATCTGGACGGCCCGCGCTTCCGACATCTTAGAGAAGGTCAAACGCGCCCGCCGGGCGCTGCATAAACGTCACTCTGCATGACGCACTGCACTAGGGCTTGGTGGGAACGGGGGCACTGGCGTCAGACTTCTCCGAGGCTTTGGTGATGCGTGAAAAGATGTCCACCGGCACGGGAAAAATGACTGTGGTGTTCTTTTCTACTCCGATCTCAGTCAGTGTCTGCAGATAGCGGAGTTGAACACTGACCGGCTGTTGGGCCAGCAAGTTGGCCGCATCCACCAACCGCTGGGCCGCCGAGAACTCGCCCTCAGCGTGGATGATCTTCGACCGCTTTTCGCGCTCCGCCTCCGCTTGCTTGGCCATGGCACGCAGCATGGACTCGGGCATATCCACCTGCTTAACCTCCACATTCGCCACTTTCACACCCCACGGGGCGGTGTGCGTATCGAGAATGGCCTGCAGGCGCATGTTGATCTTTTCCCGGCGGGCCAGCAATTCGTCCAACTCCACCTCGCCTAGGACTGAGCGCAGCGTAGTCTGCGCGAACTGCGAAGTCTGGTGGAGGTAGTTGGAGACCTCGACCACGGCGTGGTTCGGATCAATGACGCGCAGAAAGATAACTGCGTTTACCTTCAGGGTGACGTTGTCGCGGGTGATGATGTCCTGCGGTGGTACCTCGAGTGCTTCCTGGCGCAGCGAAATACGCACCATGCGGTCCACGGGCGCAAACACCAGGATGATTCCCGGCCCTTTGGCGTGCGGCAGTAGCCGCCCTAGGCGGAAGATCACGCCACGCTCGTATTCCCGCAAAATCTTGATTGCGCTAAGGATGTACAGAACGACAATAATCGTGGCAATGATGGGGATTGGAATCATGGGCAGCCTCCAGCAGGCGAAATTGAAGTGCGCTCAATCCGTGGTGCTACTAGGTTGCCCTGTTTGCAGGTTGCGCCAAAAGCCCGCTGGGGCTCCCTAGCTAGAGGAAGTCAGTACCATATTAATTATCCGCTTTCCCAAGACTTTTCGCTGTGATTGCGATTCCGAGCTGGAAGATGTACCTGCCGTCACAGAAATTCATTGATCCTGTGTCCTAAAATCGTGGTTGTCCGATTAGCAGGGAAGAGAGGTGTGCGATGAGCAAACTCGCGATTCGTGAGAACTGGTTTGAGGATTTGGTCGACCTCCGTCGTGGTTTCGACCAATTGTTCGACCGGCTGCTGACCGGTTGGCCCGCGGTTACCGAGCCGGAGCGCTCTCCGTTCGCTTTGCTGCCTCCGGCCGAGGTCTGGGTGGATACCTGTCTCGTCAATAAGTACAATCTCTTCGTCCTTGAAGTGCTCAAGGCCTGGATCGATCCGGCGCAAAAGAATCCGAAGACCATCCACCATCACGGATACGGCAGGTTCGCTGTGGATGGCGAGATGATCAAACTGAAGTCGAGAATGCGATAGTCGGCACACGTCAAGAACGCTAAGCTTTCGCATCCTCTTGAGTGTTTTTTCCTGGATGACGTCCCACTCAGACGGGATCTCGTGTTTGTGGTGTCAGCGGGATGGTTTGATAATGGCCTGATCGTCAGGCGCCTAGCCAATGAAGAAACTTCCGCGCAAGGCTCGCAGCCGTACGGGAAAGCCGAATCGGGTTTCGGCCCGCGAAGACCGGCGCCGGCCTCGTTTCTCCCGGGAGCTTGCCGTGCTTTACGAAGACGATGCCGTGGTTGTTCTCGACAAACCAGCCGGACTTCTGGCTGTGCCGATTAAGGGCTCCGATACTCCGTCCGCTTTGTCTCTGCTTGTTGCAAAACTCAAGCTGAAGAGACAACGAGTCTTGGTCGTGCATCGCATCGATCGTTTTGCCTCCGGAGCTCTGCTGTTTGCGAAGACTGGTCCGGATCGAGATGCGCTGGTGCGACAGTTTCTCGAACATACTCCCGTAAGGCAATATCTCGCGGTACTGCGCGGCCGTCTCGGCGTTGAGGCAGGGACGCTCGTGCACTATTTTCGACGGGAAGGAATGTTTCAACAGTTGCGCACGGCGAGAGACCCCCAAGCGGCTCGTGCCGAACTTCGCTATTCCGTCGAACGTCTTTTTGCGGATGCTTCGCTCGTCCGGGTTGAGCTGGTGACCGGATTGCAAAATCAGATCCGGGCGCAATTTTCGGCGATGGGCCACCCGGTTATCGGCGATAGAAAATACCACCGGGTGGAATCGTCGGAGCAGCTAATTGCTCGCGTTGCTCTTCATGCCGCTCATCTTGAGTTTGTCCACCCGCGCTCGGGCAAGAGCGTCTCGATTGACTGCAAACTGCCCCCCGATTTTCAGTATTTAGTTCGAGAATTGTCACGATCAAGCCGTGCGCGCCGGTGAGTACGGGGTCTGGCTGGCTATCGAGATGAGGATTGCACCCGAGTGACGCTAACGGGAAGTTACGCCCCGGACCCAAGCGCAAATCGGCTTTAGCCCCGGTGGTCAACAAAGGTTTCCCCGCAGCAGTCGCAAGTAAGTGAATCTAGTACCCGTGAAATTCGCGACCGTGCTGGTCAACCCGGTATACGTTTGGAACAGAACGTTCCTCGCCGGTCAAGGCGGGACTTGCTGAACTAAGCCAAGCTGCTTCAACAGCATCATTGCTGGGCACCAGTTCGTGATGCCGGATTGAAACAGGTTTAATCCAACATAAGCTGTGAACAGATAATGTTATTTTGCTAGAGGTTCGCATCGCACGTAATAGGCGTATACTAGCCATATACGCATCTCTCCGCCATCCTTAGCGAGGCGACGGTCTCCTGCGTGACTGGAGGTCGTCGTGGCGAAGAACAGTAGCAGCCATTCCAAGAGTTTAGACATTCCTACACAACTAAGCAGACGTTTAAGACGGTTTTCCCACCGCTCCCAACCACTGATGATTGGAAAGAGCTGGACATCGCGGCAGTGCTCTAAGGCTGCAAGGTTGGCGCCGACATCGACTGGCGACATGAGTGTTGAGAGCGAATCATACTTCATGATCGGGTCGCGTAACCCAGAGAAACGTGTTGGGTTCGAAAGCGCTTGTCGTTCGCTGACGTCGGCTGACACATTCTTCACCTTAACAAGTCGAGCGTGATAGCAGATCAGCGAGGCATGGGAGCCTTCCCGTTGTCGACCGGATATGAATGAAAGGAGTCTGCAAGTATGGCTACAAAATTTACACCACTCCACGACCGCATTCTGGTGCGGCGAGTAGAAGAAGTTGGCACAACTCGAGGCGGAATCATCATCCCGGATTCAGCCAAAGACAAACCACAGGAGGGCGAAGTCATCTCGGTTGGGAAGGGCAAGACCAATGACGAAGGCAAGCTATTTCCTCTCGCAGTAAGAGAAGGCGACCGCATTCTGTTCGGCAAGTACTCCGGTACCGAGATCAAGATTGACGGAGAAGACTTTCTCATCATGAAAGAGGAGGAAGTCCTCGGCGTTGTCACCGGTGCGGCGAAGAAACAAACCGTAGGAGCAAAGAAGTAAGGGTGTTCGCGTCGCGCTTGATTGTCACCCCGCTTTGCGGGCTGACGCGCGGTCGCTCACCCAGATCCTTTCGCGCGCAACGATGCGCGCTCAGGATGATGAGAATTATTGAATTTCATTAGGAGAAAAGAATTATGGCAAAGCAAATCGTACACGGAGAAGAGTCGCGGCAGGCGATCCTCCGCGGCGTCAACCTTCTGGCGGACGTCGTGAAGGTCACCCTCGGTCCCAAGGGCCGCAACGTAGTCATCGAAAAGAAATTCGGTTCGCCGACCATCACCAAGGACGGCGTCACCGTTGCCAAGGAAATCGAACTGAAGGACGGCCTCGAAAACATGGGCGCCCAGATGGTACGTGAAGTCGCTTCCAAGACATCCGACGTCGCTGGCGACGGCACCACCACCGCCACCGTTCTGGCTCAGGCCATCTACCGCGAAGGCGTCAAGACCGTCGCTGCCGGCGCCAATCCGATGGCCATGAAGCGCGGCATCGAGAAGGCCGTCACCACCATTTGCGGCAGCCTTGACAAGGAAGGCAACCGCATTAAGGGCGAACTCGACAGGTTCTCCAAGCCCGTCACTGGCGACATGATCGCCCAGGTCGGCACCATCAGCGCGAACAACGACGACACCATCGGCAAGATCATCGCCGAGGCCATGAAGAAAGTCGGCAAGGATGGCGTCATCACCGTCGAAGAGTCGAAGACGCTCGAGACCCAGCTGGAAGTCGTGGAAGGCATGCAGTTCGACCGCGGCTACCTCTCACCCTACTTCGTCACGGATCCTGAACGCATGGAAGTTGCCTTCGAGAACACCTACATTCTCATTCACGAAAAGAAGATCAGCTCCATGAAGGACATCCTCCCTCTGCTTGAGCAGATCTCCAAGAGTGGCAAGCCGCTGCTTATCATCGCGGAGGACATCGAGGGAGAGGCCCTGGCGACTCTTGTCGTCAACAAGCTGCGTGGGACGCTGCAGGTTGCTGCCGTAAAGGCGCCTGGATTCGGCGATCGCCGCAAGGCCATGTTGCAGGACATCGCAACGCTCACGGGCGGGAAGGCAATCACGGAAGATCTAGGCATCAAGCTCGAGAACGTGAAGATGGAGGATCTCGGACAGGCCAAGAAGGTCACCATTGACAAGGACAACACCACCATCATCGAAGGTAAAGGCAAGCACGCCGACGTCGAAGGCCGGGTGAAGGAAATTCGCGGCCAAATCGATAAGACCACCAGCGACTACGACCGCGAGAAGCTGCAGGAGCGGCTGGCGAAACTGGTCGGTGGCGTAGCCATAATCAAAGTGGGGGCCGCAACCGAAACCGAAATGAAAGAGAAAAAGGCTCGTGTCGAGGACGCCATGCATGCAACCCGTGCGGCGGTCGAAGAGGGCATCGTCCCGGGTGGCGGTGTAGTCCTGGTCCGCTGCGTCTCCGCACTCGACAAGCTGAATGTCGAGGGCGATGAGCAGATCGGCGTCAACATTGTGAAGCGTGCTCTCGTAGAGCCGCTGCGCCAGATCGCCGAGAACTCCGGCGAAGAAGGCGCCATCGTGCTGGGAAAGGTCAACGAATCGAAGGACAACAACTTCGGCTACAACGCCCTGACCGGCGACTACGAAGACCTGGTCAAGGCGGGCGTGCTCGATCCGACGAAGGTCGTGCGCACTGCTCTCACCAACGCCGGCTCTATCGCGGCTTTGATGCTGACCACCGAAGCCCTCGTCGCTGACATTACTGAAGAGAGCAAGGGCGTCCCGACCGGCGGCCATGGCGGCATGGGAGATGCGTACTGAGAAAGAGACATACGCTCAACTCTTATTGAAGAGTCCGCCTGCCGTGGCAGAAGGAGTGCTCAACAGAACGAGACACCAAATTGCAGCAAGCGAATCGAGCAGTAGACGCCCGAGGGATTGGTGTGGAGCTTGTGATCTCGGGTCCATGAACCGAGCTTATCCCCATCAGAGCGATCGCGAGAGTGGAGTGCGAGGTACCCTAGCATTTATGCGTAAGAGGCTTATCAGTCCGACTCCGGAGAGGGTTCGGCCTCACGATGAAAGCTGGATAGATCTGGATGGTGCGGCCGTGGTCGAGGTTACCTCGGAAGAGGAAGACTATCCGATCGAGTCTGCGCTGCTCTCAAGAGAAACGCGGGGTTGGCGTGCGTTCAGACCGGGAGCTCAAACGGTCCGGCTAGTCTTTGATGAGCCACAAAGTCTTAAGCGGATCGCGCTTGTTTTCGAGGAAAACGATACACGACGGACCCAAGAATTCGTCTTGCGATGGTCTGCAGATGGCGGACAGTCATTCCGAGAAATTGTCCGTCAGCAGTGGAATTTCAGCCCACCTGAAACCGTGCGGGAGCTCCAGGAATACCAGGTCGAGCTCTCGGACGTCACCGTACTTGAGTTGATCATTACTCCTGACATCAGTGGCGGAATGGCTCGTGCCTCGGTCAAGAGTCTACGCGTGTCTTGACTCGGTACAAGACGAACGTCAGCTGCGATCCATAAATTCATAGCAAATGCCGCGAGTTTCAGACCGGTTCCTTCGTCATCTCGTACTTGAAACCTAGGTAGGCCAGGGAGAAAAGAGATGCGACTCTATCTTGTTAATCCCGACAATCCGGTCGTCAGCCTGAACAAGGTTCATTGGAACCGTCTGAACAAGTATCGGGTCTGGAAACCGCTCGGGCTTCTCGTGGTGGCAGGACTGACGCCGCCGGACTGGGAGGTGACACTGATCGACGAGAACTTGGGCCGTCCCGATTACGGACGTCTGCCCCAACCTGATCTGGTCGGCGTAACGGCCTTCACTTCCCAGGCGCCGCGGGCCTACGAAGTTGCAGCACTGTACCGCGCGAGGGGAGTGCCCGTGGTGATGGGAGGCATTCATGCCACGTTCTGTCGCCAGGAGGCGCTGGAGCATGCAGATGCGGTGGTCACGGGAGAGGCGGAATCAGTATGGGGGCAGGTTTTGGCGGATGCGCGCAACCATGCCCTGCGCAGGGTGTATGACGGTGGCATCAGCGCCATGGACGCCATCCCGCCTGCTCGCCACGACCTGCTCCACGGACGGTACTACTTCGGCTCGGTACAAACCACGCGTGGCTGTCCGTTGAGTTGCAGCTTCTGCAGCGTTACTGCGTTCAATGGAGGCACGTACCGCCACCGGCCTGTCGATGATGTCATTCGAGAGCTGCGACTAATCCGGGAAAAAGTCATCCTGTTTGTGGACGACAACCTCATTGGGACTCGCGAGGACCATCTCGCATACTCCAAGGATCTCTTCCGGGCGATGATTCAGAAGGGGCTGACCCGGCCTTGGATCTGCCAGGCGACCATGAACTTCGCCGACGATGACGAACTGCTTGAGCTCGCCGCGCGTTCGGGATGCCAAGGCGTGTTCATCGGGTTCGAATCCCCCACCGTGGAAGGGTTGATGGCCTTAGGCAAGAAGTTCAACCTCCAGAAGGGGAGAGACTTCCGCGAGTCCGTCCGCCGGATTCAACGGCACGGCATATGCGTTGTGGGCTCTTTCATCATAGGGATCGACACGGACCAGCGAGGGATTGGGGAGACGATCGCTCGCGCGGCCAGGGAGTACGGCATCGACGCCGCCAACCTTCTGATCCTTACTCCGCTTCCCGGAACCAAGCTTTACGCTCAAATGGAGCGCGAAGGCAGGATCCGGTCGAACGATTACCCACAGGATTGGAAGTACTACACTCTGACTTATCCGGTGGCCAGCTGCACGCACCTTACCTGGGCGGAACTGGTGGAGGAGGTAAACCGGTTCAACGGTCGGTTTTACTCGTATGCGCAGATTCTTCGGCGAATGCTGCAGCTCGCCAGGAAAACGCACAGTCCCAGAACGTTATCTGTCGTCCTGGTTGCCAACCTGAGCTTACGATCCAACCACCTTCTTGACAGGCGTATTTATGCCAGCCGGGTCCAGTCTCCCAATTTGGGAGATGTTCCCGCGGCGGAGGTAGGTGTTGAGACGCTGTCCCTTCCGGGCTAGGTGCCAGATGTTAACACTGTCTGGTAACGGCTTACGGCAGATGGTCTGGTGGTGGAGTCCACGAGAACGCCGTGCATTGCTCATGATACGCCCCGGGTCAGCACCGAAGAACAGAAAAACACTTCTTAGGATCCACCCCTCAAAACAGGGCTCTTCCGCTTCGTTTGCTTTGAATGAGCGGGTGCTCTAGATTCTAAATGATGTCTGGTCTACCACCTCAGGTTCCGTGGAGACGTTTCGTCTGCGTTCTCCGCAAGCTCGGCTATGTGGTCACTGCTCTTGAGGAGGGCGGCCAATAAACGCTGGCCGCAATCGCACTAGACTATGCGCGATTTCCTAGAAAGAGCACTCAGTGGCGCCAGTGCCAGACGGGATTGCCCTTCTCGTCTCGCAGGACGAGTGTTTCGTTCCCCTTCACGACTTCGCGGGCGAGGATGAGGTCGGCTGCGCCTTGCTTAACTTTCGAACCGGTGAGAACGACTCCATCCCCCTTACTGAAGCTTACCCCCATGTCCACGAGAAAAGATTATGGGCACAGGTATACATCGACGGTGTCGGTCTCGGTTTTCAGCAATAGGTGGGCAATTTCTTTCTCGCTGCCTTTGGCCGGCATTTTCACTTCCTCCACGGTTCCTTTCATCTTCGCCTCGGTATGGAGATCGTACTTGGGAAGGCTCGGTTCTGGGGTCTTCTGCGCAAGCAGGGGGGCAGCACACAGAGACGCGAGAAAAGCCGCCCGGAATAGAATCCTGCACGAAGTACTCGATCGGTCGGACTTATTCACTTCAGCCATGGGCTCTCCTTCCACGGAGACCCTGGGAACGGAACGGTTGGAGCATCAGCGAAGGGTACGTTCCTAATGTCCTTAGCGCCTAGGTAGGATGAAGCCAGCTTTCTCGAACAGTATGGTACTCCATCTTTCAACGTGCAAGGTCAGGCGGGTCGCGGAGGACCGTGTAGGTCTTGAGTGTAGCCCCGGCTCCCTGAAGTATTGTGACCAGAAAACACCGGCCGCTCCCATCAACTCGCGGCATCGCTTCCAGACTGCCCTTCCCGGAACCCTGCCTTGCCGCCGTGGAGTCGTACGCATTGGAGTAGAATCAAACTCTCCGAGCAGTTTCCCAGGAGGCTGCACTCATGGAAACGCTCAAAGCGCCGGATACTACCCGCGGGGAAATGACCCGCATCGGCAAGTCGGTTGTGATCAAAGGGGAACTCTCGTGCAACGAAGACCTTTATATAGATGGCCAGGTAGAAGGCACCATCGACCCGAAAGGAAACCGTCTGACCATCGGACCGAACGGGATCGTGAAAGCCAACATCAGCGCATGCACTGTAGTCGTGCAGGGTAAGCTGGAAGGCAATATTCATGCGAGTGATCGGGTCGACTTAAAGCAGTCGGCCAGTGTCATGGGCCACATCGCGACTCAGCGCATCTCCATTGATGAAGGCGCGTACTTAAAGGGAAGTGTCAACATCCAGAAAGAGGCACCTAAGAAGGAAGTACTGGGTGGGACTGCTCTTTTCCCGAAATAATTCAACTGTGCCCGTAAACCACTGCGGGAAGCTGCGGCTTGGTCCTCCTTGTCCTTTGGACTTCCCGATCAGGGGCATGGGCGATGCTTCACAATCACTGTAAGTCATTGACGGGAACCCTCGGGAACGGTCAAGTGTGAGCGCGTTTACTTTCCCCACGTTTGCTTAGGCGGCAGCCTTGTTCTCCCGCTTTGCCTTTGCCCATCGCGATCGCTGAGCAGCTGCAATGCATCTGCGGCCTGCTGCTGAGATCGTACGCCGTGGTCTCGCCTTCTGCTTTGCCCAGCGCGCTTTTTGGGCCAAGCTGATCTTGCGACGGGCAGCAGCAGACAAAGTGTGCTGCCGTGACGAGCCATTGGAGCCAAAGCTTGGTGCAATCAACCGTTTCTTGAGAACTAAAATAGAGCTACAAATCGAAAGGCGTATGCGGTTCAGATTTTCTGAAGACGAGCCACGCCAGCAGACCGACACACACCAGCACACTGCCAAGAGCCGCTGCAAGTGCCAGCGTGTGCGCCGACCACATGCTTGTCACGAACCGCCTGCCGAACACAGATGCGAGGTAAGCCAGTAGAGCAAAGCGGCACACCCGTCCCCCGCTGAAAGACAACACAAACGCAAAGAAGGGATAGCGCGTTACACCAGCACCAATTACAAAAGCGGAAGTCGGAAATGGTGGCGGAAGAAGTGCGGCGAGCGACAGAGAAAGGCATCCAAAACGATGTAAGAATGCCGTGACTCGGTCGAATACCGCTCCCTTGATACGTCGATGGAGGATTCCAAGACGCGACAGGCGGTAAGCGACTGACGCCCCGCAGACCGAGCCTGCCGTGCTGCACATAGCGTAATAGGGCCATAGTTCTGGGTGCCGGGCGGCCAAGAGTATCGTGAGCGCGTCAACTGCACCGAGAGTGGGCATCACAGAGCTATCGAGGGCGGCAAGAATGAACACCCCAATCCCGCCCAAGTGTCTCAGCATTGAGATAAACGATGTCACTGGTTCGATGATACGGCTTGATTAGCCTTCCTTCGGGTCGCGTTCTCGTTCGAGCAGTTTTTCTCGCCGAGTATTGGGAATGCCCGCGTTTGCCAAGGGCCTGAGTCAAGGCTATTCTGCTCATGCCCAATGGTACGCCTCGGTACCCCTTGGTCAGTAAGCTCGGCACGCCGTGGAGCAAGGAACTGGCTATGGGTGCGGTTGCTGAGGGCGGCGTCACTGGTTTCAGTTCCGGCTCAACTGCGTCGCGCAAGGTTCATTCGTCTCCCATGGTAAACATTGTGCTCAGACACGCGACAGCGGCTTGCCGAGTACCTGTTCCACATCTCTGACCTTGCCTTCAAGACGGCCGGTTGCGCCTCTGCGATCGTCGATGGTGATGCTGGTGAGCACGCGCGGCGCCAACTCCAGC
>Ga0209517_10010244_pt1 | contig 10485 bp, 8 predicted proteins | sample PeaSoiMetSII2010_FD_187695 | JGI IMG/M metagenome (GOLD analysis project Ga0209517, IMG submission 187695) | Peat soil microbial communities from Weissenstadt, Germany - SII-2010 (SPAdes) (version 2) | ecosystem: Environmental > Terrestrial > Soil > Wetlands > Peat | place: Germany: Weissenstadt... | reverse complement strand
CCCCATCCGATCGGATACACATTTCACCGATTCATCTCGATCCGTTCACGCCGTTCACGGCCATGAGTTTAAAACAGGCTTCAAGGCCAGCTTCAAAATCGGCCCAGAAAACCGATTCCGCGCCGCCCACGCTCGCCGGGTTGCGCACGCAGATCGACGCGATCAATCTCGACTTGCTACGCCTGCTGAATGACCGCGGCCGCCTTTGCGTCGAGGTCGGCCGCCTCAAGCATTCCGACGGCACCCCGATTTATCAGCCCGGCCGCGTCCGTGAGGTAATCGACCGGATGCTCGCGCAGAACACGGGACCGCTTTCCGGTGAGCAGGTCCGCGCAATTTTCACCGAGATCATGTCGGCCGGCATGGCGCTCGAACAGGATTTGCGGGTCGCCTTTCTCGGCCCCGAGCACACTTACTCGCATCAAGCGGCGAGGCGCCAGTTCGGATCGAGCGCGGTGTTCGTTCCCGAAGCGTCGTTCGCTGAAGTCTTCCAGGCGCTGGAGAACGGCCGCGCCGACCTGGGCGTGGTGCCGGTGGAGAACTCGACAGAGGGCACCGTGACGCTGACGCTCGATCTTCTGATCGACACGCCGCTGGCGATCGTCGGCGAGATCCTGCTGCCGATCCGGCACGCGCTGCTCTCGCTCAGCGGCGACCCCGGCGCGATTCTCAGGATCGTTTCCCATCAGCAGTCGCTGGCGCAGTGCCGCGGCTATATCGCAGCCAACTATCCCGGCTGCGAGCTGGAGGCGGTCGCCTCCAACGCGCTCGCCGCCAAGCGCGCCGCCGAGGATCCGGCCTGCGCCGCGATCGCGTCGGTCGACGCCGCCGCGGCCTACGGACTCAAGGTGATCGCGGAGAATATCCAGGATCTCGCGCACAACACCACGCGCTTCGTGGTAATCGGCAAGCATCCGGAGGGCCGCAGCGGCTCCGACAAGACCACGGCCGTGTTCGCGGTCCGGCACAAGGTCGGCGCGCTGCACGAGGTCTTGGGGCTGTTCGCCGGCAACGCGGTCAATGTCTCGAAGATCGAGTCGCGCCCGATGCGCTCGCGGCCATGGGAATATCTCTTTTTCGTCGATCTCGCGGGCCATCGCGAGGACCCCAAACTGAAGCGCGCGCTGGCCGCGCTGGAACGCAAGACGCTTTTTCTAAAGGTGCTGGGATCGTATCCTGAAGCGAGGCCGCTCGCCGAATAGGCGCCCAGCTTTTGTCATCGCCAATGAAGCCCCATCAATGAAGCCCGATGGCCTCGTTCTGCCGTCGGTGGCAGCTATCAACCCGTACGAGCCGGGCAAGCCGATCGAGGAAGTTCAGCGCGAGCTCGGGATCGGCGAGCCGGTCAAGCTGGCGTCCAACGAAAATCCGCTCGGGCCGTCGCCGCGTGCGCTCGAGGCGATCCGGGCGGCGCTGCCCGAGCTGAATCGCTATCCCGACGGCGCCAGCTTCGAGCTCCGGCGCAAAATCGCGGCCCAGATCGGCGTCGCGCCCGAGCGGATTTTTCCCGGATGCGGCGGCGCGGAGATCCTCAATCTGATCGCGTTCCTTTTCTTGCGGCCGGGCCTCAACGCGGTGATCGCCGCCCATTCGTTCGTGATCTACGAGCTTGCGATCGCGATGACCGGAGCGTCGGCTAAAGTTGTGCCGCTGCGCAAGGATTACACCTTCGACCTCGACGCGATGGCGGCCGCGATCGACGATCAGACGCGGGTGGTTTTTCTGGGCAACCCGAACAATCCGACCGGGACCATCTACCGGCGCGCCGAATGGCAGCGGTTTCTGAAGCTCACGCCGCCGCGGGTCGTGATCGTCGCCGACGAGGCCTACTTCGAGTTCGTTCGCGATCGGGATTATCCGAACTCGCTCGAAGACCAGGACGGAGAGCGCTTCCTGATCACGATGCGCACCTTCTCCAAGATTTTCGGGTTGGCGGGCTTGCGCGTGGGTTACGTGGTCGCGCGGCCCGATATCGTGCGGCTGCTGAACAATGTGCGCCAGCCGTTCAACGTCAACTCGCTCGCGCAGGTGGCGGTGATCGCCGCGATGGACGACGCGGAGCACGTCCGCCGCACGCTCGACAACAATCGCGCCGGTATCGAGTACCTGGAACGCGAGCTTAAGCGCCTCAAACTCGAATTCGTTCCGAGTCAAGCGAATTTCATCCTGGCCGATGTCGGCGCCGGGCGCGCGGTCTACGACGCGCTGTTGCGCAAAGGCGTGATCGTGCGCCCGATGAACGGCTACGGCTTGCCGCGCCACGTGAGAATCAGCGTCGGGCTGGAAGACGAGAATCGAAAGCTGGTCGCCGCCCTCGCAGAGGTGACCGCCAAGGGCAAGCATCTCTGACGCGCGCAAGCAGATGTCGATCGGAGCCGAAAATCAGCAGCGCTCTTCTCTGAAGCCCTCTCCCGTAGTCCGGGAGAGGGTTGGGGTGAGGGTCCGACAGGAAAAGAATTTCAGAATTCTCGACGACTCCGGCCTGCGCCGTCTCCCCGACAACGTAGCGCCTTGCATAACCGCCGTGAGGTGCAGGTTGGTGGGCGCGCTGCACGCGATAGATTCCTCGCTTCAGCAGCTTACGCTCGGAATGACAACCTTTTCTCGTGGGGTTCTCCCAGCGTCATTCCGAGCGGAGTCTGCGAAGCGAGGAATCTCATTCCACAGATCTGCGCATTGCCCGGCTACGCAACGCTCTCCAGACAGTGGGAAAGGATGCAGAGTTCCCGCGCGTGGAGAGCGCTGACCCGATGGCGCAACTCTTTCGGCGGATGACGGTATGCGGCGTCGGCCTGATCGGCGGCTCGATCGCGATGATCGCGCGGCGCGAGGGCCTGGCCGGCGAGATCGTCGGCCTGGGGCGCACGCAGAAGAATCTCGACCTCGCGCTCGAGCGCAAGATCGTCGATCGCGCCACGCAGGATCCCGCCGAAGCGGCGCGCGATGCCGATCTCGTCATGCTCGCCGTGCCGGTGCGCACCATCCCCGAGACCTTCGCCGCCGTCGCGCCCTACCTGGCGCGCAACGCCGTGGTGACCGACGTCGGGAGCGTGAAGGCCTGGGTGGTGCGCGAGCTGGAACCGAGGCTGGGCCCCGCGATGGCGCTGGTGGCGGCGCATCCGGTGGCCGGCAAGGAAACTACCGGCGCGGTCGCAGCCGATCCCGACCTGTTCAGGGACCGCCGCGTGATCATCACGCCCTCGGCGCGCAGCACGCCTGACGCGATTGGCAAGGTCGAGACGCTCTGGCGCGCCACCGGCGCCCGCGTCGAGCGGATGGAGCCCGCCGTGCACGACCAGCTTCTCGCGCGCGCGAGCCATCTGCCGCAGATCGTCGCGAGCGCGCTGGGCGCCGCGCTGGCCGACGAACGAGTAGGGGGAAGGCTGGCCGCCGAGTTCGGCGCCAGCGGACTTCGCGACACCACCCGGATCGCCGGTTCGTCGCCCGAGATCTGGCGCGACATCTGCCTGACCAATCGCGAGGCGATCGTGTCCGCATTGCAACTTTATCGCGCGACCTTCGATGAGTTCCTCACGATGGTCGAGCGTGGCGACGGGGCGGCCCTCGAAGCGCTCTTCGAGCGCGGCCGCAAGCTTCGCGAGCGGCTCAAATGATGCGCGAGTGGATTCCCGATCCGATTGGATGCCTGATTTGATGACTGGCAGGGCGAATCGAGCGCGGCCGATAATCGCGATTGACGGGCCGGTCGGAGCCGGCAAATCGACCGTGGCGATGGGGCTCGCGCGCGCGCTCAAGTTCGCCTATATCAATACCGGTGCGATGTACCGCGCGGTCGCGCTGGCGGCGCGCGAGGCCGGGATAAGTCCGGATGATCCCGCGCTGTCCGGGAGGTTGGCGCCGTTGCTCGAATCGATCAGTATCGCGTTCGCCGGCGAACGGCTCATCCTCGACGGGCGCGACGTAACTGCCGCGCTCGCGGAGCCCGCGATCGGCGATCTCGCTTCGCGCTTCTCCACGCTGCCCGCCGTGCGCGCGCGGATGCGCGAGTTGCAGCGCGCGGCCGGCGCGGCCGGCGGCGTCGTGATGGAGGGCCGCGATATCGGCACCGCAGTCTTTCCCGACGCGGAGTTCAAGTTCTTTCTCGACGCCGACGTGAGAGTCCGCGCCGGGCGCCGCTTCGAGGAGCTTGCCGCCCGAGGCGTGAAGATCACCCTGGCGGAGGTGCTGGAGCAATTGACCGAGCGCGACCGCCGCGATCGCAGCCGCGAGCTCGCGCCACTCAAGTGCGCGGCCGACGCGATCGTGATCGATTCAACCGCTCTGGACGTGCCGCGAGTCATTCAAGAGATCAAGAAGCGCATCGACGCTGCACCCAAGAGCCCTTGAAACATGACTAGCCCGGTTGTAAGGATCGCAGGTAGCCCCGTACTTCCCAAAAGGTTCCCTTTTAAATGGAGAAAGTTTTGCCTGACAATTTTGCCGGAGTAGGCGCCGGAACAAACGCCGGAGGAGACCATGAATTCGAGTCGATGATGGAGCAGAGCCTGCGCGCTCCGCGGCCGGGCGATGTCCTGGTTGGCAGAGTCCTGGCCGTCGGCCGCGACAACGTCATCGTCGATATCAATTACAAGTGCGAAGGGCAGGTGCCGCTCGCCGAGTTCCTTGACTCCGACGGAAACGCCGCGGTCAAGGAGGGCGACGAGATCGACGTCCTGTTTGAAGGCACCGAGACCGACAACGGGACGGTGATGCTCTCGCATGCCAAAGCCGAGAAGTTCAAGGTCTGGCGCGAGCTCGAAAAAGCCTTCCGCGAAGAATCGCCGGTCGAGGGCGTAATCCTCGGCAAGGTCAAAGGCGGCCTCAAGGTCGATATCGGAGTGCCGGCCTTCCTGCCCGGCTCGCACGTCGATATCCGGCCGGCCCGCAATCTCGATCGATACATCGGCCAGCGCGGACGCTTCCAGCTGCTCAAGTTCAACCGCTCGCGCGGCAACGTGGTGGTCTCGCGCCGCAGCGTGCTGGAGCGCGAGCGCACCTCGCTCAAGGAGCAGACCTTGAAGGTGCTCGAGGAGGGAGTGATCCTCGAAGGCACCGTCAAGAACATCACCGACTATGGCGCCTTTATCGATCTCGGCGGGATCGACGGCCTGCTGCACATAACCGACATGTCGTGGGGCCGCCTGCAGCATCCGTCCGAAGCCGTAAAGGTCGGCGATCATGTCCGGGTAGTCGTGCTCAAATACGATCCTGCGCGCGAGCGGGTCTCGCTCGGGATGAAGCAGATCATGACCGACCCGTGGACCAAGGCGGCGGAGACCTATCCGCCCGGCGCGCGGGTAAGCGGCAAGGTGGTGAGCGTCACCGATTACGGCGCGTTCGTCGAGCTCGAGAAGGGGATCGAGGGGCTGGTGCATGTCTCCGAGATGAGCTGGAGCAAGCGCGCGGTCCATCCCTCCAAGGTCGTGAACGTCGGCGACGCGGTCGAGGTGCAGATTCTCGGCGTCGATGAAGCCAACCGGCGGATCTCGCTGGGACTCAAGCAGACCGAGCCCAATCCCTGGCAGGAGCTCGCGCAACGCCATCCCCCCGGCAGCACGGTCAAGGGCAAGGTCAAGTCGATCACCGACTTCGGCGTGTTCGTCGAGATCGAAGCGGGAATCGACGGCCTGGTGCATATCTCGGATCTCTCGTGGACCAAGAAGGTGCGCCATCCCTCGGAGATCTTCAAAAAGGGCGACGAGGTCGAAGCGGTAGTGATCGGAATCGATGTCGAGCAGGAGCGCGTGAGCCTCGGGATCAAGCAGCTCACCGCCGATCCGTGGACCACCGTCGCGGAGCGCTATCCGATCAATTCAAAGGTCACCGGCAAGGTCAGCTCGGTCGCGGACTTCGGCGTATTCGTTGAGCTGGAGGAAGGAATCGAGGGCCTGATTCACATCTCGCAGCTCAGCTCGGAGCGGGTTGACAAACCGTCGGCGCTGTACAAGCCGGACGACCCGGTCGAGGCGCTGGTCGTGCAGCTCGACGCCAAGGAACGGCGGATCGGGCTCTCGGTGCGGTCGCTCAAGCAGCGCGAGGAGCGCGAAGAGATGCAGGCCTACCTGAAGCCCGATCACGCTGCGGCGCGCTTCTCGCTGGAAGATATCCTGAACGAAGAGCTCAAGCTCGATCGCGAGGACAGCGGCAAGACCTCACGTGGCGGCCGTGGACGCGACAATTAACGCGCGTGTCGGCCCCCATCTGCCAGGGGGCGGAGAGCTGCGCGATGACCAAGCGCGGAATAATCGAGGAGTTGCTGTCGCATCGCCAGAACGTTTCGCATCGCGAAGCCGAGACCATCGTCAACGCGATCTTCGACGAGATGGCCAAAGTGCTGGCGCGGGGAAATCGAATCGAGATTCGCGGCTTCGGCAGCTTTGCGGTCAAGAATCGGCATGCCCGCCAGGGACGCAATCCGAAGACCGGCGAAGTGGTAGTGGTGGAAGCCAAGCGTATCCCGTTCTTTCGCGCCGGCAAGGAACTCCGCATCGAGGTTAATGGCGGCGCGGCGCAGGGCGGGACGCCATAGCAGCTCCGGAGCGCCGAGCCAGGACCGCCGGCTGTGGGCGCCTTGGCGCGCAGCCTATTTGCGCGCTACGGCGGCCAAATCGGCCGGCGGCTGTATCTTCTGTTTCGGCAAGCTCTCGGCGCGCGAGCGCCGGCGCCGGTTGGTGCTCTATACCGATCCGCTCGCGCTGGTGATGCTCAACCTCTATCCGTACAACAATGGCCATCTCCTGATCGCGCCGCGGCGTCATCTGGCCTCGCCCGAGCAGCTCGATCCGCGCGAGCGCGCCCTGCTGGGCGACCTGATCGCCCGGGCCGTGGCCGGGATGCGCCCGCTGCTGAATCCGGCCGGATTCAATCTCGGTGCCAACCTGGGACTCGCTGCAGGCGCAGGCTTCGCCGGCCACATGCATTGGCACGTGGTCCCGCGATGGGAGGGCGACACGAACTTCATGCCGGTGCTAAGCTCGACTCGCGTGCTGTCGCAGCATCTCGAAGCGAGCTTTGACCTGCTGAGCCCGATTTTCAAAACGACGGCGCTTTCCGTATCCTAGACAGGGACTAGAGAGGCTTTTGGGATCTGCGATGGAACAAAGCCTGAACAAGGCCGGCAACCTCGGGGAATTGAAGCGCTCGGGTTACCAGGTGAAGGACGCGCGTCTCGAGATGCGCGCCAACCTGCTCGCGAGGCTGAAAAACAAGGAGCGCATCCTGCCCGGGATCATCGGCTACGACGGTTCGGTGGTGCCGGAGATCGAAAACGGCGTACTCGCCGGCCATCATATGGTGTTCCTCGGCGAGCGCGGGCAGGCCAAGTCGCGGATCATCCGCTCGCTGGTCAAGCTGCTCGACGAATTCGTACCGGCGGTCAAGGGCTGCGAGATCAACGACAATCCCTTCGCGCCGATTTGCCAGCGATGCCGCCGCGAGCTTGCCGAGAAGGGCGACGGGCTCGAAATCGAATGGATCGGGCGCGAGCGGCGCTACGCCGAAAAGCTTGCGACCCCCGACGTCTCGGTCGCCGATCTGATCGGCGAGATCGATCCGATCAAAGTCGCGGAGGGGCGTTACTTGGCCGACGAGGAGACCATCCATTACGGCCTCATCCCGCGCACCAATCGCGGCATCTTCGCGATCAACGAGTTGCCCGACCTTACCGAGAAGGTCCAGGTCGGCCTGTTCAACCTGATGGAAGAGAAGGACGTGCAGATCAAGGGCTACCGCGTCCGCCTTCCGCTCGACATCGTATTCGTCGCGAGCGCCAATCCCGAGGATTACACCTCGCGCGGCCGGATCATCACGCCGCTGAAAGACCGCTTCGATATCCAGATTCGCACGCACTATCCCAAGACGCTGGAAGACGAAATCGCGATCATGGAGCAGGAGTGCTCCTATCCGCCGCGCGCCGATATGCAGCTCCGGGTCCCGCAGTTCATGAAGGAGATCGTCGCGCAGATAACCTTCGAAGCGCGCGCCTCCAACGAGATCAACCAGAACTCGGGCGTTTCGGTGCGGGTGACGATCAACAACTTCGAGTCCGCGATCTCCAACGCGGAGAAGCGCGCGATCCGCAACGGCGAGAACGAGATCGTGCCGCGGCTCTCCGATCTCCATTCGCTCTACGCTTCGACGGCCGGCAAGATCGAGCTCGAATACGTCGGCGAGGACAAGAAGGGCGAGGACCTGATCGAGCGGCTCATCAACCGCGCGGTGCTCAAGGTCTTCGACCGCGTCCTCAAAGTCGAGGACTTAAAGCGCGTGATCGGCTACTTCGAGCAGGGCTGGGGCGTCGAGGTCTCGGACAGCTCACCGGCCTCGGAATATGTCGAGCCGCTGCGCGAGATTCCCGACCTGCGCGAGACTATCGAGAAGCTCGGCGCGTTCGAGAGTCCCGGCCTGATGGCGGCGGCGAGCGAGCTGGTCTTCGAGGGCCTGCACCTCCATCAGAAGCTCAACAAGGACCGCCAGGGAGGCCGCTTCGCGTATCACGCGTAGCCGGCGCCGCGATGGTAGTCAGCCGCTACAGCAATTGGGACGGCACCCAGAAGCTCAGGCTCGACGCCGACAAGGTGTTCGAGAAGCTGGCCGAGTATCTTTCCTACACCGACGACATCCGCCAGGCGATGGAATGGATGATGCGCCAGGGGCTGGATTTCGACGGCGTCAAGGTGATGGGCCTGGAGGAGTTCCTCGAACAGGTCCGCCAGGAGATGCGCCAGCGCTACCGCGAGTTCAACCTCAAGGACTCGCTGTCCGAGATGGAGCAGCGGCTCGAAGACCTCGTGGGCCGCGAACGCCAGACCCTCGACGGGCTCAAGGGCAAGAAGCCGGGCGTCGAGGAAAAGCAGCGGCAGATCGCGCGGATGCCGCGCCGGCTCAGTGAATCGCTCCGCAAGCTCGAGAGCTACGACTTCGAAGACGCCGAGGCCAAGGCCGACTTCGATTCACTGCTCGAAGAATACGAGAACATCCGCGATCTCGAAAATTTCCGCGATCGCCACGGCCATCTTTTCCATGGTCCCAAGAGCCTCAGCTTCGAGCAGGCGGTCGATCTGATGCGCGAGATGGAGCGGCTCAAGCAGCTCGAGCAGGACCTGATGTCGGGCAACTTCCAGACCATCTCGATGGAGGACCTGAAGGAACTGCTCGGGCAGCAGGCGATGCAGGATTTTCAGAACCTGCGCCAGGTCGTGATGCTGCTCAACGACTCGGGCTACCTCGCGCAGAAGGGCGACCACTTGCAGCTCTCGCCCAAGGGCGTGCGGCGAATCGGACAACTCGCGCTGCGCGACATTTACCAGGGGCTGCTCAAGGATCGCGCCGGCTCGCACTTGACCGACCATCGCGGCATCACCGAGATCCGCCCCGAGGAGATCAAGCCGTACCACTACGGCGATCCGCTCAATCTCGATCTGGTCGCGACGCTGAAGCATTCGCTGTCGCGCAAGCCGGGCGTGCCGCTTCAGCTTTCGCCGGACGATTTCGAGGTGTTCGAGAACGACTACGGCAGCTCGTCTTCGACCGTGCTGTGCCTCGATATGTCGTGGTCGATGAGTTGGGAGGGGCGCTTCGCGGCGGCCAAGAAAGTCGCGATGGCGCTGGAGACGCTGATCCGCTCGAAGTTCCCGCGCGACTTCTTTTCGATCGTCGGCTTTTTCACCCGCGCGGTGGAACTGAAGCTGAAGGACCTGCCCGAAGCGTCGTGGAACATGGGCGATCCGTTCACGAACCTGCAGGACGGCCTGCGGCTCGCCACCGATCTGCTCTCGCGCCATCCCTCGCGCAACCAGCACATCATCGTGATCACCGACGGCCAGCCGACCGCCTACTTTCTCAACAAGCGGCTGTATTGCGAATGGCCGCTCTCGTTCGGCGGCATCAGCATGCGCGCGGCGCAAGAGACGCTCAAGGAAGTCGAGCGCGTCACGCGCAAGGGAATCACGATCAACACGTTCATGCTCGACGATTCGCCGAGCCTGCGCGCATTCGTCGAAAAGATGACGCAGATCAATCGCGGCCGCGCGCTCTACACCCGCCCCGACCATCTCGGCGAGTACATGCTGGTCGACTACCTGACCCGCAAGCGCAAGCGCGTGTGACGCGATGCGCCGGCCACTCTTAGTCCCTCTCCCCGGCCAGGGAGGGGGTCAGGGTGAGGGTTTTCTGTCATCGCCGGATAGCGAGCGTCTCGAACCGAGCGCGCCCGAGCCCGGTCGAATCCTCACCGGCGATTGCATCGAGCTGATGCGCCAATGGCCCGCCGGATTTGCCGACGCCTGCATCACCGATCCGCCCTACAACATGAGCCGCCGCAAGGGCCTCGGATGGGCTTTCAGCTCGCACGTCACGATGCAGGAAGATTGGGATCGTTTCTCCGACGACGGTTACTTCGAGTTCACCCGCAATTGGCTCGCGCAGGTCTGCCGGCTCGTGAAGCCCAACGGCAACATCCTGGTCTTCGGCAGCTTCCACAACATC